>Ga0335081_10019501_pt1 | contig 10970 bp, 11 predicted proteins | sample Lox_Sample_35_FD_206713 | JGI IMG/M metagenome (GOLD analysis project Ga0335081, IMG submission 206713) | Soil microbial communities from Loxahatchee National Wildlife Refuge, Florida, United States - Lox_Sample_3.5 | ecosystem: Environmental > Terrestrial > Soil > Wetlands | place: USA...
CGGGACGTGCCCAACTTTGGCCAATTATCAACCTTATCCCCCAGGAACTGCGACAAAGCTTTTTTCATTTGCGAAACTAGAATGAGGGGGCTGAGGGTGTCGCTTTCATGGCTATATAGTCCCGTTCACACACCGGGACCAAGAACGATCGCCAAAACCGATTGGACCCTGTAGTCATCGCCTCGAATGCGTCTAGATCAATGGCTTAGAAAGCGGTGGCGAAGACACGGCGCTGGCGCTATCGAAGGGCGCCGTACAAGGTCTAGAGCGCAGCGAAGCGCTGTGCAACAAATAATTTGGTGGGAAATTTCGAGGTCTTTCCCGCTTTTTCCACCTACACTGTCGAATCACAGGGTTACATGGAGCTCGAGGCCGCACGCTGATTGGCGGCCCGCGCACAATAAGCTTTGTGGCGGGGCTGGCCGGGAGGCAGTGCAACCTACTGTCCTAACTCCCCGCGATAATTATTCATTGAGTGGGGAAAGTCTCTTTGGTTGGCTGCCGAAATTTATAAGCGTGCGGTTTGCAGCGCTAGATCAGAGTCACAACAATTGCCTATAAGAAGTCATTCATCTCTCCCCCTCAGCAGCAAGAAGCAACGCAATGGCGTATCCGGGACAGCTCTACAATACCAACCCTGTGGGCTATCGAGGCCCCTCGCCAGTCCCCCCTTATCCAGCGGACCAGCCGAGGTTTCCAACCCCCACAACCCCGACATTTCGGTCGGCTGCGACCTTCCCACTTCCTTACCCATCGACGCCCCCTGTTGCGCCCGTGCAACAAACGACCCACCGGGGTGTTGGCAATTACTTTGACACTCGTGCTGCTGCAGTGCAACCCCAACAAACATTCGCTCCTCAATATGCGCCTCAACAGCACAATCAAACCTATTTTCAGGGCAGACCTGCCCAGCAACGGAAGGTAAGCATCACGCGATCAGCCTCGCTAACCACCTTTAGGCCTTACTGATCGGAATTAATTACTTCGGCACTAAGCAAGAGCTGAAAGGGTGTATCAATGATGTCCACAACATCAAGCATTTCATCACGCAGAACCACGGCTTTCGACTCGAAGATATTGTCATCCTTACCGACGACCAAAACGACCCTGTTCGGCGGCCAACCCGAATAAACATCATCCGCGCCATGAATTGGTTGGTGGCTGGTGCGAAGGCAGGCGACAGCTTCTTTCTGCATTACAGCGGTCACGGCTCGCAGACTGAAGACCTGGATGGCGATGAAGAAGATGGTCTCGATGAGACTATTCTCCCCGTCGACTTCAAGACCGCTGGACAGATCGTTGATGATGTATGTTTCCCTGTATCGATGGTTTCTAATTCTCAGGAAATGCACGATATTGTAGTAAAACCGCTGCCGAAAGGCGCTCGGTTGACCGCCATATTTGACTGTTGCCACTCCGGTTCCGTTCTTGATCTCCCATATGAATATGTAAGTCCCGATCCATTTTACAAGCCTAACAATCAGAGCGTGGACGGTAGCCGAAAAGAAACCAACCTTGTCCGCGAAACAGCAAAAAGCCTGTACAATGCAGGCGTTTCATATGCCCGCGGAGATATGGACGCTATTGTCAACGCCGGATTTCAACTGTTCAACAAAGTCACAAAGGGCAAGGAAGCGAAAGAAAAGTCCCTACGGACTAAATCGTCGGAAGCCGATGTTATCCAATTTTCCGGCTGCAAAGACTATGAGAAGGCAGCGGATACATTTGCAGCGGTAATTCCCCCTACCGAAACAGCTCTGATTTGTAGGGCCAAGCTACGGGTGCCATGAGCTGGGCTTTCCGCCAAGTTCTCACCAAAAAACCGAATCAGAGTTATGCGGAACTATTGCAAAATGTTCGGGAGGTTCTTGCTCAGCCACCATTTCATCAGAAGCCTGTGTTGAGCTCGAGCCATCCCATCGACACGAAAACAAGATTCGTTATGTAATTGGAGTATTTATGACCATGGAATAGCATGAAAGTCACGAACAGTTAAATATACGGTAACGACAACCACATATGGCGTGTGTTTCGGTTTTAAGCGAATGCGGCGAGTTTGGAGTTAAGTAGGGTTTCTAATTGTACGCTCGTTAACACGAACGCTCTCCCATTAATGAACACCACGCATGAATCGCAAGTCAATTTCCGTGACCACATATGTCGCCGGCATCTCTCCATCGTTGAAGCCCGTCAGGCTGCCTTGAAGCCTCCCATCCAACCATTTCTCCCCATGCCTGGTACCAAGCTCTCTGCAATACCTCGTCACTTTGCGGGCCCCACAGTTTGTCATGGAGTACGAAAGCACTATCCAGATCCCATGACTTGCACCACTGCGTATTGTACAAATGCGAAAGTCTAATCCATGGATACGGGCCTCCATCTCGATATGCCCAGCGCAACATATCCTGTTCCATAAACGTAGTCCAGTCGGTCTTCGGCGGGTCCCCCAAAATGGTGAAAATGTAATTGAATTGAGAGGCCGTGGGGTATAGGAGGAATACGCCAGCATTAAATACATTATCATTCGACCCTCCTTTATCTTCCGGACCAGGGTCGTTTCGATGACTGCCTTGACCTGAATTGCCTGAATCGTAGACAGCAGCAAATAACCATTCTTCTTCACCACGCGTTCGGGTTGGTGTATCGAATATCGTATGAACTGGACGAATAAGGAGGGTATCTGCATCGAAATATGCCACGCGTGAGTACTCCGTTAAATTCCATACATGCAGTTTGGTGAATTGATCTTTATATCGCGGGTTGATCCGGTCCATGTCGACGGTTCCCGAAGGCGGTTCAATTAGGGGTACACGTCGAACTATAGCGCCATGCGACTCTAGTATCTCAACTTGTTTCTCTGGCACGGAAGGGCCAGCGAGTACGATAAACGACCGGTTAAAAGGGTCACGCGTTGTTCCACTTCGGAAGAGGCGGTGGGCTATTATTTTGATGTTTTCAAAGTAATAGTCAACCTTGCCCTGGGACCACGGATGCGGGTCTGCCGGAACAAGCAAAGTAACATACGCCTCCTTCGAGTAGTCGCGGATATCTGACGTTTCGACTGTTGGCAAATTTTCGTGGGGCTTGTCTTTCGTGAAAACTTCCCGGCGGTTGGGTAAGATGGCGTAGAGGCTACAGATGGTCAAGAAACACACCACCGCAATGATCGCTAAGCGAGGCACACTGAACGAGTGGGTCAGGAGTGCTCGAAGGTGTGCTTGTAGGCGGTCTTGAATTGTCATGCTAAATGGGTAGGACGTGGTGGATAATCGGATCAAAGGAAGTCTCCATGGTTTGCATTTCCACATGCACGTTAGCAATAAAAAAAGATCGACGCAATTCGGTAAACCTTATTTCGGCGCAGCGAACCGTAGGATTTGGGATCGACAAAAGCTCCAACGAAGAAACGGCCTGCATCTGATCTGGTCTGGAGCAGCGGAGATATCATGCCACGCGCCTTTTTGATAGCATGGCTTATGATGCAATTCGGAGTCATCAGATCTACTCGCTGTAAGATGGACCGTCTTTCCACGTCCAAGTTTATAACTGGTACACTCGGTCGAACCACAAAAATTTAGCAGGACAATACAAGACTTTAATTGCTATCAGATACGCTATTGGTCAAAAATTTGAAAGAGACTACTCTATGGGAAGTACAGGAGTTGATAAAATTAATATTTAAAAAGGTTGGAGACAATATCAGAACACTGAGCAAGGATCCTCGTCTTCCAGTTGAGTTGGACGCGCCTTCCTTGAACCGCCGGTTCATCAACTCCATATCTTTTACAGTTCTCATAACCAGTCTCACCAACAAGGCACAGTTGCGCTGCTAGCCGAGCCCTCAGGTCCTCGACGAAATCAATCGCAAAAACTGTTTCGAATATCATCGGCATGACATCGATTATCCGATTTGACGATATCTCGAAGTATGCAAGGGCCTCCGAGATGACTTGGATCTCGGCATCGTACTCATCTGGCTCATGCAAGCGGGCAAGTTCTTTGGTGGATGTGATTCGAAAGCCGTTTGCTGCCAAGATGCTGATCAAGGCATCATCATTGTGAGTGGAAGAAACAATTGTTTGTGAATTTCCAGATGCGTCACGGACCGTATGGCGGGAGGATGATGGTTGTGCGGTGGCCATCTTGTCATTTCGTTCGTGTGCGAAAGTTGTGAGATGGTCTTGCTTCGAAATACGATAGTCATTCCGATTCATGGTAAAAGGCCGTCGAGTTTCCATTCGGCAATACAATTCAATTTGCTTTCGTGTTTGGGTAGAAGCCCCATCCAGCAATTCACGAGTAGCCATCCTGGACAGTAAGCAGAAAGATTCAGTTCATGGTTGTAGTACTCAACTGAATGCAGTAGACCTGAGGAACGAAACCTGTCGAAGTACCTTTTGCAGAGGTTGCCCACTAAGGATTTCAAGAGCTCTTCGACTTCAACAAAGGAATCCAAGCAAATTGACTGCCATGTCGAAACAGCTTTTCCAATCAGATATTCGTGGACTGAAAACGGAACAATATCGGGCAATTCGCGGACTGATTTTTCTTCAATGATTTTACTCACGGCGTTGAGACCAATCGCTGCGCCATTAGCGATTCTATGCACAGGCTCTTACTTTCGGGGGGACATGCGGGCTTTGGCTGCACAGGACTTCCCACACCGTTGTGAGGACTTGGAAGCGCCGCCATGGAACCGGGGTACAAACCAAGTACCCCTGGGGTTAACGATATTTTCGGCACCTCAAATTGCGGCCGTGTGCGACGTATTTCTGCAGACAATTTCCTGAACAGTTGATGAAGATCTGACAAGAAGGCGGGGTGCCTTGGGCTTCCCACTGCATGTTCCCCAAGCTCCGAAACGAAGTCGTTGCAAAGGGCCAATAGTTTTGTTTGTGGCTCGTCGACGAAGGAAGGTGGGAGCTGTTCAAGTTGTTGTTGAATGTCATGCGTCATGGACATCAGTTCCTCTCTCAAGCCTGGCAGCCTGCAAAAGTCAGTGAAATAGATTCCCGGTGTCAACCTCGAGTCGATTAACTCCGCAAGCCCAGAGCTCAGAGCCTCCGTGAGATTCGCAATTCCAAGTCTCTTGCTGTACTGGTTCCACGGCTCCCGTCCAAAAAGAGATTTTTCTCTAACTCGTGCTTCATCCCAAGTCCAATTCATCTCTTTGGGAGTTGCCCCTGGCAATCGAGTAGCGTAATAACCCCTTCTGAGAACGTACCGTTCATTGTTTAGAATTTTGGACCATTGGGGAAACTCCCCGTCTTGGACCATGTCCGCTTTGGTCAAGACGCCTATTCAATTAAGGCAGAAAAATTACGACGAACCGATTGTCCTGACCCCATTCGGGTCACATTCCTTGGCGATCTTCACGGCGGATTGGTTATCGATATCGTCTTTTTTTTATTAACATCCATCGCAAGGGGAACGCACCCTTCATGGTAATTGTAACAAGAATCAAACATTCCTCTTGCGAAACATACGATAGAATAAGATTCTTGATGAGATCGATATCTTCGTCGGCCTAAGTCTTGTTAGTCATGCTAGACGAGGACTCGAACATCGTCGGAATTGGAAATGATGCCGGGGAGATCGATGAACGTAACGTCTACGTCGGCTCCGTTGATTTCGAGGACGACCGTACTGTTCGAGAACCTTCGCATAGGAGTATATTTCCCGCATTGCTCGTCGTCGAGTTCGAGAAATGCGTCGAAAGGTTTGTTGGGATTTAGAACTGCTAGTTGAGCGCGACGGAGGATAAGAGTGATTTCCTCCTTACTGTATGTCTCGGCGAAGTCAATGGTGGAGGAAACAGGAGACCGCGGATCTTCCTTCGAGGGCCTCAACGAAACCTTGGCATGCCACGGTTGTGACGAGCTGCTTAGTACCACCTCCATTGGGCATCTCGTGCAGGTCCCGGACGCTCTCGGAACTTTGATTTGGGAGATGGCTTCGATTAAGGAGCTCTTTCCGGCGCTCTGGTTTCCGATGAGAGCAATTTTCGGAAGTTTTATCACTTCCTCGATTCCGGCATCGCGGAGCATCTTGGTAAGTTTGTTCAATTCCTGTCGCGAAAAGGCATAATTGGTTTTGCTGAGAGGGGAACCGGCATTGTTGCTTTCGTTACGTTGCATATCGTGACTTTCTTGTGGAGCCATGAGAAAGAACACAATGGCGGTCATGGAGAATTAAATAGTCAGCGGCTGACTATCTGAACGCCGTCGCTAGATCAAGCGCAGACCGGATGATGTTGCGCTCGCGCAACTTACACCCCTCCCAATGAGATGAGAAAGAGTTCCGCGGTCGGAATTTCAGCCGTTGCTACAGGCCGTAAAATGCGGGTTTCACAACCTGCATTGCAACATGTGAAAGAAAGAGTTGCGTTTCCGCAACATTTGCCGATTGAGAGCGGGATATCCAGGCGAGGCTTGAAAAACAGACCGTAGCTAATCCGAGGGTTTTATCTTTGAGATTTACCATCATTAGGCTCGAGCTTAGAAAATGATCAACAGAGGCGGTTGATAGAGCTCAGATACACTATTCCTCATTTTTTGTGTTGTTAATTTACCCATAATATTCCGTTGCTTTGTGCGTGAAAGCCGGACTGTGAGGTCTATCTGAGGGCTGCTTATCAAGAAGGATGCGACCGCGCAACAAGCGGGAGGTGGCTTCCCGCAGGTTAGAGAGCTAGTCAGATTCCATGGAAGCCGAACCCCCACGAATTTAAAACCTCATGAACGGTTTCCAGAGTTCCCCACCGCACTTTCTCTCATTCCAATCAATGGTGCGGTTTTGTTCCTCCTTTTAACTCCGCTCAAGGACAAAGTTACGTCTGGGCCTTCTGCTGGTTATTCTTCTCGATGCCCCTGGATTTCGTCATAGCTGGTCTTATCATCCTCTTCCGAAGTGCTCAGATGGGTCCCGAGAAGACGATCGATGAAGACTCAGCATTTCTTGTTCGGGGGCAAGGGAGGTCTACCCGGTGGGGGGCCCGAACTGGAGTTCCAAGCAGGTCAATGTTGAGGGAAAGGAACCGAAACAAACTAAAACGCGGGTGCTTACCACCGCCAATCTCAATTGTCATGAACGTTTCACCGGTTTATCGGATAAGGACCCGACTGAAGTTCCGAGACAAATTGACCTTCGTTCGCGAAAGCCTGCGATTTATCAATTCACCTCAGATCCGGAGGCCTGGGACCTCGCCTCAGAAGCTGATGAAGCGGTTGACTTCTTTCCTTGGATTTGGCCACGCGAAATCGGTTTTCCTTCACCAACGACTGCGACGACTCGTGCTGGTTTCACGGCGATGCAGTCCACTTTTTTTATGATGGTTATTATGTCAAAGAATCAACGCCTCACCCAGGAACCTTTCTCGTACATCCAAGCCTTGAATTAACTGTGATAGCTAAAAACATTGCAGTGACCCGGAGGAAGGACGCCAGCGGAAGAAGAGAACCTGGAACAAAGAAACGTCACTTCGGTGCCTCCGTTGCAGGAAGAGTAGACAGAAGGTGTAACCCATGCCAGATCTCACTAATAAAAGTGCATTTTCGATGATCCGAATGACCCTTGCCGGGCATGTGCGAAGACTAAGAAAGACTGTGGACCAAAACTCACGTCTGATCGAGACAAGGCAAAACGAGATGCCTCCAACACTGAGGCGGAACAATGGAAGAAGGCCCACCGGTACATCCAAAGGCGACTAGAACAATACGGGCAAAGCTGGGAGGAAATCTTCATGATCCTTGATCCTGATGGACATTTTCAACTACCAAACGAGAATCCCGATCCTGGGTCTTCATCCCTTCAAAGTTTAACTAACCCCGTTCTGGACGCCCTCAACCATGCGGCCAATGCCGGCGACATGGACCTCGGCCCCGATTTACCCCTTACCGCGGCCTCACACCCTCCAGACCAAGCAACTGAATTCGTCGTCGATCCTTTTGACAGCGTAGTCCATGCGAGCTGGATGAGCCAGAGATCGGATGGGTTAAACCTGGGGCTTGAGTTGCCGTTGAATGAAGGGGCGCAGGGAGGCGGAAATGTGGGGCAGTCTGAAGGTGACACGCTAACAGGAGAGTGGATATATTCTTTTAATACTCTATATTAGATTTGTTGGTTTTCGCGTTTATGGCAATATTAAATAACACATCTCTACCTTGTTCAATTCTAAACTGGATGATGATTGGTCGCTTAATATTTGGGAACTATTTAGAGGACCTGATAACAGCTGAACAGACAAGTGTCGTTCTTCGTGAGTACAGTCGGATCCGGGTATTTTAAACCCGAGAAAGGGTGGAAAAGCACAACATAGGGGAGGATCAACCGGATGTCAATTCAGTTGAAAGCATCGAACATGTTAAACAAAAGGTCGACCGAATAATATACTGAGATCGTTGTAACTGATGCATCAACGACGCAAGAAGCTGTGATGCTGCCCTTTTATTTTTATTTTTATTTTACTTTTTTTGTTCTTTTTCGGAGTGCAGAAATTATTACTCTTTTGTGGCGACGGCTACGTGACGTGGAGGATTTAGCCGGGCGCAAGAGGGGGATCGCCGGTGCCCCGAGCCCCATGACTGCTTAAATTATCCCTGAGCGCGACGCCATCACCATCCGAGAACATTTGAAACGAAGAAGAATGGCGACAGCAACGCAAACCGTCACAACGGCCAACATGTCCACGTTCCTCCGGGACAAGCCCTCGTCCGTTGAAGCAACGCCCGTCCAAGACATTCCCAACGTAGCCCCCCGAATCCCCAGTTTCACTCTGCTGTGGCTGACGCACCTCTCTCGTATTGTAGATTGTCGCCAAGCAGCGAGCATTCTTTGATACAGGAGCAACTCATCCGATCGCGTTCCGCAAAGAGCAGATGCGGAAGCTGTATTACCTGATTGAAGACAATCACGATGCCTTCCTCGAAGCCCTTGTCGGAGACCTCGGAAAACCGGCTCAAGAAGCCATCGTCGGCGAACTGGGACTGATTGTCCAGGACATTCTCAGCATCATCAAAAACGTGGGGCGCCTCGCTCTCCAAACGTGGCTCATGTTAGGTCGATGCATGGGCAAAGGAGGAATATGTCCCTGTCCCCATCACATTCAAGTTCAACAAGGCTCGAATGCGCAAGGAGCCTGTGGGTGTGGTGCTTGTCATGGGACCTTGGAATTACCCTGTCTGGTGCAGTCTCTCTCCCGCGGTCAACGCCCTCGCCGCAGGAAACACCATCGTCTTGAAGGTTGGTCAGTAGACATCTGATTGATTAACAACTAGCCCTCTGAACATGCCCCTCATACCTCCGCCCTTCTCGCCAAGCTCGCTCCAAAATACTTTTCCCCGGACGTATTCGTCGTTGTGACGGGTGCAATCCCGGTGGCTTCGGCCCTTCTCAACGAAAGGTATGACCACATCATCTACACCGGCGGGTCCCATGGTGCAAAATTCGTCGCGGCCGCAGCTGCAAAGAATTTAACTCCTTACACGCTCGAGCTTGGCGGCAAAAACCCGTGTATCGTCGATACTTCTGTCTCAGACATTAAATTGGAGCTTTTTGCCAAGAGGATCATGTGGGGTAAATTCTCCAACGGCGGGCAAGTTTGTATTGCCTCAAATCACGTTATTCTTGTTGGGCCCCCCGAACGAGAGGAGAAGTTTATAGCGTACGCGAAGAAAGCAGCCAATGCCTTTACGAAGGGCGAGACGGAGGGAAATCGAATGGCGCGGGTAGTCAATGAAGCTCACTTTGGACGGTTGGAAGGATTGTTGAAGGGGACTAAGGGCCAGATTGTACATGGTGGGGATTTGGACAGGGAGGGCAATAAAATTGGGTTGACGATTGTTTCGGGAGTGACAAAGGATGACGCGTTGATGAATGATGAGATTTTTGGACCGCTGCTGCCTGTTTTGAGGGTTGATACAATGGAACAGGCTATTGAATTGGTCCGACAATCGGAAATTCCACTTGCCTTGTATATTTCTGGATCTCGATGTTGCTAACGGTAGGTACGTCTTTGGTGAGAATCGTCACTTTATCGATACGATCATTGATCGTTGTCCATCCGGTGGTGTAGTCGTCAACGACGTCATGATGCACGCCGCCATTTCAGACTTGGTATCATTCATATCCGTACTGTGAGCTAAGGTTAGCCGTTCGGCGGAGTGGGGCCTTCGGGCGTAGGCTTTTACCGCTCGAAAGCGGGATTCATGCGATTCTGTCACCTTCGAAGTATCTGCGAAACACCGACTTGGGGATTCATGGAAAACCTTCTCTCCCCGAGATATCCTCCCTACACACCTGAAAAGCTCAAGAAGCTGAAGTCGTTGGCCGGTGGTGGAGGGCCTCCGTTTACACGGGCGGAAGGGAGTGCACATCGTCAGGGTATTACTGGCTGGATTTACTCTACCATCTTTGGGCAGGGTCATTGATTGGACAAACGTAATGGAATTGGAGGTGATCCTATTAATGGGATGTTTTTGCGAATTTGAAGTGATTCGTATTCTTATATCATAGCTTTAAAATGAATATATTTATAGCTTCGCTATACCCCTTTTAGCCTTCTTCGCCTTCCGCTCCTCAATGAATGCAATGATGTTTGGCAAAGCATCATTATTCGCCTTCCGTTCCCTCAACGCCTGGACTTCTCGGAGATTCGCCTCATGTAACTCAACGCGCAACTTCCGCCTCAACAACTCCCTCGTCGTGTAAATGGCACTCTGCGAATATCCTGCCATTCGTTCCGCAATCTCCATCACCCTCTCTAGAAACCCATCTGCGGGAAGAACTCTGGTCACGAGCCCGGCGATGAACAGGTCTTCGGCCGTCATTTGTTCCCCCGCGATGAGCATTGCAGCCGCTTTTTGATAGCCTAAAATGGCGGGGAAAGTAAAACTCGAACACCCTTCGGCTGCTAGACCCCACCTCATAAAGGGCGTGTGAAAAGTTGCGTGGGGAACGGCATAGACCAGGTC
>Ga0335081_10019502_pt1 | contig 10969 bp, 5 predicted proteins | sample Lox_Sample_35_FD_206713 | JGI IMG/M metagenome (GOLD analysis project Ga0335081, IMG submission 206713) | Soil microbial communities from Loxahatchee National Wildlife Refuge, Florida, United States - Lox_Sample_3.5 | ecosystem: Environmental > Terrestrial > Soil > Wetlands | place: USA: Florida...
GATCACAACCATAAGTGACGGCCGTCACTTGTACCCACAGGCTGACCCCCTTCACAATCCAGGTGTAAGCTTAGGCACCTTCTTGTAGAACGTATGATAAGGCGTGGGGTAATGTTTTTTTCAGAAGGGGTCACGCACGCTGCGTTTCTCGTGACCGGCATGGTTGGGCTGGGCACGGCCCTCTTCGTCCTGGTGGCCGTGGGCCGCCGTCTTCAGCGGGAGAAACACTTCCGGCGCCTCGACCATCTGCGGCGCCCCGCTGCGCCCTTGCTGCACCTGCTGCTAGAGGGAGAGCTGAGCTACGAGGAGGGTCTTGCGGCCTTGAGACGACTCTTCGGTGCGGGAGAGCTCGGCGCGCTCCAAACTGTGTTGCTCGAAAGCGAGCCCGCATCTAGTCCCACATCTGGCCCCGCGCCTAGTCCCGCATCTGGCCAGATTCCCACGCTGCGCCGGCTGTGCGAGGACTTGGGATTGGTGAAGATTTGGCAGGACCAGTTGCAGGGCATGACCTCAGCTCACGTTAAGGTGCTGGGCCGCGACGGCGGCGGGATCGAACGCTTCCAGCCCCTGTGGTTCCTGGGCCGCGCGCGGGCCGCGAAGAACTTGGGCCTGATCGCGCATTGGCCGAGTTGGCCCTTGTTGGTGAGTGCTCTGGACGATCCGAACCCGGAAGTGCAGTGTGTGGCGACACAAGCGCTGGGCTCAATCCGTGAGCCTGCCAGTTTCCCGGCGCTGGCGGAGCGGCTCCGGCGGCAAGCGCTCGGCATTCCGCAGGGCGAAACCGCCGCCGGCTCCCCGGCTCGGACCACGCGGTCCGCAATGGTCGATTTTCCTTTGCGCTGCGCGGTGGACCTTGCTCCGCTGCTCGACCACCCGCATCCGGCCGTGCGCCTGGAGGCTACTGAGGTGATCCGCGACATGGTGGAACGCGTAGCGGCCGAGGGCTCGCCCAGGTCCGATTTCATGCTCGGCGATGAATGCTTTCCCGAAGCCTTGGCGGAGGTGTTTCTTACCAAGCTGGGCTTTGACCCGAATCCCGACGTGCGGGCTCGGGCTGCCTCGGTGGTGGCTTACCTCGCGGATTGGCGGGCTGAGTCGGTGCTGGCGAAGCTGCTGGGTGACGAAGTGTGGTTCGTCCGGCTGCACGCGGTGCGTGCCCTGGCTCATCCGCGCTTCCAGTTTCTGGCTGGCCGTGTCGCTCGCTTGCTCACCGACCGCCACTGGCGGGTGCGCGAAGCCGCCACGCAGACGCTGATTGGACTGGGCGACGCGGGCAGGCGCGAATTGATAGGCCACTTTTTCGGCAACGCCGGGCTGGACGAGGCGCGCGGCAACGCTCATGGCCGGGCACCGTATTCGCCCGACCTTTACAGCCGCGAGCAGATTGCGGAGCAGATGCAGCGGGCAGGAATTCTTTATGTCCTCGCCGACCACTACGACGAGTGGGCCAGCCGCGACGGGTCCACTGCCATTTCCCAACTCGCTCGCGCCGGCCGGGGCGCTTATCTGCTCGCCGTCCTCGACGACGCCCGCCGCCAGGCTCCCCAAGTGGCGAGGTTTGGCGCCGAAACGGAGCCGGCGGAGATCGCGCGGGAAAGGTAGCCCTTGGAACTTTGGCGACACCTCGTTCATCACAGCTTGGGCGTATTGAACCTCGTCATCATTTCCTACTTTGTGGTAGGCAACGGTGTCTACAGCCTGCTGATGGGCGTCTCGCTGGTGCGGGTCTGGCTGCGCAGCCGTCAGATGGCGTTTCAAGGCCTGGAGGCGTTGCGCCACTCCCCAGCGGCGCCTCCCGTCACCGTCATCGTGCCGGCCTGGAATGAGCGGAACGTGATCGTGGAATCTTTGCACGCTATTTTGAAGACGGACTACCCGCAACTGGAAGTGACGGTGGTGGACGACGGGTCCAGCGATGGGACGCTGGCGCGGCTGATCGCGGCTTTCGACCTGGAACCTATCCGCTTGATCTACCGGGCGCAGCTTCGCACGAGCGAAATCGAAGGGTTCTACCGCAGCCACCAAATACCCAACTTGCTGGTGGTCAGCAAGGGACACGGAGGGAAGTCCGACGCGCTGAACGCTGGCATCAACTTGTGCCGTACTCCTTACTTCTGCACGCTGGACGCCGACAGCGTGCTGGAGCCGGACGCCTTGTTGCGTCTCATGCAGAGCGTCGTCCGCTCGCCTGCCGATACGGTGGCCAGCGGCGGCATCGTCCGCGTCCGGAATGGGTGCGAAGTGCGCCACGACCGGGTGACGAGGGTCGCGCTGCCGCCGAAATTGATCGAGCGTTTCCAGGTGGTGGAGTATTTGCGCACGTTTCTCCTCGGGCGCACCGGGTGGGACCTGCTCGGGGCCACCATGATTGTCTCGGGCGCCTTTGCGGTGTTTCATCGCGCGACGGTGGCGGAAGCAGGCGGGTTCAGCAGCGACACGGTGACCGAAGATCTCGAACTCATCACCCGCCTGCACCGTTGGGCGTTGGAGAACAAGCGGCGCCTTCGCGTGTCGTTCACCCCCGACCCCGTTTGCTGGACCGAGTGCCCTTCATCCACGCTCATGCTGGGCCGCCAGCGGCGCCGTTGGCAAGTGGGCCTTTGCCAGACGTTGTGGAAAAACCGGGACATGATATTCAACCGCCGGTACGGCGCCTTGGGTCTGGTCGCTTTCCCCTTTCACGCTTATGTGGAGGCGCTCGGCGCCGTGGTGGAGCCGCTCGGCTACCTGCTAGTGCCTCTGGCGTTCGCCTTCCATCTGGCCCCACGGATCCTGTGTTTGTCGTTTCTGGCGTTGGGCCTTACCTGCGCCGGGTTCCTTACCACAGGCGCCATTGTTCTGGAAGAACTGACCTATCGGCGGTACCCGTCGTTTCGCGACTTCGCCGCGCTGCTCAAATACGCGTTACTCGAGAACCTGGGTTATCGCCAACTGATCCTGTTTTTTCGCTTGCAAGGCGTCGTGCAGTTCCTGACGGGATTCCATCGATGGGAGCGCGTCGTTCACGTGGGGCCGCCGGAGGCAGGGATGGCCGTGAAGCCGCACAGACTGGGCGATCAGGGAAGCTGGGTCCGACCAATTTTGATGTTGATGGTGGCGGTTGTATCCGGCGTGCGTCCGACGCGAGCCTTCAGAGCCCAGGAGACCACCGCCGCCGCAGACAGTGCCGGCGTCGCACCGTGCCAGCAGGAGATTGCCGAACACCGGGGCGCCCTCGAGTCTTCGCCCGGAAACCCGGCCCTCGAACTGCCTCTGGCGCGCTCCCTCGCTCTTTGCGGGCAGGATGGAGAAGCGATCTCGCGGTACCTTCGCACCATCGCCGGCGAGCCAGGCGAGGTTGCCCCTCGCATCGAGTTGGGAGGTCTCCTGGTGCGGGCGCAGCGCAGCGAAGAAGCGATTGCCCTGCTGCGAGAGGCGCTCCGGTTAGATCCGGAGAACGACGAAGCCCGGCTGGGCCTGGCCCGCGCGCTGGCCGCCACCGGCAACAACCTCGAAGCCTTGCTGCGCTACGATGAAGTCCTGGCCGCGTCGCCCGGCCACTACGATGCGCTCCAGGGCAAAGCTTTTGTGCTTTACCATAGCGCCCGCTTCGCTGAGGCGCGGACAGTCTTCGAGATTCTGCAACGGGAGAATCCAAGCGACACGGAGAACGCGGAGGCGTTGGCGGGCATTGCGCGCGCGGAGATCGAGGCCCGTGCCGCCGCTTCAACGCCGGTGCCCAGCACCCCGCCGGACGAGCGGCTCGCCTACTATCGGAAGCAGGTAGCGAGCGATTCCAGCAACCGGGCGGCGCTCCTGGAACTCGGCCGCGCCCAAGCCGAGCTCAAGGATTTCCCCGCTGCCGTCGGAACCTACCGGCGGTTGCTGGCCATTAACCCGGATGGGCCGAGCAATGACAGCGCGAAATTTCAACTGGCGCGAACGCTGGCCTGGTCCCAACAGTATGACGCCTCCATCGCGCTCTATCAGGAACTCCTGCGGGGCGCTCCGCGCGACGCGGACTTCCTGGAAGGCCTGGCGCGTGTCGCGACGTGGTCCGGCCGAATGGCGGACGCCCTCAGCGCCTATCAGCGCCTGGCGGACACTTATCCCTCGGAGGCTGTACTGCTTCAGATCGCGAGCCTCGACTTTCGTTTGCACTACAATCGCTCGGCCCGTGCGGCAGTGGAGCGCGTGCTTGCGGAAGACCCGGAGAATCGCGACGCCCGCCGTCTCCGCGCGCAGATCGAGTTGAGACAGGGACACACCAAGGAAGCACGCCAGCAGTTCACGGCCATTCTCAAGAAAGCCCCGCACGATCCGGAGGCGCTGCTGGGTGAGGCCGAGGCCTGGTACTATCTCGGCCGCCTCGACAAGGCGTCCGAGGCCGCCGGCAGGCTGCGGCAGGATCAGCCGCAGAACGCCGACGTGTTGCTCCTGCTGGCCCGCCTCGACCGCGCCCGCGGCGATCGCAAGGCGGCCATGGCACAAGTGAAGGAGTCCGAACAAGTCAGCCCGAGCAATCCCGAAGCCAAGGCGCTGGAGAGCAGCTTGCGAGATGAATCGGCGTCGACCTTGCACACGTCGGCCGCCTACGCGCACGAGATCGGCCTGGGCGAATCCCTCACGACCTTCACTTATGGAACCGACTTCGGGTTCAAGATGCTGCGGCGGACTGACTCCACGTTCTCGCTCGACGAGCTTCCGTCCCAAAGCCCCTCAGGCGCAATCCAGGGGGCGGCGGCACCGAGCCAGTTCCTTTACCGGCAGACCACCAGCCTCTCGCGGCGCCTCACCGTGCGCGCCGGGATCGGCTTGGTTCGCTTTGGGCCCAGCGCTGACGTCAGCGTTCCCGGACAGCCGGAACCCATCACCAGCGCGGGCGTGAGGCCGATCGGCCTGGCAGGAGCCAGCGCCGTTCTGACGCCGAAGATCACCGCTGACTTCAACTGGACGCGCGCCGCCGTTTCCTACACGCCCCTTTCCGTGCGGCTAGGCGTCATCGATCAGCAGTACGACGCAGGCTTGAGCTTCCGGCTGAGTTCGCGTACCGAGCTGCACCTCGAATACTTCCATGGGGTGGATGGTTCGAAAGTGTACGCGCACATCAAGTTCGTCAACCCGCAGACTGTGACCTCAATCCGGGCCGATCGCTTGCCTTACTCGGGCGGTGCGATCACGTTCTCCCAAAGCTTCATACGGTCCCCCCGCTTCTCCTTCGACGCCGGATACTCGGGCCTCGACAAGCAGTTCGTCAATTCCGGTGGGCCGGGAGGCGAGACCTATCTCGGATTCTTCGAGCCGGCCCTTTATCAGTGCCACCTGGCCACGGCGCGCTTCTTCGGCAAACTCTGGGGGCCTGTCGGCTACGACTTCTCCGGCGGCTTCGGCGCGCAGCAGGTGGACCGGCAGGTGCAACGCGTCGGTCCCTTCACGCGCGCCTTCAATCTCAGCCCCGTCTTCACCCTTCGCGCGTCGCCCCGCTTGACCCTCCGCCTCGGCTACACTTACTACAACTTCGCCCAGACCCTGGGCGCGATTCGCGGCGACTCCCTTCGCCTGACCACCGACTGGAAATTCTGAACCGCGTCTGTGCCGCCCCCATTCCTCGCGAGCCTATCCTTCGGCGCGGATACTTCATAGCGTCGGAATCGTTGGTAACAGTACCGGGGCGTTATGGATTCCAGCCGGCGTGTGACGCATATTGAATGGCGCGTCCACCGGTGCCCGACGCGCCAGGGGTGACAGGGGGCGAGCCGGAAGCAGGTTTCGGGAACGCCGGGCTTGCGGAAGAGTGCCGCTGCCTGGAGGTGGATGAGGCCGGGCAGCGACGCGAGCAGTGGCAAAAGACGGCGCCGTGGATTCGGTACCATTCAGGCCATCCCGAATCCACAGAAGGCGCCTCATATTACGATTGCAACTCTGCTCGGTGTCAACCCCCCCTATCACTTTTGAGGGACCAGGCTCGTGTGCAGAGAGCGGAGTAGTTCCATGATTAGAGAGGATTAACGTTCGATGATTTATTGTTAGTATCACTGCTAAATGACGCCGCAACCATCCATTCTGCTGTTATCTACCAGATAATAAGTGATTTAGATCACGTTGGGCGGTGCGACGGGGCACAGACGTCAAATCAAAGAATCACAACAATGGTCATCGGCGGCCAAGTTCAGAAGGCAATCGGAGCTCACTGTTGGGTTCCAAGGAGACATTGTGATGAGCGATCTCCAGCAACGGTTGGCCAGGACTCTGGTGAAAGCCGCCGGCTCTTGGTTTCTTGCCCTTGTAGCCACGGCAGCAGGTTTTGTTTTGTTGCCGTCCTTCGGGGTGGCGGGTGATTTCCAATGCGCGCCGGGGACCCTGGCGAGTTACGAGGCGCTGGGCACCAGCGGATGCACGATCGGATCTTCTTTTGTTTTTTCCGAGTTCAACTTCAGCAGCACCGTCACAAATGAGCTGCCCCCGTCGGCGGGTGACATCCTGGTGTATCCGTACAGTGGCTCCGAGTTGGTGATTCTCCCGGGTGGCTACGAGAACCGGCTGTTTAGCGTCGTTGGCTTGAGTTTTTCTGTTAACCTCTCGGCGTACCCACTGGGAACCGGCTGTTACTTTCCTTACCAAGGACAATGTCTTCTCCAATCAGTTCTAGCAGACCTCAGTTACGACGTGTCGGCATTGGGTGAGTCGTTCCTGGGTGCCGATTTTTCGGCCATGGGTTTTATCGGCTCCGACGCCTCAGGTGGCGCAGGCGCTATCGTTCCGGGCTGTTACCTGAATTTGGATCCTTTCAGCGACGTCCCGTCACCCAGGGAAGCCTCGTGTACCTTCGGACCTACATCCAGCGTGGAATGGGACTCGGGCTTCACCATCCACTCGGCCGACGACGACGGCGGCGGAGCAATGTATTGGTTCTCAAGCACTCTTTTTGTAACGCCTGAACCGCCTGCTTGGCTGCTGCTCGCTACCGTACTTCTGATCATGGGCAAGGTCCTCATCCGACGCAGGAGGACAAGTCAAAGCGGGTCGTAAAGCTCACGCGTCGGCTCGACTTTTCGTCACTCGCCCAATCCCAGGATCGGGAAGGCCGTCAGCGCTTTTCTCGTTCACACTTCACACTTCTATCTTTCACAATTCACAGTTTCACTAATCACCGTTGTTTTGCACGCGCCCTTGACGCGTAGGTTGTTTTACCCTAGATTGATTTGAGCAACTGACGTAGCCAGTGGAGTGTCCGGAAGCCCCGAATGGAAAGGAATCGAGGGCAACGCAGAGACGGTGGCGCACGCGGGAGATTCCAGCCCTATGAAAACCGCCCCAATGAGAACCGCGTACTTGGCCTTGACCGTCTTCTCTCTCTACGCTTGGGGCACGTTGCCCTCCGCCGCGCTCACCCCGGTGGCCGCCCGGCACGGCATGATGGTATCGAGCGAAGAAAACGCCTCCGAAGCCGGAGTCGAGATTATGAAAGCGGGCGGGAACGCGGTTGACGCCGCGGTGGCGGTGGGTTTTGCGCTGGCCGTCACCCACCCCTGGGCCGGCAACATTGGCGGCGGCGGCTTCATGCTGATCCGCCTGGCCTCGGGCGAAGCGGCATTTGTGGATTACCGGGAAGAGGCCCCAGGCAAGGCCGCGCGCAACATGTACCTGGACGCGCAGGGCAATCCGGTGCCGCAGGCGAGCATTGTGGGCGCGCTGGCGGTGGGCGTGCCGGGTACGGTGGCCGGCCTGGCGCTGGCCGAACAGAAATACGGCAAGCTGGGCCTCGCACGCGTCCTGGAGCCGGCCATTCGTCTGGCCGAGCAGGGCTTCCCGGTAAGCTTCAACCTGGCGGAATCCCTGAAGGATTCCGAGGGCCTGCTGGAGAAGTTCACGGACTCGCGCCGGATCTTCCTAAGGGACGGGAAGCCTTACGAAGCGGGCGAGATTTTCCAGCAACCGGAGTTGGCGACCACGCTGAGGCGCATCGCCGCGCAAGGGCCCGATGGCTTTTACAAGGGCCCGGTGGCGCAGGCCATCGTGACCACCATGGAGAAGTACCACGGTCTGATCACCGTCGACGATCTGGCCGGTTACGAGGTTAAATTGCGCCCGCCAATGGTGGGACACTTCCGCGGCTATACCATTGTTTCCGCGCCGCCGCCAAGCTCGGGCGGCATCGCCCTTCTGGAGATGCTGAACATTCTGGAGCCACTGGACCTCGGATCGGCGGATTCCTACCCCGCGATGCACCTGATGGTGGAATCCATGCGCCGCGCCTACGCCGATCGCGCCGCCTACCTGGGCGATACGGACTTCGTGAAGGTCCCCGTCGCCGGCCTCACCAATCTGGAGTACGCCGCGAAACTGCGCCAGGAGATCCTGGAAACAAAACCGGACGCTCCCGTCGCGGCGGGGAAGCCGTTAGGCTGGGAGGAGGAGTCGTCTACCACCCACTACAGCGTGGTCGACACCGATGGCGACGCCGTTTCCAATACTTACACGCTGAACGGCGGCTATGGCTCCGGTGTCACCGCGGAGGGCGCGGGATTCCTGCTAAATAATGAGATGGATGATTTTGCCTCCAAACCGGGGTCGCCCAACATGTTCGGCCTGGTTCAGGGTGAAGCCAACGCCATCGCGCCCCACAAGCGCCCGCTTTCGTCGATGACCCCCACCATCGTTCTCGCTTCGGAGGCAACGCCGTCTCCCTCAGGGAGAGGGTGGCGCGCAGCGCCGGGTGAGGGTCGCCAGGAAACCGTCCGTTTGGTGTTGGGCTCGCCCGGCGGCGGCACCATCATCAACACCGTGCTGGAGGTTCTGCTCGACGTGCTGGCCTTCAAGATGGACGTACGCGAAGCCGTCACCCTGCCGCGATTCCACGACCAGTGGATGCCCGACACGCTGATCCTGGAAAACTGGGGATTCTCCTCTGACACCGTCGACAAGCTGAAAGAAGCGGGGTATCACGTCTCGGTGCGCGGCCACCTCGGCGAGTGCCAGGCCATCGAGATCGACCCCCGGACTGGCTGGCGATTCGGCGCCGCCGATCCGCGCGGGGACGGAAGGGCGGTGGGCTACTGATGGAGTTCGCTCTTTCCACTCATCTTTTCGCGTCGGAGCGCCTGAACGCGCACATCCTGGACAAAGTACTGGCGGCGGGAATCCGCAAGATCGAGATCTTCGCCGCCCGCCAGCACTTGGACTACTCCGATGCCGGCCAGGTTCGTGACGTGGAGCAGTGGTTCGCCGATCACGACGCGACGCTGCACTCGGTCCACATGCCTTTGTTTGCCGATGAGGCATGGGGCCACCTGGGAGGGTTGGCGGTCTCGATCGCCTACCTGGAAAGGCCGAAGCGCATCGATTCGATGGACGAGATCAAGCGCACGCTGGAGATTGCCGAGCGGATTCCTTTCCGGTTCCTGGTGCTGCACCTGGGACTGCCCGACGAGGAATACGACCTGCGCAAGTTTGACGCGGCCTTCACCTCGATTGAGCACCTGAAGATTTTTGCCAAAGAGCGCGGCGTGAGCCTGCTGCTGGAGAACATTCCCAACGAACTGAGCACGCCCGCGCGGCTGTTGAGCTTTCTGGAGTACACCCGGCTCGACCTGAAGTTCTGCTTCGATACCGGCCACGCCCACCTGGGGACCGGAGTAGAGGCTGCTTTCACTCTGCTGCGGAATCGCGTTGTTTCCACCCACGTTCATGACAATAAGGGCGAAAAAGACGAGCATCTGTTGCCCTACGACGGCGCGATCGACTGGGAGCGAACCCTGCTCGGCTTCCGTAGCGCCTGGGCGGAGGGCGGCCAGTTCCCGGTCCTGTTCGAGTTAAGGCACTCCGGCCCCGAGGCTACGGACCTCGCGCGCTTGCAGGAAGTGATGCGGAAGCTGGAGGAGCAAGAGAAATCAGAAATCAGAGGAAAGGAGTGAGGAGACAGGAGTCAGGAGTCCGAACGTCTCTATTCTCACTCTTGTCTCCTGTCTCCTCACTCCTTTCCTCTGATTTCTGGATTTAAGAAAGGTCCCCGTGCTCCCAGTGGTCGAAATTCGAAACGTATCGCAACACGCCGGCCAGGAAGTGCTGATCCAGGGCTGGCTTTACAACCTGCGCGAGAGCGGCAAGTTGCTGTTTCCGCAGTTTCGCGACGGCACCGGGACCATCCAGGGCGTGGTGGTGAAGAAGGCCGTGCCGCCGGAGTTGTTCGAAGCTATGCGCCACCTGACGCAGGAATCGTCAGTGCGTGTCACCGGGCAGGTACGCGCCGACCAGCGTGCTCCCGGCGGCTTCGAGTTGGATGTCACCGGCCTGGAAGTGTTGCAGCGGGTGCCGCCCGAGAACCCCTACCCCATCACACCCAAGGAGCACGGCATCGAGTTCCTGATGGACCACCGCCATCTCTGGCTGCGCTCGGCGCGCCAGCGGGCCATCCTGGGCGTTCGCCACGAGATCATCAAGGCCTGCCGCGACTTCTTCGACGACCGCGGTTTCACGCTGGTGGATACGCCGATCTTTACCCCCGCCGCCTGCGAGGGCACCACCACCCTGTTCGAGGTGAGTTATTTCGACGAAAAGGCCTATCTCACCCAATCCGGCCAGCTCTACAACGAGGCTACGGCGATGGCCGTGGGCAAGTCCTATTGCTTTGGCCCCACCTTCCGCGCCGAGAAATCGAAGACGCGGCGCCACCTGACCGAGTTCTGGATGATCGAGCCCGAGGTGGCCTTCGCCCATCTCGATGACGTTTGCGCACTCGCCGAGCAACTAGTGGCCTCGGTGGTGGAACGCGTGCTCGCGAAGCGCCGCCGCGAATTGCAGACCCTCGAGCGCGACGTGGCCAAACTCGAGCATTGCGTGCTGCCCTTTCCGCGCCTCACCTACGACGATGCGGTGAGGATCTTGCGCCAGAAAGGAAGCGACATCCAGTGGGGCGGAGACTTCGGCGGCACCGACGAGACCCTGGTGTCGGAAGAGTACGACCGGCCGGTGCTGGTGACGCACTATCCCA
>Ga0335081_10019503_pt1 | contig 10969 bp, 10 predicted proteins | sample Lox_Sample_35_FD_206713 | JGI IMG/M metagenome (GOLD analysis project Ga0335081, IMG submission 206713) | Soil microbial communities from Loxahatchee National Wildlife Refuge, Florida, United States - Lox_Sample_3.5 | ecosystem: Environmental > Terrestrial > Soil > Wetlands | place: USA...
CCAACTCAAACCCGCCTGCGCGCCCTCCAGAATAAGAAACTCGAAGAGCCTGCGATCGTTGTGGACGGGCACTCCCCATTCTTCATCGTGATATCGGATTGCCAAGTCGTTGCGCGCCCATGGGCAGCGCACGAGATCGGCTGGTTTTTTCCGCCCGCCCATGGTCGCCGCTTTACTCGAGCGACTTCGGGTCAGACAAATTCTTTGGCGAATGCTTGTTCAGCAGCGCAACCAGGTCTTTCGCCGAAGGCGGCACTTTCACCTTGCCTTCACGAATGATCTGCTTGGCCGAGAGCTCGGTGCCGTAGAGCTTCTTGTTGGCGCGCCCATCGGAGCGCAGGGTTGAGCCTTCGAGCGAGATGCCGGCAAACAGGCCACGCGAGCGTGAATAGGAAAGGATCTCAGCCCTCATCACGACATCGGTAGCGCCTTCCGCGCTGCGGCCCTTGGGTCCGGCGGCCGCCGAAGCGTCGGCTCCGAGTTTCACCTTGCTGCCCAATAAAGATTTCGCCCCACTCGGGTTCATGACGAGCAGAACGAAATCCGTCGCCTGCCCTCCGAGCTGAAACCCGATGTTGACGCCTTCCAGCGCATAAAGCGCGGGCGGTCCCCACGGTCCGGTGTAGTGCGCGCCGCTGCGGCACACCATCACTCCGCGCCCATAGCTGCCACCGATTCCGATGGCACCCTTCTTCACCGAGGGCAGCACAATCACGCACTCCGCACGGTCCAGCAGATCGGTGGGAATGTCATCGGGGATATCGAGAATCTCTTTCAGAACCTGTCCGGCTTCTTGTACCCGGTCTTCTTCCTTCTCGTTGTCCACCGCGAAAAGGGAAAGGGGAAACACCATCAGCGCGCAGATGAGGGTGATAACTCTCTTCACATGGCCTCCCGGAAATGCACCGCTATCTTAATACTGAGCGAGCAATTCCGCGACCTCAGACGGGCAGGCCTGTCACAGCACAGCGGTTGTTATACAGCACCGTGAATTTTTGTCCGCAAATTTCGGTCCCGTTTTCCGCGCGCTGCGGTATCCTCGTTTTCGGGCTAAGGTTCCGCACTCGTTCAGCCCATGCTGACTTTTTTCTCGTCGCAGTCGTGGCGTTCTAAACCCTACATCCTGCGCGGCTTCCGCGTATGACCAAACGTGTGCTCCTTTTGTAACTTGGCATCCCGCGCGGCGTCTCCTAGAGTCGGGAGGTTAGAATACGGCCTTATCCGCAGCCTCTTCCGGCATTAAAAGTGCATCTAATGAGTTGAGGTTTTCTTGGTTGTGGCTGCAGAGGGAAACCCTGGAAGTGGCAAGAATGAAACACGCCGGTGCCAATTTTTCTCTGATCGCGCTTCTGGTGGGGGCATCGTTCCTGCCGGCGGCGGCGCAGAGCAACGCCAGCGTCAGCCCGGTTTCCAGCTTCGTCAGCAGCCCGGCAACGAATGCCGCGCCGTCTGCGATTGACGCCGCACTTCCCGCTTACGACCCCGATCCGCAGGATTCGATCCTTACCATTAAGAAGCGAGTGGATGAGGTCAACGTTCTTTTTATCGCGACCGACAAGCATGGCAAGTTTGTCCGCAACCTGAACCAGGACGATTTCTCGATCCTGGACGATCACAAGCCACCGCAGTTGATTCTCCAATTCCACCGCGAAACCGATCTGCCTCTCGAGGTGGGGTTGCTGGTGGATGTGAGCGGTTCGGTGCGCGGCCGTTTTGACTTCGAACAGCAGGCGGCGACCGGCTTCTTGCAGCACACCTTGCGGCAAGGCTTCGATAAAGCTTTCGTTCTCGGCTTCAATAATCGCAGCCAGCTTACGCAGGACTTCACGGATAATGTGAGCCTGCTCTCGGCCGGCGTGCAGAGCCTGCATGACGGCGGGGGTACTGCGTTATACGACGCCGTATATCGCGCCTGTCGCGACAAGCTGATGAAGGACAAGCCTGATCATCCCGTGCGCAAAGCGATCATTATTCTGAGTGACGGCGAAGACAATCAAAGCGAGTACACGCAGGCGCAGGCGATCGAAATGGCGCAGCGCGCGGAAGTGATCGTCTACGCCATTTCCACCGACGACAGCGGCCTGATCCTTCGCGGCGATCGCGTTCTCGAACAACTGGCCGATGCTACCGGCGGCCGCGCCTTCTTCCCCTTCAAGATGAAGGACATTACCCACTCTTTCGCTGCGATCGAGGACGAATTGCGCAGCCAGTACGTGGTGCTGTACAAGCCCGCGGATTTCGACGCCGACGGGCGCTTCCGCACCATCGAAATTACTTCGCTCAAGAAGGACCTTCAGGTCCGCTCCCGCAAGGGATACTTCGCACCTCGCCAATAGGCTTCTGCCTGCACTCACGCTGCGGCGCCCTCCAAAGAAAAAGCACGGCCGTAGCCGTGCTCGCTCAGATTGTGTTTTTCGGGTCTGTTACGCAGTCTTCTTCATCTTCTCGAACTGTCCAGGTTGGTAGTTTCCAGCCGGAGTCCGGAAGGCAATGTTCAACCGGTTCCAGCCATTGATCGCCACCACGGCGAGCGTCAGGTCCGCCAGTTCCTGCTCACCGAAATGTTTCCGGGTTGCTTCGAACACTTCGTCCGGCACGTGGCCGTCATGGAGATTGGTGGTCGCCTCGGCCCACGCCAACGCCGCCCGTTCGCGGTCCGAGTAATACGTGGTCTCACGCCAGGCATCCAGCGAATACATTCGCTGGTCAGTTTCACCCTCCACCTTCAGGTCCTTCCAGTGCATGTCGAGACAATACGCGCACCCGTTGATTTGGGAAACTCGCATCGATATCAAGTTCAACAGTTTCTTGTCCACGCTCGACTTTGCCAGGTATTCCCCGAAGCCGAACATTGCCTTATACGCACCGGCATTGAGCTTGGTGAGATTTATGCGTGCGTCCATACGTCCTCCTTTTTTGTTCTTTATTCTTTTTCTTGGATTCGGAGACCGGAGGATCGGTTCCCGCTTTCTTGTGCAAAACTGGGGGACGAAATTGCTGATCCCGCGGGGGACCGTCCCAATGGAGGAGTTCCAAGGATGGCAACTGCCCGGAAGAGTCTTCTTTTCAAGAAAAATGGCTATGCTCGAGTGCGAGCATAGCCAGAATCAGAAAACTCGCCCGCAATTTCCAGGAAAGCTCTAGTGGCTATCGCCGTCGTGATCGACGTCCCCTGAGCGACTGGACGTAAAAGTGTCCTGGGGCTCCTGGGGCGCCTGTTTGGGTTGCTGAACATTGCGGGTTGCGGGATTAGAGACCTTGTCAGCATAGCTGGCCGGGTTGTAACTGCTAATGGGATTGACCAATTAGAGATTACCTCCAATCGGTTCATCGGCCTTCGCCATCGATACATGAGAATTCTGTAACGCATCCGTAACCTGCCGGACGCAAAAGGGTAACCGGCCTGCCCCCACCTGACCACTGGTGTGGCTAGCATGGACTTACACGCTCGCTCTGAGCACGCCCTCTTCCAGACGTACCCCGTCCACACGTCTCCCACCCGCTGGGAGGATTAGAATGGCCAGCGCGTGTTCTTCCGGACGCTCTTCGCTGTTGCCATTTCATCCGCCGTAACCTTTTTCATGGTCCGCAGTTTAACTAGGTGAGAGAGAAAGATGGCCGTCGGTAAGCCTTCATCGAAGGGGTCGCGGCAGGAGGCGCACGAGCGTCTCCTGGTGGAGGCTGCGCAAAAAGATCCCTCTCGCTTTGCCGATCTTTACGAGAATAACTTTACTCGCGTCTACGCTTTCATCGCGCGCCGGGTGCGTGATCGCGCCGTGGCCGAAGATCTTACGTCCGACGTGTTTCACAAGGCGCTGGCCAACCTCTCGCGCTTCGATTGGCGCGGCATACCGTTTGCCGCCTGGCTTTTGCGCATCGCCGCCAACGTGGTCAGCGACCAATGGAAGCGATCGGCTCGAGAACTAGTCGATGACCCTCCCGAAACGAGCACGGAAGTGAATTACGAGGAAATCGAGCATCGCGCGCGGCTCTTTCGCCTGGTCGAGCAGCTTCCCGCCGATCAGAAACGAGTGATCGGCATGCGCTTCGCCGAGGGAAAAAGCATTCGTGAGATCGCCATCGAGATGGGGCGTACCGAAGGTTCCATAAAACAGCTTCAGTTTCGCGGTCTGGAATCTCTGCGGGCCCGGCTAGTTGAGAAAAGGTCGGGTGAAAAAAATGCCTAAGCGCATCCTGATCGAACAACTCGACGAGGCGGTCCAGACCTTGCTGGCCCATCCCGACCCTCCGCTTCCTCAGGTAGACGCCAGCCTCGCGCCCTTGCTGCGCATTGCTGCGGAACTGCGCGATCTGCCCATGGAGAACTTCAAAGCGCGATTGAAGTCCGACCTGCAGGAAAAAGCCGCTCCGGCCGCTCCTCGAGTCGAGCCCATCCCCAAAGGCTATCGCACCATCACGCCCTACATCACCGTGCAGGGAGCCGCGGAGCTGATCGACTTCGTCAAGAACGCCTTCGACGGCGTGGAAGCCTTCCGTTCCATCGGGCCGGCTGGCGGCATTCACTGCGAGATCCAGATCGGTGACTCGAAGCTCATGATTGGTGGGGGCGGCCAGTGGCGCGGCACGCCCATGCCCACTTCGCTCCATCTCTATGTGAACGACGCGGACGCCGTATATGGCCGCGCGCTCGCTGCGGGCGCCACGTCGGTGCACGAACCGATCGACCAGTTCTACGGCGATCGCGAGGCCAGCGTGCAGGATGCTGGCGGGAACCACTGGTATATTTCGACCCACAAAGCGACGGGCGGTGTCCCGCCGGGAATGAACACTCTGACCGTGTTTCTGCACCCGAAAGGCGCGCCCGAGATGATTGACTTTCTCAAACGCGCCTTCAGGGCGGAGCAGATCGAATACCACGCTTCCCCGGCGGGTGCGGTTCAATACGCGAGCGTGAGAATTGGAACCTCAATTCTCGAGATGGGTGAGGCTCATGGTCCGTACCAGCCCCGACCCACGATGTTTTATGTCTACGTGGACGATGTTGACGCCTGGTACGCGCGCGCCCTGGAGTCGGGCGCTAAGTCAATCCATGCCCCTGCCGATCAGCCTTATGGCGATCGCAACGCCGGAGTGGAAGATCCCTTCGGCAATCAGTGGTACCTTGCAACTCACGTGAAAGATGTCGCGCCATAGTGCTCTGACGGATTTTCGACACAGTCCAAACCAGAGTTAGTCAGTGTGTGAAGGAAAATGGAATGGGAGAAAAAAATAGACAACCGTGCTGTCATTCCATTGCTCTTAGCTAACAACACCTCACGAAATCATCAAAAGGAGAATCAACATGGCAGTGAAGTACATTCCCGATGGCTATTACACCGCGACCCCCTACCTCATCATCAAAGGCGCCGCCAGAGCTCTCGACTTTTACAAGAAGGCATTCGGCGCCACGGAACTGATGCGCATGCCGGACTCTGACGGGAAAATAGGGCATGCTGAGATCAAGATTGGAAATTCGCCGATCATGCTCGCCGACGAATTCCCTGACCGGGGATTCAAGAGTCCGCAATCGCTCGGTGGCACGCCGGTGAGCATCATGCTCTACGTGGAGAACGTAGACAAGACGGTCGAGCGGGCCGTGGCCGAGGGCGCGAAGGTCACCAAGGCGGTAGAGAACCAGTTCTACGGCGACCGCAACGGAACCATCAGCGATCCCTTCGGTCACGTGTGGACGATCTCCACACATGTCGAAGACGTAACTCCGCAAGAGATGAAACGTCGCATGGAATCCATGCACGCTCATAGCTGACATCGGCGGATTGCGAGTGTCGGGTATGGGGTTGCAGAAAACCCGTACCCGGCACGACCATATGCGCTAGGATGCTGGACGTCTGCTGATGTGCTTTTCCGGCGGCAAGGATGTAACGTGAGCTTCCGCAGGATTCGTCATAACGTTTCGTATTCTGCTCTCACCTTTCTTCTGCTCGCGGTGGCCTCCCTCCTGACTGCATTGGCAGTTGCCCAGGATCTCGCGCTCCAGAAAAGCGGTACCGCCGAGAATCTTCGTGGCGTAAGCACCGTCTCCGACAAAATTGCGTGGGCAAGCGGAAGCCACGGAACCTATCTACGCACGCCCGATGGTGGAATCTCCTGGCAGGTGGCCCAGGTTCCGGGCGCGGAGAAGCTCGACTTCCGCGACGTTTCGGCCTTCAGCGCGGACGCTGCGTACCTGCTTAGCATCGGCTCCGGCGGGCTCTCGCGAATTTACAAAACCGCCGACGGGGGAAGGAACTGGACTTTACAGTTCACGCTCACCGACTCCCGGGGCTTCCTCGACTGCATGGCCTTCTGGGATGAGGATCACGGGCTGGCGATCAGCGACCCGGTCTACAAAGAATTCATCTTATTCGCTACCGACGATGGCGGCGCGCACTGGACGCAGCTCATGCCGCAAGAGATGCCGCCGGCTTTCGAAGGCGAGGGCGCATTCGCCGCGAGCGGAACCTGTGTGGCTGTTCAGGGCAAGAGCAACGTCTGGTTCGCCACCGGCGGTTCGGTCGCCCGTGTGTTCCATTCGGCCGATCGTGGGAAGACATGGACGGCAGCCACCACGCCCATCGTGCATGGCAACGCGTCCTCGGGAATCTTCTCGATCGCCTTCCGTGATGAGAAAAACGGCGTGGTCGCGGGCGGAGACTACAAGCTTCCCGAGATGACCGGTCCCAACCTCGCGGCCACCGCAGATGGCGGCGCCACATGGAAACTCCTGGAGCTGTCACCTCAACCGTTCTTCTCTGCGGTGGCGTTCGACCCAAAGGACGCTCAGCGATTGCTAGTCGTGGGACCGACCCATGCCGCCGAGTCCACGGACATTCAAGGCAAACAATGGCCCAAAATCTGGGATGTGAATCTTAACGCAGTCAGTTTTTCTCCCACCGGTGAGGCATTCGCGGTTGGCCCCAAGGGCACGATAGTCAAGATCAGCGGCCATCCTTAGTTCACCAGACGGATAAGCCATCGCCGCGGTTCGACTCCCGCCCCAGACAGCCGAGTCCAGCACATTTGCACCCGCTTCTCCGCTGTGATACCGTCCGTTTGATTCGACTCCACGCCGAGGGAGATGCTCGTGATCGCCATCATCATTCTGGTCGTACTCATTCTCATTCTGGTGTTCGTCGTTGGCATCTACAACAGCCTGGTTCAGCTCCGCGTGCGCACCGACTCCGCATGGTCCGACATCGACGTGCAGCTCAAGCGCCGCCATGATCTGATCCCCAACCTCGTCGAAACCGTGAAGGGCTATGCCGCTCACGAAAAAGGGACCTTCGAAAACATTGCGAAGTTCCGCTCGCAGGCGATGCAGGCCACCACCCCCGCCGACAAAGCCGCCGCCGAAAATCAGCTGACCGGCGCATTGAAGAGCCTGTTCGCGGTCGCCGAAGCTTATCCCGAACTGAAGGCTTCGGAAGAGTTCACGCAACTGCAAACTTCCCTAAGCCAGACCGAGGACGCGATTCAGAACTCCCGGCGCTACTACAACGCGGTCGTGCGCGACCTGAATACTCGTATCCAGTCCTTCCCGGCGAACCTTCTGGCGGGGATGTTCGGTTTCCAGATTCGTCAGTTCTTCGAAGTGGCCGAAGCCGACCGCGAGCCGGTGGCCGTGAAGTTCTGAGGCAATGTCTGCCCCGACCAACGCTGTGCGCATCTCCGGTTCTTTCTCGCCAAGACGTCGACGGTTCGACCTCCACCGCGTAACGCGTGCACTTTTTTTTCTGCTGGCTTGTCTGGCCACGTTTGCGGTACCTGCTTCAGCTAAGAACTGGCGGGTCACCGATTTTCAGGACTCGATCACCATCGGCGGGGATGGTTCGGCCCTCATCCGCGAACGCATCACTCTCGCCTTCGTCGGAGAGTGGCACGGCATTCACCGCTTTATTCCCATCGAGTATCCGGGGCCCAGCGGCACCAACTACACCCTGTTCTTCGATCTCATCAGCATCACCGACGAAACGGGTGCCAAGCTGAAGTATGAGTCCAGCAGAGCGAACGGCCAGCGCGATTTCAAGATCTACATTCCCAACGCGGTCGATGCCACGCGTACCGTCGAAATCGACTACCTGGTCAAGAACGGCATTCGTTACTTCGAGGATCACGACGAGTTCTACTGGAACGTCACCGGCAACGACTGGTCGGTGCCGATCGATCACGCCTCTGCTTCGGTCCGCTTCCCCGACAGTGCGGCCGGTTCCCTGCGCGCGCAAGCGTTCACCGGAGTCTACGGTTCAACCGAGAGAGCAGCGACCTTCCAAGTCGATGGCGCGCACGTCGAGTTCGAAACCACGAATCCGCTGCCCATGCGCGGCGGCATGACCATAGATATCTACATTCCCAAAGAAATTCTGAAAGAGCCGAGTTCCCTGCTCCGCTTCGGCTGGTTCGTCGGCAGCAATCCTGTGGTGTTCCTGCCCTTCGTGACCTTTGGCTTCATGTTCGTGCTGTGGTGGTTCAAGGGCCGCGATCCGGACCCCGGCATGTCGGTAGCGCCGATGTATGAGCCGCCAAAGGGCATGTCGCCGGCCGAGGCCGGAACCTTGATCGACGACACCATTCATCCCCGCGACATCACATCCACGCTCGTCGATCTGGCAGTGCGCGGCTACTTGAAAATTGAGGAGACGGTCGAAAAAGGCCTGATCTTCCATCACAAGGACTACATCTTTCACCTGCTGAAGCCCCGCGACAAGTGGGGGCCGGACCTTCAACCCCATGAGCGCGTGATGCTGGAGAACGTCTTCTCCAGTGGCGAGCAGACGCGCCTCTCCGATCTGAAGAACCGCTTCTACACCGCCCTTCCCGTGATCCGCCAGGACATCATGTCCGAGTTGAAGAACAAGGGCATGTATTTGCTTGACCCGGAATCCGCCAACGGCTACAGCATCGTGGCGGCGATCGGTATCGTCGCGGTCTTCGGCTTCATGCAATATCTGGGATGGGCCGACTTCTTCAGCTCGGCCTGGCTGCTCGCCACCAGCCTCGTGGTTTCCGCCCTGGTCTGGTGGCTGTTCGCGCGCGTGATGACGGCAAAAACCTTGCAAGGTGCGCGCACCCGGGTCGCCATCCTCGGCTTCCAGGAATTCATGAACCGCGTCGATGCTGATCGCCTGAAGCGCATGCCGCCCGACACCTTCGAAAAGTATCTGCCCTTCGCCATGGCGTTTGGCGTGGAACACAATTGGGCGCAGGCTTTCGCCGGCATCATCAAAGATCCGCCGCAGTGGTACTCCTCGCCCAACGCAGTGATGTTCAATCCCATTTTCTTCTCGGGCAGCATGCACAGCATGGCGACCGACATGCACCAGGTGTTCGTATCGTCTCCGCGCGCCAGTTCCAGCGGTTCCGGCTGGAGCGGGGGTGGCGGATTCAGCGGTGGAGGCTTCTCGGGTGGGGGTTTCGGCGGAGGCGGCGGCAGTGCTTTCTAAATGAGGCACTATTTATTGGACTTGATCGACAAACAAAAGGTCCCTCGACTGCGCTTGGGACGACAAAGCTGGGCATTTCAGTTCTCTTACGTCGCGGGCTCTTTCGCGGGAATCCAGTACACCTCTTCTTTCAATGCCTCTTTTTGGAAGCCCTTGCGCTTGAGAATACCCTTCCCACGGTCGATCATCTCGGGATGCCCGCACAGATAAGCAATTGTGTTTTCCGCCGACAATTCCCACATGTCAGCGTATTTGCGCAGAAGATCATCGGCGCGGCCGGTTTCACCCTTCCATTTCTCGTCGTCCCACGGACGGCTGACCGTAGGCGCGTACTTGAACCACGGCGCCTCTCGCGCCAGCCCGTCAAGCTCTTCATGATAGCCAAATTCCCACGAGCGGCTCGCACCGTTCAGCAAAAACAGCTTCTGCTCGCCGGTAAATTTTCCGTCCTTCCAGTCCTTGAACAGGGTTCGAACGTAGCTGACAAAGGGCGCGACCCCGGTCACAGTGCTCACCAGCAGGTGATTCGTGCGGCCGCTTTTGGTATCGAGCGTGAAGCGGCCCTTGGCCACTTTCCGCATCAGCATCTCGTCGCCCACGCGCAGGTTATAAAGCGGCGGCGTCAGTTCGCCTTCCGGCACCAGTTCGAAGAAAAACTCGATTTCATCCTCATAAGGCGAGGACGCGATCGAATACGGCCGCTCTGAGCGTTTCTGTTCCCCTTGCACTCCCAGCGTGGCGTATTGGCCAGGCAAAAACTTGAATTCACCTCCGGGATTGATCCGGATCATCCACAGATCGGGAGCGAGGTCCACGCGCTTGGTAATTCTCGCGTGATAAAACTTGTCGTCAACTGCCTGCATGAGCCCTCTTGTGAGAACGGACCGCAATGGGATTGGAATGCGCAATAGTGTACCGAAGTCGCAGAAAAAATCGACGGGGAATTAGAGCGGAGCATACACCGAAGGCCAATCACGAAATGTGATCGGCGAGATAAACAACGACAATCTTGAGCAAGCGTGGCGTTCGCGACGGAGAAGTTGCGGTGAGTCTTATTCCACCACATCTTCCTGCGAGGCGCTGCAAGCCGCGACTGGCGCGGGTTGCGTGGACACCGCCCTCAGCTTTTCGACCTCGGCCACCGTCTTCTGCCATGCCTTTTTATCTTTCTTGGTTGCGATCGGCGCATTCGGATCGGCATAGAACGACAGTATGTTCTGCCCGAGTTCCGGCGAAATCTGGCCCATATCCTTCTGTGCCAGTTGGTCCAGCAGCCTGGCGTACGTCGCATCACTCAACTTGTACTCCCCGGCTCGAGTTGGCTTGCCGGTGTCGCAATCGGTGTTGGGCAAATCCAAGTGCTGCCCGGCGGCCTCGCGCAGCAGGTTCGTGTAATTTTCCACCGTCGCATTTACGCTCTTGATGTACAAATCCTCCGTCTGCGTCGTCGGAATATTGAAAGACACGGCTTTGAACGGTCCTACCTTGGGCACCAGCTTCAAAAAGAAGGCGAAGATGCGCGTTCCCAC
>Ga0335081_10019505_pt1 | contig 10968 bp, 5 predicted proteins | sample Lox_Sample_35_FD_206713 | JGI IMG/M metagenome (GOLD analysis project Ga0335081, IMG submission 206713) | Soil microbial communities from Loxahatchee National Wildlife Refuge, Florida, United States - Lox_Sample_3.5 | ecosystem: Environmental > Terrestrial > Soil > Wetlands | place: USA: Florida...
CTTTCCCACTCGCCAGTTCCCGCTCGGAAAGCTGGAGGACGCCGCGAAGCGCATTCACCGTCTCTCCCGCGAGGAGCTCCGCGCCGCCGCCCTCCGCTTCGCCGGCGACTACATGTCTCTGCGCCACGACCTCCGCTGCGCCTCCAAGGTCAACGCCCTGCTTGAAAAAATCAGCCTCGTCGAAAACGACCGCACTCGCGAGCTCTCCCACCTGAACAACAGTCTGTACGAGTTCCTCATGCCCGACGAGACACGCCATTCTGAGGAGCGCGTCATCTCTCATGTCGTCATCAAGGCGGACGTCCGCAATTCCACCCAGATCACCCACGATCTGCTCGAACGCGGACTCAATCCGGCCTCCCACTTCTCCCTCAATCTCTACGAGCCCATGAAGAAGCTCCTCGACCGCTACGGCGCCGCCCGCGTTTTCATTGAAGGCGACGCCATCATCCTCGCCATCTATGAAACGCAGACCACGCGCATGTCCCAGCGCGCCGTGGCCAAGGCCTGCTCCCTGGCCCGCGAAATGGTCGGCATCTCGGAGGCCTACAACGCCAGGCCCGAGAACGCCCAGATGCCACGCCTCGAGCTTGGCATCGGCATCGCTTATCAGGATTCCGCTCCGACCATGTGGATGGACGGCGACTTCCGCATCATGATTTCCCGCGCCCTCAATCTCTCCGACCGCCTCTCCAGTTGTTCGAAGATGGCACGCCGCCTCGTCGAGAAGAATCAGTCTCCCTTCCGCGTCTTCCTGCTTCAAACGCTCATCGAAGGTACCGCTGAGGAGGAAGCCCAGGAGCTCCTTATCCGCTACAACGTGGGAGGAATCCTCCTGAACGAAGACGGCTTCGCCAAACTCACCCAGGAAATTTCTCTCACCCGCGTCGACGCCTCCTTCTCCCTTCCCTGGGGCGAGGAGGAAGTACAGCTCTTTTACGGGGAAGTGCCCGTGGGCACGGGCCTCGAGAAGCTCGTCGTCCGCAGAGGACAGGTGCGCTATCTGCGGCCCGAGGGCGGCTTTGGCGGACCCAGCCAGATCAGTTACTACGAAGTTTGCCCCAACGTCCGCGTCATCGAGCTTGCGGAGGCGCTCGTTCGCGCCGCCCAGGCCTCTTCCGTCGGTGCCGCCCAACTCGCCCCCGGCCCCTGACTATCTCCCCGCTCCTCGGCGTGCGCCGCCAACTCCCGTTTCTTGTTCCTCCCGTATTTCCCCAACCGGGGTATTTGTGTCATCTCCGCCCTCGATTTTTTTCGCCCGCTGGCCCTTGTTTTCCTCTTCTCACGGTGCTAATAGTCCGGCCAAGCATGGCACATCAGGAGCACGTTCAGTTGCAGGAGGACGAGCAGCTTCTCCTCCACATTTGCGAGGGCTGTACCGAGTGTTTTGCCCTTCTGTTTCACCGCTACTGCCGTCAGGTGTTTTCCGTTTCCTTCCGCATCCTCCGCGATCGCGCGGAAACCGAAGACGTCCTCCAGGAGGTGTTTCTTTCCATTTTTCAGAATCAGGAGCGTTTCGACCGCAGCCGCGGCACCGTGCGCACCTGGATTCTCCAGTTCGCCTATTACAAAGCCCTTCTACGCCGCCGTTATCTTCGCATTCGCAATTTCTATCGTCAGGAGGAGATTTCCGAAGCTCGCGACCTCCGGCGCGCTTATTCGCCGGAGCTCCTTGGGATGAGCCTTTCCGAGTGGACGCACTACGTGGAATCCGGGATCGCCTCCCTTACCTTCCGGCAGCGCCGTGTGCTTGAGCTGGTTCATTTTGAAGGACACACGTTGCAGGAGACCGCGGAAATTCTCCGCGAAACCCTCGCCAACACACGTAACAACTATTACCGCGGGTTGAAAGCCTTACGCACTTTCCTGGGCGCACGGGAGTCTCGCGCTCCCGCTCCTCGCTCGGCCGCATTTGAACGTAGTGAAGGATATGGCTTTGAAACCTCAGCACCCAAATAGGGAGTGGTACGAAGAACTCTGCGCTCTTGCCTCCATCGGCGAGGCTTCTTCCTCGCAGTTCGACGAACTCCTCCGTCATCTCGCGGATTGCCCTGACTGCCGCCAGGTGTACGAGGATTTTCGCCGCGTCTCTGCCCACGATCTCGGCCTCCTCGCCGTCATGCGCCACTCCGCGCCCCCGGCGGCCAAGGAGGAGGAAGTCCTGGACGAATGCGGGCTCCTTGCCCGCATCCGCGATCGTGCCGTACGCGAACCCGCACTGGTTGCCTCGGCCCATCCGGATTCTTCTTCCCCCGCCGAAGGCTCGGGTGCCTGGCGGTTTGCGGGACTGCTCCGTGTGCTCAACTGGTTGCGTCGCCCCGAGTTCGAGTATCTCACTCTCGCCCTCCTGCTCTGCGCTGTCGCGGGTGTGGGCAGCTATCGCTGGACCCAGACGCAGATTTCCCCCCTCCTCTCCGACCTTCGCCTTCAGGTTGGCGAGTGGAGGGCCCGCGCCGCCGCCTCCGCCGCTGACCGCAAATCCCGCTCGGAACAGCTCCGCCAGGATCAGGAGGTGCAGGCCCTCCTCCGCCAGGCCCTGCGCGACGAACAGGCCGTCTCCGATCAGTTGCGGGCAAGGGAGTTCGAGTTGGAATCCCAGATTGCTTCCGCCCATTCCGCTCTGGAACAGGCCGACCGTTCCCTGCTTGCCGCACGCGCTGGCGCCGAAGAGAGGGGCCGCCAGATAGCGGATTTGCAGGCACGGCTTCAGGGTAGCCTGGCTCGCTCCGAAGAACAGCGCAAAATCGTTGATAACCTGCGCGACCGTCTCGAGCTGGCCGAGCAGAACCAGAAATCGCTCTCCGCGGAATACCGCAGTCCGGCCGCCCCCCAGTTTCGGGATCTTTTCGGCGCGCGCGACCTCCACATCGTTGATGTCTACGACGTGGACAGTAATGGGAAGACGGAGCGCACCTATGGCCGTGTCTACTACGTGGAAAGGAAGCTCCTCATTTTCTATGCTTTCGATCTCGGTGACAAGCGCCCCACCCACGTCCCCGCCGGTTTCCAGGCCTGGGGCTACCGCCAGCCCAATCTGTCCAGACCTCAGAACCTCGGCATGTTCACCGTGGATGATCCCTCCATGGATCGCTGGGTTTTGGAAGTAAGCAACCCCCGCGTCCTGGAGCACATTGACGCCGTCTTCGTCACCCTGGAATCGCCCAAGGGCAGCCCCTCACCCCGCGGTCGCAGGCTTCTCTATGCAAATCTTGCGGCACCGCCCAATCACCCCTAGCTCGTTTGCTTTCGATGTTTTTCTTTCCTGGCTGAGAACTTCCTGCCCGTCCCGTGCAAATACGGAATAGGAGTTTCCGGGGAGCGTCCATGACTTTGTTGCTTGCCGCACGCCGGTTCGCCGCTGTTGTGTTTCTAGGTCTGCTGTTCGCCTCCTCGCTTCACGCGCAGACCACAGAGGCTACGGTCACCGGCCGGATCACCGATCAGGCCGGGCGCGTCGTGCCTCATGCCAAGGTTGTGATGACCAACCTCAACACCAATCAGGTCCGCAAGACCGAATCGAATGACGAGGGCATTTACCGCTTCGTCGGCCTCCAGCCCGGTGTGTATCGCGCTAACGTCACCAAGGAAGGCTTCAAGGGCATCGTGAAAGGCGATATCGAGCTCCAGGTCCAGGATCAGGTCTCCATCAATTTTGGTCTGGAAGTCGGCTCGGTCGCCCAGACCGTCACCGTGCAGGCAGGAGCCCCGCTGCTGGATACTTACGAACCCGCCATGAAGGAAGTTGTGGACAGCCACGAGATCGACTCCATCCCTCTCAACGGCCGCAACTATCTCGACCTCATCCTGCTCACCCCGGGCGTCGTCGTGAACACCCAGGCGCGCTCCGACCTCAACAGCACGGACTCACACGGCTCCATCCTCGGCGAGCGGGGCGGGAATACCGGATATCTCATCGACGGTCTGCAGAATAACGACGACTTCCGCGGCGGCGTCCTCCAGGCCTTCACCCAGGACGCCATTCAGGAATTCGAGGTCATCGACGCCGGCTACAAGGCCGAATTTGGCAACGGCTCCGGCGGCATCGTCAACGTGGTCAGCAAGAGCGGCACGAACTCTCTCCACGGCGACGCCTTCTTCTTCGGCCGCAACAACGCGCTCGACAGCTCCAACTTCTCCGGCCAGGACGCTCCCGAGCTCCGCCGCTACGATTACGGCGGCACCGCCGGCGGGCCCATCCGTCCCGGCAAGGCATGGTATTTCGGTTCCATCGAGAGTGTTCAGGAAACTCGCGGCGCCATTTTTCCTGCCGATGTTCCGGATTCGCTACTGGCTGGCGAGGATTTCTCCCGCGTTCCGCAGACCAACGATGTCCGCGCCTTCGGCAAGTACTCTCAGAAGCTCGGAGATCTCAACGACCTGCGCGTCTCCTTCAGCTGGACACGCGCTCATCTCCAGAACCAGTTGAATGACCCCATCGCACTCCCCAGCGCCAGCAACAACAATCTCACCAACACCTGGCTCGGCTCCGTGGCTCTCACCACCGTCTTCAACCCTCGCCTCATCCTGGAAAGTTCCTTCAACGCGCGCGCTCAGAATTTCGATCAGAACCAGGGCCTCACCCTGGGCACCTCCTACGAGGTCTTTTTCCTCGACGACGGCACCTCCTTCGATTACGGCCCGCCTCCCGGCAGCATTGAGACCCTTGACCAGCAGTACTTCACCGCCCGGGAAGTGCTCAGTTGGATCCCCAGCGGCGCCCGCCATTCCGTCAAGTTCGGTTTCGAGTACACACGCACCATCGCTGACGGCGTCAACGGTCAAGATCTCCAGAATGTCATCGTTACCACCCACGACCTCTTCAATCTTTACGGCAACAACTCCTTCCAGATTCCCCAGGGGATTGCCTTCATCAATCCGGGCGACAATCTCTCCAGGCTCCGCAACAATGGCGTCAGCTTTTTCGCTCAGGACGACTGGCTCGTCCGCCCGAACCTTACCCTCAGCGGCGGATTGCGCTACGACTACGACACGCGCTTTGACGATTCCAACAATATCGCTCCCCGTCTGGGCCTTGCCTGGAGCCCCGACAAGAAGACGGTCATCCGCGCCAGTTGGGGATTGTTTTACGACCGCTACCGCCTCGGCTTGGCGCAGGCCGTGCCCGGTCTCGGGGGCTTCAACGGCTCCACCGTCGTCGAGCTGGACTTCCCCCGCCTCGCAAACGATGCGCTCATCCCCTATCCTGGCAGCATTGGTGGCATCGCTGCCGCTCTGGGCGACCCCAATTTCCTGAATACCCAGTTCGGTATCCCCGTCGGCAGTCTGGTCACCTCCGGCAACATCCAGGCGCTCACGGGCATGTCGCCCTCGGCGTTCATCGCTGCCGTCAACGCCTATCTCGGTACTCTCGGCATGAACTTCACTCCGGTCGATTTTTCTCCCTCCACCGGCTTCCTCCGCAACGACATTACCGGAAACTTCGAGGATGCCATCCGTGTCTCCCACCCCTTCCGCACCCCCTACAACAGCACTTCCTCGTTCGGCATCGAGCGCGAAATCACTCCTACTCTGGCCATCGGGGCATCCTTTGTCCTTCGCAGCATCCGCGACATTCTCGGCGTCCGCATTACCAATCTCTCCCCCGCCTCCGCCGCAGCCGGCACTCCCATCACCACCGACGGCGGTCCCATTCAGCGCACCTATGGCCCCTGGTACGATGGCAAGTACAACGCTCTCACCTTTACCATCAAGAAGCGCTTCTCCAGCCATCTCCAGTTCCAGGCCAACTACACCTGGGCCCATAGCAGGGACGACCTGCTGAATTCCAACCTTGGACTCGGCGTCGGCGCCCAGGGTGGCGGCGCCGTTCCCACCGACAACAACAACCTCAATTTCGACCGCGGCCACTCCGACTTGTTCATTCCCCATGTATTCGTGGCCTCGGGCCTCTATCAATTCCCCTATGGTTTCAACCTGAGCGGCGTCCTTCGCGCCACGAGTGGTGTCTATTTCACTGCCGCGGGCTCCCCCATCGATTACGACGGCGATGGTATTTCCTCCACCCGCCCTCCCGGCACCACTCGCAACGAGTTCCGCGGACCGGCCTCCGTGAACCTCGACATGCGCATCGAAAAGGTCTTTCTCTTCTCGGACCGCTTCTCGATCGCTCCCTTATTCGAGTTCTTCAATATCACCAACCAGGCTAACCCCGAGCTGATCAACAACGCCTGGATCAACGGTGCCCCGGGACCCGATTTCGGGAAAGTGCGAATTCCCCTCCCCGGCAGGGAAGTGCAGTTCGGCTTGCGCTTCAAGTTCTGACCGGGGTGGGTGTTTCGTGGCTCGCAGCGCAGGGTGGGTGAGCGGGGAAGGCGTTCACGCACATCCGCCGAGGGTCTCCGATCCGGGTCTGCGGCCCCCTTGATCGGTCCCAGCGGCTTTTCATGCTCCCGCTCCATCGGCCGCGCCGTCCGCCTGCCCTGCGCCGCGCGCCACGGGATCTTTGCATTGCAGCAGGGCGCATTTCCGGCGCACCATTGTCCGCCGGGGTTCCCCGGCCGCCTCACTTGCGGCCTCCCTCTTAGGCCGCGGGCACCAAAGGAGTGGACCATGAAGTCAGCCATCGCAACGCTCGTCCTCCTCGCGGCTTTCTCTCCGCCCCTCGCCGCGCAGCAGCATCCCGTTACGGTCGACGACCTGATGCGCCTCCGCTCGCTCTCTGACGTCCGCATTTCGCCCGATGGTAAACGTGTCGCCTACGTTCTCTCCACTCCCTCTTTCCCCACGGCCGCCCACGAGGGCGTCCTCTACATCGTCCCCGCCGGCGGCGGTACTCCCTTGCGAATCACCTACTCCACGCGGATATTTAATAAGCCACTCCCCGCTCCCTGCCTCCGTTGGTCCCCTGACGGATCCCACCTTGCCTTCGTCGCGTGGGTGGACGGCGTTCCTCAAGTCATGCTGATTTCCGCCTACGGCGGCGAGCCTCACCCTTTTACTTCCATCGAGGAGGGCGTGCGCCGCTTTGAGTGGTCTCCCGACGGCTCTCAAATCGCCTTCACCGCTCTCGACCCGCCATCTGCGGAGGAAGTGAAGGAACAAAAGGAGAAGAGCTTCGTCATTCACGTGGACCAGAACCTCCGCCATCCCCGTCTGTGGATTCAAGATGTTCACGAAGGGCCCGCCCGCGTTCTCACTCCTCCCGGCCAGTCCGTCCTCGATTTTCACTGGTCGCCCGATGGCAAAGAGCTCGTCTACGGGGCTTCCGATGACACGGGATTCGACGCCCCCTACAACTCCGCCGTCTACACAGTCTCCGCAGCCGGGGGCTCACCCCGTCCCATCGTGGTTCGGCCTGGAACCAATCGCATGCCCCAGTTTTCTCCCGATGGCCGTTCAATCGCGTTTGTCTCCTCGGGCGGCCACCCCGGAATGATCCAGGCTCTGGACCTCTACGTGGTCAGAGCGGATGGCACAGGTGTGCCTCGCGGCCTTACGGTTGCGCGCCAGGTCTGGGTCAGCGAATTTCTCTGGGCCCCTGACAGCCGCTCCCTCTATTACATTCCCGATGAGCAGACCAACGCCTCCGGCGAGCACATGTTCGAGCAGGCCGTCTTCCGTGTGTCCGTTGACGGCGGCCCGGTCGAGCTGATCACCCCCGGTCGTGCCGCCAACTTCTCCATGAGCCTTTCCGCCGATGGCTCCCTTCTGGCCTACCGCTCGGTCGAAAGCCGCACCATGGGTGATGTGTTCCTCATGAACCTCCGCGACCGCCACGTCACCAAACTCACCGACATCAACCCCGAGCTGCGTTCCTTGTCACTCGGCGATCTCGAGCCCGTCCATTGGAAATCCTTCGATGGCATGGAGATTTGGGGACTCCTTCTCACCCCTCCCGGCTACAAGCCCGGCAAGCCCCTTCCCATGGTTACTTACTGCCATGGCGGACCCATCGGCGGCTACACCTACGGCTTGTTTCCCCAGTTCGCGCACATTCCTGGACAGGTGGATCCCTACCCCGTCGAAGCCATGGCTTCTGCCGGCATGATCATTCTGTTCCCCATGCCTCGCGGCGGTTCCGGTTACGGCGTGGAGGGTTTCCGCGCCATCGTCAAACGCTGGGGGGAGGACGACTACAAGGACATCATGGCCGGCGTGGATGCCATGGTCGACCGCGGAATCGCCGATCCAGGCCGCCTCGGCGTCATGGGCGCCTCCTATGGCGGTTATATGACGGACTGGATCGTCACCCAGACCTCTCGATTCAAGGCTGCCTCCACCGGCGCCAGCGTCAGCGATCTCATCAACATGTATTACATGTCCGATGCCGGCGACTTCATGGTCGAATACTACGGCTATCCCTGGGCGGACAGGGACGCCCTCGTCCGCCACTCTCCCATCACCTTCGTCCAGAATGTCACCACACCGCTCTTGATCCAGCATGGCGAGAGCGATTTCCGCGTTCCGCTCAGCCAGGCCCAGGAATTCTACAAGGCTCTCAAGACCCTACATAAGACCGTGGAATTTGATATTTACCCGCGCGGCGGCCACGTCAATTTCGAACCTCCCCTGGAGCGGCAGTACATGCTCCGCAACCTCGCCTGGTTCGAGCGCTGGCTCCATCCGGAGAGCCCCTTCGCGTCGTCAGCGTCTCACTGATCCGTCGCCGCTCCCATCCCGGCTCCGTCTCCGGCAGGAGATTCGAGATGCCCTCGTGTACCTTTCCGGCCGCCTCGACCATCCAAAAATATCTTTCCGTACAGCGGCACGGCCCTTGCTCCGGCAGGGGTAGGGCATTTATCGTTTCCGCGAGACACGTTAACTTCCGTTGAGCTTGGATAGGGGGCGCTCGCTATGAAAAAGCTGAAGCAGTTCCTCGTTCCGGGTGTAATTCTTCTCATGGCCGTGGTGGTTGTCTACACCATCACCCGAAATTGGAATTCGTGGCAGGGCGACAAGATTGAGCAGACCACGGACGACGCCTATGTGCGCGGCGACCTCACGCCGCTGAGCACGAAGGTCGCCGGGCTGGTCCGCGATGTGAGGGTGTCCGACTACCAGCAAGTGCACAAAGGTGATCTGCTCGTCCAGCTCGACGACGATGATTATCAGGCCCAGGTAGCGCAAGCCACCGCAGCGGTCGAGGCCGCGAAAGCGGCCATCGTCAACAATCTCCGCCAGCAACAGCTTGAGGATGCGCGCATCGCGCGCGCCATGGCGGGAGTGGACCAGGCCAAGGCTCAGATTGCTGCGGCCACGGCGGGAACGGAGGTCGCGCACGCCGACGTCGTGCGCACGCGCGCTGAAGGCGCCCGCCAGGAAGCGCTCTTCCAAGTCCAGTCCGCCACCAAACAAAAGCTCGAGCAGGCCACCGCAGACGAACAGCGCTTCGCCGCAATGCTCGCAAGCCGCGAGGCCGACCTCGAACAGGCTAAGACTCTCCTCCGGAGCAACGAACTCGGTGTGGAAGCCGAACGGCGGAGCAAGCAGGTGCTGGAATCCCAGGCTGCGCTCCTCCAAGCCGATTTGCACGCGCGGGAGGCCGCCCTTCGGGTCGCGCAGGTGAATCTCGGCTACACAAGAATCCTCGCGCCCGGCGACGGCTTGGTGGGCGAACGGCAGGTGCGGCCCGGGCAATTGGTCTCTCCCGGAACCCAGGTGATTGCCTTCGTGGCCACGAACAAATGGGTGCAGGCCAATTATCTTGAGACGCAGCTCACCCGGGTGAAGGCCGGCGATCCCGCTGAAATCCGCGTAGACGAATTTCCAGGGCAGGTGATCCACGGAAAGGTGCTGGAGATCGCCCCCGCCAGCGGCTCGCAATTTGCCCTCCTGCCTCCGGACAACGCCACCGGCAATTACACAAAAATCGTTCAGCGCATTCCCGTAAAGATTGCTCTCGACGATTCCCCCATCTCCGCCAGCCTCCGCCCCGGCCTCTCCGCGGTGGTCACCATCCGGACGAGGCAGTAGAAGACCCCGCATGGCTGCCGCAGACGACGCCCTGTCCCAATTAAATCCGCTGGCTTTGGTGCGCTCTTTCGCGGCGAATGTGCCCACCAACCTCTCGAAATCTCCCATCCTGGGGATTGTGGGAGTGATTCTGGGCGCGGGAATCGTCACGCTCACCAGCCGCATGTTGAGCCTGGGAGTCGAGGATCTGAAGGGTCATCTCGGCATCAGCTACGACGCCGGGGCGTGGATTGGCACGAGCTTTGACATGGCGCTGATCTTCATCGGTCCGCTGACGGTATATATCGGAGGGTTGCTGGGTGCGCGGCGCGTACTTTTCTACGCGGCCGGAACTTTTGCCGCGTGCTGCGTCGTGCTGCCTTTCATCCACAGCTATAGTTTGCTCTTGGCCGTGCTTGTAGTGGCGGGTCTGACTTCCGGGACGTTTTATCCACTCACACTCACGTTTGCGCTACGCAACATCGCCATCCGCTACCTTCCGTACACCATCGCGCTCTATGCCACGTGCGTGGATTTCTCCGTCAACGTGGCTCCCACTCTCTACGGCTGGTACCGCGACCATCTTTCCTGGCATTGGATGTTCTGGAATTCGGCTTGGCTCACTCCCATCATGATGGCGTTCATTTATTGGGGAATTCCCCCGTCCCCGCCGCCGAAGCGGACCGGTCCGCCGCCCAGTTTCGCCGGATTCTTCTACTTTAGCGCGGGACTGGCGATCCTGATTGGCGCTTTCGAACAGGGCGAGCGGCTGGATTGGTGGCGCTCCGGCGTGTTCATCGCGCTTTTTGCCGGCGGCGTGTTTTTTTTATTGTGCGGCTTCGGCCGCAGGCTGCTAGCTCCAAACCCCCTGGTGGCCGTGCAGTTTCTGCGGCGGCGGAACACACTGCTGCTGGGTTTCGGCCTTTTTTTCTTCCGGTTTACACTTCTGGGCACAATTCTTCTGGTCCCGCAATCGCTTGCCATTCATGGATTCGAAGCCGTCCAGATCGGCCCTGCGTTGATTTGGACGGCGCTTCCTCAGCTTCCCGTCGCCTT
>Ga0335081_10019506_pt1 | contig 10968 bp, 14 predicted proteins | sample Lox_Sample_35_FD_206713 | JGI IMG/M metagenome (GOLD analysis project Ga0335081, IMG submission 206713) | Soil microbial communities from Loxahatchee National Wildlife Refuge, Florida, United States - Lox_Sample_3.5 | ecosystem: Environmental > Terrestrial > Soil > Wetlands | place: USA...
TTTATACAATGGAAAAAACTGTAATGCAGGTGACAACTTTTCATGGAAATGAAAGTCGTGTTAACTTTCCACCAATTTTTTTGGCTTCGACCGTTTTCTCTTTGAGATGGGAGAGCGTCCTTCAAATGGTTCGTCTGTAAACTCCAATGCCGTAGGAGTGAGGGACCTTTGATCATCGGAAAGCGAGTTGCGATTTCCGTCGCCGTCGACGTTGTTGCTTTTGAAGCGTACATTAAGGAAGTCTCCGGGCGAGTTATTGGTTTTATCTACTGTCGATAGTGTAGACGTCAATGGAGATAAGGACGAAGGGTGAAAATTTAATTTTCTTTTCGGAGGAGTTCGCATGACGCCGCCTGTACCGTCTGCAGAGACGTTCGTACGCGATGTTGTGGGACTTGACTGGTTAGTCTTTGTTCCTCCTCCAAGTGAAGAATATTGAGAGAAACTGATGGACTTAAGGATTGCACCTCCTAACATGTTACAACAATGACAGGAAACAGTTGAATCGTACCAGTAATCCAGTCATCTTCATCACCGGGGAAAATATACGCGAACGAAACCTCAACCATTTTGCCGACGTGAGAATTAAGACCCTTGAGGATGTTAACCAAATTCTTTCTATCGGCATTGAAATAGAGGCGTAGGATGAAGGTCTGGATTCATTAGTATGTTGAAAATCCGTAGAGAAATTTTGGAGGGAAACATGCATTGTCTTGACGGATGTATTGACTGATGTCAACATCAAGAAATTGCCAACATGATCCCTTTTTATTCGATGCTGGCGCCGGCTTTGTCCTTGTCTTTGCCAGAGCTGTCATAGTGATGTAGGAGGGAGAGAGACGGTCGATAATTATAGATGATTGAACGTTGAGAGTAGATTGAGCAATATCCACCAGCGCCGAATAGTATTCCAATCTGAAGGCATGATTTACTTGAAACTATTATCAGATTAATGAAAGCATGGTCTATGAAAGAGGTTGTTACCGTTGGATTACGATAGTAGCAGTCAATTATAGTCACTGTCCCAGTGATCAAGTAGACATTGTTGGGCTCGATTGCGTCAGGCTCCCAAAATGGTGAATCGGTGACGTCCCCTGTAGATGGAAAGAATATGTCATGTTGACTTCTTGAATGCAATGGTTTTCATCGACAAAATGACATTTCAGCTGATATTGATTGATGTCTTTTACAAAGAAGATCCCAGAGAAGTGACATGGCATGGTGTAGGAGAAGCAGCGGATGGTTGAAGAGAAGCCAAAAGGACGAAGAGACCGATAGAATTTATCCATGATGCAGAAGATTTTCGGGCTTTGTATTATAGAAGCATTCACCGTTGTCTGTTCTTCCTGACCATGGTGTGATAAAGTGTTCCAGCATCTGCCCTTTAATGAAAATAAGATCTCCAGGTTGGAAGGAAAACTTGATACGGAGCGAGGGTACAATGAAATCCCCTCCAACAAACAACTCAAAAACGGCGATCACAGCATATCCATCTCGATCATCTCGGAGATCGCGGTGAGTGTGCATTTCGAGATTGAAAAGAAGAGCATGGTGAGCCCAGTATTCGAACTCTCGTGCCCAGAAAATGCTGAATTCGGAGTTGAAATAGTTTAAAGCTGCAATAAACCGGCGAGAAGAGCTCCAAGCGCGGAGATCCAAGGCACACAACAAGATCAAGAGTTCGACGGTGAGAAGAACTAAACGGCTGAAAAAGACTGTCGTTGCCGGTACGAGGGTCACGGTATGAATCATGTCTTTTGAGACTGATGGTTGCTCGTGAGGATGCCCAATTGCGTGCCGATTCACTACATGGCCAATGTATTTCTAAAGCCAATATGATAAATCAATTGATGCCAATTTCAGCAAATAAGCAAATAACTCCATCGAGCACATAGAATTCATCAAAATTTGAATCAATCCGGCTCATAATCTTCATCCGAATCATCGTCTTCTGAATCATCTACATCCTGATCGTCATCATAATCTTCTTCATCTTCCTCCCATTCGTCGCTCTCCTCGTCTCCGTCATTTTCTCCACTGACAAAACCATGTTGAGCTGTCACACTGGGTGTAGAAGATGTTGCGGACCATCGTCCGTCGCTTTGCGTTGGAATGAAAAGCTACATTGTAAATCAGCGGAGACAAACGAGGGAATACCAAGGGATCCAAGGGATTGCCCGGGTAATTGCAGAGATACCCTGCATGCGACTTCCCACTTATGAGATAGTATAAAAGCTTCGCGAATTCTCTGAAAAATCCAACTCTTTCAGTTGTCACATGCATATGATATTTCTCGGAGCGGTAAAGGCTGACACATTTTCGTGACTTGTTTCTGTAATTGTGACCATGTTGAGCGATCTCAGAGAGGTATTGATTCGATAACCTGCAATAATAAATGTAGAATATATTATGTACAGCGTGAATAACAAAAGCCTATTTTCAATAGTGAGAACCAGGTGAAATACCTCTTGGTACTCGGTCGCCTCAATTTGATACAATTCCCGATGACAGACTTGAGCAAGCATTTCACAAAACACCTGTGCTGAATGCTTTTCAACTATCGGTGTTTCGTTGCGGGAGGTATGCTTCTTTCGCTTCGACTAACTATTAGATTGACGCAAATGTAAGGGATATGCCTCTAGTGACATGATCGGTAGAACCTTGTTACGTTCACTCGGACGCCAATGTTCCTGTTTCCCACTCATGGTGACAAGATGAATTCCCCCATCATCCTTGACCCTGATAGATTCTACACCCAACCTAAATCGCGTATCGTGGGAACTATGGCTTGTGAGAGTGAACATGATGACAGGATTATACCCAACATCCAGCTTTACTTGGCGTTGGCTCCAAGCGGGCTTAGTAAACGGGGAACGCAAGAATCTCAGACACTCCGTCACGAAATTGCGGAGCAAATAGCTAGTTGAATCCTCATCAGTTGAAGTTGTAGAATCCTGGCTCTCAGGCGATTCCCCTCCCATAGCAGGTTGGCTACGGCTTCCGACGTTGAGAGAAGACGACAATGAATGGGTGGATTTTGCACGTTTGTTGGGAAGACTGCCCAAGACAACGTTGGAGGAACGTTTCAACGAAGTGGTGGGAGAGCGGGAGGAACGGATTTTCGATGAGGCTTTGGAATCTTTCTTTTTGCGGGCCAGTTCGAGCAAGCTGTGGAACGTTCCATCGAAATGGACAGCCTTTTCGAATAGTTGATCTTCCCAGTCTAGATCCTCGAGGAGATTGTCGATTTCGATGGCCCTCAATTCGCCTACACCTTCCTCAATACCTAAATATGTCAGACTGACGCTATGTATTGAAGGTGTACGTTTTTGCAATTCGGGTGGCATTGTGCCGGCCTTATTCCAAAGAACATCCCAATGGAACACCGCATTTTGACGGAAGCGGCACCGTAACATATTCATCTGTTCTCGTGTCCATTCACATGCCCGACCAAATAAGCGCCTTTCATGTGTCGGTTGGCTCGTGGTTGTTACAACCATCTGGAGGGCCTCTCTCTTCTCCTGTAACCTCCTTGATGCCCTCCGTCCTTCCATGGTCCCTCCGTCCGCAGGTGGCGAAAGCGGAATCGAAAATCGCACTTCTTTGGGCCTGAAAGAATTAGTTGAGTCACAATAATAGAAGAGTACGAAGCGCGAAAGGAAGGACGAGTGAATTTGGCAGTGGGGAAGTGCCCTTGGTTGCTGATCGACATAACAGTGCCCTCTGCTGTGTTGGGTGTCGCCGTCGATGATGTGTCTTGGCATTTTCAATTCTACGGTTCCTTGCAAATTTCCGGATTTATAGAGGCCAAGCGTAATGGTGTCAAGACAATTAAAGCCTTCCCACTGCGGCCCTTGAAAAGCGTGCAAGCCCGAGCACCAGGCTATGTCCTACGCTTCAACGTGGCTGGAATTCCGTATCAAGAACCGAGTTTCTCCCGAATTCGTCGGCGACAAAAGAGCGAGGATGATCCTGATGTCGTTGGAATAGCATACCTTCTGACGGGGACTGAATACGAACGTCTTTTCCGTAGTGAGGGAGGAAGGGGAGGCAGTTACCTCGAAATCGACGTCTCCGTCACTCCCTTACTCGACCTCACGAACGAGGATAAGGAACCGATTCAATGCAAGTCGTTGCAAACCCGGAATCCCCGTGAACATCCCCATCCATTCCCGTCGAATCGGTATATCACGCTCATACGCACGGGGCGCCAGAGCACATAAATTTCCGGAGGAGTATCTGTCGTATTTAGATCATTTGTCGTTCTATCGTATTCGGACTTTTCGGACGGAAGCTGGACGAGTGTTGTTCCTCGGGATTTGGCTACCTATTGTTATGCTTATTTTCTTGTTGATGGCGTCGAGGGATAAGTTGGGGCCGGGAGAATGGGCGTGGTTACGGAAGTTTCAGGAATGGACCTTTCGGCATATGTGGAAGATGCACGATGGGTTGTTTGCTCCTGTATTTGGGAGGGGCGATATAACGTCGTAAGGACGCCCCGGGCAGACAGAAGGAATGTACCGTGCACATGTGGTCGATACCAGGAATAATGACAGCTTGTATTTTAGAGGAGGGTAAGGGCCCACAAAGCGACCATTAAACGGATGCACAACTGGGATATTCCCTCTGCGGACCAATTCTGGCCGTTCTGAGGAGATAGCTCCCTCTCTCTTGAAATCCAAATCACAAGTGGGTCAAAGGCCATGCCAATAGTTCTTAAGGCTGTGTCGGAGAGCCCTCTGGCTGTAAGAGTGTTGGCAATGGGATGTTATAGTTTGGTGTGAAAGGGATTCTCTGCTGAGATCTTCCATGCGCTTACTCATTCTGAAAGGGAATCTCCTGGCAACTGGCAGGGCTCCGATGGTCGGAATTCCAAGAATTACACCGCACGGCAGTGCAGCAATTCCACAATTTTAAAATCGCTGTTCCGTTCTAACTTAGGCCTATCAACTCAATTGACGTGCAACAATAGATTCGGCGAATCCTTGCCATCGCCGGCTTTTGCTCCGCCAGGGACGTACATGACACCCGGTTTCGCAGCGAGCGTCTGGGCAATCTACCAGGTCAATACATGGCCCTGGGAGGTGGAGGGAAGAGAGCAGATGTTCTTTGGGGGTATTGGACCTCTTTAGATGCTTCGATAGAACGAATTTTGATTAATCCGTCTCCAGCCTTTTCGATGGCCCTGGCAATCATGTCCGCGGATTCAGCTTCGCCTTCTGCGCGGATGACATTAGCTTGACGTTCTTGTTCGGCCTGGATGTTAGTCATCGTAAAACGAGAAAGGGAAGACGGTCTGGTACCCTCTCGACGGTATATCGAGCCCGTTCAGCTTCCTGCTGAGCGATTTGCTTTTGTTCAACGGCACGAGTGAATTCCTTCCCGAACGTCATATGTGTAATCGAAACATCCTCCAGCTCAATATTGAATTCATTCGCCCGCTTCAACAAATCCTCTCGAATCCGCGAGGAAACGATTTCTCTTTGGGTAATGAGCTCTGCGGCATCGAACTGTGCGACGATGGACTTCAGGACTTCATTACCGATGGATGGCAACACTCTCTCATCATAATCCAATCCAAGTGACTTTTCCCGTCAGGATCACTCGCGCTGGGGAAGGGGGAATGATAGTGTGGACGGTACTTGATAGATACGAGGAAGATGGATGACGTTAGGACGATGAAGAACCCTCAACGTCAAACTAACCATTTGCAAATCCTTGCTCCCAGTCGTCGTGCTAATATTCCGAGGCTTCGTCCGCACATCATAGATGATAGCCTTTTGAAGCCATGGAATGAGGAAATGTGTGCCTTCCTCCACGACTTGCTGCTTTACTCCGGAAAGACGGTCAAATATGACGGCTCGAGTTCCTCCGCGGACATCATACATCGACCTGCGCCCGTCAGGCTCGGCCAATCATAAATGGAAAATGGGGGGTGTATGTGTGTGTGCAGGGAAGGGATTGACGAGCAGATTGGAGGGGTACGCTTGAACGCCTGCAAGGGCTATTGCGGCCGGGATGGCGAGGCGCGAGCCCAAGCCCAGAATTCTTTCCATCAACGGCGTAGTTGTCTCGGAAATGAAGGTTGGCGTGGGCAGTCAAAATCAGCATCACATCACGGTCCGGTTTGCAATTTTCTTCGATACATTAAAGAAATTTTGAGATACAGGATTCCCTTCTTTTATTTTTCTTTGCTTTAAAGGCATGTATAAGACACCTCGCACAATTCCCTGACGTAACGTGCTTTGCAGAGCCCGGCTATCATGTATTATATTATATTTTGCTACATTTGCAAATAGGAAAGGTGAGGCGAGCCCCGCGGTGGCCGATCACCTCTTCGAAGTGATCCGACCGCCAATCATCGAGCCCACAAAATACCTTTGTTTTTTTCCCTTTCCTGGGACTGAGCAGCGCCACCCATCAACTCGTCTGCGTCGCCATCTTAGACGAAGCGCACAAAGAAGACCACCTGCCCCCCCCGCAGACCCCAGCCGCCAACCCTAACTTAAACGAGGAGTTCGTCGGCTCCACCTTTTTAAACCTTCGTTTGAACGAGCCGAGATCCGATCGTCTCCATCGGCTCAACACGTGCAAACCCAAAACCGCTGCGACATATTGTTCTTCGGGGGCGCGTCCAAGATGATATCCTAAGTTCGCCGTTTGACGACTGATGATGGAACCCTCAGCCGTGGTCCCCAATTATGACCAGGCGTTCCCGATCCGGGATTCCCGCCGTCCGTCACAGCTGACTGTGTCCTCTTACACGTCGTCTAAGGGAGGAGGAGGCCATTCGCCCGAGCCAAGTCCCACCAAGAGCAAGACGAGGGCGAATCGCGAGGAGACCTGCGGTGGAATTATCGAAGGACCATTTATGTATGTTGGACCGGACAAGAGACGGTATCACGCCAAACAGGATACAGCACCTTACCCGTTTCCCTGTGGGTTGGAGGAATTGACCAGGTAACCCCTTCGTTCTTTTCGGGGGGTGCCCGCCTTTTGTTTGGAGGTTGACGAGTAGGATGAACATGTTACATTATGTGTTGTATCATATTTTCGATAAGAGGCATTACCTTACGCAATTCAAAAACGATCAATTACCCAAGAGGGTACTAGATATTGGCTGTGGAACAGGGATATGGATCCACGACGTTGCTCAGGAATGGCGCCAACAAGGCCATACGGACGTCGAGTTCCACGGCGTCGACCTCGTCCCTATTCAATCCCCGATGGTCCTTCCCCACACCCCTGTAAAACAGACACCAATGCCTCCCAAGCATGTTGTTTTGTTGATCTGACGTTGGGTAGAAAAATGTAAAAGTTAAATTTCATTACGTGAATGTGTTGACAGACGAGTTACCGTGGGAAGATGGGTTCTTTGATTATGTACATATCCGGGGGTTAGCTGCTGGCGTACCGGAAAATTGTTGGTTGGGGGATCATAAAAATGCTTCGGGCGTATTGGATAAGGCATTCCGCGTCCTGAAAGTCGGCGGATACTTTGAAGTTGTTGAGAGTCCCCACCCCCCAAACACCCCTTTTGCCGCCCCTTCCCTTTCTTTTGGTTGAGGTGGAGACTGATTTTGGGTAGCAAATTTGATCTTCTCATACTATGATCTGTCGGTTTCACCACCCAAGCCACTACCTCCAGAATTAGTCTTCTCAAAAGAAGATACAATTGCCCCGCTTCTAGCAAAAGTCTATACGGAAAGACAACATACCCTCTCTCCCGCCATAAACCTCGGCATCAACCCCCTCCCCCTATCCATTCTCCCGGCACATTTCACTTTCCTGCCCGTCATAAAGCTCCATACCATCCGTCGTCTCATCCCTGTAGCCCGCTTTAACGTCCCGATGATTCGCCCCGACGACTCCCCCCCGGACCAACAAAGAGCGGACCGTACGGACGAGGTAGAGGACAGTGTAGCCCGGGTCATGGGATACATTTCTGCCGGGGAAACGTATAAATCCCTCCGTCCAGATTTATTACGTCTTCTTCGCGAATCAAATAAAACCGATGCGCTGGGGGAATTTAAAAAGATTGAACAGCGCAGTCATCGGCGATGGTTGGCCATGGACATACCTATGGAGGCCGGGGAACGGTCGCACTCGTTAGGGGCTGAAAGCGAAAGTTCGACGGGGGTGGTGAGAAAAGCGATGTCGGCGATGACGAAGGAATCGATTGGGAAGGACTCGGTGAGTGTCGCGGAGTCGGTAGTTTCTGGGTCGAGGAGTTCGGGGAGTTGGGAGGGCAGCGCTGGCGGCGCGGGCCATGGGCTTGCGGTAGTGCAGAGTGCAGAACGGGGGGAGGCGGCATTGGATAAGGTGCGGTTACGACGGGAGGTCGGGGGTTGGTGGGGAATTAAGGCTGCCGATTGATCATTGCATCGTACTTGTTGAACACATATTTTGTATATGCTTGTGTAATATTATGGGTGGGTGCGCATAGGCAACGTTTGGAAAGGGATTTGTTCATTGGATGTATCTATTTCATGGTAGAATATTTTGTATTAATGATAGGTGGGGTTCGTCGGTTCCGTCTCCCAGATCGTCTATTTCAAGATTGAGAGTATAAGCATTCACCCTGCGCTTCCTTGAACGGGGAGCGACTCGAGGGCAACCGGCAGATCGAGGAGGTCGTGATGGTCAGATAGCCTGAAGACTTTGGGCATGTGACTTACGTAATTTTCTGCACTTGCATACGGCTACGGTGAAAGGAGCACACACCCCATCGTGAAACAGCAGCTGCAAAGACCCCTCCCACGACAAGCCTCAGCGAGACAAAGCCCCACAGGCGCCCTACTCTAAGCTTATTCTAGCTCGTCAACACACTGCTTGTCCTCTGTCTTCCCTTCCTCTTACCCCGTTGTTCTCGGTCCCCTCATCTCGACTTGAAAGCACCGCACCATCGGGTCCCCCCACCACCCGCTCCTCCCCCGGATATATATTGCCTTGTCCCTGCGCCTCACTGGCCCATCCTTACTCCTGGGCCTCCTCTGAACTATCGTCAAGGAATCTGCTGGTCCTCACTTCCTTGCTGCCAATTCCCTCCTCTTCCGAGCTGCCTCGTTGTCATCCAGCGCCGTCGTCATTGCCGTTATCGCCCCTTTCCATCAATGTCAATACGCACATCGATCCCCCCCTCGCTCCCCGCACTCGTTTAGGCACCTCAACGATAGCGATCCCTCGCGTCACTCCACATCGAATACGGCAGCGACGACAACATGTCCGACCACCATCATCCCCGGACATCGACAATGAGCAATTCATCGTGGAATCAGATCCCCTCTCTCGTCTCACAGGCCTTCGACATGACCGGTCGAGGATCCCCCTCTCGCTCTCTCTACAGAACCACTCGCTCCGGAACAAATTCCGGACCCGGAATCATAAGCAAACCCACTACGCCGAGTCCAACGCATTCCCCTGGTCCTGGCTCACCGCTTTACCACCACCATGCCTCGTACAATTACATGCATGCGATGCAGCAGCAGCAACAGCAACAGCAGCCACAGCAGCAGCAACAACAACAGCAGCCGCAGTCGCAGCACACAGCGCAGCTGAAGGCTCAGCAGGCTCGGAATGGGTTATACACGCCTGACGTCTATGCCCAGCCGGGCAATGGAGGTGCGACGAATGGACCTGCGGGATGGGCTGCCGCCGACCAGCGACCGAGTCTTTACCAAGTCGCCAACAACGACGTCAAAATCAACACGGAGCTCATGTACAAACAACTCCAAGCCGCAGAACAGTCCCGTCAATCGAATACCTCGCATTACTTTAGTCGACTCTTTGCCGCCCAGGCGCGGACACAGAATAAATTCCTCGCTGACCCCGCGCCATCACCTTCTAAAGTCAACGGAAATGGAATGTCTCGCAAGGATGGCCCGTCACTAGCTTCCGAAGACATGGTTATGGCAGGCCGCACTCGACCGGGGGATATTGTCGTTGAGAAACAAGCCTGGACAACCCTTGATTTCAGCGGCGCAGGAATATCCCATTTAAATCGTGATATCTGGCGATTTTCATTTCTAACTTGTCTCTACCTCAACAACAATCGACTCACTGTCCTACCAAAGGAATTAGGCCTACTAAAAGGTCTGACAAAGCTCGATGTATCCGGAAATCAACTCAATTCGATCCCCCCTCAACTAGGCATGTTGACGAACCTAAAGGAATTTCTACTCTTTGACAACGACATCCAGACCCTCCCGAACGAACTAGGAACTCTCTATCAACTCGAACTCCTCGGCCTAGAGGGAAATCCCATCGTTGAACCCTACAAGAGCGTCTTTCTCCGTGACGGCACGCACGGCTTAATCCAATACCTCCTCGAAACAAAACCTCTAGGCCGTGGTCCCATCGAACGAGATTGGAAACAAATTCAGGACCCCCCTCCCACCAACCCCGAAGCCAATCTCTTTTCCATTCTTTGCTACAACGTGCTTTGTGAGCGGTATGCCACGGATTACATGTACGGGTATACGCCCAAGTACGCGCTCGTCTGGGACTATCGGAAAAAGTTGATTTTGGACGAACTGCTGAATTACAATCCTGATATTGCGTGCTTGCAGGAGATTAATCGGGAGACGTTCAATGAGTTTATCAGTGGTGAGTTGGGTGCGGTCGATAATAATGGTAAGGGTGGGTATAAGGGTGTATTTTGGCAAAAGACGAGGGCGGGACACATGGCTAGTGACGAAAGTCAAAAAGTCGATGGGTGCGCCATCTTCTACAAGTCTGAATGGTAATAACAAAAATCCCTCGAAAGATGTAGGAGGACTGACGTGTTAGTTTCGAGCTGTTAGCCGAGAAGCTAATTGTGTATACTCAAGCAGCACTGAAACGAGAAGACTTTAAAAAGACGGAAGATGTGTTCAATCGAGTTATGAACCGGGACGACATTGCCGTCGCATGCCTTCTACGCCACAAAGTTGACGGCTACAAACTCGTCGTCGCAAACGCCCATTTCTT
>Ga0335081_10019507_pt1 | contig 10968 bp, 5 predicted proteins | sample Lox_Sample_35_FD_206713 | JGI IMG/M metagenome (GOLD analysis project Ga0335081, IMG submission 206713) | Soil microbial communities from Loxahatchee National Wildlife Refuge, Florida, United States - Lox_Sample_3.5 | ecosystem: Environmental > Terrestrial > Soil > Wetlands | place: USA: Florida...
GATCTATGGACCGTTTCACATCTGAACTCTCAGGGCGGATCGCCTGCGTGGAAGCAATATTCGGCTACGGGAACCCCTCCTCCGGTTCGCGAAGGGCACACTGCAGTCTACGATCCGAATACGAACAGGATGATTGTTTTTGGCGGAACTAATTGCACCGGAACCTACTACAACGATCTGTGGATCCTGAGCAATGCTGATGGAACGAGCGGCAATCCTACATGGAGCCAGGTGACTCCGATCGGAACGGGACCGAGTGCACGCAGCCAGGCGACGGCGATTTATGACTCCGTCAACAATGTGATGACAGTGTACGGGGGCGGTTCCTCGACCACCGCCGTTGATTCGGATGTGTGGACGCTCTCAAACGCCAATGGCGTGACGGGAACGCCGACGTGGACCAAGCTTTCGCCAACGGGCACAGCTCCGGCAGCGCGAATGGGCCAGAGCGCCATCTACGACGCCACGAACAACCGGATGACGATTTTCGGCGGCAGCAACAATCGCGGGACAGTCCTGAATGACGGTTGGATTCTGACCTTCGCGAATGGGATCGGCGGGACTCCGAGCTGGCTCTCACTGCATTTCACCGCTGCCGGACCATATCGGAAGAGTCATGTAGCGATTTACGATCCGGTCTCCGACGACATGGTAATTTTTGGCGGAGACAGCCAGATTCCACAGAGCTTCACGGACGACCACGTCTTGATTTTGAGTGAGGCCAACGGGTTGACGACTGGCAAGGGGGGAAACTAATGAGCATCCGGGGAATTCGATTTTCACTTCTTCCCGCGCTGATGATGTTGACGGTAGCGTTTGCGCAGGGGCAGACCTGGTCTCAGGACGGTCCTGCTGCGCGGTATCACACGAGCGGCATTTACGATGTCTCGACCGATCAAATGGTCATCTTCGGAGGGGAGCAGACAGCTGGAGTTCCTTTGGGTGATGTCTGGGCCTCGCCAAAACTGGTAGCTGCCGGGCAGATGATTCCCAAAGCTCCTTACGTGTGGAAGCAGCTCTTCCCTACGGGGACAGCGCCTGCGGCACGCTTCGGTCAGACCTCCGTCTATGACAGCCTGAGCAACCGCATGATTGTCTTTGGCGGTGCGACCAGCACTACGGCGTGCCTGAACGATGTGTGGCTACTCGACGATGCGAACTCGGCGAATGGAACTCCGGACTGGATTTCGATTACGCCATCGGGATCGCTGCCTCCGGCGCGTCAGAACTTCAACGCCGTTTATGATCCGACCACAAATTCCATGATCGTATTTGGCGGCTCGAACTGCGCCGGCAAATACTTTTCTGACGTGTGGGTCTTGACCAACGCGAATGGTGAAGTTGGCACCCCGACCTGGACGCAGCTTTCTCCCGCGGGTGTGGGGCCGACGGTTCGCGAAAACAGCAGCGCGATCTATGACTCGGTAAACAACATACTGACCGTTTATGCCGGAGATGCGGGCACCGGTGGTATGTCGGATGTGTGGACGCTCTCAAACGCCAACGGCCAGGGCGGAACGCCGACATGGACCATGCTCACAGCGACTGGGACGCCGCCCTCAGCGCGCACAGGGATGACCGCAGTCTACGACTCCGCGAATAATCTGATGATTATGTATGGCGGAATCAATACCCTGACTTCCACGAGGTATCTGGGCGACACTTGGGTTCTGACTTCCCCGAACGGGATCGGCGGGACTCCGAGCTGGACTCTGCAAAAAGTCACGGGGACGGCACCGCAAATGCGCTTTCACATTGCGTTCTTCAATGCTCCGGATGACGATCTGGTGATATGGGGCGGCCTCAGCCAGATTGTTCCTTCGGCTCAGAACGATCGCGTGTTTATTCTGACGAAGGCCAACGGGCTCTAGAGATATTGCGGTATGGAACGGCGGAGCGTCGCCTCCGCCCACGCGGCTGTCGCTGCGTGGGTCCATTCCTGCCAAACGGATCGCTTACAATGGCTGGTCGCGCGAGCTTTCGTTAATTGCTCGCGCGACTTTCTGAATGCCTGGGGATTTATCTAAGCGCGATCCAGTCATAACCCAGCCGCCTTTGTGGCCGCGGGTACCGTACGCCTCGCGCGCGATTGCAGGCCTGGCGGTCATGTATGCGCTGCTGGCTGGGTTGCATACGCTTCAGGATTTCGATCTCGGGTGGCAACTGGCCTCGGGGCGCTGGATTGCGCAGCATCACTCGCTCTTTTCGACAGATATCTTTTCCTACACCGCGTCGGGGCAGCCCTGGGTTTATCCCGCTTTGTCGTCGCTGCTCTTCTACTGGACATTCCTCCTGGGCGGATATGGTTTGCTCTCGGGGTTGGGCGCTATGGCCTCCGCGGGAACCGTGGCGCTGATGCTGAGCTGGGACTCGTTCGCCGTTTCAGCTTTGGCTCTGGTCTCGGTACCGCTGATCGCCAATCGCACGCAGCCGCGGGCGGAGATGTTCACCGTTGTTTTGTTCGCGGCGTTTCTTTCATTACTCTGGAATCAGTATCGAACGGGACGGGCGCGGTTGTGGTTGCTGCCGGCGTTGATGGTTTTGTGGGTGAATCTGCATCTGGGATTCATCGCCGGACTGGCGCTGTGCGCTGCTTATGTGCTACTGGAAGTCGCGGCAACGATAGACCTTTCAAGTAGGACGTGTGCTGTCGCTCGCTTGAAATCAGCATGGCCTTGGCTTGTCGCAACGGCGGTCGCCACGGTGGTGAATCCGTGGGGCATCTCGATCTACCGCGCAGTACTCCGGCAGCAGCGCGCTCAGGCGTTTCACAATCTGTGGGTTGTGGAATGGGAGGGACTGCGGCCTTCGTGGGCCAGCCTGCAACAGGTGTTTGATGTTCGTGATCCTCAGAGCGCGTTTTGGTGGCTTGTAATTGCGGCTGCGTTCGCCGGCTTCATTGCGCTGTGGCGGAAGGAATGGGGCGCTGCGTGCATCCTGGCGGGGTCGATTTGTCTGGCGTTTCAGCATGTCCGATTCCAAGCTTTATTTGCTTGCGTTGTCATAGTGATCGGAGGAGCGATTCTCGAGGAGTTCTGGCGCGGGTTCGCCGCACCGCTAGTTCGGAAGGAAAGAGTTCATCAGCAGGTGAGCGCGCTTTCAAAGCTTGAGTCGATCGGGGTATCGGCGATTCTGATCGCCTGCCTTGCGCTGGGAGGAGTTCGAAGCTGCGATCTGATTTCAAATCGGTATTATCTGCGCTCGAACGAGCTCGCATTATTTGGAACGGGATTGTCGTGGTGGTTTCCCGAAAGGGCGGTGGATTTTCTGGAGCGCGAAAAACTGCCGGGGAATGTTTTCAACGGTTACGCGCTCGGGGGATATCTCGAGTGGCGGCTCTTCCCTGCTTATCGCGACTACATTGACAGCCGCGCGATTCCATTTGGACGTGACCTGTTTCTTCGCGCGTACGATCTCGCTTCGGAGGCTCCGGATTCGCCAGCTTGGGAACAGGAAGCCAGCTCTCGCGACATCAATACCATTATCGTTCCGCTGTCACGGTATCAGGGGATGACGCTGTTTCCGCAGCTTCATCACTTCTGCCGGAATCTGGTGTGGAGTCCCGTGTACATCGATGAGGTGTCCGCCATATTTGTGCGCAGGACCCCGCAGACGGAGACCGTGATCGAGCGTCTGCAGATCAATTGCGATCAGACGACGTTTCCCATGCCTGTCGATGCCGCAACCGCACGGACTGCGAGAGATCGGGCTGAACTGTTTAATGCTTGGGCGAATGCGGGCGGGGTGCTGTACAGCCTGGAGAGATATCCAGTGGCCATGGAGTACCTGGATCGCGCAGAATCTGTCTTCAGTGACAATGCCAATGTGCATCTTCTGCGGGCGCTCGTATTTCAGGAAATGAGCCATCCTGCGGAGGCCGATGCGGAGTTTCGCGCCAGTCTGGCTCTCCAAGCGGATGATGAGACATCCCTCGATCTTGGGCTGTTCTATATGACGCAGAAGAGATACGCGGATGCGGCGGCAGTTTTTCAGAAATCGGCCGAAGAGTCTTCGCGGCCGCATGAGATGTGGATGATGTTCGGTCAGGCGGAACTGCAGATGAAACAGCCAAGAGTGGCGTTGGGTGCGTTTGCGAAGGCGGAGGCCACGAGTCCGTTTCAGGAGGGGGATGCGCTGGGAGCTTCCTTCAATTCCCTTGTGGCCACCGGACGCGCGAAAGCTTGTTATCAGCTAGGAGACATGGCGCAGGCTGTGAGCTTTCAGGAGGACGCCGTGCGATTGGCGCCGCATGATCCGAAGTTGTGGCTAGGATTGGCGGATCTGTATTATGCCGCAGGACGAAATGCTGATGCGGCACAGGCTAGATTGCGCGCGATGGGCCGTTAGCATTGCTGGCTGCCCGCGGAACACAGGGTCTCTCCGCCCCGGTCGATGACAAAAAGGAAACCCGCATCGGCGCAACCTGTTCGGTTGCGTCGATGCGGGTTCAGTTTCTTTGCCCGATTTACAGCGAACGCAGGAAGTTGACTAAGTCCTGCTGGTTTTTCGAGCTCAGATTATTGAAGTTCGTCACCGCCTGATTGGCTTCGGATGCCGGATAGCTGCTGTTGCCCAGACTGTAGTGATCTTCGATCGCCGTGACGATGTTGTTGGTCCGGCCATCGTGCATAAACCAGAGCCGTTGTCCGATGCCCCAGAGCGGAGCAGTACGGAACTCGTCAGGCCCGGCATCTCCCTGCGCTAATCCGTCTGCCAGACCAGGGCCCATATGATGCACGATCAAATCGGAGTAGAGATTGATCGTGATATTGCCCAGAGCCGGACGCGACGTAGCCGGGGTCTTGAACGACGTCGTGTGGCAGTAGACGCAGCCAGCGTTCGTGAATTGCGTTTTGCCGTTCGACGTAGAAGTCGTTGGCTTCACCGGGGTCGGCGGCGAGAGCCACTGAGTGAAGTATTCGACACGCGAGTAGTCGCCAGGGAACATTTCTGTCAGGATCTTCGGCGTGAAATTGGTAACCGTCTCAGGAACCGGATTCAGAACGCAGCCCGGAGTCTGATCGATTTCGTTCGGGAAGACTTCGTTGGTAACGCCCATCTCGACGTTCATCTGCTGGGCAGCCATTAGGAGCGTGGAGCGAACCTGCGCCTTCCATCCGAAGCGCTGGATGCTGCCGTCATTTCCGCTGAAGTTCGGATGACCGGTGATCCCCAATTGCTGCTTGATGGTCTGGTTGGCGTTCATGTTGTTGATGATGTCGCTGTTGCGAATCACTTCGATCAGGCCGTCACCGTACGTTGGCGGGACCTGACGAAGCGCCAGATTGTTGTTCGACGCTGCTGTGTTGAAGTCGGGTTGCGCAATGTTGCAGCCCGTGGCATCGGTGCGGCCAGTGATCACGAAGTTCTGATGAACTGTGCCGTCGGGAATCGTGGTGCCCGGCTGGTTGATAAAGCGACCTTCAAGAACCGGCCCGGTAGCCGTCTCGAAAAACGGCATTGTGTTGCTGGCGCCGTTGTAGTTATAGACGGCGAACAACGGATTGTTCGGCGGGCTCGAACCTCCGGCCGCGGGATAGGCATGGCAGCTCGCGCAGGAATTGGAATTGAAGCGCGGGCCAAGTCCACCATCGGTGGGTGACGTGACGAGCACGTCGTGGGTCCGGTCGAATTCGGTTGTGATGCTGGGCTCGATCTGCTGTTCGTTAGCGCTCAACGACGACAGGAAGTTGCCGGCAGCGGCGGGCAACGGGCGCGGCCCGGGGTCGGTCGCGGTCACACTGGGGGCGTTCAATGCATTCGTTCGCGACGAAGTAGCGGGAGCCGTACGCTGCGCGGTCTTCGCTCCCTTTGGGAAGTACGCGGTAGCAACCGTGTAAATCGCCAGCAGCAGAGCGACCGGCAGAATTATTCGCAGCCACTTCCAGGAACCCGATTTCACCTGATCCAGATTATTTTTTCCCGACAATGACATATCGCCCTCTTCGTCTGATCGTTTCCCCAAGCTCACAACGACCGCAGGAAGTTCACGAGATCCTGCTGATTCTGCTGCGATAGATTGTTGAAATTCGTAATAACGGAATTGGCCTCGGAGTTCGGATACGTGCCGTTGCCCAGGCTGTAGTGATCTTCGATGGCCTGAACAATATCGGTCGTGCGCCCGTCGTGCATGAAGAAGTACCGTTGGCCGATGCCCCAGAGCGGAGCGGAACGGAACTGATCTCCGGTGGCATTGCCTTGCGTAACGTTATCGGCGTCGCCCGGTCCCATGTCGTGCACGAGCAGGTCAGAATAGAGATTCGCTTGCACCTGGCTCAGGGCTGCGATCGAAGACTTCGGCGTGGTGAAAGAGTTGTTGTGGCAGAGATTGCAGCCAATCGAGTTGAACTGCACCAGGCCGTTGCTCGTCGACGTTGTCGGAGGAACTGGAACCGGGGGCGCGAGGAATCGCATGAAGAGCGAGAAGCGCTCAAGGTCGCCGGGGAAATTCACGGGAGCCTTTGGAGCCTCGCCAGTATCGTTCCGGTCGTCTGGAACGCCCTTGGTTTTGTTGGTCCCCGGCGGCACCGGGAACGGAGGCAGGCAGCTTGCAATCGACTCGTCGTTCTCGCTCGGGAACGCTTCATCGCTCACGCCTTCTTCGACGGTATAGGCTTCGCCCGAGAAGTAGATCAAGGATTTGTTCTGCGCCTTCCATCCAAAACGAGCGATTGTTCCGTCGTCGTCGCTGTAGTTCGGGTGCCCGGAGATTCCGAGAGACTGCTTGAGCGACAGGTTGGAATTCATGTTGTTGATGATGTCGCTTTCCTGAATCAACTCCATGAGTCCGTCTCCGTAGGTCGGAGTCGCCTGGCGGAAGATGATATTGTTTGCCTGCTGCGCACCCGTGAAATCAGGCTGAACCATCGTGGTGCAGCCGGGCGCGTCGGTGCGATTCGAAATCGTGAACATCTGGTGCACGCCACCATCTGGAGTGACTCCGTCGGACTTAAACGGGAAGCGCGCGACGATCACCGGCCCATTCTGGGTGATGAAGTAGGGCATGCTGTTCGTGGCGCCCATCAACTGATAGATCCCGAACAGCGGATTGTTCGGCGGGCTGGAGCCACCGACTGCGGGATAGGCGTGACAGCTCGAGCAAGAATTGGAATTGAAGCGGGGGCCTAATCCCACGGTCTTGACCAGAGGTCCGCCGGCAACGAAGTTGACTTCGGTAAAGATCTGCGTCAACCGGGTCGTGATGGCGCTCTGGTTCTTGCTCAGGTTCGAATAGAAAGCGCCGGAATCTGCGGGGAGCGGTCGTGGACCCGGATCGGTCGCGAGTGCGGATCCGTGGACGACCACGGGCCGCGTCATGAGCGCTGCGAACGATGCTGCGACCAGGAACGCAAGGGCGAGATAATACGGGAAATGCCGACGGGTGCTATGTGGGCTTTCCACAGCTGAGGAATCATCAAATCTGGGCATGGATTTCCAACCTGTTCTCACCGGATGTAACTTTTTCTGTTTGACCCGTGTAGGAGCGGTCCGATTACGAGGAAGAATTCGGGGGGGGTCTGGCTTCCTGCCGATGTTTCAAGTTCAGAACTGGTTGTAACGGTAGTACAGGGTCTAGTGAGTGTCAATGAGAGGTTTGTCTCCGTGAAGGATGTTGCATAGATATAAAGTCAGTAAAATCGTAGCGATGCGGGGATTATGATGTCGTTAACCAAGGTTCTTAATGCGTAACCATTTAGATAATGGCTCAAAAGTGCCATTTACCGGGTCAGGTGGCCCGAATACCTTGTCAGATAAGGTTTTGCCGAGGGGCCGGATGGCACTGGGGTCAGGTTTTCGACCGGTTCCGAGGTTTTACACAATCCCCTCTCAACGACTGGCCAAGCGATTGCTGAAGCACAAACCACTGGGAGACAAAGGACTCTCAAACCTTCTACGTACTGTTCGGGGACCATGGCCCAACTGACCAGTTTTCCGTTGCAAGAACGCATCCGCGTCTTCGCCGTCGACAACACGGCGATGAACACACAATTGCTCGTCGAAACGCTGGCACGAGACAATCAATTCACGATGGCGACGCCTCCGGCGGCCAGCGGCGAGATTCTTGCCGCGATGAAACGCGATCGGCCCCATGTGGCTCTAATTAGCGCTCGCCAAGGCAATGACAGCCGGGGCGGATTCGCGCTGACCCGCGAGATCCGTTCTGCGTCGGCATCGACACGCGTGATCATGCTTTTGGATTCCTCTGAACGGACTCCAGTGATCGAAGCGTTTCGGTCCGGCGCGCGCGGAGTTTTCTGCCGGACCGAACCGCTCAAGCTGCTGGCGAAGTCGATTCGTTGCGTGCATGAGGGCCAGATCTGGGCAAGTAGCACGGAACTGCATTTCCTTCTGGAAGCGATGGCAGAGCCGCTTCCAATGTCATTTGTCAGTGCGAATGGCGACGCGCTGCTCTCTGCACGAGAACTCGATGTGGTGCGTTGCGTTGCCGAAGGCTTAAGCAATCGCGAGATCGCACAACGTCTAAGCTTGCGCGAGCACACGGTGAAAAATTATCTCTTCCGCATTTTCGATAAGCTGGGAGTTTCCAGCCGTGTTGAAGTTGTGTTGTACGCTCTTGGAAATCAGGGGCCGCCGAATAAAGACGATTCTCCGGCAGGTTCAAATTCTTCGAAGAAAGAGACTGCCGCAGCAACTCGACCGGACGCGCCGGTGCGTGTGATTCGGCGGTAGTGGGGTTGAAGCCCGCATCTATTTGCCGCCTTATCACGGCGAAAAAGCAAAGCTCTTCAACCTAGCAACGGTTTAGCGCAGTTACCCTCCGCGCGCGACTAGGCAGTTCGATTCGGCGCGCGAAATCCTCTCGCATGTACTTCCGGGCACCCTACGGTCACTGACCGTAGGTTATCTGTGATTATCTCCTTTGTCTGTCTACCGTTGCCTCAAGGGCGGCATGAACATGACGTCCTTACGATTCCCCCTTCGTGAGGTAACGAATAATGAGCTCCGACGCACTTCCTCCGGCTCGGAACTACGCGACACACAATTCGAGAAAGGCAGTTGCTGTTTTATGTCTGCTTCTTTTGATGTTGTCCCTGCCGTGGTTTACTGGCTGTACCGCTGCAAGTTCTGCGATGGGAAAGTCGCAGATTAACAATCCCCGAACTCCCGCCAATCACAACGCAAACGGATTCTTGAGAGTCTCCGGAAATCTGCCGACGGGCGAGACTGGAACACCCTATAACGCAAGCATCGATGTGAGTGGCGGTAAGGCAGCGTACGACTTCAGCCTGTCGTGGGGAAGTTTGCCTCCCGGATTGTCTCTCAACGGCAACGCAGGAACGATTTCTGGCGTGCCAACCAAGAGCGGTGTCTATCAGTTCGGCATTCACGTGGTCGATTCCACAGGCCGTGGCGGAGCTGATCCGTTTCAGATCACCATATCGGCTTCCAATGCTGTGTCGGTAGTGGTAAGCCCGGCGACGGCGACGATTCCGTCGAGCAGCACACAGCAATTCACGGCGACGGTGAGCAATACCCCGAACGTCGGCGTCACGTGGACGGCGTCGTCGGGAACAATTAGCAACAGCGGTCTGTACCAGGCACCATCGGTCACAGCTAACACTCAAGTGACGATCAAGGCGACGAGCACGGCGGATTCCACGAAATCAGGATCGGCATCGTTGACGATCACGGCGCCGGTACAGTCCTCGCTGACGATCACAACGACGGGATTGAGCAACGTCACGTCGGGCCTTTCTTATTCCGCAACACTAAAGGCAACAGGGGGCAAGAGTCCATATAGCTGGTCTTTGGCCTCGGGTTCCCTGCCCAGCGGGTTGACTGTGAAGAGCAGCGGCTCGGTATCAGGAACGACGACGCAGACAGGTCAGTTTAACTTCACGGTACAGGTCAGCGATTCGTCGTCGCCGGAGCAGGTCGCGACCCAGGCTCTGACGCTCACCGTGAGCAACGCATCCACGGGTGGGAATACCATTCCGATATCGTTCTTCGGCGCTGATTTCAACAGCGGGAAGACGTGGGGTCCGACCGATGGAAACAATCAGGCTGCCACATTGGGCGGCGTCCGGCTCTGGGACGACGGTGTGAAGTGGGGTCAGATCAACACTTCGAATGGCGTCTACAACTGGACGAGCCTCGATAATTGGCTTGGCAGGGCGCAGGGCGAAGGAATGGATGTTCTCTACACGTTCGGCGACACGCCTCAGTTCGCCTCGGCGCCGACTGCGCCGGCAGGATGCAACTCGCCGGGTCCGTATAGCTGCGCGCCGCCGACGGACGTGAACTCCGACGGAACCGGCACGGACGCTTATTTCCAGGCATTTGTGACGGCGCTGGTGACTCACGCGGCAGGCCGGATCGCATACTACGAACTCTGGAACGAACCGGATTGCAAGTGCTTCTGGAGTGGCACGACGGCACAGCTTGTCCGTATGGGCAAGGATGCGGCGGCGATTATCCGGTCGCTTGATCCGAACGCGAAGATTCTTAGCCCTTCGGCTCACGGTCCGACCATGGCGACGTGGTTTGACGGATATGTGGCAGCCGGCGGCGCTCCCAACTTCGACATCGTCAACGTGCACATGCGCGGCGAGAACGGAACGAACGGCAGCCCCGAGGCTTTCCTCACGGTGTACGGGCAGGTCACTGCGGAAACGCAGAAGACAAACTTGACCAGCCTTCCACTGTGGGATGACGAGCACGGCATTCTTTCGGGACAGGGCGTTTCCGATCCGGATGAGTTGGCCGGATATGTCGCGCGGTCGATCCTTCTGCGAGCGGGCGCCGGCCTGCAACGGCAGTACATCTATACGTGGGACACACCCTCGACGAAGTATGCGCTGCAAGGCAACCAGTCAGGCACGGCATGGGATCAGGTGGCGGGATGGCTGATCGGACACTCTATCAGTGCCTGCACCGCGAGCGGAACGGTCTACTCCTGTGCTTTGGACAATGGCCTAGCAGTGTGGGATACGTCGCAATCTTGCA
>Ga0335081_10019508_pt1 | contig 10968 bp, 7 predicted proteins | sample Lox_Sample_35_FD_206713 | JGI IMG/M metagenome (GOLD analysis project Ga0335081, IMG submission 206713) | Soil microbial communities from Loxahatchee National Wildlife Refuge, Florida, United States - Lox_Sample_3.5 | ecosystem: Environmental > Terrestrial > Soil > Wetlands | place: USA: Florida...
GCCTCGCGCGTAACGTCGGTGAAGGTTCCATCTTTATTGTTGTGATAGAGCGCTGGCAGAGACTTGCCTTTCTTGTGTCCAGGCCAGTCCATCGAGTTGATCAGCAGAATGTCTTGCCATCCGTCGTTGTCGTAATCGATGATGCATACGCCGCTCCCCATGGTCTCGGGCAAGTATTTTGTTCCGAAGGCGCCGGTATTGTGTTTGAAATGAATGCCAGCTTGTGCAGTCACATCGGTGAACTCGATGGGGCCGGAAGGCACGGCCGGAGTTCTTGCCGGAGTTGGTGCAGGTGGGACTGCAGGAGCGACGCCTGCCGCAGCGGTCTTTTCCGGTTGAGCCGGCAAAGCCAGATAAGGCGAATTCACTGGCGTCTGTTTGCACCCCGCCAGCCCGAGCAGGCTGGCGAGCAGTAAGGTGAGACTGAGCCGGGTTCCGATCATTCGATAGCTTCTTGGAGACCTTTCGAGAGTGACTAGGTGCGGGCCACGATCTGCGCTGATCCTTCGCGCCGCGAGTCCATCCAGATTTCAATCAACATTGCCACCGGGCCAACCATAAAAAGTGCATAAAATGGCGCGTACACCACCTGTCGCAGGCGCAGAATCATTTCCACCACAGCGACCAGGAATACAACGATGCATTGTCCTCGTTTCGAGCGGACCGTGGTCTTAGGATCGGTAATCATAAAAAAGATGAACAGTTGATACATGGGCCCAGTGATGGGGGCGACTTCGGACTGCCACGGACTCCCCGTCATCCAGCTTCTCAAGAACGCGAAGGCGAGAAACGATGCGACATAGATACCGGTGATGTGGAAGCGGTGCAGCCGCGCAATGATCACGGAGCCCAATGCCCAGATCACCAACATCGGCAGCAGGTAGTTTCCCCACTGAATGCTCAACGTGGCGACGGTATCGGCCGCGAGGAAGAGCATCGCCGAAATGCCGAAGTTCGACGGATTCCAGACGTGACGGTTCTTGACCCGCAGTACATACTTCGAGGTGATCGAGATTGCAGCGCACAGGGCGTACGGCCAGAAAGCTGGCGAGCGAACGAGAATGCCAACACTGATGCCGGAAATGTAGGCACTGGCGGGATGCACCCACTTGTGAAGGAAGATCCTACCCAGGATGAGTTCGAGGGCAATGCTGGTGACGATCGCCAGCAGCGTCTTCGGATAACTCTCGAGAATCCCGAACGACAAATGTCCTACGAGCAGAATGCAGGTAATGAACGCCGGAGCGATGTAGCGGTTGTCGAGACTAAAAAACGGCTTGCGAGGCGCTGTCGCCGGTGGAATGATCGCCGGCGTTGTCATCTGGCTCATGCCGGCTCCTTGATTGTGTGCAACTGGTGGATCGCCGGTTGTTCGATCGTCTGCAGTTTGCCCGAGGGCCAGCGAACCACAACCTTCTCCACGTGTGGATTCTTTCCGAGCCCGAAGTGCAAGCGGCGATCGTTCTGTGCAGCGAAGCCGGTGCCGCCGGAGACTTCCTGCGCCTGCTTCTGTCCGCTCCAATAGAGTGTAACGTCCGCGCCAATGGCGCTGCGGTTGCTGGCGGTTCCTTCCAGTTGAAACTCGATCCACTCGTTCCCGGGCGCCACGTTGTTCTTATAGACCAACAGTGGACCTTTCTGATTCGCCACCACCACATCCAGCACGCCGCGATTCCATAAATCGACGAGAGCCACTGCGCGGCCATCATAGGTGTCGGTCACGCCCACAGCCTGGGCAACATCGATAAACTTTCCCGCTCCATCGTTCAACCAGACTCTCTTGTTCTGATAGCCCGAGAGGCTGCGTCCGTCGAAGGCCGGCCAATTCTTGGCATCGCCAATGATCGTGCTGTTGCCTCCGGCGACTTTCGAAAAGTCATACCAGTAACTGCGGCTGCGATCGAGCGAAATGTACCCATTTGCCAGATACAAATCGAGCGTCCCGTCATTATTGAGATCGCCAAATTGCGCGCCAAAACTCCAGCCCCCAAGTTCAACGCCGAATTCGCGGGCCAGATTCTCGTATTGCAATCCATTGCCGGAGGTTGTTTCCTTCGGCATCCACAGATTATTTCCCTGGATGAGAATGCCATCTTCGGAGATGTTGGAAACATAGACGGCGTATCTGCCCTGATTGAGAATGTCGCCGAAAGCGGCGTTCATGCCGCTTTTGGGAGCAAAGCCGACACCTGTCTGTTCGCCTACCTCACGGAATTTTCCACCGTTGTTGAAGTAGAGTTCAGAGACGCCGTAATCGTTGGCTACAAACAAATCCGGATGGCCGGTGCCGCGGAGATCGGCGGCCGAAGCCGCCAGCGCCCAGCGGCGGCTGTTGATGCCGACTTTATCGCTGACCTCTTCGAACCTTCCGTTACCGAGATTGTGAAAGAGATATTTTCTTCCGCCGTTCTTCGCATACTCGAAGCTGTCGGGCATGATGCGAGTCGTGTTCAAGTGCCACAGGTCGATGTCTTCGGCGTAATAGCCGCCGACGAACAGGTCGAGCAGTCCATCCCCGTCGTAGTCGAGCCAGATGGCAGTGTTGGCGTTGATCCAGGCGGGCAGGCCGGCCTTCTCACTCACTCGCGTGAAACCGCGGCCCTGATCGTTGTGGTAGAGCTCCGGCCGTCCCCACTTGATCAGAAACAGGTCTTCGTATCCGTCGTTGTCGTAGTCTCCCCAAACCGCACCCGTGGAGACTCCGGTCCCAGCCTGGTTCACGTCGGCAATTCCCAGTTGCGGGGCAACGTCTTTGAACGTACCGTCGTGCATGTTGCGATAGAGTGCGTTCTTGGCGCCGATCGCGCTGTTCGTTACGTAGATATCGGGCCAGCCGTCGTGGTCGAAGTCGACAATCGATACCGAAGCGCCCATGGAAGCAACTTCGGGCATGATCGGATCGAGCTTTGAGTCGAGCGCGGGAGCCTGATGCATGAAGTTGATGCCTGCCGCGTGCGCAACCTCTGTCAAATAAAATCCGTGGCGGGTAATCGCTGTTTGCATGTCGACGGCTGCCCGGTCGGAAGCGCGTCGAGAGACATAGCGCTTCATAGCCCATGGAGTCAGCAGAAGGCCGATGAAGAAAAGAATCAGAAGAACTCGAGCGAAGCGACCGGAGGTCATTCGGTTGTTCCACTCCGCAGCGCGCCCTTGAAGACTTCAGGCGTGACGTATCGCGTGTGATAGGTGCGCCAATCCTCCGGGTGATGCCGGTACACCCATTCGTCTTCCAGCGCTCCCGGCCGCGTGGTGTATTCATTCTTGGCGTGATACGGCAGCGGCAATACCGTCTTGGACCAGGTTGAGTTGTAGTCGCCGTCTTTGATCCAGCCATCGCCCTTGATCACGAAATCGCGCACCCATCCCGGCGGGGGCGGCGGTTGTTCGGCAAAGCGTAAGGACATTTCATCTCCCGAATTCACAATGACGTAACGATCGTCGATCGTCCGCAACAACTCGTGGACGTCACCATAACGCGTGTAGTAGCCGATCAGGTCGCGCCAGCGCTGCTTGGTGCCTTCGATCTGGTTATAGTCGGGAACTTCCGGTGCCCTTGCCGCGGTTGTCGGCATGTGCATCACCGAGTAGCCACGATAATGCAGATCGGCGACGGTCGGGTCCAAGGTCGTTTCCTTCAAAGGGGCGTCGGGTGCTCCTTTGGCCCAGTGAATCGCGTCCCAATAGATCTCCAGATTCGTGCGCAGCCGCACGCGTCGCGGCGTGCCGGGTTTGAAGATATTTGTCAGATTGAACAGGATCGTCTTTTTGCGGCCGGCAGGGAACCCAAGATTGTCCTGCGCGGTAACCCAACCTCCGCGCCCATCCGGAACTTCGACGCTCAGTCCGTGAGCGTGCCAGCGGTTACCCTGCGTGATCGCAACGTTGACCGAAGACTCGGTGTCGTGAATCGAGCCTTGGGCGATCAGGTAGAGCGGTCCGCTCTTCGGCGCGTCATCGCCGAGATCGACTTCCAGATAATGATCGCGGGTCACTCCCTGGAACTGTCCGCGGCCAAAGCTGCTGACGGCTTTTCCATCGAGAGTGCGCACGAGTTCAGTGACGTCCTGACCGGTATCGTCGATGGCGCGCGCAATTTCGTGCGGCATGTACACCGTCGTGAAGCCCAGCTTCGCCGGAGGGATCACAAAGCGCTCATCGACATAGATCTCGGTGTTGGCGGGATGATCGACGGTCGTCAGAACAATGTAGTCGTAGTAATACACTTCCCAGAGCTCCGCGGTGATGCGGATGTCGTAGTATCCGTCGTGCGGAACAAGCTGGTCTCGCCCGATCTTGTACCACTCGCCGGTTGCCGCAATCTGCGCGGATCCCAGCGTATTAATCCGCAGCCCGATCGCAGAGCCCCACGGTACGGCGTCTTTCACGAACTCCATTTCCTTGCCGTTGTAGGCGAACAGAAACGGGCACGAAGCTTTCAACCGCTGTTCGGTGACGACATCCTGATCCGCCTTCACGCCGAACTCGGCGCGAACTGTGCCATTCGGCCACACCACGCGCACCACTTCGGCCTCCGTCTGCTCGCCCAGTCCGAAGTGGAGCAATGGACCAGTGATCGGCTGTTTCTGCACCAACAAGCCGGAGCGGACTTCGATTTCTCCGCCCACGCCGAACGGATTGATGCGTTGATCGCCTACGGCCTGTACAGCATGAGGCCGTACCACTTGCCAATGATAATTCTTCGAGCTTTGGTTGATTGCATCGACGGGTTGGCCATTCTCAGAGAGACCGAGCAGATCGAGACGGCCGCTTACCTTCAAGTCTGCGGCGGCGAAAACCAACGGCGGCCCGGACTGATGTTCGAGCAGAGTGAACCCGCCTTTGTCATCGCCCAGCCAGATCAAAGCGCCAGTCGCGCCGCTCATCGATGTCGGGCACAAAAGCAGGTCGAGTGCACCGTTGTTGTCGAGGTCGGCCACGCGCAGCCGCACCTCAGCCGCAAGATTGCGTGCCGCATCGGGGACGCGGGCAATCTCGGCGGTGTCCCAGCTCTGTCCATCGTTTTTATCCGAAATGCGTACGATCGCGCCGTCACTGCGCACGGCAATCAGGTCCAAAGTTCCGTCGTTGTTGGCATCAGCAACGGCTAGCGCTTTCACCGAAGAGAAGCTCCCTCGCAGTTCACGCTCGCGAAACTGGCCCTGGCGTTCGTTCATGAAGACGTGGAGCTTTCCGGTGCCGTCAATGATCGCCGCATCGGGGTTGCCGTCGCCATCGAGATCGGCCCACGCAAAGCCGCGAATCCCGGAGATTCCGCCGAACGGATGGACGGCAAGAAAAGTGTCGTCGCCGTTGTTACGAAGCACGGTCGGCAAGCCGCTGCTCGCACCGAGCACGATGTCGAGGTCACCATCCGCTTCGATATCGACCGCCCAGGCTCCTGTGTATGCGGCGCCGGTCACGGACTTCGGCAATTTCGTTTGTGTGGTCACATCGGAGAAAGAATCCGGCCTATCTTGGCGCATGAAGCGCACACCGCCGGCGCCCGCCAGCACCAGGTCCGTCTTGAAGTCGTAGTTGAAATCGACGGGCACGATACCGTCCGGCTGCGGAGATGCGGCTGAGGGCCCGCCGGGGAAGGGAAATGAAGATCCAGAGGTCAGACGCACTTCATGTCCGTTCGCCACCACAGCGACAGGAGCGCCCGTACTGCCCAGAGAAATCGCGCCGATCCACGTCCACGTTCCGCCGGCGGTCAATGCAATTGGTTGAGCATTGAACGTCAGCGCCATGTCAGGAGGCGCGGGCTTGAACGCCGGGGTCTGCATCAGTAAGAAATGAGTGAAGGGTTCGGCTTCCTCTCCAGGTGCGGCCTTAATAATCCGCAGGCTGTGCCGATAATCAGGATCGCGCATGAGCACGTTGCGCAAGAAGGTGGTCTGGGTCGCGGCCGTCCGCAGATCGTTCCCCGAGACAGCCGTATGGACAGCGGCGAGTTGGCGCTGCGCCTCCGCCGGCCACGACGCTGACCGACTATTGAGCCGCGTCAGGGCCGACTTGAGCGTATCGCCATCGCCGCGTTTGGCAGCGACGCGGCTGAGTTCCAGCAGGGCCGCCAGATTTTCTGGCTGGGCGTGAAGAACCTTCTGAATCAGCGTCTGTACTTCCGAGTCGCTGTTCGCACCTCCCTGGCGTTCTGTTTCTTCCGCGATTGAATAAATCGCCCGCAGATTCTGCGGATTGAGTTCGGAAGCTTTGCGGAAGTCCGCTAATGCCGCAGCGGAGTTGCCACGCTGGCTCTCGAGGATTCCCAGCAGGTCGCAGATCTGATCGTTTTCTGGTGCCAGATCTCGAGACTTTTCCAGACGCCGCGCCGCGAGGTCGTAGTTTCGTTGCCGCAGTGCCAGGATGCCCCAGTTTGCCCATCCCGAAGGCTCACCCGGCACAAGCTGAGTCAATTCGGACAGTTTCGCTTCGGCGTGCACGTCGTCGCCCACCTGTAGAGCCGACAGCCCAATGTAAAAAGCGGAGACGACATTCCGATATTCTTTCGAATCCGACGCAGGAAACTTCGGCCGCGAACTGCACGACGCCAGTGTGATCAGCGCTCCCAGGGACAGCGTCAGAGCCGTATTTGTTAGACCTATTCGACAGGTTTGCATATTGAGACGCGGAAGCAGCTGAGCCAAAATTTAACGCACGGTCACGCCGCTTGCAGTTTCCCGCTTCTCTGCCGGCGGCGGCGCGTCATGCCCCAAAACCACAAAAACGCGATTGCTAGAAACGGCAACATATAAAGAAGAAGATCCCAGCGACCATAGCCTGGAGGCGTGGCCTCCACGCGCGAAAGCGCTTCGCCCCCACCCTCGGAGCTTTCGACGATCAGCCGAATGCGCCAGAACTCATCGCGATCAAACTCGGCGGAAGCCTTGTATTCTACAAGCCCTCCAGAGGTGTCGCGCTCCGTCGGATAGATCGCTTCGGCCAAGCGTCCGCTCTCCGGTTGCACGCCAATCGAAATCTTCAGATCCCCGGGAATCTTCCCGCCGGGCACCGGGTCGACGAGCACGAAAAATGTCCCCGTGCCCACATCCGGATGGGTCCAAAGCGCGACTACATACGGGCCAATGCGCCGATTCTCGATGATCGGGAACGGCGGGCCGTTGTGCGCGCATAACCGATCCGGCAACAGCAAGCAAACCGCAACCACCGCAATCGCCGCCGCCACCATCTTCGTAAACGATCGAATCAACTGATCTCTCCGCTATTCACACCAAACTATCCGGCCATCAGCGTGGCCCGCATTTCCATTGGCTGGAATATGAGCCACATGGCACAGATCCACAGAATCGCGCAAACTGCGGCCCAAGGCAGGAACGCCCTCAAAGTTCGACCCGGAGAATCTTCGGCGGCGAGACCATGCGCCACGGTAAGGGAACCCGCAAATCCCAGAAGCAGAAATCCGATCTCGATGACCTGCACCGCATTCGATGGTATGCCCGTTAGCGTCCAGCGTGGCTCTCCCAGAAAAGCGTGGCCAAGGCTCGCGACCGCGCTTTGTGTTACCGGAACAATTGTGTAAAGGCCGGTCAGGAAATGAAAGGCATAGTGAGCCAGCCACATGCCAAACCCAAGCGGCACAAATGCATACGTATATCGGACGGCCAGCGGCAACAGCGAGCGCCGAATCCCGGCCCACGTCCGCGAAAACCAGGCCGCCAACCCAAGCAAAACGATAGGCTCCATCACTAGGAAGAAGACGAAAACTGTGCCTAGCACCGGCGCCTCATGGCTCACGCCCATCAAGTGCCCGAGCCATTTTTCGACGGCATAAACCGGACTGACCATGCCAAATGCATTCAACAGCGCTCCGAAGCAAAACGCGATGGCCAGCGCCGCCAGGTCTTTGCGCTTGGAAAAATATCCGATCCCCGAGCGCAACGGATCGTTCAGCAATTCGCTCCCCGGCAAGCGGCTCAGAATCCCGATATTGTCATGTGGGCAGGCGTGCACGCAGTCCAGGCAGAATGTGCAATCCATGTTGCCGACTTTGCGCGGCTGAAACAATGCCAGTTCGCATCCCCGGATTACGACCAACTGCGAAGCTTCCTCGCGCCGGCCCCGAATGCAATCTTTTGTCTCACACGCTGTACAGATGGATTGCTCCCGCACTTTGACTTCAAACGGCGAGATGGTCGATGCCACAAAGTTGAACTGCCCGATCGGGCACACGAACTTGCAAAATGATGCGTGCTTGAAGAGGCCGTCTACCAGCAGAACGCTTCCGAAGTAGCCGATGATCAGCCATCCGGTCCACCACGGTGACGACCACAGATCAAACAATTCATAAAGGAATAGAACCAGAACGAACAGAGCGACCGAAACCCACTTATTCCGCAGCATGCGTGGCCAGGTGAAGCGCGGAATGAATAGCCGACGGGCGGCCTGGCGGACCAGCATGAACGGGCATGCCAGGCAGAAGAAATTACCGGCACAAAGAATGACCAGTACCAGCACGCCGCGAAAATGCAGCCACGTTAACGTCGTCGCCAGGTTTTTCGGCGCCAGGGATGGCCCGAACAGGCCGTGCAGGATCATGATCACGCTCACGATCAGCAATGGCGCTTGCAGCACCGGGCGCACGTAGCGCCACCGGAACAGCGCGCCGACTACCGGCGCCTTCATCAAGTCGAACCCGGGTGGATTCTCTTCTGGGGCCGGATTTGAGGTCACAGTCAACAGCGGGCCTAGTTGGGTTCGACGTTCCGCAACTCGAATTGCCTTTCCAATTTTTCACCACTCGGGAGCGTGCCGTGCAACAGAATTACCCAGTCTCCTGCCATCCCGAGCTTTAGTGTCGATTCGTAATGCCCGGGCCGTATCTCCTCGACAGTTCCGAATACCGGACTCATTCCTGCATGGGTCATATCCGCTTCGGCGGTGAGGCGCGCTCCCACTACCGGCTTTGCGGCCGCATCAACCAGCGTGAAATTCACCACAACGGCGCCGACTCTGGCGGGCTGCGGCACGGTTTCGAAGGCAACTGTTACAGCGGAGGGGGACCTAGCTGCCCGATTACATCCAATCGAGAGCAGCACAAAGATCGCTGTGGTGAGCGCCCGGACTCGAAAACCTCTGCTATGAGAGGAGCGGAGCCTCTTTTCCGCGCCCGGTAGGCAGGACCGATTCATCTCCGAGCCCGTGAAGAACTCACGCCGCACTCGGAAGCTGATCCCGATGCCAGGCGCACGTGCAGGTTGCCTTTTCCGTTTCTTCCGCCGGCGGGAACATGTGGTAGTACATGCCAATCACCATGGGGATGAACACGACCGAGTTGTAGAACAAATGGAGTTCCACGCGCGGGAGAAACAACTGCAGCACGCTGAAAGGCACCGGCTTGCCCCAGAAATTGTGGTGGGTCGTCGCCTGCCAGATCAGCAGGAAGTGCTCGATGTGATGCCAGAACTGGATCCAGAAAGCCACCATCCACCAGGTGTGCGACTTCCCGACGAAGCCCTTGCGCAGCACCCAAATCCCGACCAACATGACCAGGGCATATCCGTAGTGCAGGGCCTCCGACTTGATCAGCCACGGATACCACAATCCCAGGATTCCATTCGCCATCGGCCGTGGCCATCCCATGACATAAATCTGGTAAGCCTGAACCAGGTGCTCGCCCCAGTGCGCCAGCACGATAAACATGAAGCCCTGCAGCGCGCGCTCGTGCCACTTACTATTGAGCTTCTCCATGAATCCAGCATTGGGGCTTGGGGCAGAATGAACATCGGGAACTGCAGGACTCGAAACTGCCATCAGCAACCTCCTCGAACGCAGCTTCCAATCAAAATGTGATTACGATCACACTCCGATCCGGCAAGATCAATAGTGGATTCATACTAGGCCAGGGTTTTCTCCCCCGGCCCCGCTCAGAAATGGAAATTCGTCTCTAGGAAGATGAACTGCCCGTTCGCATCCTTCGGGTAAATCGACGAAATCACGCCCTTTCCAAAGGCGTGGCCGTAGTACAGGGTGGCGGCAAACGAACGGGTGAACTGGTAGTCCGCGCTCAGGTCGCACACGTTGGCCAAGCCGCGGTTCGTGTTGCTCGGGCGCCCGGTGAATCCAAATGTATTGGGTTGGAAAGCGCCACCGCCCGAATACCAAAAGTCCTTCGAACTGGCCAGTCGAAGCGTGTGAACTTCGCTCCGTAGCGCCAGCTTCGAGACCGGCTTGACATTGAAGGTGGCGTACAGATCTTCGTTGTTCATCATGTTGTAAAACGGGAAGCGGGCATACTGGCGCGGCGTCGGAAGGTCCTGAAAAAACGTTCCATGATGCGTGTCACTGTTATTGCCGTCGCCACTGCCGTACGAATAGCCGACGCTAATCCATGGCTTGATACGGATCGGAGCCTGCCATCCTGCCTCGGTGACGAATGCCCCTGCGTGCTGAGTCAGGGCTCCCCACGAACCAGTCTGGAGTGCGCCCCAAACCAGAAAGTCAAAATCTCCAGCACCGTGAACGTGCGCCACGTGGACGTAGTCGACTCCCCAAGTCGCGATCTCAATTTTGCCGAAGTCGCCGGCGCGCACCGGAGCGGGGCGATTGTCGGTCTTCAGTATGGTCGTGCGATGGTCGATGTATCCGAGCGCAAATACCCGAAAATCTCCAACATTGTGTTCATTGCCAACCTGACGCGTGTAGGCGCCATAGTAATTGTCCACATCCAGTTCGTTCATGCCCTTGACTTGAAACACGCCTTGTGTGGGTCGAGAGGCAAGGATGGTGACATTATTCCGGCCGGAATTCAGCGAAAGCTGTACGCCGTCGAAGGATCGTTGGACGGCGGTGAAGGCGAAGTTCGAGACCAAGCGACTGGAGATGCGGTTTTGAACGATGCCGGCTAACATCGGATCTTTGGGTTTGACTTCCAGGCCGTCAAAATATTCGAAACGCCCGATTTTCAAACCTAAGGGACCCAGACCCTTGAGGTTCACAAAGGCCTGCTTG
>Ga0335081_10019509_pt1 | contig 10968 bp, 20 predicted proteins | sample Lox_Sample_35_FD_206713 | JGI IMG/M metagenome (GOLD analysis project Ga0335081, IMG submission 206713) | Soil microbial communities from Loxahatchee National Wildlife Refuge, Florida, United States - Lox_Sample_3.5 | ecosystem: Environmental > Terrestrial > Soil > Wetlands | place: USA...
AGGGGTGTTGGCAGGGATGGGACAAAGTTGTTTAGTATGAGCCCTATAATGACACGTTTTTGATGAGTAGTGGAGTTTCACGCTTGGGTTAATCCGGAGACGATGCTGGATAAATGTTTGGTTGGACTTTTGGTTCCTGAACCACCTGAAGAGGAAAGTGATTGAATACCAACTTTGGATCCAGATGTTCGGAAGATACCCCCAATCGCAGGATAGAGAGGGTCAGTGCATTACATTACATAAATTTAAATTTAGACATCATCAACCCTTTTTTGATTGCAACATGTCAACCGTGAAGATGCATCGCCGTAGAGTCGACTGTGAAACCCCAGAGACCAAACTCCGCAAAGAATTCCTCAATGTCTGTTGTGCCCCAGTAACTAAGCTGACACCAGGCTACACGCGCACTCCCATACAACAGGTCCTCTATCCCCATTGTCAGTCATCTGACACATGCAGATACTGTGCAGACTGCCCCTGCGATAACGATAATTACATCCGTCGCGCAAACTCCCGTCTCGGAATCTTCCTCTGTTTTTAGTACCCACTTCTTCCCCTCCGTTGCAAACATGTATGATGGACGAATTTGATGGGTGGTGACTGACGGGGGAGTTGCGCAAGGACACATACTCAACTTTTTGGGCAAGGCAGCGAGATTTTCGCAGCCAAGCCAAGCCATAAGAAATTCCACGAATGGACAGATCATGAAGTTAAAATGATGCTTTCTTGGGGGAATTTAAGGGCCAATGCGTAACACCTGACTGAGATGGTTTTGACGGTAGGCTTTGGGGTGGGAAATTGTCTGAAGAACAGGCGACGGAGGAAGGAAGGTAACGCCCCGAACATCCTTCATCACATAGGGCTTAACTGTTTAGATTGGAATTCATAGGGAGAAAGTATTTTGGAAGGGATCTTTCTATCCCTGAATTAGAATGGTATACCAACCTCACCGCGCCTCTCGATTCCACGCTAGAAGGCCCGCACCCCTGGGAACACGACGAAGCCGACGAACAAGAATCCCAAAAAACCAGAATGGAAAGTGCTTTTTCTTCCATTTCCTTTCCTGGATTGGTAGGTAATCCCTTGTGCGTCGGAAAGAAGAAAGTGCGGGCAAGGAGGATTAGCGTGAGCAGTTCAGAGTCGGATAATGTTGATATCAAGGAGGTTTTGGAGGGGGTTGTGAGGGATTATGCGGCTACGCATGCACGAAGTACGAGGCCTACGGAGGGGCCTTCGCAGGCGGGAAAGAAGGATAAGAGGAGTGGTTGTAGAATTGTGACTGTTGAGTAAGTGTGTTATGCCAATTATGCTGTCGTTCACATCTCCATCCTTTTCACCGCAATCACGCAGTTCGCCACGACTAATACAGTGAGCTGGGGACATTAGTGACGTGAGCGGTGTTTGGGGGGCGAGACCTCTGAGCACGTCGTCTGCCGTTGACTTGTTTTGGACCATTCGCGTGGTCTCGCGGACTCTTGATCATCACCATGCTGACAAAGGTACCGATGATAGCGACGAGGACGAGGATGAAGACGACAGGGAACTTGATTGCCCATTCACGAGGAGGAAAGAGGTCGTGCAATGCATGATCTTCGTCCACGAAGGGCTGTCCATGCCATCAGTCCACATGGGTGGAAACGAGGGAAGAGAACGGGAGGACGCGGGTTTGGGGGTTACCATAGCGATGACCCATAGGACGTAGTATACAAATAGCACGGAGCTAAAGAAGAGAAGAGTCATTGCTGTGTTATGCTCATTCTAATCGGTGCCATTGAAGACTGTCTATCGTGGTGTCAATCTTAAATGGCCCCGTTGCCATGGCAATCCTCCTATCAGCCTATGCACTGCCTCACGTCCTCATAAGCACAAGTGAAATCACCCGTATTTCTTCACCTTGTGTAGCCCGCCCTTTTTTTTTTCACTTCCATTTTTCGCTTTTTCCCCTTTTCAAATTTGCCTCCCACCCACCACGTCGCCTGACCAACACACCGGCCAGGGGGCACACCATCACGAACTAACCACCGCCCCAATCACCCCGGCTTTTTGGGAAAAGGAAATAGGAAATTCGGACTTGGGCGCATCGATCGCTAGCCGTCTGCTGAATTCCCGCCAGCCCTTCCCCACACGACCGAACGATCATCAATCCGCAACGCAACAAGCCAATCCGCCCACACGCCTGTTAGCGAACGACCCCGAATTTCACACGATCTCCCTCTTCACACCGTCTTTCAACCATACACAGCATGTCCACAGAGACAGCATCGCCACCGCTTGCAGCCGCAACGCAAAGCAGCGGCATATCTACCAAACCCCACCGCGGTACCCGCTACAACCCATCATCATCATCATCGCGAGGACAACGACGAGGAGGCGGCGGACCCTCACGGGCACACGTGAAACCTGAATCCACCACCGACTGGGCATCAGCCCAAGACGACCTCGTAACGGAGTCGACAACAGAAGAAATGGCCCAATTAAAGGTCAAATATAGCGCTCAATTGAAGACGTTGAAAGACGTTTTCCCCGATTGGACCACGGAGGATTTGGTTTATACATTGCAGGAGGTCAATGGGGATCTCGATATGGCTACGGACCGGATTACGGGAGGTAACCCCGTTCTCCCTAATCTTCACTCTCCCGATTTTCTTTTGCGGGGGGAAAACTAATGTGTATTTATGTAGGTTACGCCGCGCAATGGGGAAAGGTAAAGAAAAGGTCGGTTAAGGATAAGGGGAAGATTGCTGGGCGAAGTGAGGGGTCTTCTGTCACTGCGAGAGGTCGTGGGAGAGGCGGAGCCGAACGTTCCTCTGATCGTGGAGGTCGTGGCCGTGGAGGCATGACTGGTGCGCACCCAAGCGCCTGACATTGGGGCTAACATTGTTTAGGAGAAGGACGAGGGAGTCGCGGACGCGGAAGAGGCGAGGGACGCGGTCGAGGACGCGGCGGTGCTGCTGCTGCTGCCGTTCCAGCCATCGCATCAGACGCAACTTCCACAGCAGCAACGATTGCCTCCGATGAGACGCCCGCTATCTGGGGTGAACAGACTGTGATCGATGAGCCTATCCCTGCTGCGGGTACAGCCATTAATGGCGTCGACGGCACAAAGGCTCACGAAGAATCTCCTCAATCATCGTCTGTCTGGGGAATCCCCACCGCAGTACCCAGCAAGCCCAGCCAACCGCAACAAGTGGAACAGGTTCCAACCCAACAGCGAGCCGCAGTGAATGGCGCTCCCCCCGCTAAACCCATCTCTACTGCCACCCCCGCCACCGTTGTGCCAATGACGACACGACGAGTCGATCCGACTGCGAAAATGTCTTGGGCTAGTATCGTCAAACCTGCTCCTCCACCCCCAGCCCCGAAACCAGCACCACCCCCAACAGTACCCAAATCCGCCGCCGCCCCTCCACCCACAGCACCCGCAGTGCAACCAGAACCACCCGCGGCCTCAGCTCCTCAAACAACGACCGCCAGTTCAAGACCATCCACAAGAGGTCAAGACGTCGTTGAAGAACCCGCTCAAACGATACATGACCCATTCGTGGCCAGCGGAGAACCCTCCTCAAAACCCAAAGTTCAATTGCCCACACAACCCGTCCTGCCATACATTCCTTCACTCATCTCTCAACAACCTGCTGCTGCCAAGGAACCAGCTACCGGCGTGCCATCGGCGCTAGAGCCGCAGACACCGCGGAATTTACATCTTTTGGAAGATCAGCAGAGTCCTGTGCCTGAACCGCCGACGACGAGTGTGACGGCTCATCGGGCCGGGACCAAAACGACGGAGGCCCCGCCTGGATTGGGTTCTGGATCACGGATTGCGAGATCGACGAGAGAGAATCCCGTTATTATGCCGACGATGGCTTCGCAATCTCTCAGTGGATTGCCTGTTCAATTTGGGTTCCAAACCGACATTTTAGTCCAGTTCTAACCGTTCCAGGAGTATGGATCTTAATCAAGATGATATTACATCGGCGGAATCGAAACAAGAGGAACCGATCCATGCGCCTCAAGAACTCGAGGCTCCCGCGCAACCAACGCCAAATACACAACGTGCTTCCCCTGCCGTACAACAACCTCAACCTGCAACAAGCACATCTCAACGAATCCCCTCTGCACAGGGAACCCCTCAAACAACAACGGCTCCTACCTACCAACAACCCGCCGCCGCGGGCTTTGGAAACCTTATCCCTGGGCAAGCACAACGTCATCAAGCGGCTGCCCCTGGTCTAACCCAGCAGTCCAAGGACCTTAACGCGTTCCCGGGCTACGATCAACAACATTATGGTAGTCAAAGTCAAAGTGGGTACGGGGATTATGCTTATGGTGCTGGGGCACAGGGACAATACGACATGGGCCCACGGGATTACTATAATTTCTATGGGCAACAGCAACAGCAGCCTCAACGCACGCCACCCTCGAATGAATCCAATCAACGTCCTGCATCGGGAGCTCCAAGCGCTGCCCCGTCCAATACTGAAACGACATCAGGAGCCCAAAGCCAATATGGAACGAATGTCCCTACGGCGTCCACAAGCCATCAGCCTACACCAACACCATCGCAACATTCCCAACAGCATCATCCCCAGCAGCAGCAGCAGCAGCAGCAGCAGCAGTACCCTATCCATCCGACGTACTGGCCTCAGAACCCCTACTACGGACAAATGTACCAGCAACACTATGGATATAATCCTTATTACGGCCAGCACAAGGGGATGTACGGTGGCCAGGGGTATGGTTCGCAATATGGTGGTGGACAAGGCGGATACGATCGTTTCTCGAATCGCGATCAATCGGGTTACGATTCGTTTGGACGGATGAATTACGGACAACAGCAACCCCAGCAGCAGCAGCAACAACAACAGCAGCAACAACAACAGCAACAGCAACCACAACAACAGTCCCAACAACCAACATCCTCAAACGATGATACTTCCAATGACACCCCCTCTCAATCCACCCCCTCCCAACCAGCACCTCCCCAACAACAAGGCCCTCAATCGCAATCGTACGGATACGCCCCCCAATCCCGCTACCAACCCCAGGGGAGCAGTAGCTACCAACACCATTACCCGCCACACCAGCAATCTCACTCGTACGGAACTTACATACCCTACAACGCCTCGAGCCAAGGGGGCCCGTCAGGCCAATCCCAAGGTAACGCTGGGCCTAGCGCCGGTGGTCAACAGGGCGGTGGGCGTCAGGGTCAACAGGGCGGGAATCAAGGATCGAATGCAGGTGGCTGGGGTCAACATCAACAATACGGATCTCACTGAGCTTAATTGGGCTGGGTCCCTTCCTGAATTTCACAAATTACCCTGGATTATTTTAACAAGGGACGCCATCGTACAAGTTCTGTTTCTTTATTATTTTTATTTTATTTTTTTCTATTGCACTGGCTCGTTTTGTTCTTCCCTTCGGATTCTATTCAACTCATTTGAACGCAAGTGTTATATGTAGCTTTGTTTGTTGGCGTTTGATTCTTCGCTTGTCGTTCTCTTTCCAACTCCATAGCTCTGGTTTCGAGTCGATGTTTTGTACCTGCCATTTCTTTTTTTTCCTGCTTTAAGCGCTCCTCTTACATGCTTTCGCGAGGGGTTGAGAACATGGAAGTTTAGCATTTGACCCGGTAAGAGTTGGAAAGCAAAATCGGGGAGGGCATTGCGAAAGTGTGAGGGGGGGTTGGAGCAAGTTTCGCATGGAACCTGGCTATCTTTTATCGTTAGCCACAGTTTAGTTTGTTGATATTTCTCAGCCTTTGTTGGGAGAGGGTGTGTGGGTAACGTTGGACTCATGGGAATTCGTTTTTTATTTTCTTCAGTAAGGGTCATACGCGTTTTCAACAAGAAACGATATTTGCAAATTCCTTCCGCTATTTGTCCTCTTCTATAATACTTGTTCTATCTGGCGCGAGGACGTCCGTTATGAACGGGCGACAGCTTCCGATGTCGTAGGGCGTCAGAGCGTTCATCCATGCCATAGGAATCATAATAGCCTTGATGCTCATACGTCGGTTGACGGTCATACTCTCGATGATGGTTGTATTCTCGGAATGAAGTACGCCGTCGATATTCGTAATAATCCCCTCGAGTCGATAGTGGCCTGTCGGAAACTGGTCCATACGCATCCGGCTCGTATCTCGCCATCTGATGTCGTCGTTCATAATAATACGCTTGTTCGTACTCGCGATCTCGTTCACGATCTCGTCGAGGAGGAGAATTGCTGTAAGACTGCGACTCGTACGCATGTGGAACGCCGTTAGAACGAGATGAAAGACGTGAATAGACTTCTGGAGCCCGTTCATTGTAATAATATCTATAGTCACTGTTTCGCGAGTGAAGTTAGCTATCGCCTCGGACACCAAGAATCGTACTTCCGCTGTCTATCTGACACCTTCGCGTCGTATTGCATTTCACGAGGGTATAGTCTTGCGTCTCTGGCATAATGCTCGCCCAGCTGAAGATCGTCTTCCCTTCTCGTCTCATCGCGATCCCACCGACGAGGCCTATCCTCCGTTTTGGCGCACCAGCGTGAATTCGTAGGATGCTCGGTGCGTCGATCGTAATTGGGGCGATAGGTACTTCCACGGAATCCAGGCCGTTTGGCATTACTTCGGGCTCGGTAAGGATGGCAATCGTTCTTTTGACGTCTTCTTGCGGAGCGATAGGATTCGTCGTCGCTATCTCGGTCTTGTCTTGGCTCAGGCGAGGAAATCCGTTTTTCAAGCGATTGTCCCATTTTGGGTTCTTTCCCTTTAGGCGGCGATGAGTGGGATGAGTCTTCATTTGCGGTTTTTTCGTCTGTCATGCTTGGTTCGGGTTGAGAGAAGAAAATGATGATCCAGAAAACCACAAAAGGTGCAAATCCAAGTCTGATCAGACATAGCAGTACGTAAATCCTGTCATGCAACTACACTCTACTCTTAGGACGGGTATCAATAATAGGTTTCGTGACAACCAACTTCACGGGCGGCACATAAACTCTCCGCACTTCATCCACTTTGCTCTTCCCGAGGGTAAAACTTGGAGTAACCCATTTCCCACACGAACATCTCATGCCCTGCCAAGCGTACGTGCCTACCTTGGACCGGCATTTAGGACACTCGAGTTTTCCGTCTAATTCGCCCTGGTCGACGACAGGTTGCATCCAATCTTGTGGTTCGAGAAAGAAGTGGGCACATTCCGAGGGGAGGAGAGAGTTTGCTTGGTCGCGGGGGGTCGATGCGATTTGGGCGTAGGACGCTGTATTGTGGATATAGTGCTCTTCGGGAGGTTTGTGGATTAAGAAAGAGGTGGAGGAGGCAAGGACGCGTCTAGTGGTTAACCTATAATAAACGGGTGAGGGCGGTGTACCGGCACCGTTTACATCGCAGATCAACGATGGGCTTGTCACTCAAATCGTTCAGCGTCGCAGTAGCAACATAATTAACCAACTCCGGCTTCCCATATTTCCCTGTGATATCTATCATTAACATTTATCAAGACGTGTTGAGGGGAGGTGCCTTTTTGTAACTTCGATCTCTGCCGTAGTCGCCACTGTCGATACGCAGCTTTCGTGGTATTGGCATCGAAATTACAATCTAAAAACACCTGCAACTGCTCTCGAAATCCCATATTCGGATCGATACTGCGGACCGCATTAATCCGTGCCAGAGCGTCTTCAACACCAATCGTAAACCGCTGCATCAAATACGCTGCAACAATCGTTGCACTCCTCGACTTCCCAGCCAGGCTGCAAAAACCGATTAGGCGGACAAACCAGACGCTCAGGAGATTCAGGGGGGTGCTACCAATGAACAAGGACCTTGCCGCCGTCGGCAATGGCATCATCGATCCACTGATTCGCCACAGCAAAGTGATCAATCAAATCCTCGTCTGGATCATCGTTGATGGCAACAATCATGCGTTTGAACGGTTTTAAACGCTCCGAGTCGGCGACGTTTGTCATGACGCTCAGAACATGTGTGATGCCATCTTTCTCGAGGACGTCCGAGCCAGCGATGGTGTACCATGCGGAGATGTAGAGATTTGGGAGGACGGCCTGCATCAGTGCAGTCGTGGGTGGAACCGAGATGTCCTGACTGAGTCACCAACCTTCCGACCGACGATCTAACAAAAGTAAATTTCCCTCGTTGGCTTTGGATCACAGGTTTGGCGGGGATGGGTCCAAAGACGCTTTGGATCCCCACATTCTTTTTTTTTTTTTTTTTTTTTTTTGTTTTGTTTTCTTTTTTTAACTTAACTCGCCGATTTACGGATTATAAGATTGAGGAGTTTATATTTTAACGATATATCTTGAAAATATGGGAATTCTACCAGTTGCCGAGTCGTCAAGTGGGGGAGCTACGTCGGCCGCCTGCCTCCGAGACTCAGGGGAAGGTTTGATCTACAAATGCGCCCCCAATAACCAATTTCTATCTCAGAACAGTCAGACAACCAAACATGAGTCGCGCGATGGCTATGCTAGAGGTTCCATCTCCCGCATCTCACATCCTCTAACACTCCTAGGCTCTACGGAACTTGCCCCACAATCGGTCGTACCTGGAACGAGTGTTGTATTGACGGAATTAGTACATGCGCAGATTGCCATGGCACAGGTGGCCGTCCACTTCGTGCAAACACGAAAATTGGAGTATTCATCTGCGTGTAGTATCTTCCAGTACTCTCACGCGTCTCATACTCAGTTGCGGCGAGGCCCATAAAAAGGCCCTTCCAAGCGAATACAATAAAGGTTCCATCTGACTTACGCGCAACACTCACAGTTAGTACTCTCGGTGGACCGAAGGATGCACACGTGGTCAGATGAAGACTTACAAACGATGGCACTATGGGGCAATGATCGTGCCAATGCGTAACGACCCCAAACTGCTCCCTTTTAAGTAGGCCTTATGGGGGAGATATTGGAACGCAAAAGGCCTAGGAAAGGGCAAGCCAGGCATGCCCAAAAACCAGCGTCAAAACCTGATCGAACGAAAATACGTGTCCAAGTACTGGATTCCCAGATCTGGGAAGTCGGCAGTGGAGATGCAGAAAAAGTGCCCGTTGACGCCCGATGAATTAGCTGTGCTGGACTACATCAACGGCAGAAAACGCCCGACCGATTGCGATCCCCCAACAGCACCCGATCCACACACGTTACACAGCGGACGGGGATGGAGTAACAGCCAACCCCGGGGGACAAGGGAAGCACGACCAATTTCTCCAGAAGCAAGATGGTCTAATGAGATTGTCTGTAATGGTCGTCGAGTGGTGATGATCAAAACTCAGAATTGTCGGACCACCCCTGGACTATCGCCTTCCCGCTCGGAAAAAGTGATTAATGATGGACGGATGGGGACGATGGCTGATCCGATGGAGGCTTATGATTACCGGGCCGAATGTCGGCTGAATGTGCTCGAGGGGAGAGATCGTGGGGAGTGTGAGTGTGTATTGGAGGAGGAGAATGCACCACTTGGAATTAACGTGTTGGAACCTGTGCGAATAGAAAAGAGGGAAACGATCTGTAAAGAGATGTCGTTTGATGATCTGATTGATTTGGCTGGGACTAGTCTTGGGTGAATGTGAGATGGAGGGACGATGGAGAGAGATGCGGATTTGGTAGATTTCGGGGATCGATTAGCGTGGAGATGAAAATGCTTTTTCGGAATATCACAACCATTCAGAATCTTGCCATGCGATGGTATTATCAAAGACTGGTGTCTCTGCCCTCTATGATGCCTTGCTGGATATGGGAACTTCAATATCTGAATCTCGTCTCATTTTCCGTGCCTAAGATTCTCCCCTACCGCGACCACATGCCCTGTTCACCGCCGACCTCTCCTTTCCTTGCCCCTTCCGGAATTCCGAGCATAGGCAATCCCGAAACGCCTCACTTATCGAACGGATTTGTTGGTTGGGAGCACGTGCAATCCGATGTAAATTTGCCCCTCCGGAGCACAGACGATCGCCTTGTCTAACGCCACTTCCTGTCTCCCCCTTTTTCTCGAGTGAGAGACGTTGCATCGATCCATCAGTCCAGCCAATTGGGATTTGTATCATCATCTCAGGTATCAATCGCAGCATCTGCATTGATCCGCTGCCACCTGTTCTCTGCGTTCACGAGCATCCCCTTGCGAGCTTTCATTACCTTGCACGAACTGTGCTCTCTCTTTCCTTACGGCATTCGTTTTCATACCAATCGGACCGATTGGGCATTCGCATTCGCTGATATGGGCTTGCTCTGCTCCAAGTCAAGGCATACTGATCCTCAAGAGACGGACACACGGCCAATGACAAACACTCTCGTCTGTCAAACAACTCCCTACGATGGCCAAAAGCCAGGAACAAGTGGTACAACCCAATTAGCAGATGGATTGCCTAAGCCTAGGATTGAGGAAAAAGGTCAAGGTGTTTATGCAAAAGAATTACACAGAGAACTTCGTTCAGGTACCTTAAAAGGAGGGAAGAGGGGAAATTGACGGGCAGGCCATTCTTGAAGCCATTCCTGAACCCGGAGCAAAGGGAGCAACACTTGTCATCGGTGGAGATGGCCGTTTCTACAATAAGGAGGTCATGCAAATCATCGCCAAAATGGCTGCTGCAAATGGGGTTCCCTCTCCCTAATAAAAAAAATGACATGTTCTGACCGAGAGGTCTCTAAATTGATTTACGGACAGGGTGGGATTTTGTCGACTCCTGCTACGTCGCATATCATCCGCAAACGAAAGGCAACCGGAGGAATCCTCTTGACTGCGTCTCACAACCCGGGAGGTCCCCCCACCTTTCCGCATCATTTCGACCAAATTAGAGACTAATAACAGGCCCGAATGCTGACTTTGGAATCAAATATAATCTTTCGAGTGGTGCTCCTGCCCCCGAGAATGTCACCGAGAAGATTTACCAAATTACAAAACAAATCAAGGAGTACAAGATGGCCGAGATCCCAGAAGTACGTCCTACTTTCATATATCCTTCTTTTGCATATACTACT
>Ga0335081_10019510_pt1 | contig 10968 bp, 8 predicted proteins | sample Lox_Sample_35_FD_206713 | JGI IMG/M metagenome (GOLD analysis project Ga0335081, IMG submission 206713) | Soil microbial communities from Loxahatchee National Wildlife Refuge, Florida, United States - Lox_Sample_3.5 | ecosystem: Environmental > Terrestrial > Soil > Wetlands | place: USA: Florida...
AGCCGTCCGGGGTTCCCTCGGCGTAGCCGTCCGGGTCGATCACGTCGTACTGGCCCGCCCCGCTGTCGTTGTAACCGGCGGCGGTTGCCTCGCCGTAGCCGGCCTCGTTGACCTCGTAGCCGGCCGGGGCGCTCTCGACGTAACCCGTTTGTGCGCCGCTGTAGCCGTCTCGCGGGTCGCCGTATCCGGCTGGCTCTCCGCCGTCGTAAGCGGCCGGCGCAGGCTCGCGGTAGGCCTCCCCCGCGCGGTCGTCGTAACCACCCTGAGCAGGCTCGCGGTAGGCGTCCCTCGTGCCGTCGTCGTACCCAGCCTGGGCAGGCTCCTCGCGGTAGGCCACCCCCGCGCCGTCGCCGTAACCGCCCAGCGCAGGCTCGTCGTAGCCAGCCGAGCCATCGTCGTCATAACGGGCCGGGGTGCCGCCGTCGTAACCGCCTTGCAGGCCGTCCTCGTAAGCGGCCGGCTCTCCGCCGTCGTAACCACCCTGAGCAGGCCGGCGGTAGGTGTCGCTCGTGCCGTCGCCGTAATCGGCCTGGGCGCGCTCGCCGTAGCCGACGGGGGCGCCGTCGTAACCAGCCGGCGCAGGCTCGTCATAGCGGGCCTGCTCACGGTGGCCGTAGCCATTGCGGGTGTCCCCGGCATAACCGGCCGATACGGCCTGATCGTAGCCGGCTGGGGGACGCTCGCCGTAGCCCGCGGGCGTGTCGTCGTAGTAACCGGACGCGCCGCGTCCCCTGTCATTCCCGGCCTCGTGTCCGGCCGCATCCGGGTAACCGGACGGTCCCATTTCCGGCCGGTACGCTGACGGAGCGGCGTCGTAGCCGTACCGGGAGCGTTCGCCGGGCGGGGAGCCGCTGGCCGGGGCCCCATAGCCGGGCTGGCCAGCGTAGCCGGACTGCTCGCCGTAACCGGACTGCTCGCCGTAGCCAGGCTGCTCGCCGTAGCGAGGCTGCTCGCCATAGCCAGGCTGGCCACCGTAGCCGGGCGGGCCGCCCGAGCCGGGCTGGCCGCGTGGTCCAGGCGGAGCTCTGTATGGGCCAGGCGCCTCGCGCGCGGGCGGGCGCCGGTTACCGGGCGGAACGCCGCGGCTGGGTGGGCGCTGGTATTCGGCCCCGCCGCCAGGAACACCGCCGTAGCCGGGCGCACCGCCGTTACCCGGCACGGTGCCGTGACCGGGAGGTGCCCCGTTCCGCGGTGGCGTCCGGTAACCGGACGGGGCGTCGTTGCCCGCCACGCGCCGGTAGTACGCCAGGTTCTCGCCGCCGGGCGGCGGCCGGTAGCCGGGGGGCGGGCGGCGATCGGCCGGAGGCTGGTAGCCACGCGGGGGCGCAGCGGCTCGGTAGCGCGGATCCCCGGCTGGCGCGGCATCCACGGGGCGGTCACCCGCGCCGTGGTAGCCGGCCGCGGAGGCTGGCGTGCCGTCCGGGCCGACGGCGGGCATGGGGCCGGTCGCGAGGAGGCCGCCCCAGGGGGCGTCCGGGCTGGGGGTGTCATGGCCCGAGCCGGGATGGAACTCCTCCCCGTCGCTGACGGCGTAGGCGTAGCCGCCGTCGGCGTAGCCGGGCTCGTATGCCACCGGGCCGCCCCGACCTCCCGGGCCGCCGGGGGCGCGCGGTCCGGGATAGGGCGCCGCCCCGGCGGGTGGGTAGTAGCCAGGAGACGGGCCGGGATAGTAACTGGCCTGCGGCGGCCCGGACGGGCCCGTGGCCGGCCCCGGGTAGGGCGGCCGGGCCGGGCCGGCGTGCCCGGGTCCCGTGCCATACCCGGCCTGCGGGCCTGGGGGCGGCGCGTATCCGGGCCCGGCGCCGTAGGGCGGCGGGGCCGCGTACGGCGGGGGGTTACCGTAGCCCGGCGGCGCTTCCCCGTCGGGATCCACCTCCGAGTCGGGACCCGGCGGATAGGCCGCCCCCGTCTCGTACCCCGGGGCGTGCGCGGGGACGTGGCCGGCGGCGGGGACGTGGCCACCCGGGGCACCGTAGGCGAGCCGCGGATCGTAGGAGGGCGGGTAGGCGTACCCGGCGCCCGGCCCGTGCGCCGGCCCGGCCGGGTAGGGACCGGGGGCACCTGCGGGCCCGGGGTAGGGGGAATCGCTGGGCCCGTACGCGGCGGCATCGTAACTAACGGGACCGTAGGCCTGGTACGGGCCCGGATCACCGCCAGGGCCCGAGCCGTACGGGTCGTCCGTCGCCTGGTCAGGCCGGGGACCGCCGACCAGGCCCCCCGGCGAGATCACCGACGTGGGCTGGAGGATCTCGTCCTTGTTGCGGAAGCGCGACGGGTGAGAGCGCCCGGCCGGGCGTGGGCCGCCGGAACGAGGCGCGCCGTGCTGGCCGTCCTCACCGTGGTAGCCGTCGCCGCCCGCGCGAGGCTCGGCCGCATGGCCGTCCTGCGGCGGATACCACCCCGGGGCCTCATCGGGGTACGGCCCGTCGTCGTAGCCGCCGCCCTCGTAGGCGTCCCCGTCGTGCGCCTCACCGGGATACTGGTGGTCATCCTTGCGCCGTCCCGGCCGGAACCGGCTCACCGCAGGCCCGCCCCAGGCATGCGTGTCCTGGCCCCCGCGACCGCCGGGGCCACGAGGACCCGTACCTTCCGGGCGGAAACGGAGCCAATACGCACCCAACCACGATCGCATTGCCGGGATCAGAGCCGCAAGCCAAATCCCCAGGTCCGCCCGGGGAAGGCGATCACCAGGCGTAGCCGGTAAGCGGTTAACGCTATCCCGCGAGGGGTCCGACCTGGCCACTACATTGGCCAGATGACAGATCAGGCGGCTAGAACAGAACATTTCCTCACCCTTCACCGCGGCCCCGAACCGCTCCTGCTGCCGAACGCATGGGACCGCGGCTCAGCGGTCCTGCTCGCCTCGCTGGGGTTCGCGGCGATCGCGACGACAAGCTCCGGTTTCGCGGCGACCCTGGGACGGCTCGACGGGAACGTGACGCGGGACGAGGCCCTCCGGCACGCCGCGTTCATCGCCGCGTCCACCGGCCTTCCGGTCTCCGCCGACCTGGAAAACTGCTTCGCCGACGATCCGGCCGGCGTCGCCGAGACGGTCCGCCTGGCGACCGCGACCGGGCTGGCCGGCTGCTCGGTGGAGGACTTCACCGGGCGCAGCGACGATCCGTTCTACGAGGCCGCGCTGGCCGCCGAGCGGGTCGCGGCGGCGGCCGAGGCGGCGCACGCGGCCACCGGGACGGCCGGCCGCCTAGTGCTGACCGCCCGTGCGGAGAACTACCTGCACGGGCGGCCGGACCTGGCGGACACGATCAGCAGGCTGCAGGCGTACCAGGCCGCCGGCGCCGACGTGCTCTACGCGCCCGGCCTGACCCGGCTGGAGGACATCCGCCAGGTCGTCGCGTCGGTTGATCGCCCGGTCAACGTGCTCACGCTGGCCGGCACGCCGCCCGTACGCGAGCTGGCCGCGGCCGGGGTGCGCCGGATCTCGGTGGGCGGCGCGTTCGCCATGGCCGCGCTGGGCATGCTGCACGAGGCGGCGCAGGAGTTCCGCGAGCAGGGAACCTACGGATACCTGTGGTACGCCCGGATCGGCCGGGACACCGTGCAGGCCTCCTTCTCCAGTTAGCCCGCCCTCCGGCGCTCACGGCCCTCGCCGGTCAGCCCGCCCTCCGGCGCCGACGGCCTTGTCCCGGTGCGCCCCAGGCGCCCCGTTACATCGCCCATTCCTGGCTACGGGCAGAGTTTTGGGGGCGGGCTCATACTGGCCAAAAACTCTGCCGGTAAAGGCTGGGTGCCCTAGACCTGCCGCAGGACCTCGGAGGCGATCAGCTCCAGGTGGTCCAGGTCGCTCAGGTCGCGGATCTGCAGGTAAATCGTCTCGGCCCCGGCCTGGGCGTAGGCGCCGATCTTGTCGGTGACCTCGGCGGGCGTACCGGTCAGGCCCTCGGTGCGCAGCTCCTCCGGCCTCCACCCGATCGCCGCGGCGCGACGGGCGACCTCGGCGTCGTCCTTTCCGCAGACCACGGTGTGCGCCGCGGACATGGTGATCGGCGCCGGATCCCGGCCGGCCTCGCGGCAGGCCTCCCGGACCCGGTCGAACGCTGCCGACGTTTCCGGCACGTCCTTGAATGCCAGGTTGAACTCGTCCGCGTATCGCGCCGCCAGGCGCGGGGTGCGGCGCGGGCCGGCGCCACCGAGAATGACCGGCGGCCGCGGCCGCTGCGCGGGCTTGGGCAGCGCGGGCGAATCCGCCAGCTGGTAGTAGCTGCCGTCGTAGGTGAACGTCTGCCCCTCCGGAGTCGCCCACAGTCCGGTGATGATCGCGAGCTGCTCCTCGAACCGGCCGAACCGCTCCGTCAGGCTGGGGAACGGTATCCCGTACGCGGTGTGCTCGGCCTCGTACCACCCGGTGCCGAAGCCGAACTCGATCCGCCCGCCGCTCATCTGGTCCACCTGCGCCACCGAGATCGCCAGCGGCCCGGGCAGCCGGAAGGTGGCCGCGGTGACCAGCGTGCCGAGCCGGATGCGGCTGGTCTGCAGGGCCAGGCCGGCCAGCGTCACCCAGGAGTCGGTCGGCCCCGGCAGGCCCGGCGAGTCCCCCATCGTCAGGAAGTGATCGGACCGGAAAAAGGCGTCGAAGCCGAGCTCTTCCGTCGCGGTCGCGACCCGAAGCAGCGTCGGGTAATCGGCCCCGAGCTGCGGCTCGGTGAAGATACGGAGTCTCATCGTTTCATCCAAGCATGCGGCCCTGATCAGCTCGCGGGCGCCGCCCCCTGGACCAGGGTGGCGAGGCACTCGACGTGGTGCGTCATGGGGAAGGCGTCGAACGCGCGCAGCGCCTCCAGCCGCCAGCCGCGCCCGGCGAACAGGGCGACGTCGCGGGCGAGCGTGGCGGGGTCGCACGAAACGTACGCGATACGCCGTGCAGTGTCCCCATCGTCCGCACCGGGGCCGTCCCCCGAACCATTCCCGGCGCCGGCCGGGCCGGGGCCCGTGGCCAGGTAGTCGATGACGTCCCGGGCCGGGCCGGCCCGGGGCGGGTCGAGAACGGCCAGCCGGGCCGGGGGAAGCACGCCACGCGCGATCACCTCGCCCGCGTCACCCTGGTACACCGCCGCCCACGGCGTCGGCCGCAGGTTGCGGCGCGCGTCGCGGACGGCGGCCGTGCTGGCCTCGACGCCGGCCACCGTCCCGCCGGGCCCGACCGCGTCCGCGAGCACGCCAGCGAACAGGCCCGCGCCACAGTACAGGTCGAGCACCGTGTCGCCGGGCCGGGGCGCCAAGGCGTCCAGCACGGCGCCTGCCAGGGTGCTGGCGGCGGCCGGGTGCACCTGCCAGAACCCGCCGGCACTGACCCGCCAGGACCGCCCGGCCGCGCGCTGCCGCAGGTGCGCGTGCCCGCGCAGCACGGTGCCGCCGGGCCGGTGGCGGACCGCCGCGAGCACCGATTCCGCCGTGATCTGTTTCAGCGGCACCGAACGCGACGCGCCCGAGGCGATTACCGCGCGCTCGCCGTTGTCCGTGGCGACGACGGCCTCCAGGGTGGTCAGCTGCGGCCACCGGCGCGCGGGGATGCCCAGATCCCGGATGCGCGGGTGCGCGATCAGGCAATCCTCGATGTTGATGACCTCGTGCGACCGGTGGGCCCGCGGGCCGGCCACGCCGTCGTTGCGGACCGCGAACGTGACCCTGGTCCGCCAGCCGAGGCCCGCCGCCGGGGCGTCCCCCGCCGGGTCCAAGGCCGGGGTGCCAGCCGGGTCCAAGGCCGGGTCCCCGGCATCGTCGCCGGGTCCGCCAGCGATCCCATGGACGCCGGTGCCCTCGTCACCGGGCAGCGCCTCGACCGTGACCGGCCAGTCGATCCCGGCGATGCGGCGCAGTTGCTGCCGCACCACCGACGCCTTCAGCGTGCGCTGGGCCGGCAGCGACGCGTGCTGCCAGTCGCAGCCGCCACAGCCACCCGGGCGCGCGTACGGGCAGGGCGGCTCGACCCGGCCGGCCGACCGCTCCAGGATCTCGATGGCGTCGGCGCGGGCAAAACGCGCGGTTACCTCCGTGATCCTGGCCCGCACCCGCTCGCCGGGCAGGGCGTGCCGGACGAACACGACCGGACCCGTGCCGTCCAGGCGGGCCACGCACCAGCCGCCGTGCGCGGCCTCGCCCGCGCGCAGCTCGGTCACGTCCCCCGGCGCGAGCAGGTCACTCGCGCGCGCCGCCTCGCCCGCCCCGGGGCCAGGCCGGTCAGCCGAGCGGGCCACCTCCCCCCGTTTGGGGGCAGGCCGGTCACCGGAACAGTCGATGCCGTCCGTTATAGTGACGGAAGTCACGTTCTCTGATCGCATGCGATTCTTCCGGTTTAACGTCTTTTCTTCCCGTGCCGGCCGGTTTTCTTCCCGTGCCGGCCGGAGGCGCCACAACCATGATGTCGCAGGTGCGGTGGCCTGCCGCTGCCCCGGAGGATTGCGGCGCGGGATTCACACCGGCCACGTGTCGCAATCACCGCCGTGAGGGCATAACTTTGGCGATGCGCTTCAACCTGGAAGGACGGCCGTGCATTTCGTGATCATGGGTTGCGGGCGGGTCGGGTCCACGCTCGCCCACATCCTCGAGGACCGCGGTAATTCGGTCGCGGTCATCGACCAGAATCCCGAGGCATTCCGCAAACTGCGCTCCTCGTTCAAGGGTAGCCGGGTCACCGGGATGGGCTTCGACCGCGACGTCCTCATCCAGGCGGGCATCCAGGAAGCGGACGCCTTCGCCGCCGTCAGCAGCGGCGACAACTCCAACATCATTTCCGCGCGCGTCGCACGGGAGTCGTTCGGCATCGACCGGGTGGCGGCGCGGATCTACGACCCCCGCCGCGCCGAGGTTTACCAGCGCCTCGGCATCCCGACCGTGGCGACGGTCCGCTGGGCGGCCGACCAGATCCTGCGGAAGCTGCTGCCCGAGGGCGCGGAACCGCTCTGGCGGGATCCGACCGGCAAGATCGTACTCGCCGAGGTGGCCTTCTCGGACCGCTGGCTGGGCGAAAAGATCAAGGCGGTCGAGCTGGCCACGAACACCCGGATCGCCTTCGTCGACCGGCTCGGTGAGGCCCTGATCCCGTCGCCGGTCACGGTGCTGCAGGAAGGCGACGTGCTGCACGTGATCGCGCACGAGGACGAACTGGACCGGATCACCGATCTGTTCTCCCACGGGCCCGAGGGGGGCCGCTAATGCGCGTCGCGATAGCCGGGGCCGGCGCGGTCGGCCGCTCCATCGCCCTGGAACTGCTCGAGAACGGGCACGAGGTGCTGCTCATCGACCAGTCGGCCAAATCCATCAAGGCGGACAGCCTGCCCGGCGCGGAATGGCTGCTGGCGGACGCCTGCGAGATCAGCTCGCTGGACGAGGCCGCCCTGCACCGCTGCAACGTCGTCATCGCGGCGACCGGCGACGACAAGGTCAACCTGGTTGTTTCGCTGCTGGCCAAGACGGAGTACGGCGTCCCGCGCGTGGTCGCGCGGATCAACCACCCCAAAAACGAGTGGCTGTTCAACGAGTCGTGGGGCATAGATGTGGCGGTCTCCACCCCGCGGCTGCTGTCGGCGCTGGTCGAGGAGGCCGTCAGCGTCGGCGACCTGGTCCGGCTCATGACCTTCCGGCAGAGCGAGGCCAGCCTCGTCGAGATGACGCTGGCCGCCGACGCGCCGCTGGCCGGCCGGCGGTTCGGGGACATCGACTGGCCCGCCGACACGGCCCTGGTCGCGATCCTGCGCGAGGGACGGGTCATCGTCCCGCAGCAGGACGACCCGCTGGAGGCGGGCGACGAGCTGCTGTTCGTCACCAGCCAGGACGTGGAGGATCAGCTCGCATCGCTGCTGGCCAGCCGGTAGCGGGGGTTGAACATCGTGGCGCGGCCCCGGCGGACGCCCAGCCTGCCCTCGGCCACGACCGTGCTGCCGGGCTCGATGCCGGGAATGCTCACCCGGCCGAGCCAGATCAGCTGAACGCCGCCCGGGCCCTCGCACAGGTCCGCTTGCAGCGCGGGCATGCCGCCGATCGGGTCCTGCCTGATGACGCGGACCGTGCCCGCTATCCGGATACGCGGGCGCTCGGCTCGGTATTCCGCACGGATAGTTGCCCCCATACAAGCATGCTAGCCAGGCAATGTTAACGGCCTGTTGCCGTGTGTTAATTCGGTGCGGCCGCTGGTCAGGGCGGCGGCGTCAGCGCGGCGGCGTCAGCGCGTTTCCGTGAACTCCGGGCCTCGCTCGAACGGGTTGAGATCGGTGTTGCGGAACCGGTTCTCCTCCTCGGGCTCGGCCGCCGCACCGGCCGCCTGCTGCTGTTCGGCCGCCTGCTGCTGCTCAAGCGCCTGCTGTACCTCGGGCGGCAGCCGCAATTCCAGCATGTCCCGCGGCGGCATCGGATGGTCCCCGCGCACGACCACGATGTCGCCGAGCAGGTCCTCGAACGGTTCGAAGGGCTCGGCGCCGGTGGCCGCCGCCCCGATGATCAGGCCGCGCAGCAGCCACCGCGGGCCGTCGATGCCGATGAACCGGACCGGGGTGGTTCCCCTGGCGGGGTTCCCTGGCTCCACCGGGACGTGCGCGAACACCTCGGTCCCGAAGGGACCTTCGGTCTCCTCGGCGGCCGTGCCGGCCGAGGAGAGCTCCTCGGCGATCTCTCGCCGCACTTCCTGCCACAGGCCCGCGCTGCGTGGTGCCGCGAACGCGTGCACCCGCAGTTCGCTGGCACCGTTCTTCACCGTGACCCAGATGAACCGCTGCCCATCCGTGGCCAGCTCGATCTGCTGATTGGGCGCGACCGGGACGAGCAGGCTGCCGAAGTCGGCCCGGTCCCGCTCCGGGTAGGCCTCGCCGGAGTCCCAGGGGCCGCCCGCGGCACCCGCCGCGCCGGCGGCCGCCGGGTCGTCCCAGCCGCCTGCCTCATCGGAGTCTGCCCAGCCATCACCGGCTTCCCCGGCGGCATCCGCTGCCTCGGGGTAGCCAGGGGCGGCCTGGTCCGCGTCCTCGCGCCGACGCCGACGGAACACTGCACACGCTCCTTATTGATCTGACGCGGGAACTCCCGCGATGTGCTCGGGATTCCCCTCGACAGGGTCTTCGTAACGGATTCACGGTACCGGGACGCTGGCGGCGTGGCCGCCAGTGGAGCCGAAGCCGCCGTCCCCGCGGGCCGACCCGGGCAGCGACTCGGCCTCGCGGAACCGCACGTTCTCCACCCGCTGGATGACGATCTGGGCGATCCGGTCGCCGCGCCGGAAGCTGACCGGCTGCGAGCGGTCCGTGTTCAGCAGCGTTACCTTGATCTCGCCACGATAGCCCGCGTCCACCGTGCCGGGCGCGTTCACGATCGTGATCCCGTGCCGCGCGGCCAGGCCGGACCGGGGATGCACGAACGCCGCGTAGCCGGCCGGAAGCGCGATGGCCATGCCGGTCGCGACCAGCGCGCGCTCGCCCGGGGCGAGGTCCACGTCCTCGGCCGCGAACAGATCGGCGCCGGCGTCGCCCGGATGGGCGAAGGACGGCAGTGGCAGGCCAGGGTCGAGGCGCTGGATGAGCACGTCGACGTGGCCGGCCTGATCGGCCCGGCCGACTTCATTGGCCTGGCCGGCCTGGCCGGCCTGATCGGCCTGATCGGCGGGCGGGTTCATTGGCATCATTCCTCGGGACGGCTGGCCGGGTCACGGCGCGCAGCGTGCTGCCGCCAGCTCCTTACGCCCAGTGACCCTATCGCGCTTGCGGCGCAGGGGTGCCCGGATCATCACGGGCCGGCACCGTTACCGCCTCCGGCTGACGCCGCCGCAGTTCCGGGACCGCGCGGGTGATCGCCGCGGCCACCGGGACGGCCACCACGGCCCCCGGGATGCCGGCCACGATGCCGCCGACGGCGAGCACGAGGATGATCGCGAGCGGATGGAGCCGGATGATGCGCCCGACAACGAGCGGCTGCAGCAGGTGGCTCTCAAGCTGGTTCTCGGCGATGAAGACGCCGAGCAGGATGACCGCGGCGATCCAGCCCTTGGTCGCGAGCGTGATCAAGATGATCACCGATCCGGCGAACAGGATGCCCACGAGCGGGATGAACGCCGCGAGGAAGACCAGCACGGCCAGCGGCGCGACCAGCGGCACGCCCATGATCGTCAGTGTGGAGCCGATGACGACGGCGTGAATGGCCGCCACCAGGACCGTGCCCCGGACATAGGCCACGACGGCGTGCCAGGCCGCGCGGCCGGCCCGGTTCGCCCGCTGGCTGCCGTCCGGCCCGAACGCGCTGGTCAGCCACGCCCAGATGCGCGCGCCGTCCTTGATCAGGAAGAACGTCACGAAGAGCATGAGGACGATGCCGCCGAGCACCTCGAAGACGATCTGGCCGCCGGTCAACACCGTGCCCGCCACCAGCGATTTGTGCTGGCCCAGGTAGTTCAGCAGCTTGTTCGATGAGGCCTGCAGGCTCGTGGTCTTCAGGTGCAGGGGCGGCCCGGCCATCCAGGTCTCGATCTGCCGTGACGTGTGCCGGACCTGGGTCACCAGGCCCTTGTATTCCGCCCGCACCCGGATCGTGACCAGGGTGATCGTGCCGGCCAGCAGGACTACCGCGCCGAGCAGGGTGCACCAGGTCGCGGCCAGCATGGGCAGGCCGCGGCGGTGCAGGCGCGCGGTGAGCGGCTGCAGCAGCGCGGTCAGCAGCAGCGCGGCCGCGCAAGGGATCACCACCAGCGCCAGCCGGCCGGCCACCCGGTAGAGGACGTAGAGCACGAGGCCGATGAACAGCAGGCGCCACGCCCAGCCCCCGGCGACCTGCAACCAGTACGGCACCACGCCCCGCGCGCCGGGCGGGGCTTCGGTCACCGGCTCGCCGGCTGGTGCCTCGGTCCCGGGGGCGCGGGCTGGTGCCTCGGTTCCGGGGGCGCCCGGCGGTGCCTCGGTCCCGGGGGCGCGGGCTGGTGCCTCGGTTCCGGGGGGACCGGGATTGCCGGGGTTGCCGGGGTTGCCGGGCGGGCGG
>Ga0335081_10019511_pt1 | contig 10967 bp, 7 predicted proteins | sample Lox_Sample_35_FD_206713 | JGI IMG/M metagenome (GOLD analysis project Ga0335081, IMG submission 206713) | Soil microbial communities from Loxahatchee National Wildlife Refuge, Florida, United States - Lox_Sample_3.5 | ecosystem: Environmental > Terrestrial > Soil > Wetlands | place: USA: Florida...
CGTCGCGCCCGGCTTCATCGATATGCTTGGCCAGTCGGAAATGTCTCTGTTGATCGACAGCCGGTCGCTCAGCAAATTGTCGCAGGGCATCACCACGGAAATCACGGGCGAAGGCGGTTCTATCGCGCCGCAGAACAACCGCACGCTTTCCCCCATGAAGCCGTTCCTCGACTTCTACCACCTGACCGTGGACTGGACCACGCTCGACGGCTACCTGCGCCGGCTCGAGCGCCAAGGCTCGCCCATCAACTTCGGCACCTACGTCGGCGCAGCGCAGGTCCGCGAGGCCGTGCTGGGCGACGAGAATCGCGCGCCCAGCGAAGCGGAGTTGCAGCAGATGAAGGACCTAGTCGATCAAGCCATGCGCGATGGGGCGCTGGGCCTGTCCACAGCGCTGATCTACCCTCCCGGACATTACGCGAAAACCGATGAATTGATCGAGCTGGCGAAAGTAGCGTCGCGATACGGCGGCATCTACGCCACGCACATGCGCAGCGAAGGCCGCTCGGAGTTCCCGGCTTTGGACGAGGCCATCCGCATCGGACTCGAGGCTCATCTTCCCGTGGAGATCTTCCACCTGAAAGTCTCCGGCAAATCGCGGTGGGGCTCGATGCGCAACGTCGTGAGCAAGATCCAGGCGGCGCGTGATTCCGGGCTGGACATCGCGGCTGACCTCTATCCCTACGTGGCCGGCGCCACGGCTCTGGCTTCCAGCCTGCCCCCATGGGTAGCCGACGGCGGAATCGAGAAACTGCTCGCCCGTCTCCGGGATCCCGCCATGCGCGCGCGTATCCGGACCGAGATGGCCGTCGAACACGCGGACTGGGAGAATCTCTACCTGGATTGCGGCGGTGCGGCGGGCGTCATGATTTCGTCGGTGTTGAATCCCAAGCTGCGCGAATTTACCGGGAAAACGGTCGCTCAAGTGGCCGCACTGGAGAAGAAGGACGCTCTCGAGGCGTTGTTCGACTTTGTTCTCGAAGATGGCGGCCAAACCGGTGCGCTGTATTTTATGGCATCCGAGCAGGACAACCAGCTCGCCTGGCGGCAGCCCTGGACCAGCGTCGGCCTGGATGCCAACGAGATGTCTCTGGACGGTCCGCTGTACGAGCCGCACTGCCATCCGCGGACTTGGGGATCCATGGCGCGCGTGCTCGGGCCTTTTGTGCGTGAGAAGCATCTCACCACGCTCGAAGAGGCGGTGCGCAAGCTGACCTCGCTGCCCGCGCAGCGGGAAAGGCTGGCTGGGCGCGGCCTGCTCAAGCCCGGCTTCTACGCGGATATTGCCATCTTCGATGCGGCCACTGTTCAGGACACGGCCACGTTCTCCGAGCCTGCCCAGGTTTCGAAAGGCGTTGAGTATGTGCTGGTGAATGGCGAACTGGCTTACGAGAAAGGCAAGCTCACGGGTGTGAAGCCCGGAAAAGTTCTTCGCGGTACTGGATGGCGGCCGTGAGATGGCTTGCCAGGCCGCGCGCCCTAAAGCGTCTTCAGATACGCGATGAGGTCGTCTTTCTCGTCGTCCGAGAGCATTTCCTTATAGGCGGGCATCCCGTTGCCGCCCTCGTCGATTTTTTCGCGGACATTCGCCTCGGTAGGTTTCTTACCGTTGTTCATCTTCTCCCGGCTGAATAGGCCCTTGAGGCCCGGCCCCATTTTCTTTTCCGTGCTGTCGGCATTGTGGCAAACCGAGCACTGCTGGAAGACTTCTTTCCCCTTGTCGGGGTCGCCCTTTTTGTCGCCGGCCAAAGCCAGCGTGGGTGCTAGCGTCAGCGTCAAGCAACCTGCCAGAAGCGTCAATCGGTTCATACGAGTAAAATTCTCCTGCTCAGCGGGATAAACAAATAGTCTACAATTTTCGCGCGCGGGCCGTCATGATTCTGTTAGCTAAAGCATTCGTCCGGGACGCGTCTGAACGCTCCGGCGACTGCGATTGGCGCTGGCTCAAGCCCGGCTGGGCCGCACGTCGTATTTGTGCCGTTGCGCCGTCCAGCGGGCTTCGCCATATTCACCCAGCCCCACGCGGCCCTCCATCGAGTCGCCATTCGCCTGGCCGGTGAATTCGTATTCCAGGTGGGTGCCCTCGTATCGCTGGACGCTGCGGAAATGAACTTCATTTCCGGCCACGGTGCCGCGAAGATCGCCCGACAGAACTTCTCCGTGATGCGTCCCCACCAGATCAGCGCCCTTCTGCTCGAGAACAATCGTGTGGCGGGCTGAGCCGCGCAGGAACAGCAACTGCGCTTCCCACTGTCCGGCCACGTTTGCGGGCTCGCCCGAAGGTTCAGCGGGCGCGTCGATTTTCGGCGGCTTGGACAGCACCGCATACAGCCGCTCGGCCACAATCTTGTCATCCCCCGGCATCATCATGTACGGCATGATGGAAATCAGGCTGTCCATCTGCTGCGGCCGCCGGCCTCGGGCCCCTCCCAGCACGATGCGCGGCTCGGTGTCCAGCAGGATCTTGCTCACCTCTTGCCCGGTAATGCCCAGTTTTGTGCCGTCCCACTGAATCACCAGGCGCGGCGAGCGGTTCGAAAGGCCCTCGCTGGGCTGCTTCATCTCGGCGGTGACGCCGTTGACCTCGCTGACTCTCTTGGAAATCGTGTCGAGCCACGCCTCCCACAGACCCCACTCCGCCTTATGGTCGCGCTTGGTCCAGGCCTCGACGGCCGCCAGCATGCCCATGATCTCCTCCTTGCCCACTTTCAGAGACCGGCCGAAGGCATGATGCGGAGCGCTGTTGGCCCAGGCCGCTTGCAGCAGGTTTTTCTCGCCAAGCGCCAGTCCGGCGCACTGCGGTCCGCGCAGGCATTTCCCGCCGCTGTAGGCAACCACAGTCGCTCCGCGGCTCAGATGGACGTTGGGAATCGTGAGCACTTCGGCCGCGGCGTCCACCAGGAGCGGCACGTTTTTCTGTCGCGCAATCGAAGCCAGTGCTTCAGTGCCCATCGGCCCCTCGTCGCCGCGGCCGGCCAGGATGTACACCATGGCCGTGCGCTCGCTGAAAGCGGCCTCGTATTCCGCCCTCTCCTTGACGGTGACTGTCTTCACCCCAAGCATGCGAATGGCGTGATCGTAGACATTGCGCGAGTAATCCGGAATGATCACTTCGCTCTTCAAACCGTGAAGATTTGGGAGCCGCTGCATCCTCTCGGGATCAGTCCCCGCGATGCACGCCGCCGTAACGTGCGTCATCGCCGCCGCGCATCCCGCCGTGACAATTCCCCATTCGGCGCCGGTCAGCTCCGCCAGGCGCTTGCCCACGCCGTCCATCAGCTCGTCAAGATCGATGTAGTGCCGCGAGGCTTCGTCCATGGCGCGTTTTACGTCGGGCAGCGTCTGCGAGCCGCTGATGATGGTGAATGTGCCCTTGCAGTTGATCAAGGGCCGCACGCCGATGGATTCGTAAATGTTCGGGCCGATATTGAGCGTATTCGGCGCAGCCGCGGCCGCACCGCGGTTCGCTCCCGCCAACGCCGCCAGCGTTCCACCTCGCATGAACAGCTCGCGCCGGTTCATGCCGCCTGATTTTCTATCTCGCATACGCAAGCCTCCGGGGGACTCACCACATTGGAACACACAACTGCGACGTAACGGCGGCGCACACTCTGCCTGTCCTTACTGCACCGAATTCAGGTAAGCCAGCAGATCGGCGAGCTGCCCCGCGTTGTTAAATCGCGGCCACGCGATGTGCGCCTGGCGCATGCGCGTGAGCATTTCCGGCCCGTGTCTCCACAGCGCCGACATGATGGTGACTTCCGAGAATTTTCGCGCCTGGCCCGGCAGCGGAGGCGCCCCATGCGCGCCGCTGGCATGACACTCCACGCAACGCTTTTGCGCGAAAATCTGCTTGCCCCTGGCCTCGCTGGCCGCCGGATAGATGAACTGCCGCATCCACAGATAGCTGAGCAGTTGCCGCATCTCGCCCTCGGTCAGCGACGGCGGAGGCTGGATCATGCGCGGCGCGTGATTCCACATATCGACCGCGATGTCGGTCAGGGTCAGGTCGTGCAGCCGGTCGTCGAGCGAGAGTTTCCCGGTATGGCACTTGACGCACCCCTTCGATTGAAAAATCGCTTCGCCGCCGGTTCCCGACGTATAGGAAAATCGCGTTGCCAGATCCTTCGTCTGCGGCAGGGTGCGCAGGTATACCAGAATGTCGCCCAGTTCCTGGCTGGTCAGCTCCTGCCAGCCGATCTTCTTGCGCGCAAACGCCTCCCGCATGCGGACGCTGTGGTTCCACATCTGCTGCACCAGCAGAATCGGCTGTCCCAGCGACTCCCACTTTGCCACCGGCGGAGCGCCTTCCGCCTGCGAACCGGTGATCCCGTGGCACTCCGCGCAGTGCCTCGCCGTGAATGCCGCCTTGCCGCGTGCGGCATCGCCGGGCTTGTCGAAAAATCGCGTGGAATAGAAAAAAGCAAATAAGTCGGCGGCTGCTTCCGGGGTGAGCTTCGGTTTTTCAATTCCGGCGCCTTCTATGGCCGCCCACATGACCGGCGCGTGATTCCACATGGTGCTGGCCAGAAGCGCGGGGGTGAAATTGCGGTCCACCTGCCGGCCGAGGTCCGGCGCGGTCTTTCCGCCTTTCCCTCCGACGCTGTGACACTGGATGCAGCGCTCGCTTTCAAAGATCTTCTCGCCGTGCTCGGAGTCTCCCGGTACCACCGGAAGCAGCGCCGCCTCGGCAGACACCGAGGCAAAGCAGCAGATCAACATCCATCCAAACGTGCGCATGTATGGCTCCCCATCGGATCGCTCTGAGCCGGCCTGATGACGCGATCCTGTTTAACAATAGTAACGCGGCCGGCGAGCGCGGAGCGAATGCCTGCTTCACTGGGGAAGGCCGCCGGAAATCAAATTCACCCGTAGCGTGATGCTGCCGGTTCCCTCGCCGTTCGCCCGCGCTTGCCACGTAACCTCCTGCCAGGCCGGAGTGTTCTTGGCCGGCGCCGTCAGAATCGCTTCCACCGGATAGCTCTCGTGCGGCCGAACCGGGTACCGGCCCGTGCCGCTCACTTCGCTCCAACCCTCCGGCAGCGCAACGGTCAGAGTCACTTCCTGAGCTTCGCCGGTATCGTTGTGGATGAGCATCGGAGCATGCAGGCGTTCGCCTGGTCCCACGGCCACCTCGGGCCGGAGCAGTCCCGCGAGATGTTCAATGCCGCGCGCCTGCCAGAAGCTCCGGTAGAACACCCACGGCCCGCCGAGTTCCATCGACATCCCCGATCTCGCAACTGGCTTGTACCCCGCAACCGAAGCATATGGAATGGGTCCCGGCACGACTCCCTCGAAGATGTCGCCCGTGATGCCGCTCTTCACCAGCGATTTTCCAAAAATGAACTGGACCGGCTCCTTGAAATAACGGAAGTCGCCCTTCGCCAGAGCTTCTTTGGCCATCTGCCCTGTGTCACCCTGCGTCAGGTGAAAGCTCATTTCGTCTGCCGCCAGCCGGTAGTAGGGAATCTGACGCGCGGGCGAAACGGCGTCGGTCATGTATTTCGGTCCCTTGCCTTCTTGAAACTCCGCATGCGAGGCGTCGGAGAAGTAGTACAGCTTCTTCGGCTGCCACGGATGCAGGCCTTCGGTCAGGTTGGAGATGTTCCCGCGGTCGCGCGGCGCCGAGACCTGCTCGGGAAAACAGGTGGGATCCCCGGCCATATCGAACGCTTCGGTCGCAATCACGCCCGCGGCCTGATGGTCGCCGTGATTCTCGCCCGCTACATACGCCGGCAGCCATGTCAGGATGACCTCGGGTTGCGTGAGCCGGACCAGCCGCACGGCCCGCCATAACGAATCGCCGTGATTCCAGGTTTCGAGCGACCGCAAGACATCCTGCCCCGGCGTATCGGGACCGTTCAGGAACCACACATGCAGCACACCGAACGACGCCATCGCGCTTCGCGCCTCGATTTCGCGCTCCGCCCCCAGCGAAGCCGCCTGCTCGAACCCCACGGCATTTCCGCCGCCATCCCCGCGCGTGCCGTAAATCACCGCCACGCGCCGGTGCTCGTCATAGATTGCCTTCGCCAGATAGCCGGTGATGGCGGTCTCATCATCCGGATGGGCGACGATCACCAGGATGTCGGTCTTGTAGCGCGCATCCGGTTTCGGCGCATCCGGAGCTTTCGGTATTTCCGCGCCGAGGCCGGAGCGAAAGACCAGTGACGTGAGAAGCAGCGTCCGCACAAAACAGATCGTAGTCATGGAATGTCATACCATCTTAAGTGAACCGGGCCGCGCCATTCGCGTGTATTCGCGCGCATTCGCGGCCCCGGAATCGTGAAAGGAATCGTTCCATGCCGGGCATATACAAACTCGTCGAGGTTGTAGGCACCTCTCCCACCAGTTTTGCGGAAGCCACACGCGCAGCCGTGGCCGAAGCTTCCAAGACCATTCGCCAAATGGCATGGTTCGAAGTCGTCGAGCAGCGCGGCAAAATCGCCGACGGCAAGGTGCAGGAGTTTCAAGTCACCATAAAGGTGGGTTTTCAGATCGAACGGTAGAGGCAAACGGCAGCGTTACGTTGCCAGCCTGCGGAAGGCCTCCAGGTTCCACACGCCTTCCGGCGTCGACCGGTCCCTCCGTAGAACGTACAGGTTGCCGTCATTCGCCCGCACTTTGAAGAAATCAGCGCTCGGGCCGTACCACTGGTCGAGCACCTCTTCCACCATGTATTCCCGCTCATCCAGCAGGAAGCGCAGCGGCCGCTCATCCGCTTTCCGCCCGCAGTAGCATTCAACCCGAATCTGCATCGCCCTGAGCCGCGTGTTTCGCGTCGTACATGCCGTCTGCACCCTTTCTTTGACCTTGCCGGGCCGACCGTTTCCGGCTTCACCTGCGACAAAACCGGTGCGAAGAGTGCACGGACAACGCGGAAACGGCCTTCAATCGCATTGTACCCTGGCATTTCCGCCGGCCGGACGCCATCCGTGGTAAGGCGGTTCTATTCTATTGACCTGCATCGTCCAGCGCTGGAGCGGCATCCAAACCATACGGGCATTTTTTGCATAATGGAGGCTAACGCCTGAATCCGGGCTTCCGAAACCCCGGCCGGCATGAGCTCGCGGCCGGCGTCGCGTTCATATGTGGATCGTCAGACTAGCGCTGCGGCGCCCATACACCTTCGTTGTCATGTCGGTGTTGATTGCGATTCTGGGCGGCGTGGCGATGGTCTCCATGCCCATCGATATCTTTCCCTACATCGATATTCCCGTGGTCAGCGTGATCTGGAGTTACACGGGAATCTCGCCCGACGAGATGGAGAAGCGGATCGACACCATCTTCGAGCGCTCCATGACCACCACGGTCAACGATATCGAGCATATGGAGACGCAGGCGTATAGCGGCGTGTCCGTCACGCGCGTTTATTTCCAGCCCAATGTCAAGGTGGAAATGGCCATGGCGCAAGTCACCGCCTTGTGCCAGACGTTGCTGCGCATCTTTCCTCCGGGAACCTTCCCGCCGAGCATCATTAAATACGACGCTTCGAGTGTTCCCGTCCTGCAACTCGGCCTCGAGAGTAAAACGCTCAGCGAACAACAGATTTTCGATCTGGGTCTCAATTTCATCCGGACGCAGCTCGCCACGGTGCAGGGAGCCGCCGTGCCGTTACCTTTCGGGGGCAAATTCCGCCAGGTCATGGTGGACCTGAATCCGGAGGCCCTCTACGCCAAGCAACTCTCGCCGGCCGACGTCTCCGTGGCCCTGGGCCAGCAGAGCCTTACGCTGCCGGCGGGCGACGCCAAAATCGGCGACATGGATTACCAGGTGAAGCTGAACAGCAGCCCGGTGATTCTCGATCAGCTCAATGATCTGCCCATTAAAGTGGTGAACGGCGCCACCGTGTACATGCGGGATGTGGCTCAGGTGCGCGACGGTTACGCCGTGCAGACCAGCATCGTGCGAACCAATGGGACGCGGGGCGCGTTGCTCACCGTTCTGCGCAACGGGAAGGCCTCGACGCTCGATATCGTCCAGAAGGTGAAGACCGCCCTGCCGAAGATTCTGGCGGGGCTTCCATCCGAGCTGAATGTGCGGCAATTCTTCGATCAGTCGCTATTCGTGCGGGCGGCGATCGGAGGAGTCGTCCGGGAGGCAGCCATCGCCGCTTTCCTCACCGGCCTGATGATTCTGCTCTTCCTGGGGAGCTGGCGCAGCACCATCATCGTGTGTATCTCCATTCCCCTTTCGATTCTTACCTCATTGATCGTGCTGTATTTTCTCGGCCAGACCATCAACGTCATGACGCTCGGCGGCATGGCGCTGGCGGTCGGCATCCTTGTGGATGATGCCACGGTCGAGCTGGAAAACACGCACCGGAACATGGCTATGAAAAAGCCGCTGGTCCGGGCGGTGCTCGATGGCGCGCACCAGATTGCGGTTCCCGCATTCGTGTCGACCCTTTCCATCTGCATTGTCTTCGTCCCGGTACTCTTGCTGACCGGCGCCGCCAAATATCTGTTCACGCCGCTGGCCATGGCGGTGGTGTTCGCCATGCTGGCTTCGTACCTGCTCTCGCGCACGCTGATCCCGACCATGGTGCACTATCTCCTGAAGCCCGAGCTGAAGCTATACGTGCTGGGGGAACACGGCGAGGCCGCCGGCGGCAGTGGCGTCATCTGGCGGGTGCATCACGCGTTCAACCGGCGATTTGAGCGGATGCGGACTTCCTACGCCGGGCTGCTGGACTGGGCGCTCCAGCACCGCGGCCTGGTATTGGCGGTCTTCGCCGTATTCGTGGCGGGTTCGTTGAGCCTGGTGCCCTTCATCGGGCAGGATTTCTTCCCCAACGTGGATTCCGGCCAGTTGCGTTTGCACGCGCGGGCGCCGGTGGGCACGCGCATCGAGAAAACCGAATTGCTGTTCGCCGACATCGACAACGAAATCCGCCAGGTGATTCCGCGAGATGAAGTCGATACCATCATCGACAACATCGGCGTGCCGTTCGGCGGCTTCAATCTGGCTTTCGGAGACAATACCACCATCGGAAACGATGACGGTGACATCCTGATTTCGATGCGGCCCGAGAAGCACGGCCCCACCGCCGAATACACCGACCGGTTGCGCAAGCGCCTGCACCAGAGATTTCCGGATGTCACTTTCTTCTTCGAGGCGGCCAACATTACCAACCAGATCCTGAATTTCGGGCTGCCCGCGCCCGTCGACGTGCAGGTGGTGGGGCGGGACGCCGCGGCCAATTACCGAATCTGCCGCGAACTCGAGCGCCGCATCGCGCGCATCCCCGGCGCCGCCGATGTGCACATTCACCAGGTGGTGAATTATCCGGAGATTCACGTGAATGTCGACCGCAGCAAGGCCGAACAGTTGGGATTGACGCAGCGGGACGTGAGCAGCAGCCTGCTGATCTCACTCAGCTCCAGCGGCCAGGTGGCTCCCACGCAGTGGTTGAACTGGTCGAACGGCGTGACCTACTCGGTGGCGGTCCAGACCCCGCAGTACCGGCTGAACACGATGGATGCCTTAATGCGAACGCCGATTACCGCGACGCTGGCCGGCGTCAACAGCAATACGCCGTTTTCGGTGGCCGGCATCGCCAATGCGTCGAGTTCGTTTGTAGGAACTGCGCCCAACCAGTCGTCGCTGGCCTTTGGAAATCCGGGCGCGGCGCCGGTGACGGCGCAACTGCTGTCCAATCTGGCAACAGTGGAACGCGGTATCGGCAATGAAATCGTGAATCACTACAACGTGCAGCCGGTTTTCGACGTATACGCCAACGTAGACCGGCGCGATTTGGGCAGCGTGGGCTCGGCCGTGGAGCAGATTTTGAACGATGTCAGCCGGCGGCTGCCTCGCGGCGCGTCGCTGGCGCTGCGCGGCCAGGTGAACACCATGCGCACATCCTTCATCCGCCTCGAGCTTGGGCTGATCTTCGCGATCACGCTGGTCTATTTGCTGATGGCCGTCAACTTCCAGTCGTGGCTCGATCCCTTCATCATTCTGTTCGCGTTGCCGGGGGCGCTCGCGGGCATCGTGTGGATGCTCTTCGTGACCCAGACCACGTTCAGCGTGCCGTCCCTGATGGGCAGCATTATGAGCATCGGCGTGGCTACCGCCAACAGCATCCTGCTGGTGGTCTTCGCCAACGACCAGCGCGCCGAAGGCATGGGTTCTCGCGCCGCCGCGCTAGCCGCCGGCCATACGCGCATTCGGCCGGTGGTGATGACGGCGCTCGCCATGATCATTGGCATGCTTCCCATGGCGTTGGGTTTGGGCGAGGGCGGCGAGCAGAATGCCCCGCTGGGCCGCGCCGTGATCGGCGGCCTGCTGGTGGCTACGGTCACCACGCTGTTCATTGTCCCCCTGGTCTATAGCCTGTTGCGGCGCCAGCCGCCGGTCGATCATGAGAAGCAGATTGAACAGGAAGAAAGGCAGAGCATCGCGGATATACTGGAGCTTGCGTAGTTTCCTATGGGTCAGACCGAAACCGGCATCCGGCAGAAGGAACTGAGCACCGAGGAGCGTCTCCGCGCCGAGGTGGAGGAACTCAGGCGGCAACTGGAAGAGCAGAAACGCTCGCGGGAGCAGCCCGCGCCTCCCTCGCGGCTGACGCTGGGAGCAATTTCAATGATGGGGGTGATCGCCATCGCCACGGCTTTTTTCGCCGGGTATCTCCCGCATCGCCATCGCGAAGAGTTGCTCGCGGCGGAATCCAGGACGGCCAGTGAGACCTTGCCCACCGTAACCGTCGTGCGCGTGAGGCCGTCGCCGGCCCGGGCCGATCTGGTGCTTCCCGGCAACATTCAGGCGCTCACCGAGGCGCCCGTCCTCGCGCGAGCCAGCGGATACATCAGGAAACGATACGCCGACATCGGTGACCGCGTACAGGCGGGGCAGCTTCTGGCGGAAATCGACGCTCCTGAGCTGGACCAGCAGGTCCGGCAGGCGAAGGCGGCGGTCCAGCAGGCGCAGTCTTCGCTGGAACAGGCCGCCGCAAATCTCCA
>Ga0335081_10019512_pt1 | contig 10967 bp, 5 predicted proteins | sample Lox_Sample_35_FD_206713 | JGI IMG/M metagenome (GOLD analysis project Ga0335081, IMG submission 206713) | Soil microbial communities from Loxahatchee National Wildlife Refuge, Florida, United States - Lox_Sample_3.5 | ecosystem: Environmental > Terrestrial > Soil > Wetlands | place: USA: Florida...
TGAGGCAAAAGGACCCCTTTGCCACCTATGCGTAATCGTAGCTGCTTTTTCGTTGTCCTGTGCCTTCTGGCGACCGCAGCCTTTGCTCAGCAGCCCAGCCAAACTCCGCCCTCCGCAGGGAAGTCGAGTTCCGCAGCCCAATCCGGCGTGAAGCCGGCTTCTGCCGCAGAGAAACCTGCTGACACGACTAAGCCCGCCGAAGTCAAACACGATTATTCCGAGGAATCGTTTGTTATCGAGCAGATGCACTCGCGCCTCCGCTTTGAGGCGGACGGCACCGGCCGCAGGGAAGTTGTCGCCCGCATTCGTGTGCAGAGCGAAGCCGGAGTGCAGCAGTGGGGACAACTACAGTTCGGCTACAACTCGGCCAATGAGCGAGTGGAGATTCCCTACGTGCGCGTGCTCAAGCAGGATGGAAGTGTCGTCAAGGCGGGCGACGACGCCGTGCAGGACCTGAGCGCTCCGATTGAGCGCGAAGCCCCGGTTTACACCGATTACCGGCAGAAGCACATCACAGTGCCGGGGCTGCGTCCCGGCGAGATTCTCGAATACGACCTGGTTACCGTGATCCACACTCCGCTCGCGGCCGGACAATTCTGGACCGAGTACGAATTCGACAAAACCAACATTGTCCTCGATGAAACCGTGGACGTGGATGTTCCTGCCGGCCACCCGCTCAAAGTCAAGTGCAAGCCGGGGATGGATCCGAAGATCACGGAAGAGAATGGCCGCCGCTTATATCACTGGTCGAGCACTCATCTCGAGCGCGAGGACGACGAGAAATCCAAGGACAAAGACAAGGACAAGAAAAAGAAGCACCATCCCGACGACGACCGGCCGGACATCCAGATCACGACCTTCGAGAGCTGGGAGCAGATCGGCCGCTGGTACGCAAGCCTGGAAAAAGATCGCCGCACGCCATCGCCCGAAGTTCGCGCCAAAGCGCAGGAACTCACGAGGGGACTCACGACAGATCTGCAGAAAACGGAAGGGCTCTACGATTTCGTCGCCAAGAATTTCCGCTACGTGAGTCTGTCGCTGGGAGTCGGACGCTACCAGCCGCACGCCGCGGGCGACGTTCTCCACAACCAGTACGGCGATTGCAAGGATAAGCACACGCTGCTGGCGTCATTGCTTCAGGCCGAAGGCCTCTACGCCTCGTCGGTGCTGATTAACTCTTCACGCAAACTTGATCCGGACGTGCCCTCGCCCTCGCAATTCGACCACGTCATCACCATGCTACCCCTGGGGAAGAAAGAAATCTGGATGGACACGACCAGCGAGGTCGCTCCCTTCCGCCTGCTGGCGTTCCCTTTGCGCAACAAACAAGCGCTTGTCATTCCCCCTGCGAACCCGCCTTCTCCGGTCGCTCCCCATCTGGAGGAGACTCCGGCAGACACGCCCATGCCCGACCTCGAGGCCTCGGAGATCGACGGCAAGATCAACGATTTGGGCAAGCTTGAGGCTCACATCCGCTACCAATTCCGCGGCGACGAGGAGCTGATGCTGCGTTCGATCTTTCGCCGCGTGCCGCAAGCCGACTGGCAGCGTGTGGCCGAGAACATCAACGCAGGTCTGGGCGGCGACGTCACCAACCTCAAGGTCAGCGATCCGGCCGCCACGCGCGAGACATTTACTTTGTCGTATGACGTGACGAAGCCGAACTTCCTCGATTGGACGAAGAAGAAAACCGAAATGGTTCTGCCGCTCGTGCCATTCAATCTGCCGGACGCCGATGACGACGCGGATGCCAACGCCGAACCGCTGAAGCTCGGCCCGAAGGCGGAATATTCCTACAAAATTCGCCTGGAGCTGCCTGCGAAGTACACGGCGCGCGCTCCGCTGGCTTTTGATTTGAAGCGCGACTACGCGGAGTACCAAGCCAGCTATAAGGTCGAGAACGGGGTCTTCACCGCCGGCCGCCAGTTGACGCTTCACCAGGATGAGCTGCCCGCCGCCCGCACTGCCGACTACCTGTCTTTCCGACGCGCCGTAGGCTCCGACCTCGAGCAGAAGCTTTCCGTCGAAAACCCGGTGGCGGGTGCGCCGGTGCCCCCTCCCGACATGAAGGCGGATGACCTGGTGGAAAGCGGCTGGGCCGCCATGAACAACGGCAACCTGCCGGTCGCGCTGGTTCTTTTCAAGCGGGCGACCGAAGTCGACCCCAAGAGCAAGTCTGCCTGGAACGATCTTGGCCTCATATATCTCGCGACGCGCGAAGATGCGCAGGCGATTACCGCTTTCGAGAAGCAACTTGAGGTCAATGCTTACGACGAGTACGCCTGGAACAATCTTGGACGCGTCTACTGGCAGGAGCGCAAATACGACGATGCGGTGAAGGCGTTCAACAAGCAACTGGAGAACTATCCACTCGACAAGAATGCCCATGCCAACCTGGGCGCGATGTACGCCGAGTGGCATAAATATGACTTAGCTGTGCCGGAACTGGAGAAGGCAGTTGCGCTTACTTCCGACAGCGATCCTAACAACGCCGCCGGCAGCGCCGAATTGCAGGTCAGCCTAGGCGATGCTTACCTGAATCTGGGACAAGACGAGAAAGCACTCTCCACTTTCGACCATGCGGTCGAGCTTTCCGCCACGCCGGTGGTCTGGAACAACATTGCCTACCAGCTCTCGCTCAAGGGATCCCATCTCGACCGCGCCCAGCAATACGCCGAATCCGCGGTCTCAGCCACGGCTGCGGCGCTGCGCAACGTTTCGCTCGATCGCCTTACCCAGCAGGAGTTGCCGCTGGTCTCTTCCCTGGTTGCGTATTGGGACACTCTGGGCTGGGTGCATTTCGCCAACGGCGATCTGGCCAAGGCGGAGAAATATGTTGCTGCGGCGTGGGATCTTGGCCATCACGGCGAGGTGGGCGACCATCTCGGGCAGATTTATGAAAAGCGCGGCGAGAAGGACCTTGCCCTGCGCACATACGCGCTGTCGATGAACGGGCTGCGGCCGATTCCCGAGACTCGCGGCCGCCTGGCGTCCTTGGCAGGAGGAGATGCCAAGGCCGACGCCGCCGTAGCGCGCTACAAAGATGAACTGCAGCATCTTTCGATCATTGACCTGGGCAAGGCCACGCAAACCGGCAACGCCGACTTCTTTATCCTGCTCAGCCGGGGCGCGAACTCGGCCGCAAGTGTCGCGGCCGTGAAGTTCGTCAGCGGCGACGAAAAGCTGAAGTCCTATACCGAAGCCCTGCGCACCGCCGACTACCATCTCGTGTTCCCCGACGATACGCCGTTGAAAATCCTGCGCCGCGGAACGCTCTCATGCTCGGTGACGACCGGCAAGTGCGTGTTCTCCCTGCTGCTGCCCGACGATGTGAGGACGGTGGACTGAGGAGCCGCAGGATGACTAGGCGCCGAATGGCGCCTTTTCGCGCCCCCTGGCTTTTGAACCGGCCCGCAGAGCGAACTAGATGCCGGTCCGCGCTTCTCAGGCCTCTACCAGATACGTACTCGCGCGTCGGGAGCCAGGTACAGCTTCTCTCCCGGCTGCACGCCGAACGCGGCATACCAGGCGTCGATGTTTCGCACCGTCGCGGCCCGGTACTGGGCCGGGGCATGTGGGTCGGTCATCACTTCCTGACGCAGCGCAGCGTCGCGCGTCTTCGATCCCCAGTTCTGGCTGAAGGCCAGGAAAAACTGCTGATCGTCGGTGAAGCCATCCTGTGACGGTCCGGGCTTCCCTCCGAGTGAAGCTTTGTAGCCGTCATAAGCGGCCGAGATACCTGCAACGTCGGCAATATTCTCCGCCAGCGTTTGTTTGCCATTCACCGCCAAGTCGGGGAACGGCTTGTAGGTGTCGTACTGGGCGGCGAGTTGCGCTGTGGCCGCCTCGAAGTGCTTCAGATCTTCCGGCGTCCACCAGTTGCGCAACTGGCCTTTGGAGTCGAAGGTGCTACCCTCGGTGTCAAAGGTGTGGCTGATTTCGTGCCCGATGACTGAGCCGATCGCGCCATAGTTCGCCGCTGCCGGCGCAAGCGGATCGTAGAACGGAGGCTGCAGAATTGCTGCCGGGAAATTGAGTGCATTCTGCAGCGGAAGATTGACGGCATTCACCGTCTGCGGCGTCATGGACCACTCCTTGCGGTCGATCGGTTTGCCAAGCCGCGCGATCTGCCGTTCATAGTCGGCCAGGCCGCCCCGCCAGAAGTTGCCGAAGATGTCGTCGGGCTTTACTTCAAAATTCGAATAATCGTGCCAGGTTTCCGGATAGCCGACGCCGACATACAACGTCGAGAGCTTCGCCTCGGCTTCTGCCTTGGTCGACGAATCCATCCAGGGAAGCGCTTCGATGCGCTTGCGGAACGCGGCAATCAAATTCGCCACCATCGCCTCAGCCTGTGCCTTAGCCTCGGGCGGAAAATAACGCTTGGCGTACTCTTTCCCCACGACGTCGCCCAGGAGTCCATCCACCACGAACACGCCACGCTGCCATCGCGGCCGCTGCTGCTGCGCGCCAAAAAGGGTTTTCCCGTAGAAGGCAAAACGCTCGTCCGCCATCGCCTTGGGCAGCACGCCGCCGTAGTCCTCCAGCAGGTGATACGCAAGCCAGTCTTTCCACGTTTCTAGCGGAGTGGACGCCACCAGCGCGGATTCGCCGGTGAAAGCCTCAGGCTGCCAGACGGTGAAGGTTTCTACGCGGTTGAGCCGGGCGCCGCGAAAATACTCTGCCCAGTCGATACCGGGAGCCTTCGCCGTGAAGTCCGCCCGAGTCCAGGTGTTGTTGGCCTTGTGGATGTCTTCGTTGTCGGCGAGACTGCGATGGGTCTGCGCAATCGCGTGTTCGAGATCAATAATTCGCGCGGCGCGGGCGTCTGTATCGGAGAACCCGGCCAGCTTGAGCATCGTGGCCACGTGCTTCTGATATTCAGCGCGGATGTGCTTCATCTCCTCGCTGTCGGAAAGGTAATATTCACGATCCGGCAGTTCGACGCCTCCCTGTAGCAGATAAGCGGTGTAGTGCTCGGAGTCGCTGAAGCCCGGTGCCACCCATAGTCCAAAAAGATTCGCGGTGTGAAAGTTGGTGTTATTGAGCGCGTCAACGTCAGCCCGCAGAGTCTGCCCCAGGTGGTATGCCAATTGTCGCTTGTCGCGGATGACGGCGATCGCGTCCAGGTGCGGACGAACCGGCGCGAAACCCTTGGCCTCAATCCCGGCCTCGTCCATGTAGGAGTTGTAAAGGTCGGCCACCTTGCGTGCACTGGAACCGGCTGGCGGGTTCGACTTGGCGATTTCTGCGATCAGATCGGAGGTTCGTTTATTGCTCAGGTCGCCAAGCTTCGTCCAAACGTCCATCGAGATCCGATCCGGCGGAATCTCGGTGTGCTTCAGCCAATCGCCGTTGGCGTATTGATAAAAATCGTCGCCCGGCTTGACGGAACGATCGATGCTGGCGACGACAATGCCGTGCGTCTCCTGCGCCGGCAGATTCTGGGCAAGAATGACAGGGATTGACGCCACGCAAAACACGGCAAGTCTTAGGAATCCAGGAACGGTTCTCATGATTGGCTCCAAAGGCAGTTTAGGCTGATACGTCATTTGATGGGCAGCTAGTCAGTCTACGCGCTTCCTTAGACGGATGGGTGGGCTGAAGGTCATTCGGGAGACGCGTTCGATATTTACAATTGCCCCCTACAGAGTGACCAACGCACCTCACGGTGACAGCAAATCCGGCGTCGGCTTAAGCCGCCGGACAAAGCCGCTTGTGCCAGGCGGTCGCCTGCTCGTAGGCATGCGCCAAACGCAGTACCTGATCTTCCCGCCAGGGCGGGCCGGCAATTTGCAGGCCGATCGGCATTCCGCTTTGGGTGAAGCCGCATGGGACGGAGATCGCCGGCAATCCCCACACATTGAAGGGCCGCGTGTTGCGCAGCAACCTGATTTCGGCGGGGCGGAGCGCCGCAGGATCGGCTTTCAATTCGGCAATCGTTGGCGCGGGCATCGGCGTCGTCGGTGTGACCAGCAAGTCAAGGTCAGCGAAGGCTCGACGGATGGTGCGCCGAGTCTCTTCCAGTTCGCGACGATGCACCGCAAGTGACTCTGCCGAAATGTTCTCTCCGGTTCGGATTCGCCCCAGCGTTTCCGGTTGGTACAACGCGGCGCTCTTGGCCACATTCTCCGCATGATATGCGTATGATTCAGCCGCCTGCAGAGTGCGATCGGTGGGGACGTCCATCTGCACTTCCTTCACTTCGGCAACCATGGTCTGAATTCCCCGCAGGGCATGTTCCAGCGCCGACGCTACTTCCGCATCGAGATCGTCATAGAAATAAGCTCGCGGCACGCCCACCCGCAAATGGTTCGGCCCCTCGTCCGATGCGCCGACATAGTTCGGCACCGGCACATCCGCCGAAGTCGGGTCGGCTGGATCGAATCCTGCGATCGCCTGCAGCAAGATCGCGGCATCGGTCACGCTTAGAGCCAGGGGACCGACGTGATCGAGCGAAACTGAAAGGGGGATGACTCCGCGGCCCGAGACTCGGCCGTAGGTCGGTTTCAGACCAACGCATCCGCAGAGCGCCGCCGGCTCGCGAATCGAACCTGCTGTGTCGGTTCCGATCGCGGCATGTGCCATGCCCGCAACCACTGCGGCCCCTGAACCTCCCGACGATCCGCCGGCGATCCGCTTCACATCCCACGGATTGTGTACATCGCCAAAGAAGCTCACCAGCGAGCTGCCTCCATAGGCAAATTCGTGCAGATTGTTTTTGCCGATGATCACCGCTCCCGCCTGCCGGAGACGGCGGACGACTTCGGCATCTTGTTGGGGAACGCGATCTTCGTACAGCGCGCTGGCCGCCGTCGTTCGCATACCAGCAGTGTCAATCAGGTCCTTCAGCGCGACGGGGACGCCGTGAAGCGGTCCCCGCCACTCTCCGCGTGTGATCTCGGCTTCTGCCCTCCGTGCGTCCGCGAGCGCAGAATCCGCCATCACGGTGATGAAGGCGTTCAGCGCGGGGTTCTGCTTCTCGATTCGCTCCAGGCACACGCGAGTGACTTCCACCGAAGAAACTTCCTGTCGGCGTAATCGCGGTGCGAGCTCAGCAATGGTCAGAGTAGCGGTCATGGTCAGGCGCAGAGCGCGGGAGAAAATGAGATTTAACCACAGGGAGCGCAGATGGTCACAGAGAAAACCATGTCGCGGGTGAAAGTCCTATAATGAGCAAAGTTCGACTCCTGGGGGCTTCAAACATCATGGCAGAAATGACGATCGCGCCGGTTGCGATGCACGGTTCTTTTGTGGATGGCCGCTGGATGGAAGACGGCGACCTGGTCGAAATCAGAGCCCCGTACGACGGCAGCCTGATCGCGCGCGTGATGCAAGGCCGCAAGGAGCACGCCGAGGCTGCCATCGCGGCGGCGGTCAAGGCCTTCGGCACAACCCGTCGCCTGCCTGCTTTCGAGCGCCAGCGGGTTCTGCGTCGAATTGCCGCCGCCATTGCTGACCGCAAAGAAGAATTTTCGCGAACTCTCACACAGGAAGCAGGCAAGCCGCTCAAGGGCGCGCGCACAGAAGTCGAACGCGCCATCTTCACCTTCAATGTCGCCGCTGAAGAGAGCACCCGGATTTACGGTGAATATCTTCCTCTTGACTGGCAGGAATTCACCGCCGGGCGCTGGGGCATCGTGCGTCGCTTTCCGCTGGGACCGATCGCCGGCATTACTCCATTCAATTTTCCGCTGAATCTTGTCGCGCACAAGATAGCCCCTGCAATCGCCGCCGGTTGCTCCATGGTTCTGAAGCCTGCGCCGCAAACGCCGCTCTGCTCGCTGCTTCTGGCCGAGTGCGTGCAGCAGGCGGGCTGGCCCGACGGCGGCCTGAATGTACTTCCGCTTTCCAATGACGATGCCGGCCTGCTGGTCACCGACGACCGCATCAAGCTCCTCAGTTTTACAGGCAGCGTTGCCGTCGGCTGGGAGATCAAGCGCCGCGCGGGAAAGAAGAAAGTGATTCTGGAGCTGGGCGGCAACGCCGCGGTCATCGTGCACGGCGACGCCGACCTCGCCTACGCTGTCGACCGCTGCGTCACCGGAGGCTTTGCCTACGCCGGCCAAACCTGCATTTCTGTGCAGCGCATTCTGGTCGAACACGCGGTGTACGGCCGATTCGTCGATCTGCTGGTCGAAGGAGTAAAGAAGCTGAATGTGGGCGATCCGCTCGACGAGACCACCGACGTTGGTCCGCTCATTCGGGAATCGGACGCGGCCCGCACCATATTGTGGATCGAAGAGGCGGTTCGAGCCGGAGCGCGCCTACTCTGCGGCGGCAGCCGCCAAGGACTCGTGGTCGAGCCCACCGTACTCACCGGCACCAAGCCTGATATGAAAGTGAATTGCCAGGAAATCTTTGGCCCTGTCGTCACAGTCGAGCCCTACAAGGATTTTGATCAGGCGGTGCGGCAGGTAAACAACTCGGCGTATGGCATGCAGGCCGGGGTGTTCACGCGCGACGCGAAGCTGCTCTTCCAGGCGTACGAGGAACTGGAAGTCGGCGGCGTGATTGCGGGGGACGTTCCGTCGTTTCGCATCGATCACATGCCTTACGGCGGCGTGAAGGATTCTGGCCTGGGCCGCGAAGGTCTGCGCTACGCTATCGAAGAAATGACCGAGCCGAAGCTGCTGGTGATGAACCTGCGATAGTCGCATCTGAAGTGTATCCCGTGGCCAAGTGCGAATGCGACCTCCCGGTGGGGTCGAGGCACTGCGCGCGAGATCCCTCGCTCCGCCTGAATAACGGTTACGCTCGGGATGACGCCATCGAGACGAGATGGAGGTTCAAACGTACCCGACCGCCGACAGGCAGGAGCGCGCGACAAATCCCCGCGAAATATTTATAATCAAGGGCTTCATACACATCATCGGAAACCTGTGGGTGGTTTCTTCTTTTCGCCGTTATTAAGCCGTAATTAACTAGCCGTTAGAACCAGGGTCACAAACGCGGACGATCCTCCGGGTCTCCCTTAGCAAGATTTCGTAAAAAGGGAATGTCGCAGATCTTTCATCGCAGTACGAATACTCTGTCTCGGGCCACGATCTTTGGCGCCGTGTTCGTCGTGGCCGCGCTGACCTGGGTGGCGATGGAAGTACAGAGCTCGCCCTACGTCACTTACGCGGGCGTGCGCAAGCCGCAGCCGGTGCCTTTCAGCCATCAGCACCACGTCACTGGACTCGGATTGGATTGCCGCTACTGCCACACGTCGGTGGAAACTTCAAGCTTCGCCGGAATTCCTCCGACCAAGACGTGCATGAACTGCCACTCGCAGATCTGGACCAACGCCCAGCTGCTCGAGCCGGTGCGTGCGAGCTACAAATCCGGCGAGTCACTCGAGTGGACGCGAGTCAACCAGCTTCCTGATTTTGTTTATTTCAATCACAGCATTCATGTCACCAAGGGAGTGGGCTGCAACACCTGTCACGGCCCGGTCGACCAGATGCCGCTGATGTACCAGCAGGAATCGCTGCAGATGGAATGGTGCCTCGGCTGCCATCGCGCGCCGGAAAAAAATCTGCGCCCGCGCGATCAGGTATTCAACATGCGCTATCAGCAGCCAACGAGTGCGAGTCCAGTGGTGGTAGACGGCCATAGCTACACGGATCAGATCGATTTGGGCACGGACCTGGTCAAAAAATACAACGTGCGCAGCGTGAAAGACATTACGACCTGCAGCACGTGCCATCGATAGCCCGATGAATTGTATGAACCAAAGCCATGTCATCCTGAGCAGCGGCGAAGCCGGTGCGAGGGACCTTACGTCGCCGGGATCTGGCAACGCCGCAGATGGGTATACCGCGTTGCGAACAGTGTGCCGGGTCCCGGTCGCGCCGGTACCGACTCTCGATACTCGTAAGGTCGCTCCGGAGGGCTCGCCAGCCCTGCTCACGATGACATCGTTGAAGAGTTCGGTGGAAGAGCCGGGCCTTTGCCCGGCGTCAGGGAAGGGAAATCGAACTGGGCTTTAGCCCGTGTGGAACGCATGACGAACGACAAACACAACTCCGGCCTGATCCAGATCACGAAACGGGAGGACGTTTGCCCGGGAGCCAGGGACAAACTCGATCTGAAAACCGTGCGTGACAGGATCGCCGCCGCTGCGGCACACGACGCCGCCCAGAAGACCGGCCCGGAATACTGGCGCTCGCTCGAAGAACTCGCCGGCTCTCAGGAATTCCAGGAGGCATTGCACCGCGAATTTCCCAAGGGCGCTTCCGAGTGGCTCGATTCCGTCTCGCGCCGCGGATTCCTCAAGGTCATGGGCGCGTCGCTCGGCCTAGCCGGGATGACAGGGTGCGTGAAGCTCCCGAAGGAAGCGATTGTTCCGTACGTGCGCCAGCCGGAAAACGTAGTCCCCGGACGCCCCAAGTATTACGCCACGGCGGTCACGCTCGGCGGATACGCCAGCCCCGTTCTGATCGAAAGCCATCTCGGCCGCCCAACAAAGATCGAAGGCAACGACCTGCATCCCGCCTCGATGGGTGGCACCGACATCTTCACGCAGGCTTCGATTCTTGGCCTGTACGATCCTGACCGCTCCCAGACGGTGATGTCGATGGGCGACGTCCGCTCGTGGCAGGCGTTTCTGGGCGCCATTCGCGGCCCGCTCGCCGCGCAGAAAGCATTGCAGGGCGCGGGCATCCGCATTCTTACGCCGACCATTTCTTCGCCCACGCTCGCCGACCAGCTGCGCAATTTCCTGAAGATTTATCCGCAGGCCAAGTGGCACGTCTACGAGCCAGTCAATCGCGACAACGTCCTCGAAGGGGCGAAGATGGCTTTCGGCCAGCCGGTCGAGACCCGCTACAACTTCGCGCAGGCCGACGTCATCGTCTCGCTCGACGCCGACTTCCTCTATGCCGGCTTCCCCGGCTCAACGCGCTACATCCGCGACTTCGCCGCCCGCCGCAATCCCGACAGCGGCAACATGAACCGCCTGTACGCGATCGAGAGCACTCCGA
>Ga0335081_10019513_pt1 | contig 10966 bp, 13 predicted proteins | sample Lox_Sample_35_FD_206713 | JGI IMG/M metagenome (GOLD analysis project Ga0335081, IMG submission 206713) | Soil microbial communities from Loxahatchee National Wildlife Refuge, Florida, United States - Lox_Sample_3.5 | ecosystem: Environmental > Terrestrial > Soil > Wetlands | place: USA...
TCATCAAGGAACACACCGGCGCGGAGATTTTCAACTTCTACATCGACATGCGCACGCCTGGAAAAGGTTTCGAGGAATTCTACCAGAAGCTGCTGAACGAGCACGTGCACTTCATTCGCGGCCGGGTGGCGGAGGTCACCGACTGGGTTTTCGATCCCAGCGAAGAAGGCAAAATCATCATCCGCGCGGAAGACACCCTGGCCGGATTCGTACGGCGCATCCCGGTGGATATGGTGGTGCTGGCCACCGGCCTCGAACCGCGAGAGGACACCACCGAGGTCCGGCGCCTGTTCAATGTGACCTGCGCCGACGGCTTTTTCCTGGAGCGTCATCCCAAGCTCGCGCCGGTCAACACTTTTACCGACGGCGTCTTCCTGGCCGGCTGCTGCCAGGGCCCCAAGGACATCCCCGATACCGTGGCTCAGGCTGGCGCCGCAGCCGCGGAAGCTATGGCGCTGATCGACGCGGGCTACGTGGAGATGGAGCCCAATACCGCTCAGGTGAACGAAGACCTTTGCGCCGGATGCAAGACGTGCATCACCATGTGCCCCTACCACGCCATTTCCTTCGTGCGCGACATCTACAAATCGCGCGTCAACGAGGCTCTCTGCAAAGGCTGCGGCACTTGCGCGGCGGCATGCCCGTCGGGCGCCATCAAGCAAAACCTGTTCCAGGACGAGGAGATCTTTGAGGAGATCGAAGGGATATTGACCAATGCCTGAAGAGTTTGAACCGAGGATCGTAGCCTTCTTCTGCAACTGGTGCACCTACCTGGCCGCCGATCTCGCGGGCACTTCGCGCATCAAGTACGCGCCCAATGCCGAAGTCGTCCGCGTGATGTGCTCGGGCCGCGTCGACGTTCAGTTCATCTTGAAGGCTTTCGCTAAGGGCGCCGACGGCGTTCTCATCGGCGGCTGCCACCCCGGCGACTGCCACTACCAGGAAGGCAACTACAAAGCCCTGCGCCGCTTCCGGCTCCTGAAACGCCTGGTGAAACAGATGGGGATCGAAGAACAGCGCCTGCGCCTCGAGTGGATCTCCGCCGCCGAGGGCGACCGCGTCCGCGCGGTCATTAACGAGATGGTCGAGCAATTGAAGCTTCTGGGCCCGCTGCAGAAGACCGAAGACGAGCGGGCTCGCCTGATGGAGGTCGCATGAAGCCAAAAGTCGCTTTCTACTGGTGCGCATCATGCGGCGGTTGTGAAGAAGCGGTGGTGGATCTCGACGAGGAGATCCTCAACGTCGTCCAGGCGGTGGACATCGTCTTCTGGCCGGTGGCCCTGGATTTCAAAGAGAAGGACATCGAAGCCATGGACGACGGCTCCATCGCCATTTCCTTCATTAACGGCGCGGTTCGCACCACCGAGCAGCGGCGCATGGCCATCCTGCTGCGCGAGAAGTCCCGGCTGGTGGTCGCCTTCGGGAGTTGCGCCCAACTGGGCGGCGTGCCAGGCTTGGCCAATCTCACGACGCGCGAAGCCATCCTTCACGAGGTCTACGCCGGCGGTCCCGTTCCCGCTCTGGAGCACCGTGAAAACGGCTTCGCCCTCACGCTTCCGGAACTGTTCGACACGGTTTTCCCCTTGGAGCGCGCTATCCCGGTGGACTATTACGTTCCCGGCTGCCCGCCTTCCCAAAAAATCATCGCCGCCGCCATCGGTACGCTACTCGGCGATTCCCTGCCCCCGCCCGGCACGGTGCTGGCGCCGGAGCGTGCCATGTGCGACGAGTGCCCGCGCCGCGATTCGCACCCTGAAGAGCTCCACATCGGCCGTTTCCGCCGCGTGCCGGAAGTTGCCATCGACCCGGACACCTGCATCCTGGCGCAGGGCGTGGCATGTCTCGGGCCGGCCACGCGTTCCGGCTGCGGGTCACGCTGCATCAACGGCAACATGCCCTGCACCGGTTGTTTCGGACCCACCAGCAGAGTGCGGGACTATGGCGCGAAAGCGCTCTGTTCGGTGGCTTCCATCATCGGCAGCAGCGACAGCCATGAGATCGATGAAGTCCTCAACGGTCTTGCCGATCCGGTGGGTCTGTTTTATCGCTACAGCCTTCCGTCTTCGTTCCTGGAAAGGAAGCGTACCGAGTGACTCCCATGGCCACCGCAACCAGCATCGAATCCAAACGCAGGATCACCATCGATCCCATCACCCGCCTGGAGGGCCACGGCAAGATCGAGATCTTCCTCGACTCCAAGGGCGACGTCGAACGCGCCTTTTTCCAGGTTCCGGAGTTGCGCGGCTTCGAGAAATTCGCCCAAGGCCGCCAGGCCGAAGACATGCCCCAGATCACCTCTCGCATCTGCGGCGTCTGTCCCACCGCTCACCACATGGCATCCACCAAGGCGCTGGACGCCCTCTACGGCGTCACACCGCCGCCTGCCGCGCGCAAGATCCGCGAGCTGGTCTACAACACGTTCATGGTGGAGGATCACGCGCTGCACTTTTATTTTCTGGGCGGACCCGATTTCGTGGTCGGCCCCACCGCCCCGGCGGCCGAGCGCAACGTCCTCGGTGTCATCGCCAAAGTCGGCGTGGAGACCGCCACCAAAGTGATCGCCATGCGCCGGCGCCTGCGCGAGCTGATGGCCCTGGCCGCCGGCAAACCCATCCACCCGGTCTTCGGCGTCCCCGGCGGTGTTGCCAAGGCGCTCTCCCGCGAGAACGCGGAGCAGTTCCGGATCGTTGCCGATGAGGCCGTCCAATTCGCCCGGTTCACGCTCGGCCTGTTTGAAAAGGTGGTGCTCGCCAACTCGGGCTATGTGGATCTGATCCGCTCCGACCTGTTCACCCATCGCACCTACTACATGGGGCTGGTGGACGAGAAGAACCACGTCAACTTCTACCACGGCCAGTTGCGCGTGGTGCTGCCGGATGGCGCGGAGTGGGCACGCTTCTCGCCCGATCGATACCAGGACTTCATCGCGGAGCATGCCGAGCCGTGGAGCTACATGAAATTCTGCTATCTCAAGACGCCCGGCTGGCGTGGCTTCGCGGATGGCCCGCAGAGCGGCATTTATTGTGTCGCGCCACTGGCCCGGCTGAACGCGGCCGATGGAATGGCCACGCCACTGGCTCACGAGGCGTACCTCAAATATTGCGGCACGCTGGGCAAGCCGGTCCATCAGACCCTGGCCAACCACTGGGCCCGCCTGGTGGAGTTGCTCTACGCAGCCGAGCGCATGAAGCAACTGGCCGACGATCCCGAAATCACCGACACCACCGTGCGCGCTATACCCACGGCCGCTCCCCGCGAGGGCATCGGCGTGGTGGAAGCGCCGCGCGGCACCCTCTTTCATCACTACCAAACAGATGAGCACGGTTTGATCACCAAGGCCAACCTCATCGTGGCTACGCAGAACAACGCGGCCCGCATCGCCATGGGCATCGACAAAGTGGCGCGCGGCCTGGTGAAGGCATCCACCGTGGACGATGGCATCCTGAACATGGTCGAGATGGCGTTCCGCGCCTACGATCCGTGTCTGGGGTGCGCCACGCATGCGCTGCCGGGCAGCATGCCCCTGTTCGTGCTGCTGCGCGGCCCGAACGGCGCTGTGTTGACTACCCTGAGGCGCGATGGCGACGGCGCCATCCACCGCGATTGAGGAGGAAGCGTCGCGGCCACGCTGGGTTCGCTACAGGCGCATAATGGAGACGATGGCACGAGTTCGGCTGCTGGGCCTGGGCAACGAGTTGCTCGCGGATGATGCCTTCGGCATCCGCGTGGCTCGAGAAGTGCACCGCCGCCTGGGGCCGGGCGCCGATATTGTGACTTCTTCCGCGGCCGGCTTCCACCTGTTGGACGACATCGTGGGGGCCGAACATTTGGTGGTCGTCGACACCGTGCAAACCGGCAGCGCGCGGCCGGGCGCTCTACGGATCTTGCACGAGGACCAGGTGCGGCCGATGCCCGACGGATCGCCGCACTTTCTCGGACTTTTCGATGTTCTCCGCGCGGCCAGGAAGCTGGGACTGCAGGTCCCCGCGGACGTCACGATCATTGCGGTGGAAGCGTCCGATTGCATCACGGTAGGCGGAACCATGCATCCCGATGTGGAAGCCGCCATAGATCAGGCTGTGGAGCTATCCGGCCGATTGCTTCGCGTCGACGAGGCGTGCCGTGCACGATCCTAGAACCATTATTCTCACCGTCACCAACATCGTATTGGGAGTTGCCGTCGTGCTGCTGGTCCTGGGCGTGATCACCGGCAGCCTTTGCGACGTTGTGTCGCAATGGAAGAAACGGCGATTCATCAGTTCCGAATTGGACCGCGACATGCGCGAACTGCTCGCCGCACCGCCCCCGAAATGCGATGGCGACACCGGCGCCATGAAACTTCCGCAGTCTCCCAAATCAACCCGGAGTAACTTGCCATGACTACCGCGACCATGGCGGACATCCGCCAATCCCCATTCTTCGAGGAGTTCCAGCCCAAGCACATGGACAAGCTGATGGCGCTGGGTTCCGAAGTGCGCTTCGATACTGATCAGATCGTCTTCCATGAGGACGATGATCCCGGCCTGTTCTACGTAATCCTCTCGGGGCGGGTCGCGCTGGAGGCGATCCGCGGGGGGCACGCTTTCCGTCTCGAAACCCTCCACGCTCACGACGAGTTCGGCTGGACCGCGGTGCTGAACCGCAAGCGGCAGCTTCAGGCCCGCGCGCTCGAGCCGGTTCGCGCGATGGCGTTTGAGGTCTCCCAGGTCCGCGATGCCTGCCGCAACAACCCCTATTTCGGCGCGGCCTTCCTGGAACGGCTGTTCACCATAGCCGTCGAGCAACTCCAAAGCACGCGCCTGCGGCTCGTACAAGCCCTGGCCGAACCTAAGACGTCCTGAGCCTGCCGCGTCTCAGTTGGACGCCGCGGCCAGGAACATCAAGCTCCCGTTACGAGAACCTCGGCACGGCGCCAGCCCCCTTAGTGTGGTCAGGCTCAACGGGCGAGGCGGACGGAAAGCCTTATCAGAGCCCACGTCAGCAATAGAGCCAGCAGGATCCACCCGGCGTCGAAACGGGTCGCAGTTTCCAGGATGGTGGTGAACAGAGCGGGAAGCGGTGCTTGCGTAGTCGCAGGCCGCCCGGATTGCGCCATGACCGCAGCGACGATCCATCCTAATGTCCCGATGAGGCCGGCCAATCCGGGTATGGCCCGCTTCCACGGAAACGAGATGGGGGGTGGCGTGACGGACTCACGTCTTACGGCATCCATGACCGAGGAAACGAAGCCGGATGAGGGGATCAAATCGTCCTCGCGGGACAGAATGCGATCGAGTTCTTCGTCTTTCATCAAGCCTCCCTCAGGCGCGGTGAGGCCAAAAGATACCGCAGCTTATTTCGCAGGATTTCCCTGCCCCGCGACAACCTGGCCTTGAAAGTGCCAACCGGCAGGCCCAGGCTGCGCGCAGCAGCCGGAACATCCGTCTCGCAGAAGTAGTAGAGGATCAGCGCCTCGCGATATTTCGGCGGCAACCCCAGCACAGCGCCCCGCACGATGCGGTCGCGGTCTTGATCTTCGAGGCTCGCGTCCACGGCACTATTGTCCCGTAACTCAGGGGCCTCATCCAGCGGGACAGTCCGGGAAGGAATACGGCGGAGTTCAGAGCGGTACAGATTCGCTGCGAGGGCGAACAGCCAGGTGGAGAAGGCGGCGTCGCGCCGCCATCCTGAAAGGCCGCGGTAAGCCCTCAGAAAAGCCTCCTGGGCCATCTCTTCGGCGCGGCCGCGGTCGCCGCAAAAACGGTACGCGAGGTTGACCAGCGGGCTCTGCCAGCGTTGCACAATCCCTTCAAATGCCGAAACATCACCCGCCAGGACTCTGGTCACGTCGGATTCATCGGCGGTCGCGTTCACCAGTGCTCCTTCGCGTAGGACCAAGCTGCCTTGCATCCGGTTGCCTTTTCTTTGATCAAAAGAAAACGCAACCGGTACCCGGGTTGCATTGTCCCACCGGATGCAGCGGGCAAACCGCCGCAAAAGGGGAAGAAATATGAATCAAGCCAATTTTCCAATGTTCCTGTTCCTGAGTGTCGCGGTGGCGGCGTTGTTCTCATTCGTGGCGATTGCTGCCTGGGCCGATGCCCGCCGCAAGGAGCGGGAGGCCTATTATAAGAGCGAAACCATTAAGAAGATCGCGGAGGCGACGGGGCCAGGCGCGAACGCCGCTCTCGAGCTGATGCGGGAGGAAGCCAGGAACGCGGCGCGGCGGCACCGGGCTGAGATCGGGCTCGGTGGACTCGTGACATCGGCCGTCGGCCTGGCCCTGATCGTCTTCCTGGCGGTAATCGGGACCAAGGGTCAACCGCCGGTATTCATGGTCGGCCTTATCCCGCTGGCGATCGGCGCTGTGCTCCTGCTTTATGCGTACCGGATCGCGCCAAAGGAATAAGCTGCTTGCTTCCACGCCGCTCGCGGCGCGGAGCTGTTGATCAGAGCTTTCCTGAGCTTGGCTCTACAGCTGGTGCGGCGCGAAGCTCTTGCGCAACAGAAAGGCCGAACTGGCCGCCAGCAAAATCCCTAAGATCGCCAAACCCCTGGGCGAGACGGCGGGCACGCTGGGTGCAACGGAATCAGTCGCTCCCGCCACGCCGGAGACATAGGTTCCAGAGGTCACCAGGTCGGCGAACGTTTGAATAGAAAGGAAACCAATGGTGTATGTTCCCGTGGTCGTGATCGGAATGTTGACGGTTCCGTACCCCGTCATCGCGGTGAAGGGTGAACCGGCGCCCGCGGGTTGATTGACCACGCCGGCCGAATTGGTGTCGGCCAATTCGAACACCTGGGCGGGGTTGTTGCCAACCCGGAATGTATACGCCGCCGCGTCGAATCGCGTGGGGATGTCCTCGTTGGTCGCGAAGTTCCACCGGAACGTCACGACATCGCCGGCCGTGGCATTGAAAGTCTGCCAGATTGCCGAACCCCTGAGGCTTTGATTGAAGTTGTTCGGCAAGGCCGCAGTGATGGCGCCGGCCGGCAGGTTCAGATCAGCCTCAAGAGTCGCTGAAGGAACATCCGCGTATGACGCGCCGCCTCCAACCGCCTGTCCGCTGGCAACCAGCGCCTGGGTGGTGCCGGAAGGGGGAACCGCGTTGCCTTGCGTGCCGACCGACATGGCCGTCCCGGCGACGCTCCATCCGTTGAGGTTGCCGTTGAAAGTGCCATTGATGATTGTGCCAGCGGCGAGCAGACAGCCTGCCGCGAGAATCACCAACAGTAACGCTCGTGCACCGCGCGTCCTCATGCCATCCTCCTGTCCGAAAATCGTGGCTTTGTCTGGGGCGTGAGCGACCACCTGACACCGCACTCGGGTCGCTGAGAAACGCGGCGACCGGAGCTCGTTAACTCTTCTCAAGTATCTTATATAACGCATCGCCCACAAACACAAGAGGTAAACGACTTATGCAGCCGAATATCTTGGCGACGCGGATAGGTGCCAGTGTATATCCAAAGTCAATATTGGGCGCCATCCGTAACCGCTTCACATCGGCAGCGTCAGCGGCGAAAGCTCCTTAGGGATCAGGCCTTCCGCCAGCACCAGCCAATCGCCCGTGGCCAGGTAAGCCTGCAGCGCCATCACTTCCACGGGCGGCGGGGCCGGCCAGCGTGGAAACACCTGCATGGGGCCATAGGTGAACTTGGCCTCCTTCAAGTTGAAAGACGCCCCTGTGGCCTCGCCAGCGAGTTGCAGCAGTCCGTTCCGTGCCGCGCGCACGGTGCACAAGGCTGAGATTGCCGCGGATGAGGACCGACCGCAGAACAGGACTCCGATCTCCTGCCCGGCCGTTCGCCACCGGTCGAAAAGACGCCAGGCTTCATCGGCGGAGATCGGCGTCCCGACGGTTTCCCGCCACGGATTTTCCGGCATTTGCTCTCAGCATACAACGGCGGGTTTTCCAGGTAGACTGTAATTTCTACGCTATGGACATTCAAAGGATTCAAACCGAAATTCGCAATCAGAAACTCGACGGTTGGTTGTTCTTCGATCATCACCAGCGGGACCCGCTGGCTTACCGGGTCCTGGGTCTTCCGGCCGCGATTCCAACCCGCCGCTGGTATTACATGATCCCGGCGGAGGGTGATCCGAAGGGCATGGAGCACCGCATCGAGCGCAACGTCCTGGGCGCGCTCCCTGGCGAACGGTTTCCTTACTCGACCTGGTCCGAACAAGTCGAGGGTTTGCGCAAGCTCACCGCCGGAATGAAGCGCGTAGCCATGCAGTTCTCGCCGCTCTGCGCGATCCCCTTGGTCTCCCTGGTGGATGGCGGCACGATCGACCTGGTTCGCAGCGTCGGAGTTGAGGTGGTCAGCTCGGCGGAGCTGATCCAGACGTTCGAAGCGCGCTGGACGCCGCAACAACGCGATATGCACTTCGAAGCCGGACGGCGCGTGGACCGCATCCGCAACGCGGCTTTTGCGATGATTCGCGAGCGCCTGGGCAATGGAGTTCCGCTGAGCGAAGTGGAGGTCATGAAATTCTTCCAGGCGAGCTACGCGAAAGAGGGGCTGATCACCGATCACGGGCCGATCGTGGGAGTCAACGCCAACGCGTCCAACCCGCACTATGAGCCGACCGAGAGCAATACCAGCCGAATTCAGCGCGGCGACTGGCTCCTGATCGACCACTGGGCGAAACTGGACCAACCCGGCGCGGTCTACTATGACGTCACCTGGACGGCGTGCTGCGGCGGGAGCCCGTCGGAGCGTCAGCGCACGGTCTTCGAGACGGTGAGAAACGCGCGCGATGCGGCCATCCAGCGCGTGCAAACCGCCGTCCGTGCCGGCGAGCCTCTCTGCGGTTACCAGGTCGACGATGCCTGCCGCGCGGTCATCCAGAAAGCCGGCTTCGGCGAGTTCTTCACGCATCGCACCGGCCACTCCATCGGCGTGGAGGTGCACGGCAATGGCGCGAACATGGACAACTTCGAGAACCACGATGACCGGCGTGTGAGCCCTTTTACGTGCTTCTCCATCGAACCGGGAATCTACCTGCCTGAGTTCGGCGTGCGCTCGGAGGTCAACATGTTCATCGCCGATAACGAGGCGCTGGTTACCGGCGAGATCCAGCGCGAGATGGTATTTCTCTGATGCCTTCGCAGGCGCTGGCCGCGGTGGCGACGCTGCTCTCGTTCGCACCACACGGCAACCGCGTCGAGCTCCGGCTCGATCACGGCAGCGCCGAGTTGACCTGGGTCAGCCACAGCACGTTTCGCTTCCGCCGTGCGCTGGAAGGCGCGCTCCCTCCCGTTGCACCGACAGGCCAGGAAGCAGTAGCGGTGCAGATCGACGATACGCCCGGCGCGCTGCGTATGCGGTCGAAATATCTGGAAGTCACGATCCAGAAGCATGGCGTGCTGGTGAGTGTGCGCCGCCTGGATGGACCCCAGTTGTTGGCTGATCTCTCCGAGCCCAAAGGGGACGGTCCCGTGATCGGATGGGAACGGCAAGCACCGGCCGGCGTGCAGTTCTACGGCCTCGGTCCCTCCACCGATCCGGAGCTCGACTTGCGGGGCAAATCCGTCGTGGCGGAGTACCCCTTTCTAATCTCTACTGCGGGATACGCAGAATACCATCCCGGGGCCGGACCGTTTCACTTCGACTTCACCGCGAGCGACCACTATAGAGTCGAGGCGCCTCGCGTGGACTACTTTTTCTATTACGGTCCCAAACCCAAAGAGATCTTCCAGGAACACAACACCCAACGCGGCCCGGCCGCGACCTGGGCGGCTTCGCCGGAACGCCCTGGAACCTGGACCACGCTGAGCGCATCCCTGTTGCGCCTGGTGCACGGCGCCATGTCGGCGGACTTCGAACCGGCGTTCGACCTTGGCGCATACTCCGGAGCTCCCGCGGAATTGCAGACGCGCGCCCGCCAGCTTGGTTCGCTGGTGCCCAAGGTGACGCCAGGCGAGCTCGGCCTGAGCCCCTTCCGCAAGGAGTTGAGCAGCTTTTTCCAGATCTACGACATCGAGGTGCGCGACCACGGCCACCCTCTCTGGCATCCCCTCCCCTTTCAGTTTCCCGACGATCCGGAATCCGCCCGCCACACCGACGAATTCATGCTCGGCGACGAAATGCTGGTCGCGCCGTTCTACGCGCCCGGCAACAAGCGGCAGGTCTATTTGCCACAAGGAAGCTGGACCAACCTGGAGACGAACCAGGTTTATCCTGGCAAGAGTACTGTCACGGTGGAAACGGCAGCGCTTCCGGTTTTCGTGCGCAACGGGATGATCGTGCCGCTCGACGCCGCGGGCGGGATCGGTCTGCACTATTTTCCGACGGCCGGCGGCGAGTTCTTCATCCTGGAAGCCGACATCGGCGATTACACCCAGGTACACGCCGCCCCGGCGGCCGATATCATGCGCCTGCAGATCGAATCCAAGAAGGAGCGCGACTATCAATGGGTGGTGCATCATGTCGAGCGTCCTGCGGAAGTCGGTTTCGACGAGCAGAAATACCGCGCCGTATCAAACGTGGCGGCCCTTGCGGACCGGACCTGGTATTACGATGCAGCGCAAAAGAACCTGGTCATTCGAGTCCACGTGAAGGCAGGCGAGGACTGCATCATCAACTTGGAATGGTGAGGTGTTCCAGAGATAGCGCAGGCAGCACCGCCAGGCGGCGCCGGCTGCGCCACCACGGCTACTTCGTCTTGTAGCTGAACGTCACGCGCGTTTCTTCGTCCACCACCAGCGGCCGCACAAACCGGAACGAAGTCCCCGCGCGCGGCACGTCCACCGGAATCGGCAGCACGCCGGACACCCGTTTCTGGAGATTCGTGACATTTGCCGAGGCAGCGGTGTCCGCCATCTCGGCGCTCTTTCTGGCCTGGTTATCGACACGCCGCGACTCGGCGGCCATGACCGGCCCGGCGCTCGCCGTGACCTCCACCGTTTCCGTTGTGGCGCCTACCCGCAGCGTGACGTTGTCGCGCGAAGGCCGGTTCGCATCATAGTCCGCTAGCTGCGCC
>Ga0335081_10019514_pt1 | contig 10966 bp, 11 predicted proteins | sample Lox_Sample_35_FD_206713 | JGI IMG/M metagenome (GOLD analysis project Ga0335081, IMG submission 206713) | Soil microbial communities from Loxahatchee National Wildlife Refuge, Florida, United States - Lox_Sample_3.5 | ecosystem: Environmental > Terrestrial > Soil > Wetlands | place: USA...
ACGGTGGTCCTGCTGGATCCGGCGACAACGCCGGGTCTGGTGTTGCGCGAGAAGCTCTCCGAACACCGGATCGCACTGGGGGCGACACTGCAAACCAATTTGTCCTATGGCGCCGTCTCGCTGGTCCGGCAGGAGCTCGGCGTGTTCATCACCGACCCCGTGATCCTGTTGTCGGGCATGGCCGACGGGCTCGCCATACGGCCGTTCGAGCCGGAGGTGACGATCGTCCTGACCGCGATCTATGCGCGCCAGCGCCCGGTCTCGCGGGTGATGGTGCGCTTTCTCGTCGAGCTGCGTGCGGTGATCGCCGAGCTCTCTCTGCGACTGCGCGGCCAGTCTGTCGTCGCCGAAGCGTTGTGAGCGGATGCGCGCGGCGGCGTGTCAAGAAGATGTTCGAACTCGACGTTGAACAACGGTCGGATGTCGGGGCGGATCTCGAATCAACTACTCCGAATCGACATCCTCCAAGCGAATGCCTCGCCCGGCGCGGAGGCTCGCGCGCGCTTCTTCGACCCGCCGCAGGAACCGTGGATCGGTCTCCAGGCGATACTCGAACCAGTCGTCTTCCGATTCGAAACCGATCAGGACGCCAGCGGGCTTGCCGTGACGCGTGATGACGATCTCCTGCTTTTCCGCTTCGCGCAGAAAACGCGAGAGATCGTCCTTGACCTCGGATAGTGGCACTTCCTTCATTCCGGACTTGCGAACTGCGCGAGCCATGATTCCGCCTCCGACTTTGTAACGATCGCCAGCACCTCGACGGCCCGATCTGAGACGTCATAGAATACCCTGACCTCACCGACGCGAAGCCTGAACTGCGGCCGGCTAACCCCGCGAAGCCGCTTGATGCGGCTGCGGCTCACCTTCCTTGGTTCGTGCCGCAGATGACGCTCGATCGCCGCCCGAACTTCGGCCCGGACATTGGCCTTAAGCCCTTTGAGGTCTTCCACGGCTTGCGGAGCCAGCACGATCTCGAAGGGCATTCTGGCTATATTATAGCCAGATTGGCACCCCGTCAAATCCGCGAATAAACGGCCGCACCGCCGCTCGCCGGCCGCGAGGCACCTAGCGCGGGTTCGCCGCCGCCAGCGAATAGCGCGGATCGGCGGCGAGGCAGTCGGCTTCGGGAAGGCCGAGCTCCTTGCGCACGATGTTCGTGCCGAGCACCATTGCCACCATCTTGTAGGCGGCATGGCGGCGGCTCATGCCCTCGCGGCCCATGCCGCAGTCCGACGAGATGATCAGCCGCTCCGCCGGGATGTGCTTCAGCGCTTCGCGAATGAGCTGAGCCACTTGTTCCGGCCGCTCGACCTGCAAGGTGTGGTGGTCGATGACGCCGATGACGATCTTCTTGTCCTTGACGATCCCGCCGATCGCCGCCAGATCGCCCGGACCGCTGGAGCAGGTCTCGAAGGTGATGGCGTCCGCATCGACCTGGTTCAGCGCCTCCAGCGTCGGCTGGTAGCTCTGGATCTCCTTGAACATGCGCTGCTGCGCCGGGTTGCCCCAGCAGGTGTGGCACCAGATTTCGGTCTTATCGCGCAGCCCCTTGACCGTGTTGTTGAAGAGCTTGACGAGATCGCCCGTGTCGAGCTTGCCGAAGATCTTGCCGCGCGCCGGCACCATGTGGATCTGCGGCTCCTCCAACTGGAGGACGGGACAGCCGGCATCGGCGAGGTCGCCGAGCTCGCGATTGAGGGCGTCGCTCAGCGCCCAGGCGCGCTCGACGGGATCCTTGTAATAGTCGTCGGCGACCGTGGCGGCGAGCAGCTCGGGCAGAATGGTGCCGAACTTGACCGGCCGGCGCGTCAGGCGCTGCGCCACCTTCCACATCGCCACGTATTGCAGATCGCCCGGACCGACCGGCCCGACGACGCGCGGCATGACACGCGCCTCGAGATAGTCGTGCAGGATGTGTCCGCGCGGATGGACGGCCGCCGCCACGTTGTAGGGGCTCGGCTGCCGCGTCTGCGAGAAGCCGGCCATGTGCGTCGCCGGATAACCTTGCCAGCTCATGCCGGCAACGTCGTCGTCGTAATGCGCATCGCCATCCGTGCAGATGTCGAGGCCGGCAACCTCCTGCGCGCGCAGATGCACAGAGACGGCGTCCTCGTATTGCTCGCGATAGCGCGCATGGACCATCGCCTCGAGAAAGCTCTGTGCGCCGAGCACGGCGGTGTACCAGGCCGGACGCGGCAGCGACCCGATGATCGAAGTCGGCAACACGAGCTTGGCAGTCGCTTTGTACATGGCAGCTCCTCCCGATCTTTCGGGAAGGGTCGCGCAAGGGTTCCACGATCGTCAAGGTGGTGGCCGCGGCACGCATCGCCGCCGAGCGGCCGGAGCGGGATCGCGTGGTTTGACCGCCTTCCTCGTCTGCGCGATCTTAGATGCCGGCAATCTCGCTTCGAGCCCGCCCTCTTTGTTGCATCCTTGCAATGGGTGATGTGATGTCCCTGTTCGGCAGGATCATGCTGTGTTGCGTGATGCTTATGGCAGGGACACCGGCCATTGCCCAGAGAAGCCCGGATTGCCCCGCCCCGGCGAAGCTGGACGACGGCTGGGCGACAGCCCAGCCGCAGGAACAAGGGCTCGATCCCAACCTCATCTGCGGCATCGGGGCTCGGCTGAGCGGTTGGAAGGACGCCGATGTCCATGCCATCGTCATCGTGCGCCATGGCGCCCTGGTCTACGAACAATACTTTGCCGGCGAAGATCAGAATTGGGGGAAGCGGTTAGGGCGGGTCGCCTACGATGCCACGATGGTGCACGATCTGCGTTCGGTCACCAAGAGCCTGACCTCGCTTGTGGTCGGAATTGCGCTCGAGCGTGGTTGGATCAAGTCGCTGGACGCGCCGGTATTGTCGTTCTTCCCCGACTATGTCGACCTGCGCAGCCCGGAGAAAGACCGGATCACACTCCAGCATCTGCTGATGATGTCAACCGGCCTCGAATGGGACGAGACGATTCCCTACAGCAATCCGGAAAACAGCGAGAACAAGCTGTACGAAGCCGCCGATCCCTATCGCTTTGTGCTGGAACGGCCGGTGGCCGAGCCCCCCGGCACGGTCTTCAACTATGTGACCGGCGCCCCCACGCTGATCGGCGCGGTGCTGCACAAGGCAACAGGCAAGCAGATCGACCAGCTGGAACAGCAAGTTCTGTTCGATCCGCTCGGCATCAAGCAGGCGGAATGGACGCATTTCGACAATGGCGACACGATGGCCGGCGGCGGCCTTCGGCTGCGGCCGCGCGACTTGGCAAAAATAGGTCAGCTCGTCCTGGCGCACGGGATGTGGAATGGCCAGCAGATCGTTCCTGCCGCCTGGATCGAGGCATCGACAAAGCCGCGGCTCAATGCGTACGGAATGTATTTCTACGGATACTATTGGTGGCTGGGCCGCTCTCTGTTCGACGGCCGGCAAATCGATTGGATCGCCGGTCGCGGCTATGGCGGTCAACGCCTCATCATCGTGCCCAGCGAGGACATGGTGATGGTTGTCATGGCCGGTCGCTACGATACTTCCTCGCTGCAAGAGATCGCCAGCCTATCCGTGCTGAACCGAGCCGTACTGCCGGCAACACGCAAGCAATGAAGCCCGCGCCCGCCATAGCGGCGTGTGCGTCATCCCCCGTCGCGCGCATTGAAACAAACTTTCCACGGCTAGACCCATCCTCGAAGCGATGTACAACGTTCCTGCAGCAGCACTTGAGGGAGTGCCAGAATGTTGTATTTAGCGTCCGATCAGCTGATGGTTCCGTCAGAGCGGGGGGACCTGCCGTCGTTCATCGAATCGGCCGGCTATATTCTTGGCGCCGCATCGAGCTGTTCCGATATCGAGCGCGCGCGGATCTTCATTGCGACCGAGAGGATCGGCGAGATCATCGAGGCATCGGCGATCGGCCCGGCGGCGACGCGGGAGTGCGATAGCGCGCTTCGCGACGGGATAGCGGCCGGAACGAGGGCGATCGGCTCCGGCGAGCTCGACCGCGGTCAGGCCGGTGCCGCCCTCGCGGTACTCGAACGCATGATCGGCCGCTAGCGCTCAAGCAATGCTGGATGCTGCTCGCGTTTGCTGCGCGAGAGGTGACGGCTATCGCGCGCCGCTGCTGGAGCCTGACCCCTCGGTCGCCGCGACGCGCCCGCCCATCGCCACGCGCGGACCGCATTGGCCGTTCCAGCGCAGCTCGGCCTTGTCGCCGGTCAGCTTTCCGGTGATGTTGAAGCTCTCCCACCGGGCATTGACGGTGCCGTCAGGCTGAACCGTTCCCGTCATCGGCGTCTGGCCGCGGCCGGTTTGCGTCACGCGCCCGCGGCCTTGGGGCGACCTTGCCAACGAGCCTTGAATCTGGTTGTCCTTGACCTCGAACTGCAGTCTGAGGCCCTCGCATCGCGGTCGCAGGGTCTGAACGTCGCGCGTACCCGACGCGGCGGCTTCGACTTGCCACGTGCCGTCGTAAGGCCCGGCGGCGTGGACCGAAATTGCGGAGAGAGCGACCGCCGCGGCCGCCAGTGCTGCAACCGTCCATTTCATCTCCGTTCTCCTCTGTCTCAGATGTGAACGGTCGGAAACCGATTGCGCCGCCCGGGCATTTCGAACGTTGGGGGTGGGCGCGATACGGCTCGCTAATCTAACGCGGACGCCGATTGCCGTGTATCGGGTGATCGATGTAGGCGGCTTGACGTGGGGCGACGTGATCCCGGCGTTCCAAGCCCATGCCGCGCGCGCGAGGGCGCCACCCCTACACGCGGTGGCGTGGGACGTCCAGGTTTGCTCCCGTGGCCGGCAAGCTCTTGAAAATAATGGCGTGCCGCGATCGACGAAGATGGGCGATATTGCTTCGCTATAGCCGCAAGAAGCTGACAGATCTGCACGGCCGGGGGAGGTCGGATTGTGCCATCGCCGGAAGTAGCCGGCCTCATTCGATCGCCTCGTCCGCACGAGCGCGGCAGCGACGGCTTGCTACGGCGGCGCTATCCCAAAGATGCTGACATTGTCACCGTTCGCAACGGCGAGCCTGCTTCCGTCCCGAGTGAGAGCCAATCCCAAGCTAGCACCACCGCCGCGCAACCTGACCGTTGCCTCATTCCGGCCCGGACCAAAGGGGTTCCAAAGGTGCAGCAGGTCGAATGTCTCGAAGGCGAGGAAGCGGCCGAGGGGATCCCACGCGACGCAATATATGAAGCCGTCTGTCGCGTAGGACGCAACCTCTTTGCCGTCGGCAACGCGGAGGACAGAAACCTTATGCTCGAAGCTCCGCGCGACGGCGATCAGGCTGCCGTCCGGGCTGAACGCCAATGCCCCGGAGGCGCTCGAGATGCGCTGCACCACATCGCCGGTAGCAACGTCGACAATGACGATCTTGTCGAGAAGGCCGATGGCGAGGCGCTTGCCTTCGCGGTCGAAGGCGAGGTGGTCAGCCATGATCAGATCGTCACCGGGAAGTCCGTCGATCAGGCGGAGTGGAGACCAGTTGCTGGTGGCGTAAAGCGCAATCGGTGCTCGTCCCTGATAGAAGGCGACCACGAGCACCGATCCATCGGGCGACATGGCGAGGGCCTTTACGACACCCGCCTGGTCCGGCGTCGGCTCCTCATGGACGACGGCGCCGGTGGTTGCATCGAGCACCGAAAACGCGATGTTCTGCGCATTGCCCCCCAGGATGACGATTTGCCCGCCGCCCCTGACGAAGAGCGGCGCCACGCCGGACACCTCCCCACGTCGGGTACTCGGTTCGCCAATGATCTCACCATCGTTGCTCCAGATCACCACCTTGCTCTGATCATTGCTGTGAACCGCCAGCCTCGTTCCGTCCGGCGAAAAGGCGGGGTAGTCGACCGGGCCGCGGAGCGGGAGCTCGCGCAGGAGATCGACGCGAGGCATGCCTGCTGTGGAAGAATTGAGTGACCACCATGAAACATGTGGCGTCAACCATCGCGGAACGACAGCCACGATACACGTGATCGCCAGGGCCGTGACGACGATCTCCGGCGCCATCCGACGCAGTAACTGCCGAGCCAGCTGCGCGAGAGGCGTGCTCTGATCCGCAAACGCGCGGAGGAAAGGCTCCAGCCGCTCGAGCGGGTAACGACGTTCGATCGCCCAGAAAGCGAGCCCACCCGCCGCGCCGCCGATGGGCGACAGAACGATTCCGCGAAACAGAAAGCTGCCAACATCGGCCGCGAGCGCATGCTCCGAGAGAGACAGAAAGTGTATCAGCCACGCCACGGGAAAGAACGTCAGCAAATGGGTCAGGAAGAACGTGGCGATGCCGGCCTCAACGCATCGCTGGATCGTCCGAAGGTCGCCGAGGCGCGAACGCATTCGAGCGAACGGCAGCAGCGCCGCGGTTCCGTACACGAAGCTCTGTAACAACAGAGCGGTGAACCACCCGCTTAGCGCGTAGCGCGAGACGAAGGGGTCGCCGTAGGTCCAACCGCGCAGTACGAGGTCAACTGTCACAAATGCGACAAGGACGCCTCCGACATAGCCGAACATCATCAGATCCTTTTTCGATCCTCAGGATGCGTCCTTGGAGCGGGTTCTACAGCTGCTGAGACCCTGACACTGCGCTGGCGAGCGTTTCCACGACGTTAATCGGGAGCACCAAGCTAACTCTCACGTGACCAGCGCGGCAGTGAGCCCGGCCAGCGCCAGTTGGAAAACGGCCAGGCCTGCAGAACGGGGTCAAAGAGCCGACCCCGCGCGGCGCTTGCCGCGGACAATAAGCGACAGCTTAGTCGACCCCGTTTCCAGTAAGTTGAGAGCCCTTTGACTGCGCCTGGAGTGCCCTGGCGCGCGGAGGACGGCTCCGCGTCTGTTGAGGCGCGCCAAGCGTGGGGCGGCGGGAAATCGGGGTCAGAGTAAGCAAACGGCCTTCACCAAAGCCGCTTATTCGCGAATGCCTTACCCGAACCCGATTTGAAATACCGCTCGAGCTGCCGCGCGTTCAGCTCGGTTTCGACGCCGATGTAGCATTTGAGCGTTACCGGCAGATAGGGCTGGGTCGACTCGACCCGGCCAAGTCCATGAGACTTGAATCGCCGCTTCAAGTCGTTCGTGGAGCCGACGTAGATATCGCCATTGCTGAGCGCGAGAAAATAGACGTACCACACGTCCCACCTGCGCCAAGGTTCTGGCGGCGATAGTAAGGCAAGTGTTGGCAGGAATTAAGCCGAGTTTTGGGGTCCCAGTCCACCTACGCCAAGGCTTCGGTGGACACCCTCCGCTGCCGCTTCCGGTGGCTGCGCCACCCGAAGCTTTAGCGTAGGGTGGCGTCCCCGGGGTGACTCGAACACCCGACCCACAGTTTAGGAAACTGTTGCTCTATCCGGCTGAGCTACGGGGACGTGGCGCCTTTCTAGCACAAGCGCGGGGGCCGGGACACCGGCCCCGCCGGCGGTTCAGGCGCGTCCCGCTCCCGCATCGCTCTCCCCCGGCGGCCGGCCATCGTCGCTGACGAGGTGGCAGGCGACGAAATGGTCGCCGAAGCGGCGGAGCGGCGGCGCCTCGGCGCGGCAGAGCGCTGTGGCGTGCGGGCAGCGGCCGGCGAAGCGGCAGCCGGCGGGCGGGGTTATCGGGCTCGGCGGCTCGCCTTTGAGCGGCGCCGCGCCGGGACCGCTGTCGAGCGAGGGCACCGAGGCGAGCAGCGCCCGCGTATAGGGGTGAAGCGGCCGCTCGAAGAGAGCCTGGCGCGGCGCGCGCTCGACGATCTTGCCGAGATACATGACGCCGATCTCGTCGCACATGAAGCGGATGACGGAGAAATCGTGCGAGATGAAGAGGTAGGTGAGGCGAAGTTCGTTCTGCAGCTTGCGCAGGAGATTGAGGACCTGCGCCTGGATCGCGACGTCGAGCGCCGAGACCGGCTCGTCGCAGACGACGAGGCGCGGCTGGCTCGCCAGCGCGCGGGCGATGGCGATGCGCTGACGCTGCCCGCCCGAGAATTGATGCGGGAAGAGCGCCGCTTGATCCGGCCGCAAGCCGACCAGCTGCAGCAGCTCGGCGGCGCGCTCCGTGCGCTCGCGGGCCGTGCCGATGCGATGAATGACCAGCGGCGCGGCGACGATCTCGCCGGCTCTGAGGCGCGGATTGAGCGAGGAATAGGGGTCCTGGAAGATGATCTGCATGTCCTTGCGCAGGCTGCGCAGGGCGGGTTCGGGAAGCGCGAGGAGGTCGCGCCCCTCGAACAGGACGCGCCCGGCGGTCGGCGCAACGAGGCGCATCACCGACAGCGCCATCGTCGATTTGCCGCTACCGCTTTCGCCGACCAGGCCGAAGGTGCGGCCCGCGGGAATGGCGAAGTCGACATCGTCGACGGCGCGCAGCACCGCCGGCTCCGACCACAAGCCGCGACGGCGCAGCCGGAAATAGGTCTTGAGCCCGCTGACCTCGAGCAGCGGCGCCGCCGCGGTCATGCCGGCGCTCCCGCGGCCGCGCCCTGGCCGTCGACGGCGAGCCAACAGGCAAGCGCATGCCCTGGCTCAGTCTCGATGGTCGGCGGCATCTCGGCGGCGCAGCGCGGCATGGCCGAGGGGCAGCGCGGCGCGAAGGGGCAGCCGGCGCCGAGCTCGGCAAGGCCCGGCACGCTTCCCGGAATCTCGGGCAGGGATTGGGGGACAGCGCCGTGCAAGCTCGGCACGCAGCGCAGCAGCGCCTGCGTATAGGGGTGACGCGGATTGCGCAGGATGCGCTCGGTCGGCGCGTCCTCGACCTTGCGGCCGCCATACATCACCGCGACGCGATGCGCCATCCGGCCGACGACGCCGAAATCGTGGCTGATGAGGATGATCGCCGTTCCCGTCCGCGCCTGGATCTCCTGCAGCAGCGCGAAGATCTGCACCTGGACGCTGACATCGAGCGCCGTCGTCGGCTCGTCGGCGATCAGCAGCTTCGGACCGCAGGCCAGCGCGATGGCGATGGTGACGCGCTGACGCATGCCGCCGGAGAGCTGATGCGGGTAAGCCTGGACGCGGCGCTCGGGCTCGGGAATGCCGACGCTGCGCAGCATCTCCACGGCACGCGCCGCCGCGGCCTTGCGGCTCACATTTTCATGCCAGCGCAGGGTCTCGCCGATCTGCTCGCCGACGGTGAAGAGCGGATTGAGCGAGGTCATCGGATCCTGGAAGACGATCGAGACGCTGCCGCCGCGCAGCCGGCGCATCGCGCGCTCGTCGAGCCGCAAGAGGTCGCCGCCCTCGAGCAGGATCTGGCCGCCGCGGATGCGCGCGGCCGGACCCGGCAGCAGCCGCATGATCGCCAGCGCCGTCATGCTCTTGCCCGAGCCGGATTCGCCGACGACGCCCAGCGTCTTGCCCTTGTCGACCGCGAGATCGACATCGCGCAGCACCGGCAGAGACCCGGCCGGCGTCGCGATGTCGACGCAAAGGCCGGCGATGCGGAGAAGCGGTGCCGCGCTCGTCATCGCGCCCGCGTCGCCGGGTTGAGCGCCTTGGTGAGGCCGTCGCCGATGAGGCAGGTGCCGAGCACGATGAGGACGATGGCAAGGCCGGGGAAAGTGACGGCCCACCAGGTCTCCCAGATGTAGTTGCGCGACTGCCCGATCATCAGGCCCCACGTCATGACATTGGGATCCGTCAGGCCGAGATAGCTCAACGCCGCTTCGAAGAGAATGGCGGTGCCGACCAGCAAGGTGGTGATGACGATGAGCGAGGGCAGCGCATTCGGCAGGATGGTGCGCCACATGATGCGCCGCGTCGGCGCCCCCATCGCCCGCTCGGCGAGGACGAACTCCTGCTGCCGGATGCGCAGGAACTCGGCGCGGGTGACGCGGGCGACGCCGGTCCAGTTGACGAGCCCGATCGAGAGGATGACGGTCGTCAGGTTCGGCGAGAACAGCGTCACCAGCACCATGGCGAGAAGCAGCGGCGGCAGGACCTGGAAGAACTCGGTGACGCGCATCAAAACGGCGTCGACCCAGCCGCCGTAAAATCCTGCGAAGGCGCCGATCAGCACGCCGATCGACACCGTGCAGCAGGTGGCCGAGATGCCGATGACGAGCGTCACCCTGCCGCCGTCGAGCAGACCGGCCAGCACGTCGCGCCCGAGATAATCGCTGCCGAGCGGCAGATCCGAGGCCGGCGGCGACATCGGCGCGGTGACGATGGCGAAGGGGTCGACGGGGTAGAGGAGCGGCCCGAGCGCCGCGACCAGTGCAATGATGATGAAAAGGACAAGGCCTGCGATCGCCGCCGGATTGCCGGCGAAGGCGCGCCACGCCTCGCGCGCCGGCGTCGAAGCGGTGCGAGGTCGGATGGCGGTTCCGCTCACCATCGCTGCGTCCCGGCCGACCGCCTCACGGCGACCGCCGCAAGCGCGGGTCGATGATGCGGTAGGACAGGTCGGTCAGGATGTTCATGACGACGACCACCACCGCCGACATGAGCAGGATGCCGATCAGCAGCGGATAATCCCGCCGCAAGATCGAATCGTAAGTGAGCTGTCCCATGCCCGGCCAGTCGAACACCGTCTCGACGAGAACGGCGCCGGCGAGAATGCTGCCGAACTGCAGCCCGGCGATCGTGACCACCGGCAGGGCGGCGTTGCGCAGGGCGTGCTTGTAGGTGACGGTGCGCTCGGGCAGGCCCTTGGCGCGCGCGAAGCGGATATAGTCGGCGCGCAAGACGTTTTGCATGTTGGTGCTGGCGAGCCGCGAGTACTGCGCCAGATAGATGAAGGCGAGCGTGAACGCGGGCAGCACGAGATGATGCAGCACATTGAGCGACCGCGCGAGTGCGCCGCCGCTGAACCCGACGGTCTCCATGCCGGAGACCGGGAAGACCGGCCAGAGATAGGCGAAGAGGATCAGCAGCATGATCCCGAGCCAGAACACCGGCGTGGCGTAACCGATCAGCGCCGTCACATCGACGATGTGGCTGAGCCAGGCATCGGGACGCTTGGCGGCGACGGCGCCGAGAAACGTCCCGGCGACGATCGCGCAGAGC
>Ga0335081_10019515_pt1 | contig 10966 bp, 11 predicted proteins | sample Lox_Sample_35_FD_206713 | JGI IMG/M metagenome (GOLD analysis project Ga0335081, IMG submission 206713) | Soil microbial communities from Loxahatchee National Wildlife Refuge, Florida, United States - Lox_Sample_3.5 | ecosystem: Environmental > Terrestrial > Soil > Wetlands | place: USA...
CGCGATCGGCAGCTCGCCGTCGAGGCCGAACCGCAGGCCGACCAGATCCTCGAGCTCGACCGCCAGCTCGTCGATGATGAGGCGGGGCGTGTCGATCGCCCAGCGCGCGATCACGAGCGGGCCGAGCTCGCCGACCTCGCGGATCGAGCCCGGGAACTCGCGGCGCACTCGTTCGGTGCGGTCGTGGACCCACGCGTTGAAGTCGTCGGCCGAGCCGAACTCGAGCTGCGCGATCCCGCTGGGGTCGTAGACGAACCGCATCACAGCCCGAATCGCTTCCGGATGAGGACGAGGTCGGCCTTGAGGCGCGCGGCACGGGTGGTCGCGAGCTTCTTCATCATCGCGTCCTGCGCGGCGTCGAGCGCGGCGCCGCCGCACCGGCGGTCGGCCGCGGTCGCGTACTTGTCGCCGACGTTGATCACCTTGCCGCCCGACACCGCATAGACGTGGTCACCGCTGCCGTAGGTCGGATCGTTGGCGGAGCGATAGGCGTCGACGCAGTCGCGGTACTTCTTGTTCTTGGCCCAGTACGCGTCGATCGTGGCCTTGTCCTCGGGGCCGGACAGGTCGGTCGCGGTCTGGATCGAGTCGCCGACCGATGGCACGTCGGGCCGGGTCGGCAACACGACCGTCGCGGGCCGATCGGTGGTGATCAGGCGGGTGTCGACCTGGGTCTCCGAGCCGTCGTAGCGGATCACCGCGGTGCGCTCGTCGCTCGCCCACGCCACGAGCAGCGGCTCGCCGGCCGGGAGCTTGGCGTCGGCGATCGCGACCCGCGGGTAGACGAACATCTGATCGGGCGCCTTGGTGAACAGCGCGGTCCACTCGCTGCGCTTGTGGGGCTGTGCGCCCGCGAAGCCCGGGTACCACTTCGAGAGCGCGCGGTCGGGCAGGGCGAGGTCGCGCGGGATCTCGACGATCGGGGCGTCCGGATCGATCTTGGTGTCGCCGTCGGTCACGACCACGTGGTAGGGCTGGCCGACCGCCTCGGGCGCGGCCGCGCCGATCCACACGGCGTAGGTGCCCTCGAGGATGTCGATCTCGCGGCTGTTCTCGCCCGAGCGACCGCACTGCGTGATCATGCCCTGCTTCCAGCGCTCCATCGGGCCGTAGTAGTTGATCGTCTGGTTGCCCTTGGGATCGACGAGCGCGAGCCGCGCGTGCTGCAGCGGCGTGGCGCTGGTCAGGTAGAAGTCGGGTGCGCGGGCGATGCTGTGGCACGCGTGGTCGAGCAGCGTCTTGTCCGGGGCGCGCACCGCGCCGTCGATCACCATGGGGGCGGCGAGCGACGCGACCGGCTGCTTCGGCGCGTCGCCGAACCTCGGCTCGGCGCTCTCGTCGACCAGCTCGAGCGTCAGCCTCGCCGGCATCCCGCCGCGGAACGGCACGACCGCCCACAGCGTGTGCTCGCCGGCCTCGAACCGCGCGCGCCGCGGGTCGCCGCAGTGGCCGTCGTCGGTCAGCACGTAGAGCTCGACGAACTCGCCGGCCGGCGTCTCGGTCGCGATGAACCAGGTCGACGGCTTGGTCATCTTGAGCCGGGCGAGCGGCACGAGCTTGGAGAACCCGTGGTCGCCGCAGTAGCGATCGACCTCGCGCGTGGTGAACACGCCGGGCACCGCCACGTCGACCGTGCGCGGGTTGAGCCCGCCGTCGTCGAGCGCGATCGTGGGGAGCTTGGCGAGCGCCGCGGCCACCGCGGGCGAGTTGCCGGCGCGTGCGGCCGGTGCGGCCGCGACGACCGCGGCGAGGACAGCGAGGCGAGAGATGAGCATGGCGCACCGCCAAGAGCATCGCGCGTGCCGGCGCAACCCGGCGAACCGCAACGCTCGGATGCGCCGCGCAGCCAGGTGCACCGAGGTGCACCCGTGCTGCAGTCAGCTGCGGTAGCTCGCGGGATCGAGCTTGTAACGCTTGAGCCAGCGCTGGACCTGTTGCCGCACGTGGCCGAGCTCGGCGGCGACCCGCGTGACGTTGCCCTTGTGCTTGACCAGCAGCGCGACCAGCTGGTCGCGCCGGGTGTCGTCGGGCGGCGGCGCGGCCTCGGGCCAGCGCGCGTGCGCGATGTCGTCGGGCAGGTGCTCGGGGCCGAGCTCGGCGCCGGCCGCGAGCGCGACCGCGCGCTCCACGGTCTGGACCAGCTCGCGCACGTTGCGCGGCCAGTCGTACGCGAGCAGCGCGCGCGCCCACGGCGCGGTGAACGCCGTGCTCGCCGGCGCGATCTCCGCGAGCATCACGCCGAGATCGACGCGGCGATCGCCGAGCGGCGGCAGCTCGAGCTCGAACCCCGCGAGCCGCGCGAACAGATCCTCGCGGAACTTGCCGAGCGCGACCAGCTCGTCGAGATCGTGGTGGGTGGCGGCGACCACGCGCAGATCGACCCGCGTGGCGGTGGTCGCGCCGATCGCGCGGACCTCGTGCTCCTCGAGCACGCGCAGCAGCGCGGCCTGCGCGGCCGGCGGCATGTCGCCGATCTCGTCGAGGAACAGCGTGCCGCGGTCGGCGGCCGCGACCAGGCCGAGGTGATCGGCGATCGCGCCGGAGAACGCGCCGCGGCGATGCCCGAACAGCTCGCTCTCGACCAGGCCGGCGGGCAGCGCCCCGCAGTTCACCGGCACGAACGCGCCGGTGCGCCCCGACGCCGCGTGGATCGCGCGCGCGACGCGCTCCTTGCCGCTGCCGGTCGGGCCGCCGAGCACCACCGGCAGCTGGCTCGCCGCGATCCGGCGCAGCTCGTCGAACCGCTGGGAGAGCGCGGGGTCGAGCGTCGCGAGCGGATCGCGCGGGTGCGCGAGATCGAGCGCCGGCGCGCCGCGCGGCTCGCCCGTGCGCAGCATGAAGAAGCTGCGGCCGACCTCGATCACGTCGCCCGCGCCGACGATCACGCGCTCCTGCTTGGTGCCGTTGACCCGCATGCCGTTGCGCGAGCCGGCATCCACCGCGAACCAGTTCGACGGGCCGTGCTCGAACCGCAGGTGCTGCGACGACATCCACGGGTCCGGCACGTCCACGCGCAGCGCGCCGTCGCCGATCCGCCGGGCCTCGCGCAGCGAGCCGCGCCCGATCTCGATGTCGTGGATGCGATCGAGCGACCAGCGCGCGCCACCCTCGGCGCGACCCGCGCCCACCACCACGTAGAGGTGGTCGACGGTCGCCGCCGCGCCGCGCGGCTGATGATCGTCGAGCGTGCGGGTCGCCACGTCGCGCGATTGTAGCGCGAGCGCACGGCGTGCGGACGTGTCGCGCCCCGGCGATGGCGATCGTCGCGAACTTGCAGGTCCCCGGCTGGCGCCGGGTTCGCAGTTGCCAGCGCCATGGTCGCGATCGCACGAACGCGGAGCGAGCCGAGCGCGGTCGAACGCGACGGCGAGCACGCGCGCTGGACGTTCGGCATGGTCGCGCCGCGCGCGTGGTGCGCGGCCGGCGGCCGCGAGCCGTGGGCGGTCGACGCCGAGATCCTGGTCGCCGGCGCGTCGGGCCGGGTCGGCGGCGAGCTGCGCTTCGTGCAGATCGAGCAGCGCCGCATCGAGGACGGCGCCGGCAACCCGATCGTCGAGGGCGGCGATCACGGTATCGTGCAGGTCGTCGCGTTCGCGATCGACGAGCCCGGCTCGATCGAGCACGCGTTCGAGGTCGCGGCGGTGCGCGAGACCCGCCGCCACGGCTGCGCCAGGGCGGTGCGCGAGCGCCACGCGCTGGCCGGCCGGCTGGTGATCTCGCTCCATCCGGTGCTCGCCGAGCCCGACCTCGTGCGCGTCGCGATCCGGATCGAGAACCTCACGTCATGGGGCGGGCGCGGCGCGGCCTACCTCGCCGCGCTCGAATCGACCCAGCTCGTGCTCGGCGTGACCGGCGGCGAGCTGGTGGCCTGAGTCAGTACGGCTGGAACGTGCACGGCGTCGCGACCGGGCCGCACACCGCGCCGCCGGCCTCGGCCTCGCAGTCGTCGAGCGCCTGGTCGAGGATCGCGTTGACCGTGTCGTCATCCCAGCCGCGCGCGTCGCGATCCTCCGACACCGGGTAGATCTCGCCGGTCGTCTCGTTCGCGGCCTCGCACGTCACGGTGCCGACCGTGTCCCACGCCGTGATCCCCCACATGTGCCACCAGCCGCCGTGCAGGCGATGGAACCGACCCCAGTCGTGCGCCGGGTGATAGCCGCGCACGACCACGCGCAGCCGCGGATCGCGATCGCGCACGTGGGGCGGGCGGTGATCGACGATCACCGCGTGGTGCTCGTCGTGACCCTTGCCATCGCGGACGACGTACTCGTGCGCCGGGTTGTCCCTCGGTGTCATCGGCCGCTCGGGATGCGCGACGCTGTGCGAGCCGACGAAGCGCGCGCCGGCTTCCTTGCCGCGCGGCGCGCTGGCGGGTCGAGGCGCCGGATGAGAGTCGTGGCGCGGCTGCGCGATGGCCGCCGGCGCGATCAGCGCTCCCGTGAACATCGAGGCGAGAATCCATTGGGGCTTCATGCCCGGAGTAAACCAGGCTTGGTCGGGAGTTGCGATGCAGTCAAGGTGAGAATCGATGAACGAGTGTTAATCGCGCGAGCTGGCACGCGGCTCGCTCGAGCGCTCGGCCATGAAGATCTCGCAAGTCATGTCCAGGAACGTGAAGACCTGCCACCGCCACGATCGCCTCGAGCGCGCCGCTCAGCTGATGTGGGATCACGACATCGGCGCGGTGCCGGTGGTCGACGACGCCGGCGAGCTGATCGGCATGGTGACCGATCGCGACGCGTGCATGGCGGCGTACACGCAGGCCAAGCCGCTCGGCGCGCTCTCGGTCGACGTCGCGATGAGCAAGCACGTGGTGACGTGCCACCCGGACGACACGCTCGCGACGGTGTCGAGGTTGATGGCGAAGCACAAGATCCACCGCGTGCCCGTGATCGACGACGCGCACCGGCCGGTCGGCATCGTGTCGCTCGCCGATCTCGCGGGCGCGATGACCCGCACGCGCGAGATCGCGCCGAACGAGGTCGCGTCCACGCTCGCGGCGATCTGCGAGCAGCGCCCGCCGATGGTTCCGGCATCGCAAGCGTAGTGCGTCGCGCTCCCGTCACAGCGTGCGGTGCAGACCGTGGCGGGCTGGCGCGTGCGATCAACGATTCTTGTCGCCCGGCGGCTTGCCGCCGCGCGACGTCTGCTCCTCCTGCTTCATCTCGAGCTTGCCGCCGCACTTGGGGCACTGGCCGGCGCGATCGCTGTGGACATCCGGATGCCTGGGGCACATGAAGGTCTGCATGCCGGTAGTGATCGCAAGTTCCTTGCCGGACGCCGCTAGCGATTCACCGAGGCGATCGCGCGTGATAAGACGCGCCGATGCACCGCCTCGCGCTCCTGGTCCTGGTCGCATGCGGCGCGGCCGCGCCACCGCCATCGGCTCCGCGCACCGCCGCGCCCGCTCCGGGGGCGCCCGCCGCGCCGGGCGAGCCAGCCGCCGCCGCGGCCACCACGGGTGCGCCCGAGCCGACGGCCGCGCCGGCCGCGCCATCGGCCGTGCTGCGCTGGTCGTCGCACGGCGACGCGATCGGCCTCGACTCGATCGTACGGCACCGGCTGCACGCCGCGCATCTCGACGAGGCCGGCGCGCTGTTTCGCGGCACGACGCTCGAGGTCAGCGTGCCGGACGCCACGCCCGAGCGCCAGGCGCTGGTGCGCCAGCTGGTCGAGAAGCCGCTCGATGTCCACTTCGCCGCCGCCAGCGGTGCGACGTTCGCGCTCGATCGCACGTCGCTGACCTCGGCGTCGGCGGCGGTCGATCGCGCGACCAACCGGCCGCAGATCGAGATCCTCGTGGCGGACGCCGCCGGCTTCGCCGAATTCTCGTCGCACGGCCCGCTGAGCCTGGTGATCGACGGCGACGTCGTGCTCGACCACATCGTGCGCGAGAGCGCGATCGAGCGCGGTCGCCTCGTGATCACGATGCGCGACGATCGCCAGATGCAGCAGATCGCCGACGCGCTGCGCGCCGCGAAGGCCGGGCCGATCGCGTACGAGCCCTAGCGAGGCGCGCGCAGCACGAGCCCGCCACCCGCGCTGGTCTCGTCGATCCAGTCGACGCACTGCGCGCGCTCGCGCAGGAAGTCGTCGCCGTCGATCTCGGCGACCCGGCGCCACAGGATCCGGGTCTTGGCGCGCACGATCGGATCGGCGACCGCGATCGCGCAGAGCTGGTCGGGGTCGGCCATGAGCAGCTCGAACGTGCTCGCGCGATCCTCGACCGGGTTGGTCTCGGCGTACGAGTTGACGAAGCCGAGCTCGCGCTTGCCGCCCGGATCGTGCGGCGCGTAGACAAAGCCGATCGGGTTGGTGCGCGTCCATTCGACGTCGAAGTCCTCGACCTCGGGCGTGCGCTTCCATTCGAGCAGGTGATAGAGCTCGTGATGGACGATGGTCTCGGCGGTGTCGGCGATCGACGGCGCGTCGCCGAACCACGCGAAGCTGATCAGCATGCGGTGGTCCTCGAGATCGGACAGACCCATCGGATCGGTCGGCCCGATCGTCTGCACGATCCGGCGGCACAGCGCGACGTGCTCGATCCCGGCGGCGTCGAGCACGCGGGTCGGGTAGCGCGCGAACGCGGTGGTGATCGCGGCGAGCGCGGCCTCGTCGCGCGGCGTCGCCTCGCCGGCGAGCTCGCAGCGCACGCAGCCGGGCCGGTTGTCGGCGCAGCGCGCGGTCTCGAGCATGGTGGCGGTGCCGCGGGCCTCGAGGCCGATCCCGGCGCGGCCGAGCATCGTGCGCAGCGCGACGACGTCGGTGTTGAACAGCTCGGCCTCGGTGTCCGCGAGCGACGTCGTGATGGGGAGCGGCTCGGCCGGCCGCGGTTGCATGCAGCCGATGGCAAACACCGAACCGAGCACGAGCGCTCGCACCGCGGAGCAGCGAGGCACGCGCCGTGCCAGCGCGCATGTGCGCTGGCGATTCGCGCGGCGGCCCGCGCGCTGTGGCTCGCTCGCGACAGCTGTGGTGTGGCGCTGTCGTGATCGCGCCTCACTTCACGCGACCTCGAAGATCCTCGTGTACGCCGGGCGCGGCGCATCGTATGTAACGCGGCCATGCGGCTCCTCCTCGTGCTCGGCCTGGCCGGCTGCACCAGCGGCCCCTGGCTGTCCGACGACAGGATGCTGGTCGACAGCTCGCAGATCACCAACGAGGACTGCCGCACCGACCTGTGCGTGCACAGCGAGAACACCGATCTGACGGTGTGGGGCGGCGCGATCTACCTGGTGCACCGCACCGCCGAGAGCCAGATCCTCGGCCCGAACAGCTCGCTGCGCGTGTACCGCTCCGACGACGACGGCGCGCACTTCACGCTGCTCGCGATCATCCCGGCGCCGAGCGATCGCGATCTCCGCGACCCGTGCTTCTACACGATCGGCGGCAACCTCGCGATCAAGGCGCTGACCCGCCTGCCGGTCAACTCGGTCCGCGATTCGGACGTCGACACCATCACGGTCAACACGGTGTCGAGCGACGGCGGCATGACGTGGAGCCCGCTCGCAAACATCGGCCCCGAGATGTGGAGCTTCTGGCGGATCAAGGACGACGCGAGCGGCGTGCACTACTCGGCGGCGTACGAGGACGGCGACCTCGCGGTCCAGCTGTTCTCGTCGCAGGACGGCACGACGTGGACGCCGGGCGCGACGATCTACGACGTCTCGGACGACACGCCGCTCGAGACCGAGCTGGTGTTCATGCCGTCGGGCACGCTGCTCGCGCTCGTCCGCATGGACGGCACCGACGACGAGCTGCTCGGCAACGTCGGCCGGCTGCGCACCAAGGTGTGCTGGGCCGAGCCGCCGTACGCGAGCTTTTCTTGCCCCCAGGAGCTGACCGGCGTGCGGCTCGACGGCCCGGTCGCGTTCTTCGATCACGCGGGCAAGCGGCTGTTCGTGATCGCGCGCAAGCACTTCATCGAGACCGAGGACCGCAAGCGCACGGCGCTCTACGAGCTGCGCGGTGACTTCGACAACGCGGGCGAGCTCGCGATCGTCGACCACGGCAACTTCCCGTCGGCGGGCGACACGTCGTACGCCGGGGTCGCGCCGATCGACGACCACCGCTTCCTGGTCAGCTGGTACTCGTCGCCGCTGTCGGAGGACGGCCCGTGGGCGCGCGCGATCTTCGGCCCGACCGACATCTGGCAGGGCGTGGTCGATCTGTCCAAGCTCTAGATCTAGCCGCCGCCGCCCTGGAAGCGGATGCCGAACGCGAGGTCGCCCTCGACCACGATGCCCGAGCTCGGGCCGGTGGTCGGCGGCGGCGTGGTCGCGAGCGCGGTCAGCGAGGGCGCCGGCATGGTCGTGCCGTAGGCCGTGGCGGGCTCGACGCTGACGCCGGCCGACAGGTACATCCCGAGCTGCGCGCCGCCGAGCTGGGCATCCCAGCCGATCGAGACATCGCCAAACCCGCCGACCGTGCCGAGGCCATCGAGCGTCTCGGCGCCGACCCGCGCGCCGACCCAGTCGTGGCGCGGCACCGGCGTCTCCGGGCCGCAGTTCACGCGGACCGAGGCCTGACCCTCGTGGAAGTAGTCGCGGACCTCGAGGCCGAGCCGGATCCGGTTGATCAGCTTGGTCGGGTCGTCGTCGGCGTAGTCGGTGCGATCGGTCTTGATGTTCATCATCAGCTCGTCCTCGGCGCTGATCCCGAGGTAGCCCCTGGCGCCGACCCGCTTGCCGAGGTCGACGCCGAGCCCGGCCATGCCGACCGTGAGGTTGCCGCCGCCGGCGGCGAAGTCCCACGGCATGCGAAAGCCGACGAACAGCCCGCGGGGCTGACCGGGCGCGGCGCGCGCCGGCGCGAGCGTCCACGCACCACCGTCGCTCGTGCTCGCGCCGTTGCCCCAGGTCCCGGCGAGGCTGCCGTCGCCGCCGACCTGGAACACGCCCTGGCCCGAGCCGTGATCCTCGGTCCACGCGAAGCGCAGCGTCGTGCCGTCGAGCGTGCCGTCGATCCGGCCGTCGTCGTAGGCGTAGCTTCCGGCGACGTGCGTCCCGTCCTGGTGGAGCTCGGTGTGGCCGAACGTGCCGTCGTACTGGCCCGACACGTCGGTGTGGTCGGCGGACACACCCTGCGCGCGGGCGGTGGCCGAGGTCGCGAACAGCGCGATCGCCGCGACGGGGGAGAGCTTCATGCCGTCACGGTGAGGCGCGCGTGTTTCGGCGATCGTGCTGCGCGGTGAATCGATGTTGTCGTGATCGATGCCGCGCAAGGTCGCGAAATCTGCGCGAGCCGCTGGACTGGCGCGCGCGCGTCCGGTGCGATCCGGACGCGAAATCGACCTGACGCATGGCGCGTGCGTCCATATACTTGAGTCACCGCCGTCATGCCGAACGCCGCGCGCCTTGGGAGACGGAACATGCTGGGCGCAGCGGTTCCGGTGGCGATCGGCCTGCACTTGCTGGTGCTCGGCACGATCGACGTGCTCGATATCTCTGCGATCGATGGCTTCGGCGGCCATTCGGTGGCTGCGGCTGCGACCAAGCCGGCGCCCGAGGTGAGGTCGTCGTGCACCGGCGATGCCGCGCTCGCTGGCGGGGCGCGGTTCGCGCTGTGCTTCGCGCCGTGGTCGAGCGACGTCGACGGCTGCCTCGATGACGCCCAGAGCGATCTGCTGATCGATCTGTCGAGCTGTCAGGCGCGCAACGACGACGGGATCGCGCAGGTCGCGATGCTCGAGCCCAGGACCATGGAGAAGCTCGCGCAGATCGATCCCGAGCCGCTGCTCGATTCCACCCAGCAGCCACCCAAGCCGCCGCCGCCGCAGGTCGTGCCGCCCCCGGCGCCGGCACCGCCGCCGCCACCGCCCGCGCAGGCGCGCAAGCAGCAGATGCAGGTGGTCGAGACCGTCAAGCCCGCGAAGGAGCAGGCGCCGGAGAACGCGCGGTTCCTCGCGGAGTACGACACCAACGTCGAGAAGCAGACGGTCGCGCGCGGCACGCCGAAGGAGCCGATGATCGCGAAGTCCAAGCCGGCCGAGCTCACGCCGAAGGAGAACCCGAAGGAGGCGTCGGTCAAGGACAAGCCGGACCTGCCGCCGGGCGTCGATCGGCGTGCCCCCGATGTTCCGGGGACGCTGGCGATGCGCGCGCCGGGCGCGCCCGCGCCGGCCGAGGTCGCGCAGGAGCAGAAGACGGTCGGCTCGAGCGCGAGCCCGCTCGGCCCGCTCGCGTTCGACGGCGTCATGCCGCGGCGCGGGGACGGCGCGATCGAGCAGCAGCACCGCGACCGTACCGAGCTGCCGCGCGGGCAGGGCGGTGCAGGAGGCGGCGCGCCGCCGGTGCCCAACCTCAAGCCGTCGCAGGAGATGCTCGAGCGCGCGCTCGGCGGCGGCAACGTCGATCATCTCGAGGACGTCGACAACGGCGACGAGACCGCGCTGTCGGCCAAGCGGTGGATCTACGCGAGCTTCTTCAACCGGCTCAAGCGCCAGGTCGCGCAGAACTGGGATCCGGCGTCGGTGTGGCGGCGGATCGATCCGACCGGCAACGTCAACGGCTTCAAGACGCGGGTCACCGAGGTGCGGGTCAGCCTGTCGCCGCGCGGCGAGCTCCAGAAGATCGTGGTGACCTCGCCGTGCGGCGTGAGCGATCTCGACGACGAGGCGGTGCGCGCGTTCCACGCCGCGGCGCCGTTCCCCAACCCGCCCAAGGAGCTGGTCGCGAGCGATAACATGATCACGTTCGCGTTCTCGTTCTTCTTCGAGATCGGCGCGCCGCACACCACCTGGCGGGTGATCAATTCGATGTAGCGTCGTGCGGTGACCGCCCGCGCGCTGCCCGCCGCGATCTCGATCGCGCTCGTCGCCGCGACGCTGTCACCGGTCGTGCGCGCGCCGGCCCACGACGGCTTCCCGCTGTCGACCTATCCGATGTTCGCGCTGCCGCGGCCGACCCGGGTGACGATCGGCTACGCGCTGGGGATGACCGCGTCGGGCGAGCGCCGCGTGCTCGCG
>Ga0335081_10019516_pt1 | contig 10966 bp, 7 predicted proteins | sample Lox_Sample_35_FD_206713 | JGI IMG/M metagenome (GOLD analysis project Ga0335081, IMG submission 206713) | Soil microbial communities from Loxahatchee National Wildlife Refuge, Florida, United States - Lox_Sample_3.5 | ecosystem: Environmental > Terrestrial > Soil > Wetlands | place: USA: Florida...
GCTCGCAGCGAATCCGCGGTCTCGAGGAGCGGGTCGCGCTCGGAGACGAACAGATCGAGCTCGTCGTTCTCCACCTCGTGCGCGAAGGCACGTTCCAGGATTCCCTTCGCCGCCGGAGCGGTCCCGCGCGGGTCTCGCGCTCGGGCGATCTCGACGAGGATGCGGGCTGCGAGCGCCCGCGCGCCATGGATTCGACGTGCCGCGGAGGCCCGGACGACGGGAGCGAGGCGGTTCTCGTCCAGCCCGCTGCGTTCCACGAGCCAGGCGGGATCGTCGGCCAGGTCCTCGAAGAGGTTGGCCCAGGTCGCGGGGGTGACGGTGTCCAGGCGGCGAAACTCCATCACCGACGTCGTGATGTAGGAGTAGTAGGCCGCGGCGCCCACTTCGTGCAGCAGCGCCCTCATCTCGGCGCCGCTGCCCTGGGCCGAGAAGGAGATCCGCACGTTGCCCGGGACCTCCACCGGAAGCGCGAGCGCTCGCGGGTCCTTTCCCGGTCGCGCCTCGAGGTCGAAAAGCACTCCTCGGCTGGAGAGATCGAGGCCCATGCTGGCCAGGGTCTGCTCCACGTCCTCGACGGCGCGGCTCGCCGGATGCGCGCGCGCATCGTCGCTCGCTCGAAACAGGCGGGGCAGGTCGCGGCCGCGCGCCTCGGTGAATCCCTTGCCCATCTCGTTGCGGGCCAGAGGCTCTGCCAGGGCGCGATAGGTCGCGTCGGTCCTGTCGAGCACGTCCTCTGCAAGCGCGGCGAGCGCATCCACCGACTCGCCGCGCAGCTCGGGAGTCAGTGCAATGAGGGAGTCGTACCCCACGCGTTCCGCGGCCAACGCGATGGCGCGCCACCGGGCCTGCTGGGCTTGAGCGCTGTGGTGCTCCGCCTCGGCGAAGGCATGCTCGACCATCGCGCGCTTTCCCGGATCGGGTTCGGCGGCGAGAATCGATGGAACGCGCCTGGCCGTCACCACTCGTCCACCCCACCAGAACGAGGCTTGCGGGAGGTGCTCCGGGCTCGCCGACGTTTCGCGCGCGAGGTGCTCTCCAGCCAGGAACGTGCTGAGGAGCCCGAGGGCGCGCTTCTCGTCGCCCAGGGCGCGCTCGCGCGCGCCGCGCACGATCGCGAGGCTCTCCCGGGAAAACAGCTCTTCGTGACTGGCCAGGCTGGCTTCGAGGTTGGCGGTGGTCCCGTGGGTCCAGGCCTCCCACAGAAGGCTGGCTTCGGTGGTGAGGAGCTGATCCACTTCGGTCCGGATCGAGGTCAACCGAGCGCGTTCGCTGGCTGCTCCTTCCAGGGTGGGACCTCTCCCGGTGGCCCGCGGTTTGTCCGGTGTGTTGGTGCCCGAGCCGTCCGATCGGGCGGCTGCCGGGGGCAAAGGGGCCGGGTCATGCGCGCAGGCGGCGCAAGCGGCCAAGGAGAGGAGCAGCGCATGGCGGTTCACTATGTGGCCATGTTAGCCCGAGATGAGCCACAAGCGAAATGACCACGCCCCGACCCTTCCCATCTGGCGAGCGCGTTCGTTCAGGCCTCGGGCCGTTCCCGGGGAATCTGCAGCGGCGGCTTGCGCCGTTCCCGCGGCCCCTCCGTGCGGGCAAGTGCTCCGCAGCGCGCTCGAGGACGGCCAGACCCCGTGCGAGCGAGCTGCCGGTCGCCGGCCAGGCTGGCGTGTGGAAACGTCCCCTTGGGGGGCCGGGCGCGATCGGTCGGGATGAAGCAAACGGCGGAATGGCGCTGCGCCCGGCGCCGCGTGCAGCTAAGGTGCGCGGAAGCGAGACGGCTCCGGGAGTGGCGAAGATTGCCGTCAGCACGGGACGGCGCGCGGCTGGCTGGGGCGACCCGGCGGCGGAGGCGGAATGGAGCGGCGCGATGCGGCGCGGGTGCGCGCCCGGTTGCAGGCGGCGGTACGATCGTTCCTTGCCTCCCGCGGGTTCGAGGAGGTGGAAACGCCATGCCTGGTGGCAGCGCCGGGGATGGAGCCCCACATCGACGCCTTCCAGGCGCGGTTTCTGCCCGAGGGTGGGGGGAAGGGTCGGACGCTCTTCCTCCACACGAGCCCGGAATACGCCATGAAGCGTCTGCTCGCCGAGGGGCTGCCGCGCATCTTCCAGATCGCCCGCGTCTTTCGCAACGGGGAGGTCTCACAGTGCCATAACCCCGAGTTCACCATGCTCGAGTTCTACCGGGCCGAGACCGATTACCACGGCATCATGGCGGATCTCGAAGATCTCATCGAGCATTGCGCGCGCGAGGTCGTCGGTACCTCCCAGCTGCACCGTGGCCGGGGCGCACTCGATCTGGCGGCGCCCTTCGAGCGGTGCACCGTGTCCGAGGCGTTTCGCAGCTCGGTCGGCATCGACATCGGCGCGTGCGAGGGCGACGCGGCCCGGTTGAGGGCCGAGCTCGCGGCGCAGGGCCTGGCGGGCAGCGGGAGCGACACCTTCGATGACCTGTTCTTCCGCGCCTTTCTCGAGCGGATCGAGCCGAACATCGGAAAGGCGCGGCCGGTGTTCCTCACCGACTGGCCGGCGCCCCTGGCGGCCCTCTCGAAGGTGAAGACGTCCGATGCGCGATTCGCGGAGCGCTTCGAGCTCTACGCGGGGGGGCTCGAGCTCGCCAACGGGTTCTCGGAACTCACGGACGCCGTCGAGCAACGCCGTCGCCTGGAGGAGGAGCGGATGCTGCGGGCGCGGCTGGGCCGGAACGTCTACCCGATCGACGAGCGGTTCCTGGCAGCGCTTGCGCACATGCCGGATGCGGGCGGCGTCGCGGTCGGACTCGACCGACTGCTCATGCTGCTCGTCGACGCGCAAACGATCGACGAGGTCTTGCTGTTTCCCGCCAAGGATTTCCTCTGCGCGAACCCGGACGTCAATACTCGAAGCCACTCCCCCCGATGAACTCGCGCAGGATCGAGGTGGGGGGGACGTGGTCCGGGTAGATGGAGACGAAGCGATCGATGAGCAGGCGCAGGCGCCAGGCGGTTCCGAATGCCGGGGAACTCTGGGGCACCTCGAGCAGGTAGCGCTCCGCGTAGACCTTCAGCACCGAAGGCTCGTAGATGAGAGAGCTGTCGAAGACGACGTTGGCCTCGCCCTGGTACGGGAAGATGTATCTGCGTTCCCCTCGCTCGACCGATGGCCAGCGCAGGATGTTCTCGTCGGCTCGATAGCCGCGCTGGTGCCGGTCGCGCACGATCCGCCGCAGGAGTCTGAGATCGGTGGCGGAGGTGCGCGAGAGGCGGTCAAAGGGGAGCGTGGTCGAAGGCTGGATGAAGACCCGATAGAGCTCACCCTCCTTCGTGATGCCGCCGAGGAGGGACGGGTTCAGGCCGTGGATGCCCTCGATGATGAGCACGTCGCCTTGGCCCAGGCGGATGCGAGGACCGGCGCCGGGCCTGCTCGTGCCGCTCAGGAAGTCGTACCTCGCGGTCGCCACTTCCTCCCCGGCGAGGAGCCGCCGCACCTCCTGCTGCAGGAGCGGCAGGTCGATCGCCTCCAGGGCCTCGAAGTCGTAGTCGCCCTTCTCGTCCCGCACGGTGCGCTCGCGATCGACGTAGTAGTCGTCGAGCGAGAGCCCGACCGGTCGCAGGCCGTTGATGTGGAGCTGGGTCGACAGGCGCTTGATGAACGTGGTCTTGCCCGACGAGGAGGGGCCCGCGACCACGATGACGCGCACGCGGTCGCGTTGTGCCGCGATGTCATCGGCGATGAGTCCAATTCGCTTCTCCTGGAACCCCTCCGCCACGCGGATGAGCTGTGCGACGCCGCCTGAGACGCACAGGTCGTTGAAGGCTCCCACGCTCGTCACGCCCTGGCCCTCGAGCCAGGCGCGGTGGGCGTTTGCCATCTCGGCATCAAAGGCCGCTGCAGCGACCGCGAACCCATTGCCGTTGCGGGGGTCGCGGCTGCCGTAGCGAAGCGCGAGCCCATCCTGGCGCACCAGCAGCTCGAAATCGCGCAGGCCACCCGTCGCGGGCAAGAAGGGGCCCATACCGAGCACACACAGCTCGCCGCAGCGGACGAGGGGCACCATCGCCTGTCTCCAGGTGGCAAGCAGGCGTGCGGCATCCTGCCAGCCGCGGCCGCTGAAGTGACTGAGCGCCTCCTCGATGGCCCATAGCTCCTGGCGGATCGGCAGGTCGGCCGCGATGATGCGCTGCATGGCCGCCGAGAGCGCTCCCGCCATGGATGGACCGTGGCCTCTTGGCACCTCGACGAGCTGCACCGGGCCGAGCGAGGGCCCGAGCCTCACGGCCAGGTCGGGAGCGACCTGGCGCGCGGCCTCGAGGAGGACCAGGCCGAGGCTGCGCACCCAGACCTGCCGGCCGTCCGGGTCCTCGATGGTGAGCGGTGCCACGGAGGCATCGGCAAAGACCGGCGTGTTGAGGGAGACCGGCTTCTGATTGAGCAGGCCCGCCACCACGAGACCTCCCGCCAGCTCCTTGGGGAGCAGCTGATGCACCGGGCTGCCGGTGGGCACCCGCTTCTGCTCGCCGCCGACGCGCACCGCCACCTCCCGGGCACGGGGCAGCGAGCGACCTTGCAGGAGCAGGCCCACGCTGTCGGTCATCTCCACCAGGTCCTCGCGCACACGGGCGAGCAGCGCGGTGAGGATGGAGACGGCGATCGCGGGATGATGCTCGATGAGGTCGGCCCAGCTCGCGGACGTGAGGCGCGCCACCCGGAGGCCAGCGCCAGCCGTGACGGTGACGGTGCGGGGACGCGCGGTGACGAACCCGAGCGCCCCGAAGTGCCCTCCCGGCCCGAGCGGTTGGAGGGCGAGATCGTTGCGGTGAAGACGGGCCTCTCCCGCCAGGACGAAGTACAGCTCGCTGCTCGTCTCGCCCTCCCGGACGACGGTTGCGCCCGCTTCCAGCTCGATGACGTCGGAAGCGGCGAGCAGGCGCTCGAGGCCGGATGGCGGGAGGGCCGAGAGCAGGGGGCTCGTCGCGAGCGCGGCGAGCTCGGCCGTGCTGGGCGGCGTGCTGAGCTTTTCGTGACGGCAGGCCATCGGGTTTCCCGGCGCCGGGATGCCGGCGCAAAACCGGAATCCTACCGCCTCGGAAGCTCTGGGCCCAAGGGGCTAGGCTCTCGGCCGTTCGCGCCACCTTCCGCTTGGGCTTTGGCTTCCCCGGGGAAGAATCCGAAGAGGTGTGGGCGATGGTCGTCCGCGGTCGTTCACCGGAGCCCTGCCTTGTCGCCACCATCGGGCCTCGCGAGGAGGTTGCGTCGAGCTCGCCGGTACTCGTGCAGGGCTAAGGTAGGCGCAGGACGAAGCACTTGAGGTAACGCGTCTCGGGCACTCCGGCGAGCACCGGGTGATCTCGCGCCGCGCCGCGCCGCTCCAGGAACTGGGCGGGGCGACCCGCGTCGCGGGCGGCGTCGCCGATGACGCTCTCGAGCATCTCCTCGCTCATGTGGTAGCTGCACGACGAGGTGATCAGTATGCCGCCTGGCTTCAACACCTTCATGGCCCGCAGGTTGATCTCCTTGTAGCCACGGCGGGCCGCCGGGATGGCTTCCTTGTTCTTCGCAAAGGCAGGCGGATCGAGCACCACGAGGTCGTAGGCGGGGGCTCCTTCCGATGCGTCGCGCAGAAAATCGAAGGCGTTTGCCTCCACCACCTCCAGGTTGGCAGCGCGATTCACGGCGGTGTTCTCCCGCGCCAGCGCCACTGCCGGGGCTTGCAGCTCGACCGCCGTCACCCGTTCCGCGTTCCGGGCCAGCTGGAGCGCGAAGGCGCCGCTGTAGGAGAAGCAGTCGAGGCAACAGCCGGTCGCATACTCGCCGGCGCGGAGCCGGGTCTCGCGCTGGTCGAGGAAGGCGCCGGTCTTCTGGCCGCCCAGGACGTCGATCCGCAGCCGGACTTCGCCCTCGTGATGATCCAGGATGCCCGGCTCGACGCCGCGCACGAGCCCCCTTACCATGGGCAATCCCTCGAGCTCGCGCGCCCTCACGTCGTTTCGCTCCACGACGCACCGCAGCCGAAACGCGTTCCACAGCATGTCGGCGACCATCTGCTTGCGGCGCTCGGTGGCCGGCACGAGTGTCTGGAGCACCACCACATCGCCGTACCTGTCGACCACCAGACCGGGCAACAGGTCCGCCTCCCCGTGAACGAGCCGGAGCGACGATCCCCGGGGAAAGACCCTTTCGCGAAGTGCGATGGCGGTGGCGATCCGTTCCGCGAAGAAGCCCTCGTCGATCGGCACCTCGTCGCGGGAAACGACGCGCACTGCGATCTTGGAGCGCGACGACCAGAATGCCTTGCCCAGGAAACGCCGCCGCCCGTCCTCGAGTGCCACCACCTCCCCGCCTTCCAGGCTGGCGGGGGCCTTCTCGATGTCGCTCCGGTAGATCCAGGAATGACCCTTGGCGAGCCGGTCGGCGCCCCGCTGCGAGATCACCACCCTGTGCTCTCGGTTGACCAAGTGACCGTGCTCCCTGTCGACTCCACTCGCGCAGAAGGCCCTCCGACTCAAACTGCCACCACCTCGCGCATGGCGGGGTGCCCGTCCTCCTCGCGCAGCCGGCAGGCAGTCAACACCGGATCGTGGGCGAAGAACAGGATGCCGTCGTCTTCCAACACCTCGGCGAGCAGCATCTTCTTCTCCTCGATGGTGGTGAGCGGGAAGAGATCGTAGGCCATCACCCAGGAACCCCGAAGATGGGCGCGGGTTGGGATGACGTCGCCGCAGAAGGTGAGGTGGGTCCCGTCGCCATGGAACCGCGGGAGCTGCTGGGCCACCGTGTGGCCCTCGGATACCACGATTTCGAGGTCCGGATAGAGCTCACCCTCGCCCTCGAGGAGATGAAGTCTGCCCGTATGCTCGAGCAGCGAGAAGTCATCGGCGAGGAAGCTGCCGGCGTCCTTCTCGCTGGGCGCGCGCGCCCACTGCCAGTTGCGCCGCTGCAGATGATACGTCGCACGGGGAAAGGTGAGCTCGAGTTTCCCTTCCTGTCCGCGCCGCGTCGTGCCGCCGGCGTGATCGAAATGGAGGTGCGTCAGGATGACATCGGTGATGTCCGCCCGGGAGAGACCCAGGCTCGCCAGTCCAGCATCGAGACCTCCGTGCGAGCGGTCGATCTGGTAGATGTCGATGTGCTTCTGGTCCCACTTGTCGCCGATCCCGGCGTCCACCAGGATCCGCCGTCCAGCCGCCGCGTCGAGCGCCAGCAGGCAGCGCGCCGCCAGGCGGACCCGGTTGCGCCCGTCCGGCGGCAACAACTTTTCCCACAGTGGGCGCGGCACTATCCCGAACAGGGCGCCACCGTCGAGGGCGAAGGTGGCGTCGACAAGGGCCGCCAGCCGGTATCGCCCCAGAGAGATCACGAGTAGACGGTAGACCAGCCCACCGCGCGCTTGCAACAAGGACGCCGGTAGCCCGTGCCCGATCAGTGCGCATCTCCCTCCCGAGAAGACCAAGGGGCCCGCAAGGGGTTGAGTCCCGCGGGGGACGAGAAGAATGGGTGCGCGGGAGGCGGCCGCATGACAAGCTGTTCCACGATGTTGCGCGTGACGCAGGATCTTCTCGAAACGCGCCGCTGGGTGGAGAGTCGGGGTGGGCGGCCATGCCGATACCCGGACGGGCGGATCGGCCTGTTCTTCGTCGGTACCGCGGAGCCGGCGCTTCTGGTGGGGTGGGACGAGTTCGAGGCAAACTTTCGGCTTGGCTCGTGCGTCATCGTCTACGACGACGGCCCCGGTTGCCAGGACGCCTTCGTGGGTAGCGTCGAGGAGGCCCGCGACTACGTCTTGTCCGCCGATCCGTGGCTCAGCGGGATGGCGGGGCCAACACCCTGAGAGACGTTTCGCAATCCATCGCCCGCGAACCATCCGGTGGCTGAGGAAGACGCCGCAGCCAGGGCCTGGGCGAAGACCGGGTCGCAAGAGTCCGTGGCCGGGTCAGGTGCTCCGCGCACGGCGGCTCCCCCTGTCTGCTTCCGGAAGGCTCCATGCACTCATGGACTGGAGGGTTTCGCCGAAATTGCCACCGGGAAGCCTGCGCGTTGACGCGTCGGGAGGAACGGTGGCGGCGAGCGTGTCAGAGGTCGGCGGTAAGCGCCATGGTGTCGTGGCTCTTTGAAAACTGACGACACGCTCGATGTCCGGAATGCCGCAGCGGCATTCCCGGCTACGAAACCGCTGCTGCGACGGGCGGCATCGAGCAAGCAGCATGAACCTGCGAGCGGGGTGGGATTCCCCATCCCCACGCGCCGCGGGCTCGCGGCTCCTAAGGAGGCGCGGAGGACGTCAGCCCCGTCGCCGAGCAGCCGCGCGAAGTCCGCATCGGCGGTGAGCACGCGCAACCCGTGCTCGAGGGCGACGCCGGCGATCATCACATCGGACGCCTTGGCGCCACCGACGCGGCGTGCAGCGGCAATCCCGGCCATAGCGGCGTGCTCCGTAACGGACAGCACATCGAACCGAAGACGTAGCTTCTCGTAAAACGCTCGCCGCTGCGCGGAGAGTGTGGGGCTCGCGAGCAGTTCCGTGAGCGTCACGGCGGAGATCGCGGTCGAGTCGTCGTCGGCCTCGAGCAGCTCGCTGAATCGCTCGAGCGCTTGAAGATCGCGGCGCTCGACCGCGATGAAGAAGGAGGTGTCCAGGAGTGTGCGTGTCACCGCTTCCAGTCCTCGCGGCGGGACCGCTCCATCTCGTCGGCGTGCACGCTGTCGTCGGGGAGGGACTTGAGCATGGCAGCGAGTTCACGTCCTACGCGCTGCCGCTCTTCGCGGCGTTCCCGCTCACGGTGGGCCTCATCAACGCGGCGGAGCACCACCTGCCTCGCCCAGGTAGACGCCGGGAGGTGGTCGGCGCCGGCGGCGCCTTCGATCGCCCGTCGCTCCTCGGCCGAGACGCGGATGGTGAGCTCCTTCGCCTTCGTGGACTTGGTGCGCTTGATGAGCCGGCCGTACTCCTGGAGGGCACGCGTGATCGTGTTCTGCCGCTGGTACGACTGGAGCTTCCCGATAAAGAGCGAGGCTGTGACGTAGCCTCGCTTCATCGAGCCGGCGACGCGCAGCAGGTCGTCCCAGTGCTTGACGATCAAGTCCTTGCGGATCGTGCCGCGGAGTAATGGTTCGAGGTGCTCGTATTGGGTCCCCCGGTCGACTCGGAAGAGGCGCTGGTCCGCGAGATCGCGCAGCCGTGGTGAGAACTGGAGCCCAAGTAGATCGAACAGGGCGAACACCAGGTCGGTGTAGCCGGCGGTGTCCGTCGTGTGCTCCGCGATGGGGAGCTCGGTCTCGTTGCCGAGGATGGCATCGAGGACGTAGGTCGCGTCGCGCGTCGTCGTTGGCACGGGCTTGCAGCCGTACTGGGAGAATTGATCCGACGTCCACGAGTAGAAGGTGAGGCCGCGACCGAACCCGAAGTACCGCGGGATCGCCGTCGCGTTCCGGGCCTGGACGGGCACGGGGAACCGCTGGCCGTTCGAGGACGACACCGTGCCACCGCCCCAGTGGTGCGCCAGCGGCTGCCGGAACTGGGCGTTCACGAGCTTGATGTTCGCGGCGCTGAGCGTCTCCTCCCGCAAGTACCAGGTCGAGCACCAGGCCAGCTGCGAGTACGATAGGCTTGCGATCCGCGCCATGCGCGTGAGCCCGAAGTTGCAGGCCTGCGCGAGGATGCCGGCGTGGCAGTTGATGAGTACGTCCTTCGAGCGCGGCTCGCCGTGGCCAGCATGCTCGAGGGCGTCCGAGAACCGCGTCCACCCGTCCACCTCGAGCATAAGATCCGGGAGCTCGACCAGCGGCAGCCGCTCGTCGACGAGCTGCCCCAGCCGCGTGACGCTCGCGGGGACGTCCTCGGCCGTGAGCCGCCGCACGACCAGGCGGCCGTCGGCGATGCCGACATCGACATCCTCGCCGCCGGGCATGCGCTTATCGAACCGCTCCAGGAGCGTGCCCAGCTCGCCGCCGCGCTGGTCGATACGAGCGCTCCCGTCGGCAGGTGCCCCGATCTGCTCGCAGACCGCGGGGCGCAGCGGCTCCCAGCGCTCCATGGGGATGAGGTAGCTCTCGGGATCAGCGTAGCGGCGGCTTTGCTCCAGCCACACGTCGCCGGCACGCAGCGCGTCCCGCATCTGCCAGAGCGCGCACAGCTCGTAGTAGCAGCGGTCGAACTGGCCATCAGCGCCTCGGACGTAGGCACGCCACCTCCCAGGCACGAAGGCCGTCGGGGCGTCCTCCGGGAGCTTGCGCGTTCCTTCGGCGTTCATCCTCCGCAGCAGATCGATCGCGACGCCATCCTGGTGTGGCGCCTCGACCGTTGGGGACGCTCTCTCACTGATCTCGTCGTCACTCTCCACGACCTCGCCGCGCTCGACGTCGGCTTCGTCTCGCTGACCGAGGCGCTCGACCTCACCACTCCGACGGGTCGCGCGATGGCGGGCATGCTCGCGGTCTTCGGAGTTCGAGCGCGAGATCCTGCGCTCGCGGGTCAGGGCGGGCCTCGAACAGGCGCGCCGCGAGGGCCGCCAGCTCGGCCGACCGAAATCCGCGGCGCTCCTCGAGCCGAAGGTGCGCAAGCTCTTCGCGCAGAAGGTCAGCCAGGCCGAGATCGCACGCCGCCTGTCGCTCGGACGCACGTCGGTGCGACGCATCCTCGGTTCACGGCGATCGGGTGAACGGTGAAGATCCTTGGATTCTTCAGCTTTACTTCGGGGGCCCCTCTATCGCCACTACGAGCGGCACGCAGCCTGAGCCGCTGAGGTAGAGCGACCTGCTCAACCCCGCGCGCGGGCCGTCACCCTTGGCGAGGGTACATGCTCGTGGGCTTTCGCGCCCGGCTCGGGCCCTCCGCCTCCAAGTTGACATCCTCTCCGGCCTGAAGGCCGGAGATTTCGACTGGGCGGCTTGCGCCGCCGGTACGGCTGGGTTCCTGGGCCGAGTGCCTCGCTTCGCTGCTCGTATCTCCGCAGGCGTTACTTTCCCCCTGCCCGGGGGTAGTTCGCTTTCGCGACAACTTTCC
>Ga0335081_10019517_pt1 | contig 10966 bp, 11 predicted proteins | sample Lox_Sample_35_FD_206713 | JGI IMG/M metagenome (GOLD analysis project Ga0335081, IMG submission 206713) | Soil microbial communities from Loxahatchee National Wildlife Refuge, Florida, United States - Lox_Sample_3.5 | ecosystem: Environmental > Terrestrial > Soil > Wetlands | place: USA...
ACCCGCATGACCAGCCTGCTCCCGGACGACCCGGAGGCGGCGGGCCTCGCCTGCCGGCAATTCATCGATCTGTGGCACCGGGCGCTCGCCCGTGCATTGAGCTCCGGGTCGCAATCGTGGACCGACCCGGGAGCGACGCCGACCGGCAGCGAGCCGGTTGAGCCCGTCGACTGCGTTGAGATCCTCGCCGCCCATCGGACCGACGCGGTGTTCGCGCCCCAAGCGTCCGACGCGGACTTCGAACAGGAGGACGGCGACTATCGCCAACAGGTCCGCGCAGTCTACGAGGCGGTCGGCAAGGACCTCGACGGCGCGGTGGCCCAGCTCCCTCGCGATCGCGCGGGCAAGCGCGTGCGGTCGGCGGTGCGCCGGCGATGGGCAGCATGGCGCTATCGAGACGGCGCCGCGAAGGCGACATCCCAGCCGGCGTCATCGCAGCGCGAGACCGGCGGCGATCGCACGCGCGCGAACGAGCAGTTTGAGCCGATGGACCATGCGATATGGCCGGATCACTGGAGCAAGCAGGAAATACCCGGGGTGTGGGATGCCTCGCCCGAGGAGCGACTCGAGGGCACGCTCAACGAGGTCATCGAGGACGCCATCCAAACGATCGGTGACGATCTCACGCGGGAAATCGTGCGTCGGCGGGATCTCGACGGTCGCTCGTATCAGGACGTCGCCCGGGAGCTCGGCGTCTCGCGGGCTGATCAGACCATCGCACTGCACGCCGCCCGTGCGCATATCCGGCGCAGGATCGACGAAGCGCTAACCGCCGCAGGGGGTCGCAATGGCGCGCCTTGAGGAGATTGCCTGCCGCCAGTTCGTCGGGCTGGTGAGCGCCTACCTCGACCGGGTGCTCGACAGGCGGCGGCGCCGGTGGTTCGAGGAGCACGCGGTCGCCTGCGAGTATTGCGCGCGCTACTTGGACCAGCTGCGCCAGACCGTCGCCATGCTGGCCAGGTACGGTGCGGAGCAGCGCGGCCGTGCCGAGCCGGACGCCGAACTGCAGCCCTACGGCGGCGCCCAAGCGCCTTCCGCGGACGACGTCGCCTTCAAGTTCCTGCGCCGTGATCGGTGCAATCCCTTCAGCCGGTTCCGATGGCCCGAGGGTGAGTGGGTCGAGACCGAGTGGGCGGCCAAGGCGTCGGTCCCGGGCGTGCATGCCTGCCGCGCCGAAGATCTTCCCTACTGGCTCGGCCAGGAGCTGTGGCGCATCGAGCTCTGGGAATCGGAGCCCGAGACGCATGGCGTTCGGGCCCGCGCCGGCCGGCTGCGCGAGAGAGTGGGCGCCTGGGACCAGACCACCGCGCGCGCCTTTGCCGTGGACTGCGCCGAGGCCGTCGCTGAGCGGAGTGCGGCCGCGTTCGCGGACGCCGGGAAGATCGCCGAGGCCGCGCTCCTGCGCCTCCCGCTCAGCGAGCTGACCCAACAGCCGGACCCGAGCACCGCCAGCTTGTGTGCGACCTGGCAGTACGCCGTCGCGGCGGCATCAGAGAGCCTGAAGGAGGACGCCGTCGACGCGGCCGTCAGCGTCGCTTACACCGCGGCTCTTGCGGCGACACGCGCGGGCGGGATGGACGGGCGCGAAGCGGAGCGCAGCATGCAGGCTGATTGGCTGATACGCGCCCTGTCGCTGGGCGACGGACGGCGAGCGGAGGCCGCCGGCGCCGGCGCGCAGGAGGAAGCGCCGGCGAGCGAGTTGCCAGGGGGCCGCAACGACCGCGCTCGGGCTTTGTCAGCCCGCGCTTCGAAAGTTCCCGGGCCACCGCCGGTCCCTGGCTCCCTGAGCGCAGGTCGAGGACCAGTGAGCAACTCCTAGCGCGCACGCTCGGCCAGGATCTCCCGCGCCGCGCGCCGGCCCTCGCTGGCCGCCCCCTCCATGTATCCCTGGCACTCGACCGAGCAATGGTCGCCAGCGAACAGCACGTTGCCCATGCGCACCCGCTCGTAGCCGGCGAAGCGGTGATACTGCCCCGGGCGGTAGAACGGATACGACGCACGTGCCAGCGGGTCGAGGGCCGGGACGGACAGCGTCGCGCGCCCGGTCCAGGTCGCCGCCAGGCCCGGAAACACCGGCTCGAGCGTTTCCAGCAAGCGGTCGGCGTAGGCGCGCACGGCGGGGTCGCCGTCGGCGTCACCCCGGGGTTCTCGGGGGGTGAAGCGCGCGGCTGTCTCCCCTCCGGTGTAGTTGACGAGGATGGCTGAGCTTCCCGGCTGGCCCCGGGTGGCCTCCCACGTGCTCTGGTAACCCACGTCGGTGTAGGAGGTGCCGTTGCCGAGCCCCCAGGGGCCCTCGGTGGCCCAATAGCGGCAATCGAACTGCAGCGCCAGCTTCGCGCTCCGGCCACGCCCCAGTTCCTCAATCGCCGCCTGCTTGCGGGCGTCGAACCCAGCGCGCGCGTAGTCCACCTCGCGCAGCACCGAAAACGGCACGGCCAGGATGACCCGGCCCGCCGTCACTTGGGTTGTCTGGCCGTCGACATCGAACACGAGCGTGATCCTCCCGTCGGGCCGCGACGCGATCGCCTCCAGGCGCCAGCCCTGCCGAACCGGGTCGGGTAGCTCCGAGGCGATGGCTTGGGGCAGCTGCTCATTACCACCCTCGATTCGGAAGCGCTCGTCTGATTCGCCGAAGATCGAGAAGCCGGGCTCTTCGGTCTGCGAAGCGAGCGCGTACACGAGGTTCAGCGCCGACTGCTCGGTCGCCTCCGCCGCCAGCTCGGTCACGTAGGCGACCTCCAGGAACCGTCCGAGCGCAGAGGCGGCACCGCCCCAAACGCGCGAGTCGATCCAATCGCGGACGGTCATGGCGTCCAGCTCCAGGCCCGCGTCGGTGTGCTCACGCCAGCTCACGAGCCCGGCCGCGCTGAGGTCGTCCCGCAAGCGTGCCCGGAGAGGTTCGAAGTCGGCCTCTACTCGCGCGGGTGAGTAGCGCTGACCGGACACCCAGAGCGTGTCACTGGAGCCTGCCGGCTCGGCGGCGATCAGGTCCACTGTGCGTAGTCCCAGCCGGCGCGCCAGCGCGTGCATCGTGTGATGTTGGCTATCGATCAGCTCTCCGCACCACTCGGTCGTCTGACCGTCGGCCCAGTAGCCTCGCAGGTCCGACCTCATCCGCCCGCCCACGCGATCGGAGGCCTCGAAGACCGTCGCCGCGACATCTGCATGCGCCAGCTCGCGGGCGGCACAGAGGCCGGCGAGGCCGGCGCCAACGATAGCGATGTCAAGCTCAGAGGCGACGTGCCTATACTAAAAGCAGGCGCGAACCAGTACGTCTTGCGCCGGATGGATCGAGTGCGGAGCCCGGATCGACGATCTCGCGGCGCAGTTGGATGATTTGCGGGCACGATCGCCGTCAGGTCGTAGGCACCCAACCGGCAACCGCGGCGAAGTGCTCGGACTCCAGCAGGTAGTCGCTGGCTGCCGCGAGCGTCATCGCCCGCACGCTCGCCCCAGGCGTCAGCGCGCTGCAGGCGAGCGCAAGCAGCTCGACTGCGCCGGGGTTGGTCGTCCGCAGCCGCTCGGCGGTCAGCGATCGGGCAAGCACATCGCACAACAGGTGCCCCCGGGACTCCGGCAGCGTGAATGCCATGGCGTGAGCGCCTCCCGGTCGATCGCCGGGAACCTACCCGGCGCGGCGGAGTACGTCGAGCTCGCCGGCGAGGCTGCGCGATCCTGGCCAGCTCGCCGCGGGCGCACGCGGGTCGGTGCCGAGCACGATCGCCCGCCGGCGCGCGTAGTCGGGCAACGGCACGCCATTGTTGGCGGTCAGCAACGCGACCGCCCGCTGGCGGTGCAGCTCGCCCTCGCGTTCAAAGCGCGCACCGTTGCCGAGCACCGCCACCGCCGTCCGCTGCGGTCTATCGGGCTTGTCGGGCTCACCGAGCAGGATGAGCGGCTGTGAGAGCTTCGGGCCGGGATGAAGCGATAGCCCTCGCCACGGTTATCCAGCCGGCCGAGGATCTCACCCGGAGCGCAACCGAGACAAGCCAGCAGGCATCTACCCACTGGAAATCGCCTAGTAGGTACGCGGACCGGCGTGGATTTGACAAAGCTCCGCGCGCGTTTAGCTTAGACCTCGCCCTAGACACGCTTGGCCTGATATTCCGCCGATGTGTTGGCGATCATCGGGTATGGCGCTGTGGGTTGAGAGCGCCCGGCGCTGGCTTGCGGCTGGCGCACCACACCAGCGCCGGCTCGCAGCCCGGGACTGCCGAGGGCACGCTCAAAGCCTTCAAGCAGCTAACCAGGCCGTCGCCTGCCTGGCGCGCCATGTGTCCCTAGGATGCGATTCCCGCTCGGGCTTCCTCCCCGCCCGGCCTCGCGATTGAGCGGCTGCCTTCGCGTGTGGCTGGCGCTGTCGACCTGCTGGGGGCTAGCGCGCCCGGCTGACGATCGTACCTCGCGCGCAAACGGTCGCGAGCCACGGCTCGCCGGGTTCTGAATCGTCCATTCGCCGGGGCGTGGGCCGAGCTGCCGGCAGGCGGACGATTCTCGTGATCGCGGCGGCGTGTCTCAGCGCTGAGAATTTCCCAGCGCTGGGAATTCTCGTCTGCCCGTCAGATGTCTACCGAACATCCGCGATCGCTGGCAAACTTCAAAGTTGCTGCAACGGCTAAAACCGCTTTCAGAGCAATGACCGATACGCAGATGAAAGAAGCGGCCGCGGGCGATCAGTCGATGATCGCCGCCGTCGATTTCGCTGCGGTGCTCCAAGCGCGGCAGCAGCTCGGTCCGCCGCAGGCCTGATGCCGTCGCGGCTGTGCCCGACTTGCAGGCAGATCGTGGCGGCGGTCGGGTTTGGCGCGCACGTGCTCCGCTGTCAGCGAGCTTCTGGCGATCTCAGGACTACACGACGCTGGCGCACGATCCGAGCGCAGGTCATCGCGAGAGACGGTGGTGCGTGCGTCCAGTGCGGTAGCACGGTCGACCTCACCGTGCATCATCTTGGCGAAGACCCGAGAGTCAACAACTCCTTGCTGACCCTCTGTGAGACCTGCCATCGGGCACGCCATGCATCGCGACCGTAAATGGCCCCCGGCCATCGCGATCATTGCGCAGGACGTTAGCTGGCGAGGCTTAGCGCTCGCGGCGAGCGAAACTTGGCCAAGCGGGTTTTCTGGAATGCCGCTCGGGTACGGCTATTACTGCGGCGCTCGAACGGGTTGCCGTGATCGCTGAGATCCCCTGCGCGGTCAACGTGTATGAGCCTTCTCTCGTGATCCATTCGGCTGCCGGGTCGTATTTACCTGCCTAGATATGCGCGCCCCGTTGGCAGGCGGTTTGGAGAGCCACTGTAAGTATCGCGCTCGACTGCGAGCATTCATCCGCAGTCGAGCGCGGAGTAGAGCGAGCGGCAGCCGAGTGTCACTCGCTCTTTGCGAAGGTCGCGGCAGGTTGTGCTCTGGGCGCCGCCGGCAAAATGAATCGCGGGCGGCGATAACGCGCTTGCGTGCTTCGACGCGCTCGGGCGCAGCTACGACATCGCGCGCCAGGCGTGGACTGGGAGGTCGACGAATCGCGGGATGGGGCATCCGAACAGGAGCTTCGCGCCCGGATCGACGTGCCCTCAGACCCCGAGGCGGCGCAGAGTGCGGCGCGGGTACGGGCGCAGCTCGACGCGCGCCGGGATGCCCGGCGACGTCGCTACATGGAAGTTCAGTTTCGCTTGCCCGATCGCGCCGCCTAGCGGGCGTCCGCGCAGTTCGCCGCCGAGCTAGATACGCTTAGCGGGTCTAGATTGCTTTATCTTCCGGCGCGCGCCGCTCCCAACGGGGCGGCGTTCGTCGTTTTCAAAGGTTCCGCCTCGTTTTCAATGTTCTGACCGCCGGCCTCGCTATTTTCGGCGGCGAAGATATGAAGCGATCATCTAGACAAGCGACCATTGGACGCGCGTAAGACTTCGCGCCGGCTGAAGACTGCGCCCGAAGCGGCCACCGTAGCGCGCGTGCTCAGGATCAACATGGCCTTCCTCGATGCCCGAGGCCGGGAGCGTGTGCGCTTCACGGCGGGTGCTCAGCCGCGACCGAAAGAGATCGCGCGAGCCGCCGCGATGCTGCGCCCCGCTCTACGCACGACGGCGAACGTTTCGGCTCCGGCGCGCATCGCTCCGCGTCCGCGCGCGCGCCGTCCTGTCTCCTCACGCGGTCCACCTACCGAGGATGACTCTGAAGAGGACCACGGTCCTGTAGCGGCCCGTCCGGGCCTTTCTACACGCACGACGACGCGCTGCATTGGCTGCGGTGGCGAGTTCTCGCCGCGTGGTCCGCGCGCCCGGTTCTGTGCACGCTGTCTGGAGATCCGCAAGGCAGGGTTTTCGGCCGGTTGGGTCGCGCACCGCGAGCGCCAGGTCGCCGAGCAAACGCTCGACGCGGTCGCGTGCGATGATAAGCGCGAGCGGAGAGGTGCTCGATGAGCGCCACCGATCCGCAGCGCACCTGGTGGGACGCGCTCGAGCGCGGCGACTACGGGCCGCGCGGCCCGCTGCACAGCTTCCGCTCGGGCTGCCCGCTGTGCGGCAGTGACAACCCGACCGCGCTGCACGTGTTTGTCGGCGCCGATGGGCGAGCCGTTCCACACTGCTTCGTCTGCGAGGGGCATCCTCGTGCCATAGCACTGGCGGCCGGACTGGATCCGCGCGACTCGTTCCCCGCTGGCCATCACAAAGCGCGCCGTAGGTCACTCTCCGAGGCTCGGCGTGCCGACTTCCACGGGAACGCGCGGAGCGTCGCGAACATCCTCAAGGCGCTCGAGCTGCTCGGAGCGCCGCAGAGCTACTGGCAGTTCGAAAGCCGCGGCTGCGCATTTTGCGGTGACCCAGGTGCGCTCCTGACGGTCACCAGCTGGGGGCAGCGACCGTGGCTGTCCTGCCCGTCGGGTTGCACGCTCGACGAGCATCTACAGGCCCTCGCCGGGCGCGTTCAAGACCGAAAGGTGAAAGCGGCATGACTGACCCGCTTGAAGATGCGTTGAGCGACCTCCGCGTCACCAAAGCGAGCAATGTCACTCCGGCGAACACGCGATGGGTGTGGCAAGGATGGATCCCGCTGGGAATGCTGTCCCTGCTACTCGGGCTGCCGGGGAGAGGCAAAACAACGCTAGCCGAGCAGCTCGCCGCAGACGTGACCCTAGGCGAGCTTGCGGGAGGTCTGTACGGCAAGCCGGCCGACGTGCTGTTCGTCAGCTACGAGGACGCGCTCGCTGAGACGCTCGTGCCGCGGCTAATGGCGGCCGAGGCCAATCTTGAGCGCGTGCATTTCGTCGGGTGTAAGGACGCGAATGGAGTGTTAGACCTGACGCGCCATCTTCTGGACGTCGAGCGCCTAGCGGTTGATCTCGAGGCCCGGCTGATCGTTATAGACCCGTTGGTCGCTGGTCTGCCGCGCGACAGCGTCAACAGTCACCGCGATCAGGACGTGCGGTCGGTGTTGGCGCCGCTAGCGGCACTCGCGGCTCGGTGCGAACTAGCGGTGCTCGCGACGATGCACTTCAGCAAAGCGGCCACGAGCGCGCTGATAGGCGCTGGCGGCTCTATCGGCTTCGTCGGCGCCGCGCGTTCAATCCTCGTGTTCGGCGTCGACCCCGACGACGAGCGCGGCGCCGAAGGACCGAAGCGGGTGCTCGCCCACGCGAAGTGCAACGTGGGCCGCCTTCAGAAGTCGCGCGAGCTCGCGCTGACCGAACATGTGATCGATCCATTCGGCGCCAGTCCGATCTACACGTCCCGCGTCGAGATCGGCGAGCAGTGCAACGTGTCCGCCGACGACCTCGTTCAGGATTGGGATCGGAAGATGTCGCCGCGCGTGGAGGCCCAGCGTTTCTTGCGCGGACTTCTCGCTGACGGGCCGCATCGCGCGAAAGAGGTCATCGAGCTCGCCGAGAGAGCAGACATAGCGATCAAGACGCTGTATCGAGCGAAGGATGACCTCAAGGTCGACTCCTTCCAGCGCCAGCGCGAGTGGTGGTGGGTCATGCCCGAGGAGCAGGAGCCGCCCGAAAGCCAATCATCCGATGAAGAGGAGAAGGACGAATGACCGTCAGACCGTCAGATGGTCAGATCCTCACGTGGGAATCTGACCATCTGACCACCTCACCAGGCCGTGTGAAGCTCACACGGCCGGAACGCTCACTCGAGGACACGGGTCGCGCTCGACGCTCGTCCGCGTATGGGACGGAGGACGACTACTGCCACATCTTTGTCGGCTCGGCCCCGTACCGATACACGAGCTGCGGCTTGCGGCTCGATCGCCCGGTCAAGGTCGCGCAGACGCACGCGGCGCCACCGTGCCCGAATGGGCATCCGCCGTGTCCTGAGTGCGTCCGGGTGCGAGCCGAGGACAAGGCGGCATGACCGACCGCCGCCACCACGACGACGACGACCGCCGGGCGTGAACACCCCCGTGCTCGAATGGTGTGGCAAGGCGACGTCGAGCGTTACGGGTAATCGCGACCCAACCCTTGCCCTAATCAAGGTAGTGGACGGTTACCCGGGGGGAGGACAAGTTGCGTCCCCAACCCGCAGCACTGGCAGCGGATTACCCGTAACAAATCGGGGGTCACGCCTACCGAAAAGCGGCATCGACGCATTCGGGTTCAAGCTCGTGGGCGCGATCGCGTATTGCACGCACTGCCCGTGTGGCGGTGCATTGCGTGACTGGCCGCAGTGGAAGCGGGCCAAGCATTACGAGGCCGAGCACAAACGCCAAGCGCTCGCGGCCAAACGGGCAGCCACGAGGCGAACCTCCGATGCGCTCCGCAAAGCACTCGCCGAAGAGTCCGCCAAGTATGAGCCACCGACCGCCGCCGAGGCACTCGACCTGTATCGGCAGGAGATCGGTTGCGACCCGAGCCCGGCAGAGCTGATCTGCTGGGTTGAGGACCTAGCGCCCTCGGCGCCGGCCCCGGACACCGGACCGCTACCCGAATCGGTCAAACGCCGCGAGCGCCGGGGCCGGTCCAAGCGGTGGGACGCGGCGCGCGAACCGCGTGCATGCCGCGAGTGCGGCGGCGAGTACACACCGGCCGACGCCCGGCAGGTGTTCTGCTCGGCGAAGTGCCGCAAGCGTTACGCATATATGAAGCCTCGACGCGGCGGACAGCAGGGAGAGGAATCGCACTACGGGGAGGGACAAGTTGCGTCGCGCAAGTCCAATGCCCACGGGGCATTACCCGTAACAAATGAGGGGTCTAACCCCCCGAAATGCGCCCGATGCGAGGAGCCGTTCAAACCTACCCGGACCGATCAGCGCTACTGCTCGAACGCATGCCGCCAGGCTGCCTATCGCGAGCGCCAACGGGAGGCCGGTGCCTGAGCTGTCGTTCACCGACGCCGAGCTTGACCGCCTGGCCGAGCTGCTCGCCGACCGGGTCGCGGTGCGGGTCGGCGCCGGCTCGCCAGCAGAGCACAGGGCGGCGCCGCTGGCCGACGTGATGCTCACGTGCTCCCAAGCGGCGCAGCGCGCCGGAACCCACGTCGAGACCATCCGCCGCGCAATCCGATCCGGAGCGCTGTCCGCCGGCAGGCTGGCCGCTCGCCGCGGATCGCGCCCGCTGACCTCGACGCATGGCTGACCAGAAGCGAACGGCCCGCTCGGCAACCGAGGAAGCCGCGCAGACAGATGCGAACCGCCCGCAATCCGCTCGCCGAGGCGCTCGCGACCATGGACCAGCGCGACGGCAGCGGGATACGATCAGTCACAGAGACAACCAAGTCGGCCGGGCGACGCACCCACGTCCCCGGCCATGGCCCAAGGGAGCTACCCCCATGAGCAGCAAGGAAGCTATCCGCTCACGCACGACCGTGACCGGGGGTCCGCGATGAGCGTTCAGAAGCGCGGCAAAGCGTGGCGTGTCCGCTGGCAGGAAGGCGACCGCATGCGCTCGCGCACGTTCGACCGCAAACGCGACGCCCAGCTGTTCGACGGGGAGATCCGCCGCCAACGCCGGCTCGGATCACTGTCCGCGCTCGACGCCGGCACCGAAACGCTCGACACCTACGTGACCCAGACGTGGGCTCCGGCGCACATGGCATCGCTCGCGACAAGAACAAGACGGGTCTACACGAACCTGTACGACGTCCACATCTCCCCCGGCCTAGGCACGGTGCCGTTGCGCGACCTGAAACCCGAGATGATCGCCCGGTGGCAGTCTGACCGGCTTGCCGCCGGCGCCGGACCGACCGCGGTGCAAAAGGCGATGGTGCTGCTCGGCGGGATCCTGCAGCGCGCCGTCGAGTCCGGTCGCATCCCAGCGAACCCCGCCCGGCTGGTGCGCAAGACACGGCTGCCGCGCCGCGCCGAGGTGCGCCCGCTCGCGCCGGCCACCGTGGAGGCGATGCGCGCCGCATCCTCCCCGCGGGACGCCGGCCCTGCTCGCAGTGCTGGCCTATGCCGGCCTGCGGCCGGGCGAGGCGCTCGCGCTGCGCTGGGGCGACATGCGCGACCGGACGCTGCTCGTCGAACGGGCGCTGTCGTTCGGCGTGGAGAAAGACACGAAAACGGGCGCGCACCGCACCGTCCGTCTCCTCGCACCGCTCGCCGCCGACCTGCGGGAGTGGCGGATGCGCTCAGGCCGCCCAGACGACCGCGCGCTGATCTTCCCCGGCCACAACGGCAAGCCGTGGAGCGAGCCGGCCTACCAAGCGTGGCGGTCTCGAGCGTTCGCCCGCGCGGTCATCGCTGCCGGTCTCGAGCACGCGGCGAGGCCTTACGACCTGCGCCACAGCTTCGCTTCGCTGTTGCTGCACGAGGGTCGGTCGGTGATCTACGTCGGGCGCCAGCTCGGCCACGACGCTCGCCTCACCCTCGGCACCTACGGCCACGTGATCGACGAGCTCGAGGACGCGCCGCGCCAGGACGCCGAGGCCGCGATCCTCGCCGCCCGCGCAAGCTCCGGCGCCCTGATGCTCCATACAGGAGCGGACGCCCCAAGGGCAACATAGAGCGACGGCGCCTCACGACGGTGCGCT
>Ga0335081_10019518_pt1 | contig 10966 bp, 10 predicted proteins | sample Lox_Sample_35_FD_206713 | JGI IMG/M metagenome (GOLD analysis project Ga0335081, IMG submission 206713) | Soil microbial communities from Loxahatchee National Wildlife Refuge, Florida, United States - Lox_Sample_3.5 | ecosystem: Environmental > Terrestrial > Soil > Wetlands | place: USA...
AGGTCCAGCGCGCGGCCGGTTTCCTTGTTGTCGGTGGCCCACAGCGAGCTCGCGGGGCGCGCGCGCGTCTTGCACCAGGTGCGCAGCGCGGCGATCTTCTCCTTCATCGTGCGCGACAAGGGCACCGTCTCGCCAAGCGAGTGGACGATGCCTTCGCTGGTGAGCACGCCGTTGACGCCGTTCTTGTCGTACTCGTCGAACAGCGCGCTGACCACCGCCTGCTCGATCTCGGCGCCGGTCATGCCCTCGCTCTTCTCGGCGAGCAGGTCGAGGTTGAACGCGCCCGGGTCGCGGCCGCGCCGCTTGACGTGGATGTCGAAGATCTCGCGCCGCTCGGGCGGGCTGGGCAGGTCGACGAAGAAGATCTCGTCGAAGCGGCCCTTGCGCATCATCTCCGGTGGCAGCTCGTCGACGTTGTTGGCGGTGGCGATGACGAACACCGGCGTGGTCTTCTCCTGCAGCCAGGTGATGAAGCTGCCGAAGACGCGCGCGGCGGTGCCGGCATCGCTCTGGTTCGAGCTGCCCGTCCCGCTGAAGCCTTTTTCCAGCTCGTCGACCCAGAGGATGCTCGGCGCGACGGCCTCGGCCATCTGGATGGCGCGGCGCATGTTCTCTTCCGACGACCCCACGATTCCGGCGAACACCTTTCCCACGTCGAGCCGCAGGAGCGGCAGGCGCCACGACGCGCCCACCGCCTTGGCGGTCAACGACTTTCCGCCGCCGGGGATTCCCACCATGAGGATTCCCTTCGGCCGCGGCAGGCCGAACTTGCGCGCTTCCTCGCTGAAGGCGGCCTGGCGCTTGCGCAGCCAGCTCTTGAGCTGGTCGAGGCCGCCGATGTTGTCCATCTTCTCCTGCGTGCGGAAGAACTCGAGCACACCGCTCTTGCGGACGATGCGCTCCTTCTCGGAGAGGATGACGTCGATGTCGAAGGTGCCGGTCTGCACCAGCGACTTGGCGAAGACGTTCTCCGCCTCGTCGGCGGTGAGGCCGAGCGCCGCCTCGATGATGTGCTCGCGCTCCTGCCCCTGCGGCGACTGCCGGCCGGGCACCATGCTCATGACGCGGTCGAGGATCTGGCCGATCTCGGCGAGCTCGGGCAGCGGGTATTCGACCACCGCGACTTCCTTGTCGAGCTCCGGCGGAATCTGCAACAGAGGCGAGATCATGAAGACGGTCTTCAGCGTCTCCTTGAGGTTGCGCGCCAGGTCGCGCAGGAGGCGCACGACCTCCGGGTTCTTCTGGAACGCGTGCAGGTCGCGCAGGATGAACACCGCGCGCTCGTCTTTTTTGGCCTCGAGGACGAAGCGGAGGGCTTTCAAAGGATCCTTGCTGTCGCCCTGCTGCTCGCCGCCGACGCGCACGCCCTCGGTGACGCTCCAGGTGTAGATTTTGGTCTTGTAGTTCTTCTCGCGCTCGCGGGTGTGCAGCACGTCGGCGATGCTCTTCTCGACCCGCTTCTCCTCGCTCGAGAGGATGTAGATGAGCGGATACCGGGCGCGCATCAGGTGCTCGATGTCCTTGTCCACCCGGCGCAGCTGCGCCTGCCGCTGCACCTCCTCGGCGACCTCCTTCGGCTGCGAGGAGAGCGCCATGGCGGGTGCGGCCGGAGCGGCGGAGATCTTTCGCGGTGCGCCGAAGGGGTCGGCCTCGGGAGGAGTCATATGGGATTGCCGAGCGTAGCACAGGTAGTGGACTGCAAGAATGCCTTTGGGTTGCCGCCGTTAGGCGTTTGGGTTTACCGTCAACACCGTGGATTTCACCGCGCACCAGGGGCCCATGGCGCTGCAGCGCCTCAAGGACCAGGGCGGCTTCAACGGCGACCGCATCGAGTCGTGCGCGATGCCCACCGTGTTCGCCAGCGGGTCCGACTGGCTCAAGACGGTGGTCGAGAAGAGCGACCTGGCGGAAGGCAACCTGGCCGGCACGCGCATCCGCGAGACCACGTTCGCGCACACGCAATTGCGCAAGGCGCGGCTGCGCGGCGCGCGGCTGGAGCGCGTCGAGATCTATTTCTGCGACCTGAACGAGCTGGACGCGGGGCAGATCACCGCGCGGCGCTTCAAGATCCACGGCAGCGAGGCCATGAACGCGGCGTTCTCCGGCGCGCAGATCTCGGTGGCGCGCTTCGAGGACACCAAGCTGTACCGGGCGAAGTTCGACGGCGCCTCGCTGGTGCGGGTGGTGTTCGTCGACTCGCGGCTGGGCGCGGCGTCGATGGAAAAGGCCGATTTTTCCGGCGCGCGGCTGGTGGACGTGTCGCTGCGGGGCGCGAATCTGATGGGCGCCACGTTCGCGCGCGCGACGCTGATCGGCGTCGACCTGCGCGACGCCGGGCTCGACGGGGCCGATTTCAGCGGCTGCTCGGCCATCGGCTGCCAGTTTCCTGCGGGGTTCGGCACATGAGCGACAACGTGCGCCACGACAACGACCCGGCGCTTCAGGTATCCAACGATCTGCGCGCGCGGCTGCGGGGCATGGCGGGCGACGAGCTGATCGAGCTCTGCGCGCAGCTGCTCACGACCTACGTGATCGAGGGCGTGGTGCCGCTCGCGCGCGCGTCCGAGAGCACCGATGTGGCGGCCGACAACGTCGGCGACGAGACGTTCGCGCAGATGCTGAAGCGGCTGAAGGCGTCGAAGAAGGATCCCATCCTCGAGCGGTTCATCATCGACGGCGAGAACATCTCGGTGCGCATCGATGGGCAGGGAGTGCTGCCGCTCACCGAGTACCGGCGGCCGACGGCTCCCCCGCGCGGGCCGGGCGTGTCGGTGGTCGAGGCGCCCCCGCCGCGGCGCGAGAGCGTGCCGGGGGCGTCGACGTCGATCTACAACCGCAGCCTGTACTCGAACGAGGCGACGCCGGCGCGGGTGGGCGCGCCGCCGCAGCCGCCCGCGCCGCAGCAGCCCGCTTCGCCGCAGCAGGCGCAGCGGCCGGCCGCGCAGCAGCAGCCGGCTCAGCCCGCGCAACCGGGCCAGCCCGGCCAGAAGAAGGAAGAGCCGAAGAACGACCGGTTCTCGCTCATCGAGCTGGAGTAGCTACTGGCAGCTGCGGGCCTGCTCACCGCACACGTGCTCGCAGCGCAAAGCGTCGATCGTTTGCGGCCCGCCACGCGCGTCCCCGGGGGGCGACTCCTGCGTGGCGTCGGCGAGGCAGGCGCTCATGCAGGCATCGTACTCGGCACCGCACCGGTCGTCCGTGGTCGCAATCTCCAACGCCGCACAGGCGGGGAGAGTCGCGACCAGCAGCAGCAGGCGTCGCACGTAGAGTCGTTAACCGATTGGCCGATGGGTAGGGGCCGACAGCGGCATCATGTCGCGCGGCTACTTGCAGCTCTTCGCCTGCTCGTTGCACGCCTGCGTGCAGTGCGCGACGTCGAGCTGCTCCTGCTGCGGCACCAGGTGCGGATTGGCGTCGCCGGCCGGGTTCGGCGTCGCAGTCGGGCAGCGGCTGAGGCAGGCGTTGTACTGCTGGCGGCAGGGCTCGGTCATGGTCGCGGTGTTGAGCGGCGCGCAGGCGGCGAGCAGGACGCCGATCAGAGCCGCTCGAGCGCCACGGCCTGCGTGGGCAGGCTTTCCATCGGCTCGCCTCGGACCGCGAGATATGCATGGGCCGCGCACAGCCCGGAGACTACGCCGGAAGCGAGCTGCATCAAACCGGTCTCGGCGCTGAGGTAGATGCCGTCGCTCTCGAAGCAGAGCGCGTAGGCGGCCCACGAGGTGGCGCAGGAGGCGGCGACGGCGGCGGTGAGCGCCAGCCAGCGGCGCAGCGAGGCGCCGGAGAGCAGCTCGCCGGCGGCCCACGGCACGGCTCCGAGCGGCACCGGCGCGATGAACCCGAGCAACATTGACGCCATGCGCCCGTCGCTGAAGCCGGCGGTCAGGTCGGAACACGCCACCGCGCCGGCCGCTCCCAGAAGCGACGAGCCGAGCACCAGGCTGCGCTCCAGGCGGTCCCGGTTGAAGGGCGCGAGCAGCCGCCGCTCCACCAGCCGCCGCACGCCGATGATGGCCGGCAGCGCGAGCAGCGCCGCGGAGAAGAGCGTCGCGAACGTCGTTCCGGCGATCGCCGGGATCAGCGCAGTCATGGCAACCTCCGCGCTACCGACAAGACGCAACAGCGAAGCCGAAGTTTCATTTCAGGCCTCGAGCGGGCCGCGGCTGCGCAGGTAGATGGCGGCGGAACAAATGGTCGCCGCGGAACCGGCCGCGGCCAGCGCCACGGCGGTGCCGGCGGGAATGGCGGTGCCGAACGCGAGCACCGCGGCGAAGTAGGCCGCGGCGAGCGAGGCGGCGAACGACTCCTCCTGGCGGGCCGACGCGCCGGAGAGGATCTCGCCGGCGGTCCACGGCGCAAGCCCGATGACTGGCGGCGCGAAGAGGAAGAAGAGGCGCACCGCGGCGGAGTCGAGTTGGTCGATGGGGAAGCGGAAGCCGGCGAGCAGCACCACCGACGCGGAGACCGAGGCCGCGGCGAGGCCGGCGGCGGCCAGCACGCAGCAGCGCTCGAGGCTGCCGCGGACCAGCGGGGCGAACGGGCGGCGGCGCGAGGCGCGCGAGACGGCGAGGAACGACGGCGCGGAGAGTGCGGCGGCGATGGCGGGCGGAGCGAGGAGCGCGATCATGGCTGGGGCTGCTCCATCCGCGCCTGCCTGTGCCACCAGAGCCAGCGCAGCGCGACGGCCGAGGCGACGACGGCGAGGCCGACGTCGCCGCTGCCTTCGAGGGCGGCGCGGGCGAGGGCGAGGGCGCGGGACATGGCCATGCCTTGTGCAACGCGCGGGCCGGTGAACGGTGTTCACTTCTTTCGAGAGCGCCAGTGAACGGCGTTCACCAAATCGCCCGCGCGGGCTCTACGATTCGTAGATTGTAGAATCGTCGATCACCGGCCCGCGCACCGCCAGGTACACCGCCGCGGCCGCCAGCGCGCCCAGCAGGGGCGACTGCGCGAACGCCGTGCCCACGTGCGCGGCCGCCGCCGCGCCCAGCAGCCCCTCCACGCGAAACACGGACGGCCCCGAGAGGATCTCGCCCGCCAGCCACGGCGCGCTGGCCAGGGCCGGCGCGCACGCCGCCGGCGAGAGCTCCGGCCAGAGCCACAGCTCGACGGCCGTCACCGCCGCCGCCGCCCGCTCGACGCTTCCGCGCACCAGGAAGGCGGCGGGCCGGCGCAGCGTCAGCGCCGACACCGCCAGCATCGCCTCGGCCGGCACCGCGAGCAGGGCCAGCAGCGCGGCGAGCATGCTTCAGCGCTCTGCGCGCGGCCCGGCCTGCTTCTGCGCCACCACCGGCTGCCGGCGGTGCACCACGATGGTCCGCTGGGTCATGAGGTCGTCGTCCTCGCGGGCGATGATCACCACCGTGCTGTTTCCGGGCTTGAGCGGCAGGTCGGCGGTGAAGTCGAGCTGCCTGCGATCGGCCACCGCCTGTCCGGGCGCGGCCTTCTTCGCCGTGCGGAAGAAGACCTTGCGGTAGTCGTTCTCGTGCTGCACGAAGATCTGCAGGTCGCGCATGCCGTTCACGTCGGCCGCGCTGCCCACCAGCGGCAGGTGATCCTGGTCGGTGTCGACGCCGCCGCGCGACGGATCGACGTTGGCGAGCTTGATCATCGGCGGCTCGCTCTGCATCGCCTGCGCCACGGTCTTGAGGTTGACCTTGGCCCGCGCGTCCTCGCGCGCCGCCGCCGCGGGCAAGAAGCCGCTGCGGCCCTTCTCCCACTCGACGCGCCAGAAGTCGCCCGCCTTGCCGTGCGCCGCCAGCACCGCGCCCTTCTTCACCGTGGCCAGCTTGCCGCCCGCCTCCTGCGCGCTGGCCAGCACCGCCGTGTCCACCGTAACCCGCACGTTCCCGTTGCCCGCGGCGAGCGGCACCTGCGCGCCCACCGGCAGGAGCAGCTTGTCGCGCTGCGCCTCGTAGGTGTCCTTGTCGCCCACCTCGAGCCGCACCGGGACCGACTCGTCCAGCGGCTTCTTCACCTCGAGCACGAAGGTGGCCGTCTTCGACTCACCCGGCTTCAGCGGCCCGATCTTCGTCCGGCCCTTGCGCACGTTGATGCGGTCCTCGGCGAGGTTGTGCAGCGCGGCGTACGCGTCGAATGCCTGGCCCTGGCCGACGTTCTTCACGTCGACGGTGACCTCGACGGTATCGCCCTTGTCGCCCTTGCGGAGCAGGCCGTCGCTCGAGTCGACCTGCCAGCTCCAGGCGAACGCCGGCCGCGGCAGCTCGGCGATGTCGCTCTCGGCGTGCGAATCCTCCAGCTGGTCGGCCTCGTCGTCGTCCCACTTGAGCGTGACGTCGTCGCGCCGCGACGGCATGTACCGCGGAATCTTCACCGGCACCGTCCAGGTGCGCTTCTCGCCCGGCTGCAGCGCGCCGAAGACGAACTCGCGCCGGTCGAGCACCGAGTCGTCGCTCTTGGTGTACGCGCGCAGGCGGTACACCGGCACCGGCCCGGTGTTGTGCGCGGTGATCGACACGTCCATGGTGCCGCCGGCCTGCGTACGCGGCACGCGGACCTCGGCCTGCACCTTCGCGCCGCGATTGGTGACGCCCGCCTGCTGCTGCGGCGCCGGCGACCAGTTCACTCCCATCGCCTCGAGCGCCTTCTTCACCTTCTCCTGCTCCTGCGCCCGCTTCTGCTCGACGAACGGCTTCGCCTGCTGGAGCTGCTGCAGCCGGTCGGTCGACGTCGCCGTCGCCAGCAGGTCGCGGCAGAACTCGATCTGGTAGTCCATCACCACGCCGTCGTCGTCGGACGGGTCGTCGTCGGAGCTGTCGTCCTCGGGCGGCTGGCCGGCCTCGATGAGCTCGCGGTTCTTCTTCTCCTTCGCCGTCTCCTCCTTGAGGAAGCGCAGGCTCTCGAACGGCTTTTGCGACACGCGCTCGCGGCCCGCCTTGGCGGCCTCCTCGTCGTGCGCGAAGCCGTTGGCGAAGTGCTTGTCGTAGTCGGCCTCGCGGAACGTCTTGGGCGGGGCGAACAGGTCGATGCGGTCCTTCACGATGCGCGCCGGCACCAGCTCGATGTCGGGCGTGATGCCGACCTCCTGGATGCTGACGTCGCCCGGCGTGAGGTACTGCGCGATGGTGAGCTTGAGCGCGCTCTCGTCGCCCGAGTCGCGGTCCTTGAAGTCGTAGAGCACCTGCACCGAGCCTTTGCCGAAGCTCTGGCGGCCGACGATGATGGCGCGGTTGAGGTTCTTGAGCGCGCCGGCGACGATTTCAGACGCCGAAGCGCTCTCCGACGAAATCAGCACCGCCATGGGGAACTCGCGCTCGCCGCCGTCGTTGCGCGCCAGCTTCGGCTCGCGCAGCGTGCCATTGACGCCGACGGTGGTGACGATGGTGCCCTCCTCGACGAACGCGTCGCTCACCTGGATGGCCTGCTCGAGCAGGCCGCCCGGGTTGCCGCGCATGTCGAGGATGAGCCCCTTCAGCGTCCCGCCGTTCTGCTGCTTCATCGTGCGGATCGCCGCCATCATGTCGCGCGTGGTGGTGCCGGAGAACCCGGAGAGCCGCACGTAGCCGACGCCGTTGTCGAGCAGCTTGGAGACCACCGTCTCGTACGTCACCAGCGCGCGGACCAGGTCGAGCTTCTTCAGCTCCGCGCCCTTGTGCTGCACGTAGATGGACACCTTGGTGCCCGGCTTGCCGCGCATGCGGTCGACGGCCTCCTGCAGCTCCATGCCGCTGGTGGCGTCGTTGTCGATCTGCGTGATGACGTCGCCCTTCTTCACCCCGCCCTTCGACGCCGGCGTGTTCCTCAAGACCTTCCGCACGGTGAGCTTGTCCTCGACCATCGAGATGACGAACCCGAGGCCGCCGAACTCGCCGCGGGTCTGGACCTTCATCTCCTTGTAGACGTCGGGCTTGAGCAGCCACGAGTGCGGGTCGAGCGTGGAGAGCATGCCGTTGATGGCGGCGTACTCGATCTCGCGCTGGTCGGTCTGGGTGACGAGGTTGTCTTTCACGAAGGTGAAGACTTCGTGCATCTTGAGCGGGATCTGCCAGATGCTGTCGATGTCCTTGAAGTCGAAGTCCTTGGTGGCGCTGCCGACGGTGATGCGGGCCACGCCTTCGGGGATCTTGCTGTCGGCGTGCCCGCAGCCCGTCGAGGTCACGCGCGCGCCTTCCAGCACGCCGCCGTTGGGCGCGCCGTTCGACGGCCCGGCCATCGCAGTGCCCGGCTCCTTCGACTGCGGGTTCTTGTCGTCGCAGGGCGGGCCGCCCACCTCGACCATGACCTCGGCGACCTGCCGCTCGACCGCCTCGAGCGCCGCGGTGAACATCTCTTTCGGATTGATGCGCGACGGATCGACGTAGTTGTCCTTGATCTGGACGATGGTCTTGCGGAACACGTCGAGGCTCGCCAGGTCGTAGTTCTTGTCGTTCTTCGGGTCGACCGCGGCGTGCGCGTCGCGCCGGTCGCCGGAGAGCGCGACCAGCGAAAGGACCAGGGCGGGAACGATCAAGGCGAGGCGAGCAGGCTTACGCATGGGCGGCGGCTCTTTCGGCAGGCAGGCTTGAAAGGAGGATAGCCAGCGGATTCTCCCGCAACAAGGAACGGAGCGTCTTGGATCGTTCAAACACACAGGATGCGGCCGGCATGCCGGAAGTGCTCACCTTCGCACCACCGCGTACCCCTTGCCGGCCAGATGGGCGATCAGGGCGTCGATGTGCTCCGGACCGCGGGTCTCGAGCGTCAGATCGATGCCAGTGTCCCCCACCGCCCCGGTGAGGAACGCCCGATTGTGTACGACTTCCAGTACGTTGGCGCGTTCGGAGGCGACGGCGGCGAGCACCCCCGCGAGCATGCCGGGCCGATCGGGCACGCGCAACGAAAGCATGACGCGGCGCCCCTCTTTCACCAGGCCGCGCTCGATGATGCGGGCGATGAGGTTGACGTCGATGTTTCCCCCCGAGATCGCGCACACCACCTTGGTCTGTTGCGAAAGCCCCTTGATTTTCCCGTGCAGCAGGGCGGCGACCGCCGCCGCGCCCGCCCCTTCGGCCACCGTCTTTTCGCGCTCGATGAGCATGAGGATGGCGTTCGCCACCTCTTCGTCGTCGACGCCGACGATCTCGTCGACATAGCTGCGGAAGAGCGGCAGCGTCCGCTCCCCGGCGCGCTTCACCGCGATGCCGTCGGCCAGGTTGGTGGCGCCGGTGATCGCCACCGGCCCGCCCGCGTCGAGCGCGGCGCGCATCTTGGGGACCAGCGACGACTCGACGCCGATGATGCGCACCGAGGGCTTGATCGACTTCATCGCCAGCGCCATGCCGCCGAGGAAGCCGCCGCCGCCGATCGAGGCCACCAGCGCGTCCACGCCCGGCACCTGCTCGAGGATCTCCAGCGCGCACGTGCCCTGGCCGGCGATGATCTGATCGTCGTCGAAGGCGTGGATCAGGACGTAGCCCCGCTCCGCCTCGAGCTTGCGGGCTTCGGCGAAGGCGTCGTCGTAGCTCTGGCCCTTCAGCACCACGCTTGCGCCGAAGCGCCGGGTGGCGCTCACTTTCACGAGCGGCGTCTGCTCCGGCATCACCACCGTGCACTGGATGCCCAGCTTCTGCGCGTTGAAGGCCACGCCCTGCGCGTGGTTGCCGGCGCTGGCGCAGACGACGCCGCGGGCGCGCTCGCCGACGGTGAGCTGCAGGAGCTTGTTCGACGCGCCGCGCTCCTTGAACGAGCCGGTGCGCTGCAGGTTCTCGAGCTTGAAGTAGATCTGCGCGCCGCACATCTCGCTGAAGACGTCGGCCCGCGGGCAGGGGGTGACCTCGTGGTGGCCGCGGATGCGCTCGCGGGCGCCGAGGATTTCCTGAAGCGTCAACATGTGTTTTCGGGCATAGCACGCTCGCGCCGAGGGTTGTTCTTTTGATCTCCACGACCAAGTTTCCAGCGGCTGGGGGTACGCATGGCAGCCAGGGGCAACGGCAAGGCAGGCGAGGCCGTCCAGGCGCTCGACGAGACGCAGGCCGACCGCCACACCATCGAGATCTACGAGCTCGTCACGCGAAAAATGCGCGTCGGCCGGGTGCCGCTCCTGTTCAAGGCGCTGGCGTTCGAGAAGGCGCTCGTCCCCTGCTGGGCGGTGCTGCGGCCGGCCATCCGCGTGCGGGCGTTCGAGGAGGCGGCCGACGACCTGCGCGCCCGGGCAGCGCGGGCGGCGGTGGAGCTCGGCTGCCCGCTGATCGAGACGCAGCTCGAATGGGCCGGCTACGACGTCGACGAGATCGACGAGATCCGTGGGCAAGTGGACATCTTCCACTACCTCGACGCCAAGCTGCTGATGACCGCGGCGGTGCTCTCGCAGAGCCTGCACGGCGGCGCAGGCGGTGCGCGGCGCGGCGCGCGGGCGGAGCAGCGGGTGCCGCGCGGCGTGCCGCAGGACATGGATCACATCGAGCTGGTGGCCGAGGCGGCGAACGGCGCGCTCGGCAAGGTGTTCCGCGGCATCCGCGGCCACCTCGGCCTCGGCGTGGTGCCGGACGATTTCCGCGCGCTCGGGCGGTGGCCGAAGTACCTCGAGCTGGCGTGGGGCGATGCGCGCAAGCGCGACGACGAGCCGCGCGCGAAGCAGGCGCTGCGGGAGTTGCTCGAGCAGGCCGACGAGAGCGCCCGGCAGCTGCCGGTGGCGGTGCACGTGAGCGACGAGTCGCTGCGCGCGGCCGGCGCGGACCCGGCGCGGGTGCGGGCGCTGGCCGATCGCTTCCGCGCCGCCCTTCCCGGCCTGGTCCTCGACCTGGCGCTGTTCAAGGTGCAGCTGGACGGCGCCGAGTCGGCGCGCGAGAGCCCGTTCCCGGTGCGCTGGAAATACATCTCGTCGGACGACTACACCACGGTTCCGCTGGAGGAGCCGGTGAAGCTGCGCGCCGGCGACCCGAAGGACCTGGACGACACCGCCGCCGACATCACGGAGTGAACGCCGCGGCGATCGCGCCGGCGCTGTAGGGGCCGTGCAGGTCTTCTCAGC
>Ga0335081_10019519_pt1 | contig 10965 bp, 8 predicted proteins | sample Lox_Sample_35_FD_206713 | JGI IMG/M metagenome (GOLD analysis project Ga0335081, IMG submission 206713) | Soil microbial communities from Loxahatchee National Wildlife Refuge, Florida, United States - Lox_Sample_3.5 | ecosystem: Environmental > Terrestrial > Soil > Wetlands | place: USA: Florida...
AGTCTTGAGATTGAACTGATTACTCCGGTGGCAATGGAGAAAGGTTTGCGGTTCGCGATCCGTGAAGGTGGCCACACGGTGGGAGCGGGAACGATTGCGGAGATCGTGAAGTAAGGAGAAGTTTGAAGTAAGAATGCAGAAGCAAGACAGGTTGCGGAGTTCAGGTTTAAGCTCTGAATTCTGACTTCTTCCTTCTGACTTTAGGGAGTGAGCAATGCCCCGAGAAATCATTACGATGCAGTGCGGCGAGTGCAAGGAACGGAATTACTCCAAGACCAAGAACCGTAAGACGACGCCAGACCGGTTGGAGCTGAAAAAGTTTTGCCGGCGGTGCCGTAAGCATACGCCGCATAAGGAAGTGAAATAGATTTGGTAATTGAGTAATTGGGTAATTTCGTAATTTGAATGCCAGCGAACGAGACAGTTTCAAATTGCACAATTACCCGATTACAAAATTACTTAATGAATTTAGGGGCGTAAGCTCAACGGTTAAACTGTCGGTCTCCAAAACCGAACTTGGGGGTTCGAATCCCTCCGCCCCTGCCAGAGTTTTGAGACTGAAATAAGGGCCAGGTACAGCATGGGAGTTGAAACAAAGAAAATGGCGAATTCAATCGTGGCAGCCGGCGACAATTTTGGCGATCGCATCAAGTCCTGGCCCGAGCGCATCAAGAGTTTTTACAGCGACGTTCGCACCGAGATGAAGAAGGTAACAGCGCCCTCGCTTAAAGAGGTGCGAGCCACGACCATCGTGGTCGTGATTACTGTTTTTCTCTTTGGGTTTTATTTCTGGATCGTGGATAACACGATCGGCAGCGGGATCAATTATTTGTTCAAGTACTTGACGCATCGATGAAAAAGCAAGCTGAGGTCCTGGAGCAGCATATGCCGGACGAAGAAAAACAAGAAACGGTTCCTGAAGCTGGCGGAGCGGCGGTCAACGTGGCCGGCGCCGCGGAAGCTCCGCGCAATCCCAATATGAAGTGGTACATCATTCATTCGTATTCGGGATTCGAGCGCAAGGTGAGGGAATCGCTGGAGTCGCGTATCCAGGCGTTCGGCTTGCAGGACAAGATCGGCAGAGTCTTGATTCCGACCGAGTCGGTAACCGAAGTTCGCGGTGGCAAGAAGTACACCAGCGAGCGCATGTTCTATCCCGGCTACGTGCTGGTGGAAATGGACATGGACGACCACGTTTGGCACGTGGTGAAGTCGACGCCACGGGTCACGGGTTTTGTTGGGACTGGTCAGCAGCCGACGCCGCTCTCGGAAGAAGAAGTTCAGCACATCGTTTACCGGGTGGATGAGTCTAAGGACAAGCCCAAGCTCAAGGTCAAGTTCGAGAAAAACGAGTCGGTGCGCATCACCGAGGGGCCGTTCGCCAGCTTTACCGGCATTGTGGACGATGTGAATGAAGACCGCGAGACGTTGAAAGTTATGGTGACGATCTTCGGCCGGTCAACGCCCGTGGAATTGGAATTTAACCAGGTAGAAAAAGTGGCGTAGCGAAGTAGTTAGGAGCTAGTGGCTAGTAGCTAGGATTCTTATGGCAAAAAAAGTTACAGGTTCGGTAAAGCTTCAAATTGCCGCGGGCAAGGCGACGCCCGCGCCACCGGTTGGCCCGGCGTTGGGCCAGGCGCAGATCAACATCATGGAGTTCTGCAAGCAGTTCAACGCGAAGACCAGCTCCAAGGAACTGGAAGGCCTGATTATTCCGGTTGTGGTCTCGGTCTATAACGACCGCTCGTTCACCTTCATTACCAAGACGCCGCCGGCTTCGATCCTGCTCAAGCGGGCTGCGGGCATCGCCAAGGGTTCCGGTGCCCCGAACAAGGACAAGGTCGGCAAGGTTACGGCCAAGCAAGTCGAAGACATCGCCAAGCAGAAAATGCCCGATCTGAATGCGGCGTCGGTTGATAGCGCGATCAGAAGCGTGCGCGGTACAGCGCGATCGATGGGAATTGAAGTTATTGGGTAATTGAGAAATTTGGTAATTGGGTAATTTGTAGTCGAGCGATTGGCGAAGGTTGTCAATTTCTCAATCACACAATTACCAAATTGCGCAATGTCACTAACACTACGGCTTATCAGAGAAGCGATGGGCGGTGGGAGACGGAGAAAAGGCAATGAAGAAGTCAGGCAAAAACATCACGAAGGCGAGAGCGGCCGTTGAGGCGCGTCCCTATACGCTGCAGGATGCTGTTCCGCTCCTGCAGAAAGTGAAGTACGCGAAGTTTGATGAGACAGTCGAAATCACCATGCGTCTTGGAGTCGATCCCAAGCACGCCGACCAGATGGTGCGTGGCACGGTCGTGCTGCCCCATGGATTGGGCAAGTCCAAGAAGGTTCTGGTTATTGCGACCGGCGACAAAGTGAAGGAAGCCGAGCAGGCGGGCGCGGACTTCGTTGGCGGCGAGGAGATGGTCGAGAAGATCAATAAAGAAAACTGGACTGACTTCGACGCGCTGATCGCTACGCCGGATGTAATGAAATCTGTTGGCCGGTTGGGTAAGGTTCTCGGCCCCAAAGGCCTGATGCCGAACCCGAAGACCGGTACGGTGACGTTCGACATCGCCAAAGCGGTGCAGGAAGTGAAAGCTGGGAAGGTCGAGTTTCGAACTGACAAGACGGCCCTGGTTCACGTGCCGGTCGGAAAAATGTCCTTCACGCCCGACAAGTTGGTCGAGAACGCCACGGTTTTGATCTCCAGTGTGGTGAAGGCGAAGCCGACCGTGGCCAAGGGCAAGTATGTGAAGGGCTGCTATCTGAGCTCGAGTATGGGGCCGGGGATTCCGATCGACACCAGCGCGGTGGAAGCGGCGGCAAAGGCGTAAGGTATTTTGTAATTTTGTAGTCGGGTAATTTGTAATTTGAAATTCAGGGTGCTTTCTACCGGGTTTTCAAATTACAAAATTACGAAATTGCCCGATTTTCAATTTGAGGATTTATGGCGGTTTCGAGAGCGAAAAAGACCGAGCAAGTTGACAAGCTGGGCAAAGACTTGAAAAACGTCTCCAGCCTGATAGTTACGACATACAGCAAATTGACCGTCGCCCAGGATTACGAGCTGCGCAAGGCGCTGCGCAGCAGCGGCGCGAAGTACGCGGTGGTCAAGAACACTCTGGCGGAGCGTGCAGCTAAGGGCACCAAGGTCGAAGGAGTTCTGAAGGACCTCGCGGGCGTGACCTCGATTGCTTACACCGAGGGCGACCCAGTCGCCTTAGCCAAAGCGCTGTCGAAGTATGCCAAGGACAACCCGGAATTCAGCTTCAAGGCGGGGGTCGTCGAAGGCCGAGTGATCTCAATCAACGAGATCAAGGCGCTGGCCACCATGCCGTCGAAGGAAGAGATTTACTCGAAGCTGCTGTTCCTGATCAATGCTCCGGCCCAGCGGTTGGCGACCGCAATGAATGCGGTTGGCCGCAACCTGGCCGTGGTGGTGAACCAGGGCGTGAAGGAAGGCAAGTTCAAAGAGGCATAAAGATTGAGTAATTGGGTAATTTCGTAATTTGGTAATCGAAGATTCGCTTGAAGAATTGCCAAATTCCCCGATTTCCCAATTGCCAAATGAAGTTCTGTTATCAGCAAGTCAGGGGTTGCGCGGTTCGGTCCTGAGCGTTGTCTGGCGCGAGGGGTTGAGCTTGTCGCACTGGAAACCTGGCCGACAGATAACGAAATCAACAAACTGATAACTCGAATTGGAGAACAGACATGGCGGATCTGCAACAGCTGGAAGATCAAATTGTAGGCTTGTCGCTTTTGGACGCGGCGGCCCTGGTAAAGAGACTGGAAGAGAAGCTCGGCGTTTCTGCGGCAGCCGCAGCCCCGGTTGTCATGGCGGGCGGTGGCGGAGCGGCGGCAGGCGCGGCGGCCCCGGCCGAAGAGAAGACGGAATTCACCGTCGTTCTGAAAGACGTAGGCGCCAATAAGATCAATGTAATCAAGGCTGTACGCGAAGTTACCAGCCTCGGTCTGAAGGAAGCCAAGGACCTGGTGGATGGAGCACCCAAGAATGTGAAAGAGGGCGTCTCGAAGGAAGAAGCCGAGACCATCAAGAAGAAATTCGCGGAAGCCGGCGCAACTGTCGAAGTCAAATAACAGTGGTTTTTCGGTGGAGGACGGGCGTCAACGCCCGTCCAGCCGAGCGAAGCTTGGCCTCCATCGCGCAGCAATAGCAGGATGAAGCTTTTAGCGGTGGTTTTGCATCTATACTGTTAACACCGCTTCATGCTTTATCGAGTCACTGCGGCCTTCTATCCGGTACAACGGAAGAGGAGCCGCGAACACGGTTTGGCAGACTGTTCCGCAGGCAGGGCGGAACGGAACGGGCCTCAGAGAACTGGCGCGGAAACGTCACAATTCAACAATGGCCAAGCGCTGCAAAAGGCGCCTGAGGGGAGTCACGCCCCTACAGGCGCATAGCTCTTTTCCCGGGTTTTCTTACGATTCTGGCGCAACTGTCGCGCCCACACATTGACGGTTCGCCGCAACGGCGGCCACGAAAGTTGGGAGTTTCTTAATGTCGAAGACGAATGGATTCCGCACACGCTTTGATTTTTCCAAGATTCCGGCAACCATCCAGATCCCGAATCTGATCGAGGTCCAGAGGCGTTCCTATGACCGCTTTCTGCAGATGGATCGTCTGCCCAGCGAGCGTGACGATGCCGGATTGCAGGCGGTCTTTCAGTCGGTATTTCCCATCACCGACTTCCGCAACGTATCACAACTGGAGTTTGTGGATTATGCCATCGGTAACTGGGAGTGCAAGTGCGGCCACTTGAAAGGACTGCACCACCTGCGCACCACTTGCAAAAATTGCGGATCGACGGTGATTACCGACCCGTTCCATCCCGGCGATGTGCTGTGCAACAAGTGCGGCACCTATAACGCCAATACGCCAGATTTCTGCAACAAGTGCGGCGACCCAGTGGGTCTGCAATTGAAATACGACGTGGCTGAGTGCGAAGAGCGCGGCATGACCTATTCCGCTCCGCTTAAGGTCACGATGCGCCTCACCATTTTTGATAAGGACGCGGAGACCGGCAATAAGTCGATCCGTGACATCAAGGAGCAGGAAGTGTTCTTCGGTGATGTGCCCTTGATGACGCAGAACGGCACCTTCATCATCAACGGTACCGAGCGCGTGATCGTCAGCCAATTGCACCGCTCGCCTGGCGTGTTCTTCGAAACCGCCAACAACCGCACCTATTTCCTGGGCAAGATCATTCCCTACCGCGGGTCGTGGGTGGAATTTGAATACGACCAGAAGAACGTCCTCTACGTTCGCATTGACCGCAAGCGCAAATTCCTGGGGACGATCTTTTTGCGCGCTCTCGGTCTGCGCTCCGGCGAAGACATTCTGCGGACCTTCTATACGGTCGACCGTTTAGTCGTCCGGGACAAGAAGCTGTTCTGGACGCTCGATCCGGCCAGCGACAAGCCCACCAATCTCCTGGGTATGAAACTGGCTCGCAGCATCAAGAGCAAATCGGGAGACGAAGTCGCGCATTCCGGCCGCAAAATCAATGCCGCAACTCTGAAGGAAATCCAGAAAGCGAAGATCAGCGAGATCGAAGTTGATATCTCGGACCTGGAAGGCGCGTGGGTAGCCGGCGATGTGGTCGATACGACTACGGGCGAGGTGCTGCTCGAAGCCAACTCGGAGCTCACAGCCGACAAGCTGTCGAAGATTCTCGATTCTGGCGTGGTCGAGATGAGCCTCTTCTTCCCTGAGCGCGACGACGTGGGAACGGTCATCAGCCAGACCCTGAAGCGCGATTCGGTGAAGACTCCGCAGGAAGCGCTGATCGAAATTTACCGCAAGCTGCGTCCCGGTGATCCACCGACTCTGGATACCGCGACTGCGCTCTTTCACGGCATGTTTTTTGACCCGCGCAAGTACGATTTCTCGCGCGTAGGACGCCTGAAGTTCAACATCAAGCTGTTCGAAAAGAACGACGCTACCAATCTCGAGAACCGCACCTTGGAGCCAGAGGACTTTTACGCGACGATCCGTTATTTGCTCAAGCTGCGCAAGAACATCGGCGCGGTCGACGATATCGATCACCTCGGCAACCGCCGCGTACGCGCGGTCGGTGAGCTGCTCGAAAATCAGTTCCGCATCGGCCTGGTCCGCATGGAGCGCGCCATCAAGGAAAAGATGAGCGTGTACCAGGAGATGTCGACGGCCATGCCGCACGACCTGGTCAACGCCAAACCGGTGATGGCCGCGATCCGCGAGTTCTTCGGGTCTTCGCAGCTGTCACAGTTCATGGACCAGACCAATCCGCTGTCGGAAATTACCCACAAGCGGCGTCTGTCGGCCCTTGGGCCGGGCGGTTTGTCACGTGAACGTGCGGGATTCGAAGTCCGCGACGTGCACCCGACGCACTATGGCCGTATCTGCCCGATTGAGACCCCGGAAGGTCCGAACATCGGACTGATCTCGTCGCTCAGCTGCTACGCCCGCATCAATGACTACGGCTTTATTGAGTCGCCGTACCGGCGTGTCAAGAACGGCCGGGTCGTGGATTACATAAGAGTGGTCAATGCTGGGGACAGCGAACACAAGGTCGGAGACCACATCGAGAAGCACGAAGCTGAGAAACTGAATGCCGATCTGAAAGACCGCAAGAAGAAGGCGGCTGAAGTTGAGCCGTATTCGTTCTATCTGTCGGCCTGGGAGGAAGACCGCCACGTAATCGCGCAGGCCAACGTCGAATTGGACGACAAGCTGCGCATCGTAGGCGATCTTGTGAACGCCCGTAAGGCCGGAAACTTCGTGTTGGTGAGCCGTGACGAAGTCGACTACATCGACGTCAGTCCGAAGCAGTTGGTCTCCGTTGCCGCGTCTCTGGTTCCGTTCCTGGAGCACGATGACGCTAACCGCGCATTGATGGGCGCGAACATGCAACGGCAGTCGGTGCCTCTGCTTCGCGCAGAAGCTCCGATTGTCGGAACTGGCATGGAGGGTGTCACCGCTCGGGACTCCGGTGCTGTGATTCTTGCTCGCCGCAACGGCGTGATCGACTCGGTTGACTCCGAGCGCATCATCGTCCGCGTGGAGGGCGAGCATCATCCCGGGCAGCTGTCGCGTGAGGTAGGCAGCGACATTTATCAGCTGACCAAATTCAAGCGTTCCAACCAGAACACCTGCATCAACCAGAAGCCGGTGGTCAAGAGGGGGCAGCGCGTTGTGAAGGGTCAGGTGATTGCTGATGGTCCCTGCACCGATCACGGCGAGTTGGCGCTCGGGCGAAACGTGCTGGTCGCATTCATGCCTTGGCGCGGCTACAACTTTGAGGACGCGATTCTCGTCTCCGAGAAGTTAGTCAAAGAGGATTATTACACTTCCGTTCACATCGAGGAATTCGAACTCGAATCCCGCGATACCAAGCTGGGACCGGAAGAAGTCACCCGCGACATCCCGAACGTCAGCGAATCCATGCTTCGCAATCTGGATGAAGCCGGCGTGATTCGCATTGGCGCCACGGTAAAGCAAGGTGACATTCTGGTCGGCAAGGTCACGCCTAAGGGCGAGACTCAGCTGACTCCGGAAGAGAAACTGCTGCGCGCGATCTTCGGCGAAAAAGCTGGCGACGTGCGCGACGCTTCGCTCTACTGTCCGCCCGGAATCGAAGGCGTGATCGTTGATGTGAAGATCTTCTCGCGCAAGGGCCAGGAGAAAGATGAGCGCGCGAAGGCAATCGAAGGGGCGCAGATCGCAAAGCTGGAGAAGAACCTGTCGGATGAAATCCGGATTCTTACCGACGAGCGTCTGAAGCGTCTCGACGACATTCTTGGCGGCAAGGAAGTGCAGGCCGATCTGCACGACGAGCGCACCAACAAGCGCCTGCTGACCAAGGGCAACATTCTCGACCGCGACACGATTGAGCGCATTTCGACCCGCAACCTGAAGCGCATTAAGTACAACGATAAAGATCCGCGGGTGAATGAGCAGATCGACGAGATCGAAGAAATGACTTCGCGTCAGATCGACGTGCTCAAGAAAATTGTCAACGAGAAGAAGGAAAAGTTGACCAAGGGCGATGAACTGCCCCCGGGCGTGATTAAGCTGGTCAAGGTCTACATCGCGATGAAGCGCAAGCTGAGCGTTGGCGACAAAATGGCCGGTCGTCACGGCAACAAGGGCGTGATCGCGCGAATTCTGCCGGAAGAGGATATGCCGTACCTCGAGAACGGTACCCCGGTGGAAATCGTTCTCAACCCGCTGGGCGTGCCTTCCCGTATGAATGTGGGCCAGATTCTGGAGACGCATCTTGGCTGGGCGGGACACGAACTGGGCAGCAAGATCGAAAAGCTGCTGGCGGAAAACTCGAAGGAGGAAGCCGTCCGCCGCGAACTTAAAGCTCTGTTCAAGGATACGGTTCTTGCCGACACGGTCGCGGACCTGCCCGATGACGAATTGATGGCGGTCGCGCCAACTCTGCAGCGCGGAGTCTTCACCGGTTCGCCGGTGTTCGACGGCTCGCGTGAAACCGAGATCAAGGCGCTCTTGAAGCAATCGGGTCTGCCGGAGTCCGGCAAGACCTACCTGTACGACGGCATGACAGGCAACAGGTTCGAACAGCCGGTCACCGTCGGTTACATCTACATGCTGAAGTTGTCGCACCTGGTGGATGACAAGATTCACGCGCGCTCCATCGGCCCGTACTCGCTGATCACCCAGCAACCGCTAGGCGGCAAGGCGCAGTTCGGAGGCCAGCGCTTCGGAGAAATGGAAGTCTGGGCACTGGAAGCCTACGGCGCGGCGTTCATCCTGCAGGAGTTGCTGACAGCGAAGTCAGACGACGTTTATGGCCGCACCAAGATCTACGAGGCCATCGTCAAAGGCGAAGCCGCCATGGAGCCGGGTGTGCCGGAATCGTTCAACGTGTTGATTCGTGAGTTGCAGTCGCTGTGCCTGGATGTGGAATTGATCAAGGCCGGTGAAAAGAAGCCGGTCGCGGCAGCAGCCGATTGAAAACCGTGGCCGGTCGTTGGCCACGGTCGTTGGCCAGCCCGACGGCTTGGGTGAAGAGATTTTGAGGGAAACTGGATCCGCGGTTGTGCTCTTGAGCTGCGGGCCATAATCGCTTCGCTGGTTTTGGCCGACGACCAACGGCCTAGGACCAGCGACGGATTGAGAGCCGCCTGCGGCGGGCGAACCGCCGCCAGAAGTGGAGGAACACCTTGTTTCGTTCGAGCCCCTTTGACTTAGCAAGTCCAATCGCGGATTTCGACGCTATTCGAATCAGCCTGGCCTCTCCGGAAAAGATCCGGAGCTGGTCGCATGGCGAAGTAACTAAACCGGAAACCATCAACTACCGGACGTTCAAGCCGGAGCGCGATGGACTGTTCTGCGCCCGCATCTTTGGCCCGGTGACCGATTGGGAGTGTCTCTGCGGCAAGTACAAGCGCATGAAACACCGCGGGGTCATCTGCGACAAGTGCGGTGTGGAAGTCACGCTGTCCAAGGTTCGTCGTGAGCGCTTAGGTCACATCGAGCTGGCCTCTCCTTGTTCGCACGTGTGGTTCTTCAAAGGACTGCCCAGCCGCATCGGCCACCTGCTTGACATCTCTTTGCGTGATCTCGAATCCGTCCTCTATTTCGAGGCTTACGTGGTCGTCGAGCCGGGTGATGCGCCGGTCAAAGAGCGCGAGGTTATCAAGGACGAGGCGAAGTTCCGCGAACTCGACCAGCAGTACCGCCCTGCCGGTTTCAAGGCGATGATGGGCGCTGAGGCGATCAAAGAACTTCTTAAGCGCGTGGATGTGGAAGCGTTGTCCAGTGAACTGCGCGAGAAGATGAAGCATGAGAACTCGCTGCAGAAGCGCTTGAAGTATGCCAAGCGCCTCAAAGTAGTCGAAGCCTTCCGTAAGAGCGGCAACAAGCCTTTCTGGATGATCCTCGACGTGATTCCGGTCATTCCGCCAGAGTTGCGTCCTCTCGTTCCTCTTGATGGCGGACGCTTTGCCACCTCAGACCTGAACGATCTCTACCGTCGCGTCATCAATCGTAACAACCGGTTGAAGAAGCTAATGGACCTGCACGCGCCCGAGGTCATCGTGCGCAACGAAAAGCGCATGTTGCAGGAAGCGGTAGACGCCCTGTTCGATAATGGCCGCCGTGGCCGGGTTCTGCGTGGCGCAAATAACCGCCCGCTGAAGTCGCTGTCCGACACGCTGAAAGGCAAGCAGGGTCGCTTCCGTCAGAACCTGCTCGGCAAGCGCGTCGACTACTCAGGACGTTCGGTTATCGTGGTTGGCCCTGAACTCAAGTTGCACCAGTGCGGCCTACCCAAGAAGATGGCGCTTGAGCTGTTCAAGCCCTTCATTTATCACCGGCTCGAGCAGACCGGGCATTGCACGACCATCAAGCAAGCCAAAGAAATGGTCGAGCAGCAGGAATCGATCGTGTGGGACATCCTGGAAGAGGTCATTAAGGACCACCCGGTGTTGCTGAACCGCGCTCCCACGCTTCACCGCCTCGGCATTCAGGCGTTCGAGCCGGTGCTGGTTGAAGGCAAGGCGATCAAGATTCACCCGCTGGTTTGCACTGCGTTTAACGCCGACTTCGACGGCGACCAGATGGCGGTTCACATTCCGCTATCGCCTGAAGCCCAGGTTGAGGCCAGCGTGTTGATGTTGTCTTCGCACAATATCCTTTCTCCGGCCTCTGGCCACCCGATCACAGTGCCCACGCAGGACATGGTTCTCGGCCTGTATTACCTGACCAAGGGCAAGCCCGGAGCCAAGGGCGAAGGCCGTGCGTTCGCCAACATCGAAGAAGTTCTGCTGGCGCTCGAAGCTGGAGAGATTGAAACGCTCACGCCGATCCGTCTGCGCTACACCGGCGAAGTGATCGACCTGACGCAGGCTTACGACGATCAGGACATCACTCACACTGACCCGCAGACTTACGATCGTGCGTTCCTCAACACGACCGTAGGTCGCGCGATTCTG
>Ga0335081_10019521_pt1 | contig 10965 bp, 7 predicted proteins | sample Lox_Sample_35_FD_206713 | JGI IMG/M metagenome (GOLD analysis project Ga0335081, IMG submission 206713) | Soil microbial communities from Loxahatchee National Wildlife Refuge, Florida, United States - Lox_Sample_3.5 | ecosystem: Environmental > Terrestrial > Soil > Wetlands | place: USA: Florida...
GTCGCACCAACGAGGAGAATTAACCAAATCGGCACTTTCCAACCCCGCACGTTCCGAAAGGCTAACACGCCATATGTCAGAATGAAAATAACAAGTGCAACAAGGAACTTGAAGGTAATGGCTGGCAAATTCTCGACTCAAGTCGAGTCAATGAATGGTTGACTTAATCATTGCTTACGATAGCGTGAATAAAATTATTGACTTGAAGTGTAAGCAGCTAAGAGAAACTAGGGAGACAATTACGGTTTGCCAAGCGCGTCGGAATCTGCAGAGACCATGTATTTCGTAAACTCATTCAGTTCATGACACGGTTCAAGGAAGTTTTGCTCAGTGGGCAGTGACGCGATTGAGAGCGAGCCTGGAAATCAAGTCCATCAATGGTTCCACCTCTGACTTAGACATCCCATTCGTTTGTGGAGGAGCCAACTTTCGAAGCTCGAACCAGTATTAGTTCCTAACAAATTCGCTTCCCTGTTATCCAAACCTTACTCCGGTCAAGTATGAGATGCCGTTGCCGAGTAAGTAGAGAGCTACGGTAGCTCCTAGCATAATCCCTGTTACCTCTGCGAAATCCTTGCGAAACACTCCGCCCGCAATCACTGAACTGTAGAAGCTAGTGAAGGCAATCAGAGCTATTCCGGCAACTACTGAGGCCAGGAGCGCATTCAACATGACATCGGTTAGGAAGTATGGGGATGCAAGAATAACGGCGGTCACGAAGTAGGAGATACCTGTGTATGCAGCTGAAAGCCCAGCCGACCCCTTGAAACCAGTCTTGGCTTGCGCATAAGCGGCGGAAGCCATCGCTACCGAAGCTGCCGCACCCGCTATGATCCCAGCGAAACCAGCGAGCTCAGTTGAGTGATAGATTCCGAGAGAGCCGGCGTGAATACCAGAGATCTCTACGAGGGCGTCACCGAGGCCGAGGACTATGAAAGAAATGTACTTGATTTGCGGTTCGTCGAATTGCTCTACTAATTCCTGCTCATGCAGTTTCTCGTCCGCGATCACGCGTTCCAAAATAGGTTGGTCTTCAGAGGGAACAAAGTGCGCAATAGACTGATACCGCTGTATCGCGCCAGCCTCCCCTCTCTCAAGTAACTTCACCGTAAACGTTGCACCGAAGAAGTAGCGCAGAAAGACCATCAAAGCAACTTTGAACTTACTCACTTTAACGTCGCGGTCCGGAATGAACTTCTTCCAGAATTCGTAATGCCTGTGCTCCATCTCCGCGAGTCGCGCCAACGTCTTCCGAAGCCCGGGTTTGGTCCCCCTCCTTAACTCTGCGAGTTTTGAGTAAACAACATATTCTGTTAACTCATCCCTAGCGCTTTCATAAGCAACCTCTACTAACCCTTCGGAAGGCCCAGTTTTCGACATTTGCTTGCTCATTCCCACGCACCTACAAATCAAAATGATGGGAAGTCTTCTCATAAAAGACTATCAAGTGTCAGCTTGCTTCGTGGCAAATCTAAACAAGGTTTTTGGAAACTTGGGAGCTAGATGATGGCGTATTAAACCCTAACTCTAAGCGTAACCTTCATTCTTGACTCCGGTTGTCCATGGCATCTCCTCTTTCGTCATTGGGGTATCGGTGTCAAATGTTGGTTGTACGTGGTCCGAGACCTGACCGTTCCCTCTGGTAACTTCGACTTACTTCCCTTCAGCCCTCACGACCTTCGTAGGGTTTATCACCCGTGAGCATTCGCGCATTGAGCGCTTGGGATGCTATGATCTGGCAAGATCGAATCTATCTAGGCTCATTACCTTGTTCCACGCCGCCACGAAGTCATGCACGAACTTCTCCGCGGAATCCTCACATGCATAGACTTCCGCCAAGGCTCGGAGTTGGGAGTTCGAGCCGAAGATCAAGTCGACGCGTGTGCCCGTCCACTTCAGTTTGCCCGTTGCGCAGTCACGGCCCTCGAACACATCTTTGTCTTCCGTGCTGGGATTCCAGGCCGTGCTCATGTCGAGCAGGTTCACGAAGAAGTCGTTCGTCAGTGTGCCGGGACGTCTGGTGAAGACGCCATGCGAAGATTGGCCGAAGTTGGTATTCAGGACTCGCATGCCGCCGATAAGAACAGTCATTTCGGGTGCCGTCAGGGTCAGCAATTGCGCCCTATCGACTAGTAATTCTTCGGCGGATACAGAGAATTTGGTCTTGAGGTAGTTTCGGAACGCGTCTGCTTTCGGTTCGAGGACTGCGAAAGAGGCTGTATCGGTTTGCTGCTCCGTGGCGTCCATGCGGCCCGGGGTGAAGGGCACCGTCACCTCGTGACCAGCACTTTTCGCAGCCTGTTCAATTCCGGCGCAACCGGCGAGAACGATCAGGTCTGCTAAGGATACCTTCTTGCCGCTTGACTGCGAACTGTTGAACGCATTTTGGATATTCTCCAAGGTTCTGAGCACTTTCGCTAGCTGAGCGGGTTGGTTGACTTCCCAATCCTTCTGTGGCGCTAACCGAACTCGGGCACCGTTGGCACCACCGCGCTTGTCGGAGCCACGGAAGGTGGACGCTGATGCCCAGGCTGTGGAAACCAGTTCCGACACTGACAAGCCAGAAGCTAGGATCTTAGTCTTGAGGGAAGCGATATCCTGTGCATCAATCAGTTTGTGATTGACTGCGGGGATGGGATCTTGCCAGATGAGCTCTTCTGCTGGAACCTCCGGTCCGAGATAGCGCGTGCGAGGGCCCATGTCGCGATGCGTAAGCTTGAACCACGCCCGGGCGAACGCGTCTGCAAGCTGATCAGGATGTTCCATGAATCGGCGTGAGATTTTTTCGTAGATAGGGTCGAATCGCAAGGACAGGTCCGTGGTAAGCATGGATGGGGCGTGACGTTTTGTCGGGTTGTGCGCATCTGGCACACTATCGGCCCCAGCGTCACCCTTCGGCCTCCATTGGTGCGCACCCGCAGGGCTCTTCGTTAATTCCCATTCGTAATCGAACAGGTTATGAAGGAAGTTGTTGCTCCACTTCGTTGGTGTCTGGCTCCAGATGACTTCCAGGCCGCTCGTGATCGTATCGTCGCCTTTGCCCGTTCCAAATTTGCTTTTCCAACCGAGGCCTTGTTCCTCGATGGGAGCGGCCTCAGGCGCGGGACCTACGAGTGACGCATCGCCGGCACCATGGGTTTTGCCGAAGGTGTGGCCGCCCACAATCAGTGCGACGGTTTCCTCATCGTTCATCGCCATCCGCGCGAATGTCTCGCGAATATCCTTCGCGGCAGCTAGTGGGTCGGGATTACGGTTCGGCCCTTCAGGGTTCACGTAAATCAAGCCCATCTGCACAGCAGCTAGCGGGTTCTCAAGTTCCCGGTCACCCGAGTAGCGCCTGTCACCAAGCCACTCCCTCTCACTTCCCCAGTAGACGTCCTCTTGGGGCTCCCAGATGTCTTCGCGCCCTCCGCCGAAACCGAACGTTTTGAAACCCATTGATTCCAAGGCGACGTTGCCCGCGAGGATCATCAGGTCGGCCCAGGAAATCTTCTGGCCATATTTCTGTTTGATCGGCCATAGCAGTCGGCGAGCTTTGTCGAGGTTGACGTTGTCGGGCCAGCTATTGACGGGGGCAAAGCGCTGATTGCCGCCCCCGGCGCCTCCGCGACCGTCGCCTATGCGGTAGGTGCCCGCGCTGTGCCATGCCATTCGGATGAGGAGTGGTCCGTAGTGTCCGAAGTCTGCCGGCCACCAGTCCTGCGACTTCGTCATCAGCTCACGCAGGTCATTCTTTACGGCCTTCAGATCAAGGGTCTTGAACTCCTTAGCGTAATTGAAACGGTCTCCCATCGGATTCGAATCGGAATTCTTGTGAAGAATATTAAGCCTCAACTGGTTTGGCCACCAGTCTCGGTTCGTCGTGCTAACTCTCTTATCCAATTAGGAAAGCCCCTGTTTGGTTAAACGACGCCGTCATCTTGGAATATTAATTTTTGTTAGTTGGATTTGAAATCGACGGGTAGAAACGGATTTTGTGAACTCGTAAACTAATTGTGGAGTCGTTTTCTATCTACTGCTGGTTCATTCCATGGTGACGGTACCATGTGGAGCGGAATGAATGAGCTTTCAAGGAAGAACTAACATCTTCTTTTAGTCGCACATCAGTTCATGTCGAAGATTCTGGGATCCTTTAATCCAATCCCCAACTGGTTTTGCGTTCTGGAGTGATGCGAATGTAAGTGGATTTTCCTACGTATCCATCCCTCGTAACGATGTCGCCTGTGCCAAAGATTTTGATGAACCTAGGCTGCCAGGGCTGGACGCTTTTCAGATCGTCGACAACGAGTGAAACGAGAGGATTCTTCGTCACATTCTTGAACTTGTGCGTCACGGTTATGTTTCGTCCTCCTGCGTAGAAATATTTTCCACTTACCACGCCCCTTAACTCTACCTGCCGCTTCATGTGGGTTCGCTCATGGACAGCCAAGGATCAATCACAGAGGCCTGCATGTTACTCACAGAGTTCGTTGCAAGGATTCTTAGTTGAATCGATGAGGCTTAGACAAATCGATAGGTGGATGATGTTGTTTTTCCAGACGCATCCTCATCACAGAGAACGGCCTTGCCTTTCGCCGCAGATAGGATACAGGCTAGTGCGCTACAGATAGGGCAACCGAGTCCGCGGGGTCGTGATTTAACGTTAACTTGCCTGCAGAAATCCGCATAAATCGAGTTCGACAGCTTGAATCGAACCAAATCGTCTTCTGTCTCGATCTTTGCGTCCGAGGCTATGCCCAAGCTCACAAGAGCTTTCGGGATCGATTCTATTATCCGCTCAACACCAGACCCCCTTGTGTCGAATCCAAGTTTCTCCTCGATCAAGTTAGCGAGCGCTACACCAGGTGGATCCACTAAAAGCCCTTCAGGTTCATGAACTTGCAACTTGCCATCAGGAGCAAGCCTTTGGGCAATTACTGATGGTGAGGGAAGGTTGGTGTGTGGTGCCGTAGGAATAAACGCGACAGCTTTCTCGGGACCCGCTGGCAGGTACACCACTCTCTCACTATACCCTAGCCCTAACATCATGTCATCGACTGTCTTCAAACTGGACCATGCGGCGGTCATCAAATCCGAGGACACATATTTTTTCGGTATGGAACTGTCAACAATTACACCGTAGAAAGTTAGACCCAGGCCGATAATGACCAGAATATTTGAGCTGAAGAGTATTGAGAGAGCTAAGGTAACAAGTCCTGTTCCGAAGAGACCGTATTCGAGAGGGTTACGCGGCGGTCTTTGACCTATGGTGGTAGAGCCTGTCGCGGCCATCTCTTTTGGATACGCAGCATGTTGCATTGAGGCGGGAACTACAGCATTCAGCTGGGAATCGCTAACACTTCCGTTCTGCGTTGGCGGGGTCAGAGTGTGTGTTTGCGGTGAGAGGCTGTATACCTCTACTTGGTATTTCACATTCTTCAGATTCTTCGGTCCGAGTGCAGTAATAGGATAGTCCGTTTTGTTCAGAATTTGCTCGTAGACTTGGCGTGAGATGCAGATTTGACCGGGCTCAGCTAATGGCTCTATGCGTGCCGCAATGTTGACTACGTCACCGAAAACGTCGCCCCTACGGTGTATTACTTCGCCAGAGTGGATGCCGATATGTAACTGCGTGTCGTGCCCAGCCAGCTTCTGTCCCTGCAATGTCCTTTGGATGTCAACTGCGCAATTTACTGCGTTTAGAGAGTTTGTAAACTCCACAAGGAAAGCGTCTCCCATCGTTTTAATCTCTAATCCACCGTATTTATCGAAGATTGGGCGAAGAACCTTTTTTTGTGCGGCTAGGATATTCAATGCAAGTGCCTCGTCTTTCTGCGTTATAGCAGTGTAGCCCACAATGTCGGTGAACACTATGGCGCCGAATTTTCTGACTTGGTTCAGCCGCTCTACGACGGGCTCAAGGTACTGGTACGTTGGGGTAATTAGAACGCTCAGTGCCAAGGCAGCAAGTATCTCGGATAGTGTGGGGCGTGCAAGGACGAAGGATGCGATTGCTGCCGGCGTGAGTCCTAAGAGTGTTGACGCATAGTACAGGTTACCTTTGAGTTTTGACGCAAGATACGCTGTCAGAAATCCTGCTACTGCCCACGTGGCCAAGAGGGCGTATACGCGGAAGTCACCCAAGCTGGAGCCTAGGGAAGCATAGAAGTTGGTTAGGTTGGAGGTTGTGAACATGTCGGCGTTTGGTACGAACTGCATGAAACTCCATGGGTTTGGGATAGCTTTCGCAACGTAGTTGTTCGGGGACGGCACAAGCATTATCCCAGCGTTGGATATACCCATGCTCCAGCTTAGCATGAAAACCGATAGGGCCGATGCTATGCCTACCTCAACTGCGTTTTCGCGACTTCGATGAATACCAGCGAACAAGGTCGGTATGATGGCTAACGAGGGCAGCGGCGAAAGGAATGCAAGAATCCAAGAAGCGACAACGCATGCCATATCGAGCCAACGGAAAGTCAACAGTAACGTGATGAAGAAGACAACCAGGAAGGTCAACCCAACCAAAGCGTTCTGATAAAACGCACTAAGGACCGATAGCAAAACGGCGACCATCAACGCAATATTGGGGAACTCAATGGCGATAGCCCCAGCGGCTAAAGCCAGGGCGACCACAAGGTACAACGGATAGTAAGGAAAAATCATCAAAAGGAGCCCAGATAAGACTGCTACGACGCCAAAAGTTCCGAGTCGGCTAAGCAATAGTTTTGGCATAGGTAAGCATTCTCATTCACATTTCTTGCATTCTTATGGCTTTATGTTTCACTAGAATCTGGCAGCAGTTTCAACCGAACCCTGGTTTAGGTTGTCAAAACGGGTTGATGACCCTTGATCCTCAGCCTTCGTTAACGAAAGTTTTTAGATAATATTTACGAAATGTCCCCCGGACCGAAGGCAGGGGCAGTCGTGGATTCTAATCCGAGGAGCTCGATTGACCCGCACTTAGTTCACATAACTGCCTACTGTTTTGCCTTACACTTTTTCTTCGGTTTGGTTGAGGTGTTAAATGTATCACAGCTATCCTACTTTTACTATTTCCCTGCAATCGTGCACATTGTGATAGCAGGGCCAATCACGGACATGATTCTTTGGACATGTTCACTCATAATCGCGTCCACAACTTTGCTGGTAAAGGGTAAGGTGGAGTCTCGTGTACTCATGGTTCGTCTAGTTGTCGTGGCCACAGGTGCCTTTGCTGGTGCTGAATTGCTTGCGACGGTGTTTATGCATCCCATAGCGCTCTTGACTTTCGCGCTTTTCGCGATTGGGACTCTCGAGTTCTTGTTGCTGACCCGAGGTCGAAAGCTGTCGTTAATGAACCATACTCTAGGGATAACGACAGCAATCTATTTGCTAGTGCTCTTTTGCATAATTGAGGTTTCATCTGCCACGTTTTATGTTCTAAGACCTTTTGTCGCTGGAGGCGTTGCGGCATCCGGGCAGTTGAACGCGCTGATCGAGCTGCAGCTTACATACGCTGCCTACGGGTTACTTCCTCTGCTGTACTTGGGTTTCTTGACATCATTCTTCTGGGCTCCACTCCTGGACAATCTTTGGAAAAGAATCTCACCGCTTCCCTTCCAACCAGAAATTGAGTCAATTCAACTTGCAAGGCCATTATCATCCACCGTTCTCGACCCGAAATTTCTGCTCGCAGTTGTTGTCGCATTTTTTATTGGGTATTATCCCTACTTTCAAAATCAGAACAGCCTTGTCGGCACTGATTCGTACTGGGTCTATTACGAGCCGTTATTGCAGATGAACGCTGGAGGCCCAAGCGCAGCCGTCCACCAAGCCCTTGGAGCAAGCCATCCCGTTACGTTACTATTACTATACTTGGCTCAGTTCACTCAGATGAGTCCCTTTAATGTAGTTAAACTATCTCCAGTCTTACTCACTTTGATGCTTGCGGTTGCGTTCTGCTTCTTCATTGGTGGAAGGCGTTCGAATTCTCTCGGCCTCATGGCTTTCGTGTTTTCCGTACTCTCGGCAACGACGGCGATAGGGCTGTATGCGAGCACGATCGCTAATTGGATCGTGCTAGTCATTTGGGTGGTTTTTCTAGCCTACGTAGCTTTCAGGAGTGATGAAAGTTACCGGAAACGAGACTTCCTCATCCTCCTATTCCTTTCCACGTTGATTATCCTCATCCATCCATGGACTTGGGGTGTGTTCGCGATCGCAGTGTTGGCCGCGAGCATACTCACGTTGGTTCTCAAGAAACAGAAACAATCAGCCATCAGCGCCTCATTGATCCGAATCATCCTAATCGATTGCGCCTTCGTCTTTCTCACAATCATCCTTCTCACTTGGAGCGAAGGATCGGCAGTATCAAACGCCCTAACGCTTTACACGTCTGTTCTTAGCAACCCGCCTAGCGTATTGGACTTTTGGTCCGCGCTAAACTGGACAATAAAATTCTGGTCACCTTTCTTAAGCCCAGCCTATATTCTCCTAGCCATAATCGGCGTACTGGCCCTGATGCGGTCAGACGTATCCCCATGGCAACGACGGCTCATCCTATCGTGGATATTCGCTTCAATGATAGGCTCCATTCTAGCCGCACCGATAGGATTCGTACCCAATTCGCCTGCGAGCAGCAACAGCCAGCTATGGCGTATACTCTTCGTTACACCCTTCCAAGCGACCGTGCCTTTCGGAGTGATGTGGATGAGCGAGAGAGTTCACCCACGGAAGCAGAGTGCCTTACTCTCTGAATTGCCTAAAACTTATGCGTGGAGTCCACTCGCCTGGATAATAACTGTGCTATCAGCCGGCGTGGTAACTGCCTTTGCCCCTTACGTCTTAGCCCTAGCTGCTCTGCTCATCCTCGTTCCCATCATAACCGCAGTTTCGATAGAGAAGATACCAGAAAGGGAGAGAGCGTTTCTTAGCTATGCAATTCAAGCAGTTTGCATCCTCATCGCTTTCAACTACACGGTCCGCGCAGCGTCAAATCTTCTGCTTGATTCACATAACTACCCATCTGGAAACGCTCAACTGAGTTCCGGTTCCGTTAACGTACAGCGCAATCCCAAACACGGAGCCCTGCCGCCGCCGAAATGAAGAAATAGAAGGTTCTGGGATTGCAGGCGGTTTCAGGAAAGTATCGATCAAGCCAGAGTTTGGTATTGGGTTTCAGATTTCGCTTTGTGCATGATTTATATCCGAAAAACATTCTTTGAGGCATGAAACGAGCTTGCTGACAACCCAACTTTGCTTGTTGGCTGTACTTCTGTCGGGCGTGTTCATGCCTACGGCAGTGTATGCCAATCATGCCTCAGGGAATCGGCCCTCGCAGTGCTACTACTGCACTATTGCAGTGACGATTGTAAATCTGATAATCGCATCCTCCAACCCGTCTACAGCCGTATTGAATCAGTTCGTATTCGCGCTTAATTCATCACAAATTGTAGCAGGAACACCGTTCATAATTCAATTTCGCGTCATATACCCTTACGGAACATCCGCGTCCGGAAGCCCAGTGACGTTGTCTCCGCGAGTTGCCACATTTAGCTTCACGAACAACACGGGAGCGTCGTACGTTTTTACCTCAGTTCAAGTTAGTCCTGTTCCGAACCAACCCGGCAATTACACCTACGCGTCAACACTTCCCGAGGACTCACTTGCAGGAGTGATTACTGCGGCAGTTGTGGCACTCAGCCTGACCGACGCCAACGGTGCGATAGGCCCATCAGCCACGATAGCTTCTCATAACAGTCAACCCCCTCTCGCACAGACTGCAAGCCTCTTTGACAACTCAGTTTTTGCTATAGGAACAGCGCAGGCGACTCCACCGCCCCCGGCAATTACTCTGAATATTACCACCCAAAGCGTCCTGTCTATGATGCTCGTATTCATCTTGGGAGCGTTAATCCTCATGGTCAAAGGACGACGTATGTCTAGGGCTGGGCGAATACGAACAGATTGACGAGACTCTACTTATCTTGGCTTATTCATTGGGCGGTATAATGGAAAAATTGGAATGTCCAGATTCGCGAATCTGACGCCGTCACCCATCCTGAATACATTCCAGATGAGACCCAAGCAGTAATGGAAACGGTAATCGCCTGATCCTTAGCTTGGCTGAAGTAACTTACGGCAAGGGCATCGTCACTATTGAACGTCAACGTATAGAACACGGATTGGCCTTCTGAGAACATAGACCCTGAAGTCTTAACTAATGGAAACGTTGTATTGTCGAGCTGGAGTTCGAAAGTAACTAGGCTTAGGTTCAAATCGTACAGACCGGTGCTCGTAACTTTAACTATGACATCAACTTCAGCGTGACCGATGTTTCCAGTCCGATATTTTTCGGAGACCGTTTGGGCTTGAATAGTAAGGCTGCTGGCCGACAATTTACTTACCCCGTAGAAATACGCACCGACGACAAGCGCTGTCAGCGCTAGCGCTAGAAATATTCCGGCACATATGTTTCGTCTGTTAGAACCCGATAACGGATTGTTCCTTGCTAGCTGATAACTGACGTATCTGAAACAGCCTTTCATCATTCATCCATGACCGTTGTTCAGTCAACGGTTTGAATGAGTCTGATGTTCCCAGGGTTCGAAAACTGTAGTGACACATGAGATTCGCAGTAACTGCAAAACCGAAAAGCGTAATCCTACAACATGACCGAGGAGTTGCAAAGCTCTGCCTCCACCAGGTCGACCTTCTCGTGCAAAGGGGAAGAGGAGCACTAGCCCAGGTGAGGCAAGAGTAGGAGATCACAAACAATCCCGTACGGGAAGTCTTTGCGGTTCATACGGCACATAAGGGATATGATTAAGTAATTTATTAAATATGAATCGGTTGGGAACACCTAATGAACAAAGGAGTTAAGACCCTCATCTATCCCGTCAAAGATATTACAGCAGCCAAGAAACTGTTCCGCAATCTCATAGGGGTCGAGCCGTACGCGGATCAGCCGTACTACGTGGGGTTCAAAGTTGGCGATCAAGATAT
>Ga0335081_10019522_pt1 | contig 10965 bp, 12 predicted proteins | sample Lox_Sample_35_FD_206713 | JGI IMG/M metagenome (GOLD analysis project Ga0335081, IMG submission 206713) | Soil microbial communities from Loxahatchee National Wildlife Refuge, Florida, United States - Lox_Sample_3.5 | ecosystem: Environmental > Terrestrial > Soil > Wetlands | place: USA...
ATGGAGAAGCTGGTGGGGCCGCAGACCAATACGGCCGCGCATCAGTGGACCCACAAGGACATGCTGATCTATCCCAATTTGGGAGATCCGACGCAGCTCGACTGCGTCGACGAGTCGGTCAATACCTGGACCTATATGACGATGATGGAGCGCGGCGGCCTGCTCCACTTCCACCGCGTCGCCAAGCTGGCCAATGCCGGCGGCCTGACCGACCCGTTCATGCGCAACACCGCGGTGCTGCAGGAGATCAAAGGCGAGTACTACGCGGTCGACGCGAGCCTGGTCGATGGCGGGCAGCCGCCGGTCGTGATGCCGCTCGCACAATGGATGGGCAAATGGCCGCCCGACGTCTCCGTGGCCGAGGCCAAAGCCAAGCCGGCGCCCAAGCGCACACGGACCAAGTCGTCCGTTGAACGCAAGCGGCAAGCGTCGGCGCAAAAGCCAAACGGCTAGAGCTTCGCCTGCAATCCGCGCACGAAATCCGACAGGCCGGGCTGCCGCTCGCGCTTTAAGCGCTCGGCGGCGAGGATCGCCTTCACCTCGGCGAAGGCCCGGTCGAGATCGCGGTTGATGATGACGTAGTCGTATTCCGCCCAGTGGCTCATCTCGTCGCCGGCTTTAGCCATGCGGCGGTGAATGGTTTCGTAATCGTCCTGGGCGCGCGTACGTAAGCGCTTCTCCAGCTCGGGGATCGACGGCGGCAACACGAATATACTGACGACGTCCTTCGGCGTCTTGTCGCGCAGCTGCTGCGTGCCCTGCCAATCGACGTCGAACAGGACGTCGCGGCCGGCCGCGAGCGCGTCCATCACCGGCTTTCTCGGCGTGCCGTAGTAGTTGTCGAACACCTCGGCCCATTCCAGCAATTCGTCTTTCGCCACCAGATCGTCGAAGCGCTGGCGGTCGATGAAATGATAGTCGCGGCCGTCGACCTCGCCGGGCCGCATCTTGCGCGTGGTCACCGAAACCGACAGCGTGACGCCGCCGTCCTCGGTCAGCAGCCGGCGCGACAGCGTGGTCTTGCCGGCGCCCGAGGGCGACGACAGCACCAGCATCAACCCGCGCCGGGCGATCGCGCTGGCCTCGGGTGGCTTCTTCGCCATGCTCACTCCAAATTCTGCACCTGCTCGCGGAACTGCTCGACCACGGTCTTCAGCTCGAGCCCGATATTGGTCAGCTCCACATCATTGGCCTTGGCGGTGAGCGTATTCGATTCGCGGTGCAGCTCCTGCGCCAGAAAATCGAGCCGGCGGCCGACCGGGCCGCCTTCCGCGAGCAACTTCTGCGCCTGCGCGACGTGCGAGGCGAGCCGGTCGAGCTCCTCGCGGATGTCGGCCTTGGCCGCGAGCATGATCGCCTCCTGATGCAGGCGGTCGCTGTCGAAGCGCTGCGAGGCCGACAGCAGCGCCGCCACTTGCTCGGCAAGCCGCGCCTTGATCGCCTCCGGCTTGCGTCCCGGCGCTTTCTCCGCGCGTCCGGCGAGCACCGCGATTTCAGATAGGCGCGCCGACAGCACGTGGCCGAGCGTTGCGCCTTCCTCGCGCCGCATGGCGACGAACTCGGCAAGCGCCCGCTCGAAGCCCTTGGTGATGGCGGCTTCGGCGGCGCTGCGCGCCTCCTCGCTTTCGTCCTCCTCGGCGACTTCCATCACGCCCTTGAGCGCGAGGATGCCGTCGAGCCGCGGCGCCTGCGCCTCGACCTTGCCTTCCAAGCTGCGCAGCGTCGAAAGCACCGCCGCTAATACGCTTTCGTTGACCTTGACGGTGGGAGCGGTGCCTTTGCGCTCGACCGTGAGATTGGCATAGACGGTGCCGCGGGCGAGCGCCTCGCTCGCGCGCTTGCGCGCCGGCACCTCGACCGCGTCCCAGCCCGGCGGCAGGCGCAGCCGGAGATCGAGGCCCTTGGCGTTGACCGATTTGATCTCCCAGCTCCAGGCATAGGCGCCGGCGACGCCATGGCCGCGCGCGAAGCCGGTCATGCTCGACAGGGCCATGCGGCCTCTCTTTGTTGCCGGTTGCGAAAACGCGGCGACCTTAGCGGCGGCTCCCGGCCCTCACAAGGCGAGCGCACGGCGCTTCCGCTCCCCTCCCCCCACGAGCGTAGCGAGTGGTGGGGAGGGGTTGGGGGTGGGGGGACCAGGAATCAGAGATCAGGCACCAGTAATCAGAGGGTAATCTGTTTACTTTTTTTTGACTAGTGAACCCTGCCCCCCACCCCGATCCGCATCGCTACCGCGTTGCGCCTCGACCCTCCCCACCGCTTCGCGGGGGGAGGGTAAAAGGCTGCCGCGCCACGAGCGCTACGGCTTGGCCGTGTCCTTCTTCTCGTCGGCGGCCGGTGTCGCCGCCGGCTCGGGCGTCTTGGTGTGCTCGATCGCGCGCAGCCTGGCCACGTTCTTCTGGTGCTGATCGTAAGTTTCCGAGAAGACGTGGCCGCCGCTGCCGTCGGCGACGAAATACAGATCCTTGGTGCGCGCCGGATTGGCCACCGCCTCGAGCGAGGCTTTGCCAGGATTGGCGATCGGCCCCGGCGGCAGCCCGTCGATCACATAGGTGTTGTAGGGCGTCGCCTGCTCGATCTCGCTCTTCTTGATCGGGCGGCCGAGCGAGCCTTTGCCACCGGTCAGGCCATAAATGATGGTCGGGTCGGACTGCAGCCGCATCTTGTTCTTGAGGCGGTTGATGAACACGGCGGCGACGCGCGAGCGCTCGTCCGGCCTGCCGGTCTCCTTCTCCACGATCGAGGCGAGCGTGACCAGCTCCTGCGGCGTCTTGATCGGAAGGTCGGGCGAGCGGCGCGCCCAGACTTCCTTCACCTCGCGCTGCTCCGACTCCTGCATGCGCTTGATCATCTGTTCGCGCGTCATGCCGCGGGTGAACTTGTAGGTCTCCGGCAGCAGCGAGCCCTCGGGCGGGATTTCCTTGATCTGGCCGGTGAGCGCCGTGTCCTCCAACAGCCGCGTCACGATCTGCTCGGAGGTGAGCCCCTCGGCCAGCGTGAGCGCGTGCTGCACCACTTTGCCATCGATGATGGTGTCGACCACCTCGGCGAGGCTCGCGTGCCTGGCGAATTTGTACTCGCCGTGCTTGAGGCCGCCGCGCGCCTTCATCACCAGCACGCCGCCCATGAACACGTAAGGCTGATCGATGACGCCTTCGTGCTGCAGCAGCGTGGCGATATCGCGGATGCCGAGCCCGCGCGGGATGTCGACCACCTTGTCATCGGGCAAGGGGCCCGGCGCCTCGAAGCGCTCTTTGCCGAAATAGAGGGCGGCGCCGACCATGATCGAGACCAGCACCAGCACGGTGAAGATCGCATTGCCGACGATGACCAGCGGGTGGCGCACGCGCCGGGAACGGCGGTTGGGCAACGGCACCCGCTCCGGTTCGAGCGCAACGCGGGGGCTGCGCGGCGGCTGCGTCGGCCGCTCGCTCGGCGGCGGCGGCACCGGGCTCGGCCCGGCCTTGCCGCTGCGGCCGGCCAAGCTGCCGCGCGGGTAGCCGCTGCCGCTTTGGCTCACGCCGCCCCTCGTGCTGTCAGCAAGCCCACTCGGTCACCCTCCGGCCGCAGGCGAAAAGCCAATGGCTTTCGCAGGTTAGAGAACATTATGGCGAAAGCGAGAGGCCGCCCGCAAGCATGCGCTATTCCGCATAGCGGCGGAAGATGAGCGAGGCATTGGTCCCGCCAAAGCCGAACGAGTTCGACAGGGCCGTGGTGATTTCGCGGCGGCGGGCCTGATGCGGCACCAGGTCGATCGGCGAGTCGACCGAGGGGTTGTCGAGGTTGATGGTCGGCGGCGCGATGCCGTTGCGGATCGCCAGGATCGAGAAGATCGCCTCGACCGCGCCGGCGGCGCCAAGCAGGTGGCCGATCGACGACTTGGTCGACGACATCGAAATACGGCCCGCCGCATTCCCAACCAGGCGCTGCACGGCGCCCAGCTCGATCTCGTCGCCCATCGGGGTCGAGGTGCCGTGCGCATTGATATAGTCGATGTCGCCCGGGGCGACACCTGCGCGCTTCATGGCCATGGCCATGCAGCGAAAGGCACCGTCGCCGTCAGGCGCCGGCGCGGTGATGTGATAGGCGTCGCCCGACAGGCCGTACCCGGTAAGCTCGGCATAAATCTTGGCGCCGCGCGCCTTGGCGTGCTCGAGCGCCTCCAGCACCAGGACGCCGGCGCCCTCGCCCATCACGAAGCCATCGCGGTCCTTGTCGTAGGGCCGCGAAGCGCGGGTCGGATCGTCGTTGAACCCGGTGGAGAGCGCGCGCAGCGCCGCAAAGCCGGCGAGCGACAGGCGGTTGACCGGCGATTCCGCGCCGCCCGCCACCATGACATCGGCATCGCCGAGCGCGACCAGCCGGCCGGCATCGCCGATCGCATGCGCGCCGGTCGAGCAGGCGGTGACCACCGCGCTGTTGGGGCCTTTCAGCCCGAACTCGATCGAGACATAGCCGGCGGCGAGATTGATGATGCGGCCGGGGATGAAGAAGGGCGAGACCCGGCGCGGACCTCTTTCGTGCAAGGTGATGGCGGTGTCGGCGATGCCTTCGATGCCGCCGATGCCGGAGCCGATCAGCACGCCGGTCGTGGTCTGCTCCTCGGGGGTCGACGGCTTCCAGCCGGCGTCGTCGAGCGCCTGGCGCGCCGCGCACATGGCATAGACGATGAAATCGTCGACCTTGCGCTGCTCCTTCGGCTCCATCCATTGATCGGGATTGTAGGTGCCGTCGGAGCCGTCGCCGCGCGGGATGACGCAGGCGATCTTGCAAGCAAGATCGGAGACCTCGAAGGTGTCGACCTTCTTGGCGCCGCTCTCGCCTTTGATGAGGCGCGCCCAGGTCGGCTCGACGCCGCAGCCGAGCGGCGTCAACATCCCCATACCGGTTACCACCACGCGTCTCATGTCCGGGCTCCCGGCAAGCTCACAGCCCTACGTCCCGCCACACCGGGCATAGCCGACAAGCCGACAACGATTTAGGCGATCGGGCGGCCGCGCGGCGCCGCTTCAGCTCTTTGCATTCTTTTCGAGGAATTTCACCGCATCGCCGACGGTCAAAATGGTCTCGGCGGCATCGTCCGGAATTTCGCAGCCGAATTCCTCCTCGAAAGCCATCACGAGCTCGACGGTGTCGAGACTGTCGGCGCCAAGATCGTCGATAAAGCTGGCCTGCTCCGTCACCTTGTCGGGCTCGACCCCGAGGTGCTCCACGACGATCTTTTTCACCCGCTCGGCAATATCACTCATCGTTCCAACCTCGTGCTTTTTAGATTGGGCTGCGACCGGCAAGCGGGCACAACCGTGGCGGCATGGCCTCGTCGTGGTTGACGATGGTGAGACAGTTCGGTCGCGGACGACAACTTATGTCCGCGCACGGCCGCCCCAGCCGGGCCGAATTTCGGTTACCACACTTCAAATCCGTTGACTAGCAGTGTGAGCCTAGCCCTATGTCCCCTGAAAAACCAAGTATTTCTCTGTTTGTCACGCACAACCTCATGCACAAATCGTACCCGGTTTTCGCGATTTGGCGCTCAAATCATCGCCATGCCACCGTTCACATGGATGGTGTGCCCGGTGACGTATTGGGCCTCTTCGGAGGCGAGATAGACCGCCGCCGCCGCCACGTCTTCCGGCGTTCCGAGCTTGCCGGACGGAACCCGGGAAAGGATCGTTTCACGCTGTTTTTCGTTGAGTTTGTCCGTCATGGCGGACGCGATCATGCCGGGCGCGATGCAGTTGGCGGTGATGCTGCGCTTGGCGTATTCAGCGGCGACGGATTTCATCATGCCGACCAGACCGGCTTTGGCGGCGGTATAATTGCCCTGCCCTGGATTGCCGGTGAAGCCGACCACCGAGGAAATGCCGATCAGCCGGCCCCAGCGCCGGCGCATCATGCTTTTCACCGCCGCGCGGGTGAGGCGAAAAGTGGCGGTGAGGTTGACGGCGATGACCTGCTCCCAGTCCTCGTCGCGCAACTGCACGAAAAGATTGTCGCGATTGACGCCGGCATTGGCGACCAGGATGTCGAGCTTCTCCATTCTCGCTTCCGCATCGGGCACCAGCGCCTCGACCGCTTCCTTGTCGGCGAGATCGCAGGGCAGCACATGCACCCGCTCCTTGAGCTCGCCGGCGAGCGCATCGAGCGCATCGCGGCGAGTGCCGGAGATCGCGACAACGGCGCCTTGCCCATGCAAGGCGCGCGCGATGGCGCCGCCGATGGCGCCGCTCGCGCCGGTCACCAGCGCGGTCTTGCCGGTCAAATCGAACATCATGTCTGTCTCCCAGCCGCGGCCTTGAACGCGGCGACGTCCTCCGGTGTGCCGATGGCGCTCGCGGTCGCGCCCTCGGCGATGCGCTTGATCAACCCGCTCAGCACCCTGCCGGCACCGACTTCGTAGAACTTGCCGACACCGGCGGCCGCCATGGCGGCGACGCACTCGCGCCAGCGCACCGTGCCGGTGACCTGTTTGACGAGAGCATCGACGATCTGCGCCGGCTCGTCGATCGGCTTGGCCAGCACATTGGCCACCACCGGGACGACCGGCCTTTGCACGCTCACTTTCGAGAGCGCCTCGGCCATGACCTCGGCGGCGGGCTGCATCAACGCGCAATGGAACGGCGCGGAGACCGGCAGCAGCATGGCGCGCTTGGCGCCTTTGCTCTTGGCAAGCTCCACGGCGCGCTCGACCGCCGCCTTGTCGCCCGAGACCACCACCTGGCCGCCGCCATTGTCGTTGGCGGCCTGGCAAACTTGCCCCTGCGCCGCTTCGGCGGCGACCGCCGCCGCGGCGTCGAATTCGAGGCCGAGCAGCGCCGCCATAGCCCCCACGCCGACCGGCACCGCTTTCTGCATCGCCTGTCCACGCGTGCGCAAAAGGCGCGCGGCATCGGCAAGGCTGAAGGCGCCCGCGGCGGCGAGCGCGGAATATTCGCCGAGCGAATGACCGGCGACGAATTGCGCAGCGCGCGCCAAATCGAGCCCCGCTTCCGCCTCCAGCACGCGCACCGCGGCCAGCGAAACCGCCATCAGCGCCGGCTGCGCGTTCTCGGTGAGCATGAGCTTGTCGGCGGGGCCCTCGAAGATGACCCTGCTGAGCCTTTCGCCGAGCGCCGCATCGACCTCGTCGAACACCGCTCGCGCGGGCGCGAAATCGTCAGCGAGCGCCTTGCCCATGCCGACGCTCTGGCTGCCCTGCCCCGGGAATACGAATGCGACCGTCATGCCCACCGCTTTTGGCGCAAATTTCGCGCCGAAAGACACGGGAGGCGCAGTCCTGTCAAGTTGAGCGGGTGCGGTAACGAAGCGACAAGGTCTATGGTCTACGGTGCTTGTTAACCTTTGCTAAGGTGGGCCATGAGCGAGTTGGTAAGCGAGGACGATCTTGCGCGCGCGCGCAACGACTTGGCCTTCCGCCAGCAGCTGATGGCGGAGAAACTTGAAATATTGCTGGCGGCGCTGAACAAGATGCGGCGGTCCTCCAACCCGACCCCGGAGGCCGCGGCACAGCTGCGCGAGGGCATCGACCTCGCCGTCAAGCTCGCCGACCGCCTGCAATCGGCGCATAATCCGGACCCGAAGGCGGCTTGAGGCCTGCAAATCCGGCGCAAGCCTTGCCTTTTCCGAAATAATCCCTATAACCCGCGCGTTCCACGATCCCGGTTGGGAGCTGAACGGACGGCCGTTATTTGGCCATTCCGCCTTCTAAAGGCGAGTTTGTCCGAAAACGGCAGGGCCTCCTGGGCTCGGCGTCCCGTGTTCCCGCCTTTGAGCGCATTCGAGCCTTCCCATTAATGGCTCGAGGGGCTTGGCGCCGAGATCGCGGATGGTTTGGACCGGATAAAGGGAAGGCATTTCATGCCGCTATACGAACACGTCTACCTGGCGCGCCAGGATCTCTCGGCGCAGCAGGTCGAGGATTTGACCAATCAGCTCGCCGGCGTCATCGGGCAGATGGGCGGCAAGGTCACCAAGAACGAATATTGGGGCCTCAAGTCCCTCACCTACCGCATGCGCAAGAACCGCAAGGCGCACATGACGCTGCTCAACGTCGAAGCGCCGTCGGCCGCGCTCAACGAGATCGAGCGGCAGGAGCGTCTCAACGAAGACGTGCTGCGCTATCTCACCATTCGCGTCGACGCGCTCGAGGAAGGCCCCTCCGCGATGATGCGCAAGGCCGAGCGCGACGAGCGCGAGCGGGGCGAACGCGGCGGCCGCGACCGCGGCGAGCGCCGCCCGCGCCGCGAGGACGCCGAAGAAGAAAGCGTCGCGGCCGAGCCGGCGGCGGAGGAATAGGCCATGGCATTTGGATCGCAATCCGGCGGCCAGCGCCGTCCGTTCTTCCGCCGGCGCAAGACCTGTCCCTTCTCCGGCGCCAACGCGCCGAAGATCGACTACAAGGACGTCAAGCTGTTGCAGCGCTACGTGTCGGAGCGCGGCAAGATCGTGCCGAGCCGCATCACCGCGGTCTCGGCCAAGAAGCAGCGCGAGCTGGCGCAGGCGATCAAACGCGCGCGCTTCCTCGGCCTGCTGCCCTATGTGATACGCTGAGGGCTTAATCGAAACGAGGCTGCCGGGGTCACCCCGGGAGCCGATGGTTGGGGCGGACTTGCTCCGTCTCTAACCGCTCGAACGGAGCGGGACAGCTCGTGATGATGCAATTCGGATTGATCGGGATCGGCGCAGGCCTGGCCTCCGCGCTGCTGTTTGCCTCGGTAGCCTCCGGCTCGCTGTTGTCGGTGGTGCTGTTTTATCTGGCGCCGCTGCCATTGATGATCGCCGCGCTCGGCTGGAGCCATTGGACGGCGCTGATCGGCGCGCTCATCGGGGCGCTCGCGCTCAGCGCGGCGTTCGGCTCGCTGTTCCTGCTCGCCTTTCTGGCCTGCGCCGGCCTGCCCGCCTGGTGGCTCGGCTATCTGACGATGCTGGCGCGTCCGGCATCCGCCAACGGCGGGGCGCCCGCGCTCGAATGGTATCCGCCCGGCCGGCTGGTGATCTGGGCCGGGCTGATCGGCGCGCTGGTGGTGGCGGTCGGCATCCTCAGCTACGGCGGCGACGCCGACAGCTTCCGCGCCGGCCTGCACAAGACGCTGATCGAATTGCTGCGGGCCGAAACCGAAGAGCCGGGCAACGCCCCCTTGACCATTCCCGGCGTGTCGAACCCCGGGCGGCTGGTCGATTTCCTGGTGCGCACCGTTCCGCTGGCGGGCGCGGTGATCGCCACCATCGTCAACCTGCTCAATCTGTGGCTGGCCGGGCGCGTGGTGAACTATTCCGGCCGGCTGGCGCGGCCCTGGCCGCGGCTTGCGGCCATGACCTTCCCGCGCCCGCTGGCGGCGGTCTTCCTGCTCGCGCTCGCCTCAAGCTTTGCCGGCGGCCTGCTCGGCATCCTCTCCGGCGTGCTGGCGGCGAGTCTGGCGATCGTGTTCGGCGTGCTCGGGCTTGCGGTGCTGCACGCCGTCACGCAGGGCATGAATGCCCGCGGCCTGCTGCTCGGCGGCGTCTACGCCGCACTGGTGGTGTTCGGCTGGCCGGTGCTGGCGCTCGCGCTGCTGGGGCTGATCGAGACATTCGCCGGCTTGCGCGCGCGCTTTGCGCGCCCGCCGCCGGCTTAGACTTTTGACGGGATTAAGACGGAAATCAACGGCTGAGAGTTCAAAGGAGAAGAACCATGGAAGTGATCCTACTCGAGCGCGTCGGCAAGCTCGGACAGATGGGCGACGTCGTGCGCGTAAAGGACGGCTTTGCCCGCAATTTTCTGCTGCCGCGCGGCAAGGCGCTGCGGGCGACCGCCGACAACAAGGCGCGCTTCGAAAGCATGAAGGCCGAGTTGCAGGCCAAGAACCTCGAGCTGAAAGGCGAGGCCGGCGAGCTCGGCGGCAAGATCGACGGCAGGACCTATGTCGTGATCCGGCAGGCAAGCGAGGCCGGGCAATTGTTCGGCTCGGTCACCACGCGCGACATCGCCGGGCTGCTCAAGGACGACGGCGCCGAGATCGCGCGCGGCCAGGTTTCGCTCAACGCGCCGATCAAGGCGATCGGGCAATACAAGGTGCCGCTCGCGCTGCACCCGGAGGTCGAGGTTTCGATCACGGTGACGGTCGCGCGCAGCCAGGAGGAAGCCGAGCGCATCGCGCGCGGCGAGAACGTGCTGGTGCCGCGCACCGAGGCCGAGGAGCAGGCGGCCGCCGCCCTCGCCACCGCGGAATCCTTCTTCGAGCCGGAGGCGGCCAAGGCCAAGGAGCAACGCGAGCAGCCGGCCGAGGCGACCGAGGGCGAGGCACCGGCGGCCGAGGAGAAGAAAAGGCCGAAGGCCAAGAAAGCCGCCGAGGAAGACTAAGGCCGTTCGAACCTCACCAGGTATAGCGCGCGCGCACGGTGCCGGCGTAGGTCTGCGCGCCATCGCCGAATTCGCCGTCGAAGCGGGCCATTACCGACCAGTGGTCGCGCAGGTGCCACTCGGCTCCGGCGGAGGCCAGCGCGAGGTCGGCGGGCGGCGCCGCGCCGTTGACGACGAAGCTCGCGCCGGGCAAGGCCTGGAAGCTTGGCGTGAGGGCGAGATTGTCGAACCAGTCGTGCGCCCAGGCGGCGCGTCCGAACAGCGTGAGCGCATCGCCACGCGCGAGCTGGAATGTGTCGGCGAGCCAGCCGCCGAGCTCGGCGCGTTCGGCATGCGAGGTCTGCGCATTGAAGGAGAGCGCGAACTGCGGCGAGCCCGAGGCCGCGCTTTCGCTGTAGGCCGGCGCACGGAACCTCTGCGCCTGGAAGGCAGCGTAGGGCGTCACGGTGATGGCCGGCGCAGGGTGCAGCCGATAGCCGCCCTCGACGCGGCCGCCTAAGCTCTGCGCGTCGTAGCTCGCCGTGAGCGAGTCATTGCCCGCGACCGTCACAATGCGGCTCGTATTGGTCCAGAAGTTTGTGAATGCGAGGGCACCCGACAGATAGACCGGGCCGAACTGCTGCGTG
>Ga0335081_10019523_pt1 | contig 10965 bp, 6 predicted proteins | sample Lox_Sample_35_FD_206713 | JGI IMG/M metagenome (GOLD analysis project Ga0335081, IMG submission 206713) | Soil microbial communities from Loxahatchee National Wildlife Refuge, Florida, United States - Lox_Sample_3.5 | ecosystem: Environmental > Terrestrial > Soil > Wetlands | place: USA: Florida...
GGCTCTGCGTCTTTGTTCTTATCTTTGTCTTTATCCGTTACCGAAGCGTCGTTCGCGGCTGAAGGGTTCGTTGGGGAATCTTTGCCGGACGCGTCTTTTGGCTGAGTGGACTTGCTGGCCTCCGCCGCATCTCTTTGCTGTTTTTGCGCGCGCGCCTGGCGGGCGGCATCCGCAACCGACGTCGAGTCCTGACCATAGGCAGCGAACGCGCACAGGAAGGCTCCGACTGCGAGGAAGGTTAAAATTATGCGTGTTCTTGGCACGGGCACAGGCTCCCGAAACAAGCGATCGAGGGAGGAACCGAGCGCTTCAAGAATAGTATCGCTCCGAGGTAGGTCGCCGGACGTTACGTTGGTACAGCTGCACACAAGTCCTTCCTAGGCGCCAACATAGCCCGCGATCAGGGCATCCAGTTTCTGCAGCAGCGCGCCATTTCCTTGCCTCGGATATTGGGCCAGCGCTTCCCGATAGTGCGGCAGGTTGTAGAGGAAGGACTCGATGCGCTCCTTATTTAACTCCTCCCAATAGGCGCCGTAGCCGGCCTTCTCCAGCCAGTAAGCGTTGAACACTTGCTCGAACTGATGGCTTACGGGCACCGCCAGATAAGGCTTGCCGAGGTGCAGGGCCTCAGTGACCAGAGAGAAGCCGGAGTTGGCCACAACGGCGCGGGCGCTGATCAGGTCAGCCAGGAAACCGTCGAGCGAGGGCTTCTTATAAAGGATGTTCCCTTCTTCATTTTTGCCCTCGCGCCCGAAACCGTAGGCAATGAAGCGGCAGCGGACGGAACTCAATTGCTTCGCGAGCGCCGGAGCGGGGGAAGTCACATAAACCAGCACGTGGTCGCCTTCGGTTGGAGTGGCCCTGAGAATTTCCTGGCGCAGCAATGGAGGAAACAGGAACGTGTTGCGCTTCTTGATGGGCGCTGTAAAGAACGAGATCACAAGATAGGCGTTGGCACGCGGGGTCATGAGTCGGGTCACGAGCTTGGCCGCCGCGGCGTCGCGCCGGTATTGCTTCGGATAAGACACCACGGCGTTGGTGAGACAGTGCTGGTTATCGATGGAAATGATGGGCAGGCCCATCTTGTGTCCGACGTGACAGGTGAGGGGCTCGAAGTCGGTGATGACGAGATCTGTCTTCCACGCTTCGACGAGATCCTTCAGACGAGACAGACTCTTTGCGCCCTGCGGAACCGTGATGAGGTTTTTCGCGATGGTGCGCTTGTAGCGCACGCGGTTGTTCACGTAGGCAAAGCGGAAGCCGTATATCTCAGTGACGTCGAAGTTCGGCTTCAGATTCTGAAGGCCTCGGTCGAAGGAAGCCAGGTGGACGACGTGTCCTTGAGCGACGAGATGCGAGAGAACTTCCTTGGCGCGCGTGGAATGGCCCGCGCCTTCACCGTTGACTCCGTAGAGAATGTTGGCCATGAACGTCTTCGCAAGAACTCTTCGCTACGAAAAATCAGGCCGAGTATACCGCGGCCTCACGCTTATTACTGAACTGGAAGCATGGGCAGGACCGCGGTGTCGACGATGTCGGGAGCGTCACGCAGTTTGATATAGAGCGTCTTTGCCTTCGAAGGTGGAATCGTCAGGGCGTCGTCCACGAAGCCTTCGGGGACGGTGACCGAGTTGACGAAGCCGGCATCGGTGCTGACGGAGTCGAGGAGAAAGAGCTTCTCGCCGCTGAGAGCGCATTGCTTTTCTGGCGTCGACACGCAACGGATGCCGTTAAGCTTCGGAATACGTACCAGATTCACCAACGGCTGCCAGTCGCCCTCGATGTGGTCCGCGGTGACCGGACGAAATTTCAAGGGTCCGAACGCGGAAGGACCGAGCAACTTCATGGGATCGAGAACGGCAAAGACAGTCTTCGAGTCCTGCAGCGTGAGATTGCCGTCTTTAAAGCTCAGAAGAACACGGAAGGATTCGTCGGCGGTAGCCACTTCGATTCTTTCCGTAGATGGAAAAGTATCCGGGACCTGGGTCTTGAGGAAGAAGTTGAGGCGACCTTCCTGCGGCAACTCCTCAGGGCTGCCGAGATGCACCAAGGGTGGAGAGGAAGGATCGTCTGTCTGCACGCTCTTAGTCAGGATAGAGACTCGTGGGCGGGGCGCTTCGACCTCGGTCTTGAGGTCGAGAGCGCGCCCATCCTTGAGCGTGACATGGACGACGATGGCTTCTCCGGGCTTCAATTTCGTGCTGGCGCTTGCATCAGGCGCAGTCAGCTTCAGTTCGTCTTGCTGGTTGGCGCGGGACAAGGAGTCCGGATGGAAGCGCAGGCCGTTGACTTCGAGGTTGTCGACCTGGTCCAGACGAGTGCCTTTGAGGACGCCGTCCGCGTCGCCGGCGTGGATGGCGAAACTGTCCATGCGACCGGCCTCGGCGTAAGAGTGCAGAGGAATCTCATCCGCGTCGTGCAGTCCGAATTTTTTGATGAGCATGGTGAGGGATCCAGCCGCGGCCTTCTGCAGTGGAACCTTCACTTCAAGTTCATCGGGCTTCACGGCCTTCCACTCGGAGTCGAGCGGCTTTCCCTGTTCGTCTTTCACGATGACTTCGCTCACACAACACGCGTCCGCAGACTGCAGGCGCAACGTGTCTTCGCGGCCGACGATCAGCGCGCTGGCGTCTTTGGAGGCGACGATCCACTGCGAAGGCCGCGAGGCGCGCAGACGGTAATGCGGTCCGTCGAAAGAGTGAAAGCCCCAGGATCCGCGCAGAATTCCGGTGGCTTCGCCGTCCAGGTCGGCGGACTGCATGGCTTGGGTCTCTACGACAAATCCGCCGCGCATTGGATCCGCCTTGGCGGGCAGGTCGATCCCTTTGCTCGACTTCGTCTCCACATGAAGGACGAAGTCATGGGCCAGTTCCGAGCCAAAGACGAGCGGCGCGCCTTCCGCAGGCAACAGGAGCGAAGGCTTGCCTGCACAGAATATTTGTGCGGGATCGACGGCACGCAATGGAGGAATGGGCGAGGGCCGGACCGGAGGCAGTCCGATCACCAGCACCGACTTCGGATTGCGAAAGGAAGGCGGATTGTTCAGGCGCAGATTCAGGTTGTCATTCCTGGGCAGCGCCAATGCCGGGATGTACTGATACTGCGCCGTGTGGGTTGAGCCCAGGATGCGGGCGACGTCGACCGCCGCTCCGATATAAGGACTGTAGTAGCCGCTGCGGGCGTTTGGAGTGGAACTGATCTGCGCCAGCAGGTCGGTGGACGAACCCGACGTTAAGGTCGCCACCATGGTCTGGCTGTGCGCATCGTCGAGGACGAGTTGATCGGTGTTCTGGGTGAGGCACGGAACTTGCTGGGCGCTGGGCTTGTCGAAACATTGCTGGTCGACGCGAATGTTGAGACTGCGTGCCAGAAGCGTGGTGCGCAACTTCAGTTGTTCGGAGTCGCTGGTGGAAATCTCGCGGACAGCTTCGAGGTATTTTTCCAGACGCTGTCGATCGAGGCTGGCCTGCACGAGATCCTGCGCCGCGCGGACGAATGCACCCGGCTTCCCGCGGACCGCAGTGCGCAGGGTGCTGTAAGCTCCACCAGTCTCCGGAGCAAGGAATACCAGCGCTTCCTCAGCCTCGTCCGGTACGACCACAAATATGCCTTCCTCCCGGATCGGTTTGCTCCAGGCTTCGACGCGGGTGAACCAGGAATCCGGCGGAGGGTTGGTGGCGCCGCGCAGGAATACTACGACCATCAAATAACGAACCGATTGACTTTCAGGTAAGTCGGGATGCACCCAAAGCCGGTCTGCCGCCTGGAGATAGGGCACTTCCGCGATCGGCAGAGTCACTCCGGCGCGTTGCACCCGGACCTCGACTTTGGGACCGGTGAGATCAAAGGCTGCGTTCTCAGCACGGGCTGAGAGGACAAATGGTGAGGCGAAGATGAGCGGAACTAGTAGAAACGGAATCGCCGCTGGGATTCGTCGGCGCCCGCGCGAAACTTGACTCCTCAAAGGCTCTCCCTCTACAGGCTTTCGTGTAACTTGCAGTGTTACGGCTGGCAGAGCTGAAAGATAATTTTAACCGATTCGCGGTGCACGCCCCCATTTGCATTCGACCTTCACGCTAAGCATAATGGCCACGGCTCGCGTTGGTCCGAACAGTTGGTATGCTCTGCGGACCGATGGTTTTTCAGACAGCAACATTGCGAGGATCGGAGATTCATGGAGTCCGCCCCGGTAGCCGCAGTCTTAGGCCTTGATTTCCTCTTACTCATCTCGGTGCTCATCGGAAGCCGGTCCAAGGGTAAGCGCGCACAGTCAGCGCTGGTTGCGGGACTGTTTTTCTGTTCCGGATTCCCTGCCCTGATCTATCAAATCATCTGGCAACGTGCGCTGTTTTCTATTTACGGCGTCAACGTGCAGTCGGTTGCGGTAGTCGTCAGCGCGTTCATGCTGGGACTCGGTATTGGCAGTATGGCCGGCGGATGGCTCTCCGCTCGCTTTCCGAGTCGAGAGATCGTAATCTTTGGGATTTGCGAGTTGGGGATCGCGGTTTTCGGCCTCGTATCTTTGCGGCTGTTCCATTGGGCCGCTCAATACACCGCGGGGAGCGGACTTGCATACACAATCGTTTTTAGCTTTCTGCTGTTGATTGTGCCCACGATGCTGATGGGCGCAACGCTGCCCCTGCTGGTCGAGCAACTCGTCCGAAGCTCCCGGAGGGTTGGCTATTCCGTTGCCACGCTCTACTTCGTTAACACTCTCGGCTCAGCGATGGCTTGCTATGTATGCGCTGAAGTGCTGTTGCGCAACCTCGGGCAGTCGGGTTCTGTGACCATGGCGGCGTGCATCAATACGATCGTCGGTGCGACCGCATTTCTCTACGGGCGCGGTGAACGGCGCAAGGCCGAGCCGGACGAGGTGGTCGTGGCGCCAACGGCAGGGGAGGCCGCGGAGACGTTATCTTTATCTTTATCTTTATCTTTATCTTTATCTTTATCTTTATCTTTGGGAATCGCCGTGGTGATCGCCGGCGCAGTGGGCTTCCTGGCATTGGGTCTTGAAATCGCGTGGTTCCGCGTGTTCGCTCTCGCCACATTTGATCGTGCTCCCGCGTTTGCGCTGCTGCTCTCCACGTATCTAGCGGGAATTGCAGCCGGTTCGTTTCTTAGCGAGAAACTGACGGAGAAGAAACACGTCAACGCGTTGACCCTGGCTGGCGTCCTTATATTGCTGGCTGGGGCTGTCTCGGTGTATCTGCCTCCCTTAATGGCACAGTTGTGCTGGAAGGGCGTGTCGGTCATGGCCAGCGTGCCGATCTTCTTTATTACAGCTGGCTTGTTAGGGTCGGTGCTGCCGCTGCTCTGCCAGGCAGCGGTATCCGCAGACGAATCGGCCGGCCGCCGCGTTAGTCTGATTTATCTTTCCAACATCCTTGGATCAACGCTCGGCAGCCTGGTGATCGGTTTTGTGCTGATGCACCACTTTGGTACCGAGGCGATCTCGATGCAGTTGGCCGCGGGCTGCGTGCTGACCGGATCGGCCGTGCTGCTATTCAGGAGCGGACGGCTGCAGGCTCCGCCTGCGTGGGGCTTTGCGCTAATCGCGACCGCAGTCATCGCGATCCCCGCAGCCGCTCCAACCTATGCAAATCTGTTCGGCAAGATGATTTTTGGTCCGAAGGCGGCGACGGTCGGCGAGCTGAAGCACGTGGTTGAGAACCGCAACGGCATTGTGGCAGTTACCGCCGATGACGCGGTTTTCGGCGGAGGCGTCTACGATGGCTACTTCAACATCGATCCGGCGAATGACAAGAATCTTGTGATTCGCGCTTACGCCATGGGCTTGTTCCAACCGCAGCCAAGGCGTGTATTCATGCTGGGGCTGGCTTCGGGATCGTGGGCGCAGGTCATCGCGAACCATCCGAAAGTGGAGAGCATGGACATCGTGGAGATCAACCCAGGATATCTGCAGCTCGTCGCGGAATATCCGATGGTGCGCTCGCTGTTGCAGAATCCGAAGGTTCACATCTACGTGGATGACGCGCGGCGCTGGCTGCTCGCCCATCCGAGTGAAAAATATGACGCCATCGTCGCCAATACTACGTTTTATTGGCGCGATCACACTTCACAGGTGCTCTCGAAGGAATACCTAGCAATCGTGAAGTCGCATCTGCGGCCGGGCGGCGTTTATTACTACAACGCAACCGAATCTGAGGATGTGCTGGCAACCGGACTGCATGAGTTTACATACGGACTGCGGGTGATCAGTTTTCTGGCTGTGAGCGATTCTCCGCTGGTGCTGGACAAGAACCGCTGGCTGGCGGACCTCAACCGGTACACGATCGATGGCAAGCGAATGTTCGATCCGGCGGATCCGCGCGCGGTGGCGGTTCTTGCGGCTTACAGCGAGTTTGCGGACACGGTGAAGCAACCGCCACGGTTGCTCGGCCTGGAGGCCGGAGACGTCCTGGCGCAGAGGCTTGGACCGCGCCACATCATCACCGACGACAACATGGGCGCGGAGTGGACGGAAGCTCCGAAACCTTCGTGGCGGTAGCCTGGATTACATGAGCACCATCAACCACGAAGGACACAAAGTTCCACGAAGGAGATCAATCGTCATAAGCGGCTTCCGACCAATCAACCGGCAACGGTCCGCTCCAAGCGGAACTTCTTCACCGCGAGGATTCCGAAGACGATAAAAATCGCTATGACTACGAGTTGTGCGACCAGAAACGGCGGCTCTTTCTGCGTCGGCGCCAGCGCTTTCAGGGCTGGAATCTTGAGGAACGACTGCACGACCGCGACAAACGAATTCAGATAAAGAGCCAGCACGGCGCAGACCACGTAAATCCAGCGCCAAGCGCCCGCCAAGTGAAGCGCATAACGCGCGAGGATCGCAACTGCCAGCACCAGCAGAGAAATGATGCCGACGACGTGAGAAGGCAGCAGGTGTTCGACGGGAAAGAGGAATCCGGTCAGGCTGGTGAGAACGGTTGTCGCCAGGAAGATTGCGGTCCAGCCGTCAAGGCGCTTTCCGGCGAGCATTCCGTAGACAACAATGAAGCCCGTACCGATTCCTGCCAGGCTTAACAGGACATGTACGAAGGTGAACGTGGAAGTCGTCATACCAAAGATCATGGTGCTCTCCTTTTGAGGCGAAAAAGGTTGGCCCCGAACCGTCTAGGCACAGATAGAGCTTTTGATACATCAAAGCACCTGGATCATGCATTTATTTTTTCGCTGGGCATAACACGCCGTGCGTCTCGACCGCTGGCAAGCCTTTCCATCGGACTCGACCGGTCCAACAAATCATGAAGCACCAGAGGGGCAGGTGTTTGCCCATTGACCGGAAGCCTGCCCTACGTAAAGGTTCCCGAACTCGATCGTGTGCAGCGAGAGATCGCCAGATGTGACGGAATGATCCGCAAGAGCCTGAGTGGGATTGCTGCTGCGACCAGGTGAGTACGAGGTCCGTACGCGTGGACGCAGGGCAGCTAATCTCCTGTAACGGATTTCCTCATCGTGCGCCCAGCCTGGCTAGTGCAGCCTCGCAATTGGCGAGTTGGCCCACGACGAAATCTTCCGTGTAATCGTCGCCGGTGGGGCTGGTGGAAAGGCGTGTGGGTTCCTGTCGCCAGACCCGCAAACTCTTTGTGTACCACGATTGCGCCTCCCGCAAATCGGCAATCTTCCTGCCGACGGGCTGTTCGCGTTCGGCCTTTAGGGAGTACGCCTTGCCAAGCATGCCATACGAACCAGCGAGAGCCTGGATCTGATTGTGATTCTTGCGTTCCACCTTCTCGAAGTGAGCGATCGACGTTCGAAGCAACGGAATGGCGGAAGACGTTTTGCCTTGTTCCATAAACACGTTCGCCGCGTCGAGGCTTATCAGTGCGAGGTTATCCACGGCGAGGGAGTCGGTCGGATCGGAGTTGGCCAGGCCGCCGAAGACATTTCGCGCTTTCGCATACGTGTCGAGGGCCTGATCGTAGTCCTTGTGTTGTCGCTGTGAATTCGCATACATGCCGTACGCCTCACCCAGATACTCCTGCAGGGTCGCATTGTTGGGAGTCGACCGTGTCAGTTGCTCCAGAATCTGCACCCCCTGGGCCGATGCCTGCATGGCTTGGTTCAAATCGCCGGTTGCGCTCAAGGCCTTTCCCAAGCCGATGTAGTCGGCCGCCAGATGAGATCGAAGCAGTGGTTCTGCATTCGAGTCCTTTGCCATCGGCTCTCGAATTGAGGTGGCCTGCCGGTAACTCGACAGGGCGTCGTTGTACTTGCCCATCTGGAATTGAATGTTGCCCGTCTGCCAGTAGATTCCAGCCAACCAGTCCCGATACCTAGACTCGGGATGTTCCGCGACGACGTGCTGCGTGAGAGGGACGGCCTTCCTTAGGTCATCCAGCGCGGCTTCGAAGTTGCCTGCATCGTTGAGCACAAAACTCAATCGGAAATAGTCGCTGAGCAGGTCAAGTTGAATCTGCAAATCATCGGGATTCGATGCAGCGGCTGATTCTCGTATGGCCAATGCCTTATTCAAGCTCTGCAGGGCGCCGGAATAGTCACCGAGATTGGCGGCGCCGTTGTATCCCAGAAGATCTCCAACGCGATCGTAGGCGGCAGCCAGTTCGCGCTGCAACGACGCATCACCGCTGGCTTCCTGCGACAAGCTATCCAAATACTCGAGTGCGCGATTGACCAGCAATTTCCTGGCTGGTGTGGCACCCGGCAAATCCTTGATCGAATCGTGAACTTCGAACATGAGCGAGTTCGCGAGCTTGCGGACGTCATTGAACCGCCGCTCCGCCCGGGCCCGCTGCATGCGCGCGATTTCCGCCTGCTGCCGCGCTACGTGCGCCTCATACAGGGCAACGGCCGCTCCGGCCGTCAGCGCCAGAGCCACCAGAGCTGATGCGATTGCGCCGGCCCTGTGTCTTCGAATGAACTTGGACGAGCGGTACCACGCAGTATCGTTACGGGCAACGACGGGAATGTTGCGCAGGTGCCGGCTGATATCCTCCTCGAACTGCTCAACCGAGGCATAACGGCGGGAGGGTTCCTTCCGCAACGCCATCAGGACAATATTGTCTAAATCGCCGCTCAGCCGCTTACGAAGCTTCTCGGGAGAGCTCTTGCGAGAGGAAGAGAGGCGGTCGAGGCTGGGCCCCCTGGATGTTTGATTGGCAGGCTCACTCCTGTCGATGGCCACGCTCGGCTTCTGCGGCTCAGTCTTGCAGGCAGCGTCGGACATTTCCTGTGGCGTGCCGGTAGCCAGGCGATACGGGCTGCGGCCAGTCAACAATTCGTAGAGAACCATTCCCAGCGAATAGACATCGCTGGCCGTCGTCATGGGCTCGGCGTTGATTTGTTCCGGACTTGCGTACCGAGGAGTAAACGCGCGGAACGCGGTGAGAGTCGCATCCGGCGCGCCCGCGCCGACGTCATAGCCCAGGATTTTCGAGATGCCGAAGTCGAGCAGCTTGGGCGTTCCGTCCGCGGTGACCAAGATGTTTCCCGGCTTGATGTCGCGGTGAATGATCAAACGCTGATGGGCATAGTGAACCGCAGCACATACGCTGGAGAAGAGGCGTAAGCGCTCAGTGATGGAAAGGCTGTGCTGATCGCAATAATCGGTGATGAGCTGGCCGTCGATCAGTTCCATTACAAAGTAGGGCACACCTTCGTCAGTGGTGCCGCCGTCCAGAAGCCGAGCGATGTTCGGGTGATCGAGGCTGGCCAGGATCTGGCGCTCATTTCGAAACCGGCTGATGACAAATCCGGATTCGTGGCCGGAAGGAATGACTTTCAGGGCTACCTCTTTGCGAAACTGATCGTCGTCGCGGACCGCGCGATAGACCTCACCCATCCCTCCGCTGCCGATCTGCTCGACAATCCGGTACACGCCGACCAACCGCCCGATCCATGGGTTCTTCTCGTCGGGAAGAATCGCGGCCGCAGTTTCCGCCAGGGCTTCAGATCCCAAAAACCGGGGACTGACTTCTTTCTCGTTGTCGAGCAGGAGTTCCACTTCTTTGCGAAGTGAGGGATCGCCGGCGCACGAGCGGTCCAGATACGGCGCGCGCTGGTCGGCTGGTAAATCCAAAGCGGCAGCGAGCACGTCTTTCACTTGCTGCCAGCGCTCGGGAGTCATGTTCCAGCGCTCCGGCTCATCGCCTGATGGAGCCAGAGTCGCGCTGTAGCCCACTCGCGCTTAGCTGTCGCCGGAGAGATATCGACCACGTGTGCCGTCTCTTCGATGGAAAGACCGCCAAAGAATCGCAACTCAACGATCTGCGATTGGCGTGGGTCGAGTTCGGCGAGCTGGCGCATGGCGTCGTCGAGAGCAATGAGATCAAGCACCACACTGGACTTGGACGCTACTTCTTCGTCGAGGGCGACGGTGACGGCTCCGCCCCCGCGTTTTGCCGCGGCCCGACGGCGGGCATGATCCACCAGGATTTGCCGCATCATCTGGGTGGCCACGGCAAAAAAATGGGCTCGATTCTGCCAGGACACGGAGTCGTGGCCCGCCAGGCGCAAATATGCCTCGTGCACGAGAGCAGTCGGTTGGAGTGTGTGATTGGTCTTCTGTCCCGCCAAACAGCGGCGGGCGATGCGGCGAAGTTCATCGTAAACGAGCGGGACCAAAGCTTCTCGGGCCGCGGCATCTCCACCACGCCAGCGGGCCAGCAAGTTGGTTACAGGGTAGGCCGACAAAGTCCGCACGAGCAATCTCAGTTAGGAGGCTCATCCCCCAAGGTGGCTAGAAGGTATCCCGGTTCCGGTGGAAAGTCAATGAGCCTTAAGTACTGAAAACAAAGACCATACCTCGAGGTAGAGAGCTCGAGCCTTGCTTTGGCGGAAGGCGCGATGAGCTGATTCTTCTGGATCTTGCGTTGTAGCAAGTAAAGGCCGATGGACCGAGCCTTGCCGGACGGCACGACCTCGCAGTTGGCTTGGAAGCGTAAAGCAAATCACGACCGCTGTGAAACCAGGAATGTGGAG
>Ga0335081_10019526_pt1 | contig 10963 bp, 12 predicted proteins | sample Lox_Sample_35_FD_206713 | JGI IMG/M metagenome (GOLD analysis project Ga0335081, IMG submission 206713) | Soil microbial communities from Loxahatchee National Wildlife Refuge, Florida, United States - Lox_Sample_3.5 | ecosystem: Environmental > Terrestrial > Soil > Wetlands | place: USA...
GCGGACCCAAAAGGCGAAGCAGCGAGCTTCGGCGGGGCCGGTTCACGAATTTGAATGCGTGGGCAGGGGCCCCTATACTCTCAGGGGAGGCGAAAGGGGTCCGGTGACTCTCCCGGTCTTCAAAGCCGGCGATTCGGTCCTTCGCGGATCGAATGGTGGGTTCGACTCCCACACGCTTCCGCCACTTTTTCCTTGGATTTTTGACAGGTTTTAGAAAATTGTACAGTTTTTGTACGACGGAATTCACTAGCGTGTGGCATTCCGCACCGCCCGGTCCAAGGCTTCCTGACGGGTCTTGACCCACGGGTTGTAGTGCTTTTCCGTGACCCGAACGCTCTGATGGCCTAGCAAAATACTGACCGTCTCGATGGAGGCCCCGCCTTCCAACAATGCCACAGCGAATGTATCCCGGAAGCGATGTGGGTGCCCGGAGACCTTTGCGATGGCCAAGACATCTGCGATTCGCGCCCTCCAAAATCCTGTCACCGTCTCCAATCTCGATTCACCTGTCCAGAAGAAGTACTTCGGGTTGGAGCGCTTCACTGAGTGAAGAGCATCCACCACCTTTTGTGGCAGGAGAATGCTGACGGGCTCCCCGGTCTTGGCTTGATAGAGCTTCAACCGATCTCCCTTCAAGCTGTCCACCGCCAACATCGCCACATCGGAAATGCGCAGGCCCGAGTAGCGCATCGTCAGAATAAAAGCCTCGACGCGATGATCTGCTTTCTCCGATTTCACCGCTTTCAAAATCTTCTCCATGTCGTCCTTGGAGAAGGGAAGCGTTGGATTTTGTTTCAACTTCGGGGCCGTCAAGCTGACCGCGAAATTCTCCCCCACCATCTTTCTCTGCAACGCGAATTTGAAGATACCGCGCAGCCGTTCCAGCTTTTTCGAAGCCGTGAGGGGGCCGACCTTCCAGCCCGCTCGGAAGTCTGTCAACACCTCCAGATTGAGACTGCCTGCGTATTGAAGGCCCCGATCTTTTGCGAAGTCGGATAGCTGACGGAACAACAGCTTGTACAAACGCAGCGTAGCTCTACTTAAATTCCGGGCTTCCGCATCCTTCAAAAATTGGTTCTGCCACTCCTCGATGGTGGTGCGGGTCTTTACCGGATGGATGCCTTCCACGTCCCACTTTCGCACCAATTCTTGTGCGCGGTTCCAATCGCGGGTCTTCAATGCCTCCCGTCGAAACCTTCCGTCTCTGTCGGTGCCCGTGAACCAAATTGGGCACTTGCACCGATACTCGGTGCGGGAGGTGAAGCGGCATTTCACCGGGTTGTGGCGGCGGTATGTGGTGAGCATTATTCCGATAACCTCGTGTGAACACGCTCTGCCACGGATTCCGGGATGCGCAATGTCAGGTATTGGCGCTTGTGCTTCGGACTTTTATCGCCCATCTTCAACACGCCGGGTTCGTCCCGAAAAAGTCGGCGGATGGAATCCACGCTCACACCCCACAGTTCAGCAAGTTCGTCGGGCGCGAAGTGCCTCTCCTTCATCACAGGGGAGGACTCGATGAGATCAGTCAGGTCGGTCGGCTTCCGCTCAGGCTCATTCTTCCAATTCAGGAATTTCTCCGAGTTGCGCAGGAGCGCGTACAACTCCAGCATGTCCGGGGTGGTTGCCGGGATGGGTTTGTCTTTCATCGGGAACCCCATTTTACCAACGGGGTGAATCTGGACGAGGAACAGCAGTTCGAGGTGCAATCAAAGCGGAAACAATTAGAATTGGCGCTAGCAGACATGGGAGTTTAACCCTCCTGTGTTTGTAGGGGCCGTTCGGTGCTGATACACCGGGCGGCTCCGCTTATTTCTTTGCTGCTTTACTGTTTTCCTCCGTTCTTCAAGTCTTCTTTACGCGCTTGATGTTGAGTCCAGCGTCCTTAATTTCATGCCATTTCTCGCGCTCTTCCTGAGTAGCTGACGCAGTATTCATTTTCAAATCCAGTTCTGCTTCTTCAATTTCAATCTTTTTCTTCGCCTGCTCCTCGGGAGGCCAGTATTTTGATCTAAGTTCCTCAAGATGTTTTTGCAACCGTTGATACCTCTCACGTTGTGATGGAATGTATTCTGCGAGGCTTTCATGCCACGAAAACAACGGACCGAAGCCAAAGGTCTTCCTTTGCTCAGCCAGTTCTTCCCGGTCATATACGATGGCGTACCAGAGGATATGCAGTTCACGCTGCAATGACTCACAAAGCGCCTTCGCATCGGTGCCCTGTAGGTTATGGATATCAGCGAGACGGACGAAGATACCCCACAACAACACTACGATTGCCACCCCTATTAGAAGAATCAAAACTTCAAAGAAGGTCGTCATTTCAGCCTTTTCAATCTTTCTTCGATTGCCTTCAACACCCACTCCCGCAGGGTCACGCCTTGCAGGGCGGCTGCGGATTTGGCGCGGCGAATCAGATCATCGGGGACGGCGCGGAGGTTTAAGGATTTGGACGGCATGGGACAAGTGTAACATAACGGACGGATGTTAAGTCAACGTAGTACCGCAAAGTGACGATAGGGCCTTTGTTGGTGTTATTCTAATTAGTAGGAGGGCCTGATGAGAAAACGGTGGACGAGTTTCGAGAAAGCCAGCTTCTGGGTCAGCCTCTTAGTTCTGTTCATCGCGATTCTGGCTTGGGTCACGACGCGACCCACACATCAGTCTGGGAATGCGACGACTACCGGACCGAATAGTCCCGCCACGACAGGCGACAACAACAAGATTGAGATCAAGAACAGCACGCCCCCACCGGGTTCAAAAACCAAAGACGAGAAAGCACCGAAGGCGAGCGGCAAGGACAAGCGATGAGATTTGTCTTGATTCTACTAATATGCGCCGTCCCGCTTCATGCGCAGACGAGCGGAGCCGCTGATACAAGCGGGCCGTGCAGTCCCGCCACAACAGGCAACAACAATCAGTTCAAGATAACCTGTGACGGCATCGGTGAAGCGCAGGGCAAGGAACTGCTCAAGATTTTGAACAGAATTTCTAAAGAGCAACTCGACCCAAAATTGGTGATGGAAAAACTGGATGAAATTCAGAAAGGCGTATCGGACATTAAGACTGGACTAGCAAAGAAAGAAGAGCAGGACGCCGAAACCGAACGAATTAGGCACACCGCACCCATCATCATTGTTGGCCTTACGAGCGTGCCGGAACACGGCAAAATCATGGTGTATTTCGAATCGAAGAATCACATCCCATTCGAGTATCGCTACGTCGTTACGACAGAAGATAGCATCATCGTGTCAGGGGTCCCGCTAGGCTTCACGAAGACCTATCCCAAGAGCGGTCCGAAAGGCAGTTTGTTCTATTCAGTCGATCAGCTACAATGGGAGCGAATCAAGAACAACCATCTGGAAATCCACTTTACCTTCCGCTCGCTGTCCTACGAAGAACTTCGCTTACCCGGCCACAGTGCAACCATCATCCGCAAATATACGATAGGCCCTGATGGGTCATTGCTGCCGCTCGACAACGACCAGCCGGAAGTAATTCCGCATCCGTAGACTCCGGGGAGACTGGCCTATGGCGGGTGGTCAAGATGGACCCAAATGCGCGGTCTTCGGCTGGTTGCAGTTGACTGTCAGTCCCCTCGGATGACGAATTGGCTGGAAAGTGCGGCGTTCTTGATATTGGTCAGCGTGGGACAACGGTTAAAGATCGAGAGAGAGTTTTTGTCAGACAACCTCTCATGACCGAGGCTCGACGGCATGGGGCGGCCCGCACTCCGGCACTGCCGGGGCAGTGGAGGGAGCGGCGGGAATAACTTTTGCAGATCGCGTGCCCCCTGCTCTACCTTCCGGCGTTTGGCCGAATAAAAGATTGGGAGTCGCCCTCCGACCCCCAGCCACGCGCTCACTCGCGAAAGATTCACGAGAAGAAGAGGCCCGCACCCCAGCCGGGAAGAATTGCTGGGGAAGCTTGTTAGAACTTCGCGCCGGACCAGCCGGGGCGTTGCTTACCCTCACGGCGACGAGCCGCGAGGTCTTTCAACTGTGGGACGCTGGCTTTGCGCATCGCCACTTCCGAGGCGTCGATGGGCAACTCAGCTTCGCCGTTCGGTAGTCTGCGAACATCCGGCACTGACGGCGGCGTTGCTGGTTTTGGCTGCGCCCACTGCAAGGTGTTGCTGCCCTTCGGCCCGAGATGACTTATCGCCACATCGATAGTGCTCTCTGTGACGATGCCGTTTGTCTGTGGGTGCTCCTCCAAAAACTTGCGGATGGCTTCGCCGTTGTGCTGGCTGTCGAGCAGGCCACGTTCTCGCTGGTACTGCTGCAATCGGGCGAGTCCGGCCTTCTCGTCGGCTTCCCTCTTGCGTCGGGCCTCCGTCTCGTTCAAGTCCATCGCCTCACGCAAGATTTCCGGCTCTTCTCTCGGGGGTGGGGGCGAGGGTGGGGGTGCAGATTCCTCGTGGTCGTTCTTCCAGCCGATCAGATCGTAGCGAACCTCGGACGGAAGCGAATCTTGGTCGATGTCTTCCACGCCTACCATCGTTGACGCGTGTGGGACAATCTTTTGGTAAAGAGCACGGTTTGTTTCACGCAGCAGTTTCAGGTCAACTCTCATACGCGTTCGTGTGCCTTTTCACTTTCGGCGTACAAGCGCTGAATTTCCTTCTCCACCTGCTCCGAAATGCTTTGTGGGTCAGCGTTTCGAGCGACCTGTGTGGCGACGTACGCACGAAGACGAGTCTGCACTTCGTTTTGTCTGCCGAAGATGATGCGACCGCGCTCTACAGGTGTGTAAGCGGCAATGATGCTGTCGATTCTCTTGAGCGTCTCTGCGTCAGCCTTCTTCTTTGCGTCGGCGGCTTCGCCTGCTTTTTTCTTCTGGTTGAATTCCGCTTGTGATTCCTGCGCGGATTTTATCGTTGCGAAACCTTCGTTCTGCTTGCGAGCGCGGAGCGCGGCAGGTTCCTTACCCGGCTCCCACTCCAAGAGACCCTTGAACAAGATCGCCTGCACGGCCTTGTAAAGATGGTCGGGATTCGTGAAGTCGAGACCATTCTTATTGAGGTACAACGCGATCTGTGCACCGTTGTCGTTCGTCTCCTTCAAAACGGCGGGCAGAAGGCGCTTCTTCAATTCGATCACCGCTGCTTCTGCTGCCGCCTGTGTTGCTGTTGCTGATGTGCTCATGGTTTTTCCTTTGCGAGATTGAGGCTCTGGCGGGCCTTGAAATTTGAAACTGTTAGCCGTTCATGCGGGCCGTTAGCTGAGCGCCGCCGAATCGGTTGTGGAAACGCTTGAAGGTGTAGATGTCGGTCTTCGCCAACAAGCGGAAGAACGGCGCGTCGAATTCCACCTCTTCACCTCGGTGGATGCCGCGCTGGGGCAGCAACTCGTATGGCAAATAAGGATTGGCTGCGGCCTCGGCCTTGCGCACGTCCGCAAGGAAATCTTTTGCGGTGCTGCCGGAGGCCATGTGTTGGCGTCTAGTGATCTCTTGCAAGCGCTGGGTTAGCTGCTGGACGCTTTGATGACCGAGTTTTCCGCGCTCAGCTTTTAGCTCGAACTCGCCGAATTTCCCATCACGACCGTTGTTCTTGGACGCGATAAGTTCACAAATTCGATCAATGAGTTCCTCTTTAACCTCGGCCTCAGTAGGCACGCGGCGGGTCACGTATTTCAGTTTTCCGGCTGCGCGAAGGTTGGCGTATGCAGCTTCAAACTCCTCCAACGAGAGAGGCATGTCGCCGAAGTTGATATACTCCTCGAACATCTTTCTCGTCGCCTCGCCCCACGAGATTTCCGGGTGCAGGGCTTGCAATTGTTCGAACACCGCGAAATTCTCGCGTCGTTGTTCGTCGGCCTGAGCCTTTAGCTGATCTTGTCTGAATGAATTCATTGTGCTACTCCTCGAAGATTTCTTCTTCACTTCCCGTGATCTCGATCTCGGTCGCTATTGTCGAACGCGGCTCACTGGTGCTCTCCGTGAATCCGCTGATGGTCACCGCGTCGCCTTCTCTAAGAGAGATCGAATCTCGGACGGTGACGAAGATGTGGCAGCCGCACGGTCGGATGACGACGCCGTAGTGCTCCGACCACCACTTGATGGTCGCCTCTTCTCGTGGAGGCACGTCGTAGGCGTTTTGAAGAACGGCCTCCAAAGCCTTCCATCGAGTGTTGACGTGGTCGTTTTCTGTAATGCGGACTGTTACCGAATCTCCCGGTTGTATCAGGCAGAGATGACCGTTGGGACGGTTCGGCACCGCTGCGATGGAACAAAATACTTGCTCGCCGTTGGAGAGACCTAAGAACAAGAAGCCGCCGTTCTTCGCTTTCATGTCAACAGTGGCGGCGAACCACTCTTCTGGAGACGGTGACCAGTCCTCCACCACCATTGTTTGCTCAGACATCGGTTCCGGTGGTGGAACCTCCGGCACTGGGGCGGCTGCCTCCCCCGCTTCTGGCGGGATGACTACCACCCTTGTTTCCGGCTCTTGTGGCTTTGGTCGATATCTCTCGGAAGCCATCTCGTTCAACACGGTGTGGACCGCGCCGGATTTTCCATCTCGAAATATCGCGACGTTGGCCTTACCTCGTCGCCCCGGCCAGTCACGAACCATCACCATCTCGTCGGTCTCGACCAGCTTGTCGCATGTGGTACAAAAAAGGTTCATTGGTCTCTAAGCCTGCCGTACTGGTCGAAGATCGGGCCTTCGCTCACCGTTTTGTAGAAGATGGTCTTCGGTGATTCCGCCTGCGCCTTTTGCTCTTTCGTAATACAGGACCCACATCTAAAATTGCCAAGCTGCGCGTACTGCGTTGCGAGCGACATCTTCATGGAGGTCGTGTTCAAGCAGCCGCGGGTCGTGCATTGAACGGTGACGTATGCGTCGTAGGCTTCCGTGCCTGCCTCCGGCTTCTGCGCGAACTTCTGCTGGAATTCATGGACCACGCTCGATGGCAGTCCTGAAAGCACCCCGGTGCGGGCAAAGTTTGCGGTCGCGTCGCCTCGCGACACGAGCAAATCGAAGAATGCCTTTCTCTCCGGTTTCCAGAAGTCGGTCAGAATGATCTCTGTGCCCGCGGTGCCGTGTGCCTTTACTTCTTCCGCTACCTCGTCGATGGTGTCTTCCAAGTCTTGCGGCGTCGTTCCGTCCGTGCCGTTCAAGTACTCACGCATCACCTCGGCCAGATCGAGAATCTCGTTCTGGCGCTCGATCATCTGGTGCAGTTGATCTGGCGTGATACCAGCCTTGCGGCGCTGTAGCTCCCAGAATGAATGAACGTCGGTGACCTTCTCCGCTTCCGCCTGCACGGCTTTTTGCTGCGCTTCCTTCTCGCGCTGGCGGCGCTTTCGGTCGCGGAGTTTCTTGCGCTGGAGTTGTTCTCTGGAAAGCTCCGCATCGGGTGTCGAGTCCTCCGCAGCGATGCGTGCGTCGAGTTCTTCTTTCGTTTCGGTGATGACTTTCACTTTGATAGCCATAGTGCTCCTAAAAAGAAAGCCGCCCGTAATGAGCGGCTGTATGGGTCCTCTTTGGACTTGTTAAAATTGTCGATGCCCCCTGCCAGTGCCCCCACCCCCAAAGGGAGTCACAGGCGGAACAACAGAGCGAGTTGTCACGAAAACGCTGGCGGCACGGCGACCCCGCCTTGGGGCGACCACGCCCTGCCACCCGCCCGCCCCCTGCCCGATGGCACCGTGCTTGCGGGGAGCACGACCATCGCCAAAAATTTTTGCTGCGTTGCGTGGTACGCGAATCGTCAGGGATTCTCGCTTGCGGAGATCAGGCCCGGCTTCGCGTTGCTTGCGTGAATCGTTGCGGGAGGGTCAACCTGCGCGTTTGCGCTCTGCCTCACGCGCTGCGCGTTTGGCTGCGAGGTGCTGCTCGATGTATTTTTCCAAGGCGTCGCGAATCACCCACGATACGCTGCGGTCGAGATCAGCGGCGACGCGTTTGGCTCGCTCCCAGAGTTCGTCTTCCATCCGAAGTTGGCGCTGCTTTGCATCATCCATGCTGCCAACGTTACCTCACAGCGTGTGTACGGACAAGAGTTACCTCCCATACTGACACGATGCGTGTCCAAGCCCTTTGCCATCAACACCGCGAGTTGCACATTTCTCGCTTTGGGGCAATTCGAAAATTGTGATTGACAACGGCACCATGTGTCAGTACATTATACGTATGTTGTCGATCAGGAGGCCACGATGGAATATCTCCAACCAAATGAACTACTTAAAGTTCTCAGCTACGCCCGCAAGGAAGGCGCTCGCTCCCACGCGATGTTTCTTCTCGGCTATGCCCACGCATTGAGAGCCACTGAGATCGCCAGCCTGACCGTTGAAGACGTTCGCAACGGGCGCATCCGCTGCAATCGCGGCAAAGGCTCCCAGCACACGGTCGAGGAGTTGCGTGAGCACCAGAACCCACTGCTCAACGAGAAGCTGGTGCTGGCCGCATGGCTCCGCGAGCGCGGTGATGGCGACGGCTCTGTTTTCCTTTTTACATCGCGCCAAGGCTCGTGCTTGAAGCGCCGCCAAGTCTACAATCTCTTCCGCCGCTGCGCGGAGTTGGCCGGACTCGAACCGGGTCGCCTGAACCCGCACATCTTGAAGCACTCGTATGCCAGCCACTTGCTTCGCAACGGTGCCGACCTCGCCTTCGTTCAGAAAGCTCTCGGGCACGCTCACATCTCTTCCACGACACGCTACACTCACGTCACCACATCGGAAGCTCACGCCGTTTCGACTCGCATCCTCGGCAACGTGTTCGCGACCGCGTAACCCGGCCAACATCCAAGGTCCTCCCGCCGTCCGGCACCCGGGCGGCGTTTCGTTTTAAGGCCGTTATCCCACTTGGTAAGCCTCGGACGACTTTACTCTTCTGATTGTGTCTCCTGACCCCGTTTCCGCCCGACTGCGGCCATCTCTACGCGTCGATGCCGTACTCTCACGGTGACGGCGTCTTTTGTCTCGTCGATTTTCGTCGTAAACCTATGAAAATATGGAACTTATTCCAGAAACAGAATCGCAAGACGGCTTTTTCGTCGGAAAATCCATCTCGCGGAACGTCTGTCTGTCAGTGCTAGCAGCAGACCGATCACCTACCGATCACCTACCGATCTGACGCCTTCTGTGCGCGTCCGGTGACCTTTTTACGTCCGGCGTCCTCAGTGAGGCATCGGCACAGGTGCGTAGTCACGTGTCGTTCACCCGTAAGTATATGAAAAAGCGTAACTTCCTGCTTACAGAGATACCGATCAACGAACCGATCACCGACCGATAACGGTAGTCGAACGCTTCACTTATCGGTAAGAGAGGACCGATGAGCGAATGCCTACCCCACTAAAGGGTAGGCTTCGTCAATCGGTTCTTACCCATCGCCATATTCCATCTATCGGGGCATCAGGTTTCCCGCGCCAGCCTCGCGGCCCCGCGGGCAGACCTGCTGACCGCTAAGCCGCCTGCTCCCCTTCCGGCTCCGCTGGCAAGGCCCACGTTCTGATATCGCCGTCCTTGTTGACCACGACGCCCAGACGGCGCTTTGCCTTGTTCAAGACGTTCTCCGTGATGCCGCGCTTGTCGGCCCACGCCAGTACTTCCGCCTCTGGGATGTAGTCGCCAGTCGGTGAGGTGTCGGTCAGTAGTTCTCGAAGGTCCTTCACCACCTCCGTTACCGTGGTGTCCAGCGTCTTCTTCGACGGCTTGACTTCCACAACCTTCTCGTACGGGCAGACCTTCGCTCCCGTTAGCGTGGTTTCGTCTTTATGCCACGGTGATGCCCCACCCGGTCCACCCTTCACGCGGTGATAGCCGAGGTGCTCCAGCGTGCTCTTGACGCGATACTCAGTGAGACCCAAGCAAAGCGCAATCTCCTTCGCTGGAATGTTCGGGTCCTGCTTCACCATCAATGCCATCGCCTGCAACTCGCGGTGGTCTGCTTCCTGCTCCGACAACACGCGGAAGTTGCCGCGTTCCTTGATGTACGACTGCGGAAACTGGACTTCAACGCGGCCTTTCTCCGTGTGCTTCACCTTGTAACTTGCTGCCAGTCGGATAGTCGTCAACCCACCGATTTGCTCTCTGTCTTTCAACGATACGAGATCGATCTCCATCGGCCCGGAACCATTCGCGTAAAGGTTCATGTCCTTGCGGATGCCGTATGCTTGGTCGCACATCGCGCCGAAGTCGCCAGTACCGCGCAACATGTTCTCCAACGTCATCTTCTCCTGATTCATCTTGGCGGACTTGGTCGCATGGTGGAGAAGCACGACGCAGACTGCACCAGCCGCGAGCAAGGTAACAACATCATTCACCAGCAAGCGGTTTTGTGCAGCGGCGTTCTCGTCGTTGCCCTTCATAAAGCGCGATGCGGTGTCGAGGAATACGACGGCCTTGGTTTGACGAACCGCTTCAATCAAACGCGGGTCCGATAGTTCCAATGGAACGCCTGCGGAGATCGTGCGTGCCATAAACTTCGACTTGTCGTCTGGAAGTTGGAATTCCATGCAGCGCTTGCGGAAGGCGCGGTCTCTCGTCTCTGGAATCAGGTAGATCACCGGACGTGGCTTCTTAACGCTGAACTGCGGAAGCCCGAACAACGGCGTACCAGTTGAGATCGCCTTCGCGAATGCCAGTGCAACCAGCGTTTTTCCATCGCCAGCAGTCGCGCCGAGGAAGCACGTCCCCTCCTGCAACGCGCCCTCGATAATCATGTCGATAGGCCCGTCTTCCATCTCACTGATGGAACGGAACAACGACAGCCAGTTAGACACGTCTAGTTGTGGAACGGTCGGTGTGGCTTGAGCCTGCGTGCTTGACAGCGTCAACTTGTACTCATCACCTGTCTTGAATTTCTCACACCAATCCTCAATGTTCTTCTGGCTCTGCACGAGAATTCGTAGACGAGCGCATTTTAGGCTGCTTTCTGAAGAACGATGAATTCGGTCTTGGTAACCGCCATGCGCTGAGCCTTGAGCAGCAGGTAGCCGAGATTTTTGTAACCGCG
>Ga0335081_10019527_pt1 | contig 10963 bp, 6 predicted proteins | sample Lox_Sample_35_FD_206713 | JGI IMG/M metagenome (GOLD analysis project Ga0335081, IMG submission 206713) | Soil microbial communities from Loxahatchee National Wildlife Refuge, Florida, United States - Lox_Sample_3.5 | ecosystem: Environmental > Terrestrial > Soil > Wetlands | place: USA: Florida...
CGGGACGCGGCAGGCCGGAGGGCCTGCGCCACGTCGATGGCGCAAGGGTTTTCATGGAGTTCTGTGGGCCGGCGGGGGCCCATGGGTACAGGCACGAGTGCCCGCGCCACGTCTGGAGTGGCGTCACAAGACTAGCCTCAAGCGCTCGCGGGCCAAATGCGGCCGTCCATATCGAGCCACTCTCCGTAGGGCTGGCCCGTGATCGGCTCCGAACCGAAGCGCAGCACATTGCCGTCCGGATCCTCCACCTGCATCTCGTACGCCCACGGGTAATTGGTGGGCGGATGCCGGATCCTCGCCCCTGCCGCGCGGTATTCCTGTTCCAGAGCCGCAACGTCGTTGACGCCGATCCACACCCACGTTCCCGGATGACCCTGGTCGCCTTCGGAGAGGAAGATGGGGCACCGATTGCGGGAGACGGACGCGAACAATCCTCCAGAGCCCCAATCGAGTTGAAAGCCCAGGACCCCGACGTAGTAATCGATCGCGGCGCGGACACTTTTCACCCGCAGAATCGGCGCCACACATTCAAAGGCGTTCACACGCTCCTTATCCGGCAAGACGCACCCAAACCCTCCTCCCTCGCTCGAGATCCCACGCCAGCGTACGCAGGACGACGTCTTCCGGGCCGCGGAACAGCAGCGCCGTCCGGGAAGCCCAATATGCCATGAGCCCCGTGCACACGAAAATGATGAAGAGCGGCAACGACCTTCAGGATACGACAACCCGCGCCCGGCGGGAATCGGCCGGGAACCCGGCACCCGGCCGCGGTGTCCCATAGACTGTGCCGCAGAGCCGGTTCGCATCGCTGATCCAGGTTGCCAGTTTCCTGGTCACAGGATCCCTGCTCTGGTTCAATACCATCTCGCCGCGGCTGCACGGCTACACCTGGGCAACGCTGATCGGCAGCGCTCTCGGCTACACGGTATTCGCCTGCGCCGCGAGCGCCGGCATCACCGGCGGGCTGCTGCTGGCGGTTCCCCGAGACCAACGCGGCGACATCCTGTGGGGAACCTTGCGCGCATCGGCGGTGGGCGCCTGGTTCGCTCCGGCTATCATTCTGCTTTCCGAGTTTTCGCCCATGTCGCTCGCCGCCGCGATGGTGCTGGTAATCACCACCACGCGGTTGCTGTATTCCGAGTGGCGCCGGCTTCATCCACCCGAAGAACCGCTTCCCATCTGGGTTCCTCCCGACCCGATGTTCGGCGAGGCCGACCCGCCGCGTCCCTTCTTCCTGCAGGAACTGGCTCCCTCGCTGACGATTGCGTTGGCGACCCAGGCATCAGTGACGGCCTACGCCTTCCACTCCCACCTGCTGGCAGGCGCTCTCTTCGCGATGACCGCCGCCATGCTCACGGTGAGCGTGATTTCCCGCGGGCTCGGGGAGTCGAGGCGTCCGCAGAGCCTGCCGCGCTCGGTGCTGAGTCTCCTCCTCACGATCCTGCTGGCGGCAGGGCTGACGGTCGGTGGTCTGCGGGGCCGCGTCATCCGCAGCGGATTCGCAGCTTCGGACGGCCAGCCCGGGCCAAGCGATCCGGCTGGGACGCACCCCGCCGCCCCGCCGGCCGCCCCGCCCGCCGCGCCCCCTCCGCTGGCTGCCGGCGTTGCGGACGGCAGCTATCCCGGCGTCATTCTGCAACCGGAGATGCAGAAGGTGCCGAAACTCGTGGCCCCAATCTTCGAGCCGTCCGGCGGCCTCTACGCCAATGGCGCCCGGCCGCCGTTCACCATCGCTTTCGAAGGCGAATACTGGATGTACCGCTTCCTCTACCGCCGTCCGCCTCCCAATTCCTTCCTGCGCAAGGGCACGCCCGCCGAGATGTCGTTCCACACGCCGGACCATTGGCCGCTGCTCATGGAAGCTCACCAAAAGCTCGACCAGGGCATCGACCTGCGCTGCTGCCGCATGGTGGAAGTGCGGCTCTGGAATGCGGATTCCTACCCAGGGACGGTCTCCCTGGAACTGCTGGCTCTCGAAACCGACGGCGGGGTCACCCATTCCCAAAGCTTCGGGACCGCACCCGTGCTCTCCGCGCCGGATCTGCAGAAGGAACCCCTCGTGGCCGTTTCGGAGACGCTGGAGTTTGCCATCCCGGCTCACCTCGAACCGGTCACCTGCCATGAACTGGAAGTGATCTTCCGGCGCGATCACAGCCGCATTGACAAGAGCGCCCGCATCGCCATCGACCGGTTCGTCCTGGTGCCGAAATAAGTTCCCCCAAAATACAATGACCGGCCGGGCCTCCTTGCGGCGCCCGGCCGGTCCTCGGCAGCGGCTCTATCACTTCATCCTGTGGCGCTAAATGGCGCCATCCCGAGGGGTGACTGGAGCAACGTCACAGACGCTGCCGGTCCGCTTCCGTCCTCTTTTGGTGACGCCTTGATTATACTCCCAAATTCAGACAGGCGTATCTGAATTTTTGTACGGCTGTGCACAGTCCGCTGCAGGGGAGCATGGGGCCAGCCAATAAAAAACTCCAATGCCACCCATAGAAAAGTTGCATTTGGGAGCATCCAAGTCCCCAGAGGACAATGGCTTAGACTACAATTCACACGAGGGTCACCTTTCCCATGAGAACTCTGCTAAAGCTCTGTACGCTTTTGCTCATCGCCCTGCCTGCGATTCTCCTGGCCCAGCCCGCTCCCGATATTTCGTCGAGAATTGCATCACTCGAGGCTGCCACGAAATCCGCCCAAAGCGCCGGCGACAACGCCTGGATGCTGGTCAGCTCCGCCCTGGTCCTGATGATGACGGGACCGGGCTTAGCCCTGTTTTACGGAGGCCTGGTACGGCGCAAAAACGTGCTGGGCACCATGATGCAGAGTTTTATCCTGATGGCCGTAGTGACGGTGATCTGGGCCGTCGCCGGATACAGCCTGGCGTTCGGCGGCTCGGGGCCGTTGATCGGCGACCTTCACTTTGCTTTCCTGAATCACGTGGGCAGTGCGCCCAATGCCGATTACGCTCCCACCATTCCGCAGCAGACCTTCATGGTCTACCAGTTGATGTTCGCCATCATCACGCCAGCCCTGATTTCCGGGGCTTTCGCAGAACGTATGAAGTTCAGCGCCATGCTGCTCTTCATGGTGCTGTGGACGCTGATCGTCTACTTCCCGATGGCCCACATGGTGTGGGGCAAGGGCGGGCTGCTCAGCGCTTCGCTGGGCGGCAAGGTTCCGTGCTACGATTTCGCCGGCGGCACGGTGGTGCACATCACCTCGGGAGTTTCGGCGCTGGTGTGCGCGCTGTATCTGGGCAAGCGGGTGGGATACCCCGGCCCGGTCTTCAAGCCGCACAACCTGGTGATCAGCTTCATCGGGGCCTGCCTGTTGTGGGTGGGCTGGTTCGGATTCAACGCCGGCAGCGCGCTGGCAGCCTCGGGGCTGGCCACCAGCGCATTTGTCGCCACCCATTTTGGCGCGGCGGCCGCGACTCTCGGCTGGGTGGTCGCCGAATGGATCCATAACGGCAAGCCCAGCGTGCTGGGCGGAATCTCGGGCTGCGTCGCGGGGTTGGTGGCCATCACTCCGGCTTCTGGTTTCGTCAAGCCTTTTCCCGCTCTGCTCATCGGATTGTGCGCAGGCGTGGTGTGCTACCTGATGGTGACGGCGGTCAAGGCCCGGTTCGGGTACGACGATGCGCTGGACGCGTTCGGTGTTCACGGCGCCGGGGGCACTTTGGGCGCGATTCTCACCGGAGTGTTCGCCACCAGCCTGGTGAACGACTCCTTCAAGGATTCGGGTGGAAACACGCTGGCGCTCGGCATGGTGGATGGCAAGGGCTCGCAGGTCCTCAATCAGCTCATGGGAGTCGGTATATCCTGGGCGCTGGCCATCGCCGGCACGCTGGTCATCCTCAAAATCTGTGATGCGACCATCGGACTGCGCATGTCGCGCGACCAGGAAACTGAAGGCATGGATGTCGCCCTGCACGGCGAGGAGGGGTATATATTCGAGGGGTAGCGGCATCAACCCGGTCTGTTCCCGCTCGCCAGGATTACACTCATGAAGAAAATCGAAGCGATCATCCAGCCCTTCAAACTCGACGAAGTGAAGGAGGCGCTCAAGGCCATCGGCATCGACGGCATGACGATCAGCGAAGTTCGCGGCCACGGACGTCAGAAAGGCCACAAGGAAGTCTACCGGGGGCAGGAGTATAACGTGGATCTGCTGCCCAAGGTCAAAATTGAAATGGTGGTATCGTCCGGCCGCTTTGAGGAAGTCGTCAAGACTTTGGCCGCGGCCGCCCGCACCGGCAAGATCGGCGACGGCAAGATTTTCGTCTACGATGTGGCCGAGGCCATTCGGATCCGGAACGACGATCGTGGTGAATCGGCCCTCTAGCACGAGCCCCTCCTCCGTCCAACAGACCTTTCTGGCCACGGGCGATGCCCTCACCGCGCTCGCTGAGCGGACCTCGCAGGTAGACCACCTGGTGATCGAGGCGGCCGCGGATTTGTGCTCCCTCGCCAATCCGGCGCTCCTGTCGGTCGGCGGATACGGGCGGCGGCAATTGTTCCCGCACTCCGACGTGGACCTTCTGCTGCTCTTCGAGAATGAGCGCGCCGCCATCGCTCACAAAGAAACCATCTCCGCGTTTCTGCAACGCCTCTGGGATTCCGGCATCCGGGTGAGCCATTCGGTGCGCACACCGGACGAGTGCGCCGAAGTGCACAACGGCAATATCGAGCTGAACGTCAGCCTGCTCGACCAGCGCTATCTCACGGGCGACCGCACGCTGTATGCCGAGCTGGCACGCCGCCTGCCGCGTTTCATCCACGGCAACCGCGATGCGCTCATCCGCAATCTCTCGCAATTGACCCGCGACCGCCACTCCAAATACGCCGGCACGTTTTATCACCTGGAACCGAACGTGAAGGAGACGCCGGGCGGCCTGCGCGATTATCAACTGGTTTGCTGGCTTCAGCAACTCCATCAGACGGAAGCCGCGCGGCTGGGGATGGCCGACCCGGCACCCGACTTGCAACAGGCATTCCGCTTCCTGGCGCGGCTGCGCTGCTACCTGCACTGCCTGTCGGGACGCGACAACAACGTGCTTTCGTTCGACGCGCAGGACGCGATTGCCGAAGAGTGGCGCGCCGCCGATGAAGCCGCCTGGATGCGCGAATATTACCGCCACTCCCGGGCAATCTACCGCGCGGCCATCCGCGCGCTGGAGGCCGGAGAAGCGCAGTCGAGTTCGCTGTTCGCGCAGTTCCGCGACTGGCGTTCGCGTCTCTCCAACGCGGATTTCAGCGTGCACCGCGAGCGGGCGCACTTCCGCGCTCCTCAGCGCCTCGAAGTGGAGCCGTCGCTGATTCTGCGGCTGTTCGAATTCGTGGCGCGCCACGGGATCCGCATTTCGTCGGAGGCCGAGGAGCAGATCGAGTCGCATCGCGCCCGGATCCGGGAGTATTTCGAGAACCCGGGCCCCATCTGGCCGGGCCTGCAGCAGATCCTTTCGCTCCCGCACGCTCCGCTGGCCGTCCGCTCGATGCATGAAACAGGCGTGCTGGCCATGATTTTTCCGGAGCTGGAAGGCATCGAGTGCCTGGTGATCCGTGATTTTTTCCACCGCTACACGGTGGATGAACACACCCTGGTGGCGATGCAGAACCTGTGGAGCCTGCGCAACGGCTATGCCGATTTGCTCGCCGAGATCAAACTTCCGGGCCTGCTGATGTTCGCGGTGCTGTTCCACGATTCCGGCAAAGCGTCGCCGGTAGAAGGCCACGTGGACGGGTCTCTGCGCCTGGCGGGCACGGCCATGGCGCGCACCGGCATGCCGGCCCAGGACCGCGAGACCGTCCTGTTCCTGATCCAGCGGCACCTCGATCTCTCGCTCGCCATGCAATCGCGGGATGTCTTCGATCCGCAGACCATTCGCGACGTGGCCCACCAGGTGCAAACCGTGGAGCGCCTGAAGGCGCTCACCCTGCTGACCTATGCCGACATCGCCGCGGTGAATCCGCAGACTATGACTCCCTGGCGGTCGCAGCAGTTGTGGCAGCTTTACCTGATGGTCTACAACGAGCTGACGCGCACGTTGGAATCCGATCGCATCGAGACGGTGCCTTCCGGGCCGCCGGAGCGGGTGGAATTCCTGCAGGGCTTTCCCACCCGGTACCTGCGGACTCACAGCGAGGCCGAGATCGACGAACACATGGCTCTCGAAGAGAGAAGCCGCAAGCGCGGCGTCGCCGTGGAGGTTCGCAAGCTGGAATCGGCCTGGCAACTGACCCTGGTGGCCTCCGACCGCCCGGGCCTGTTTGCTTCCGCGGCCGGGACCCTTTCGAGTTTCGGGATGAACATCCTGAAGGCGGAGGCTTTTTCCAACCGGCGCGGCCTGGTGCTTGATACCTTCACGTTCGCCGATTCCAACCGCACGCTCGACCTGAACCCAACGGAAGTGGACCGCCTGCGTTCAACCGCGGAGCGCGTCATCGGCGGCAAGATCGATGTGCGGGAACTGCTCAAGAGCCGTCCCAAGCCCACGCTGCCGAGCCGCAAGGCCCGCATCCCGGCGAGTGTCTCGTTCGACTCCGAGGCCAGCCGCACCGCCACCCTGATCGAGATCGTCGCCGAAGACCGCCCGGGGCTGCTGTACGACCTGGCGTCGGAGATCTCCTCGAGCGGCGGGAATATCGAGGTGGTGCTGATCGATACCGAGGCCCATAAGGCGATCGACGTTTTTTATGTGACGGCGGACGGGCGGAAGCTCAACGTCGAGAAGCAGCAGATCCTGGGCGAGTCGCTGCTGCGGGCGTGCTGAATCCCGAGGACGAGCGGGCCTTCGCTGACGCAGTCACTTGATCGAGAAGCTGCCCTTCAAGGCAATGTCCCGCGAGGAACCCCCTACCAGAACCGAATACGCCCCCTGGAACACTTTCCACTGATTCGTCTCGGAGTCCCAGACCGCCAGGCTGTCGTGGTCCAACGCCATCGTCACCACCTTGCTCTCGCCCGGCTTCAGCCGCACTTTCTCGAATCCGCGCAACTGCTTGGGAGGCTCCTCTGCCGCCGGAGGATATCCCAGATAAAGCTGCGCCACTTCGGCGCCTTCGCGGCCGCCCGTGTTGGTGATCTTCACCCGCACGCTGGCCTGCTCGCCGGAATTGTGAACCACCTGCAGATCGCTGTACCGGAAAGTGGTGTAGGACAGGCCGTGTCCAAAGGGGAAGAGCGGCTCTTGATTGCGCGCGTCGTAGTAGCGGTAGCCGACCAGCACGCCCTCGTTGAAGTTTACGGTCATGCCGTCGCCGGGATACTCCAGAAACGTGGAGCCCGGCCCCTGGTGTTCGTTCGCCGGGAATGTCATCGCCAGCTTGCCCGAAGGATTGACGTCTCCGAACAACAGGCGGGCGATCGACGATCCGGCCTCCTGCCCGGGATAGAATGCCTCCACCACCGCGGCCACTTTGTCGAGCCACGGCATGGCAACCGGATTGGAGGTATGCAGCACGACGATGGTTCGCGGATTGGCTTGCGCCACCGCCTCAATGAGGCTGTCCTGGTCTCCCGGGAGCGGCAGCGTGACCTTGTCCTGCCCTTCGCCCATTTGCTCGGCGGCGAACACGATGGCGGCATCGGCCTGCTTCGCGGCGGCCACCGCCCGGGCCACCATGTCGGGGTCGGGCGGCTGCCACCCGAGCTGCACTCCCGCTCCCATGACGCTCGAGGCATTCGAATATTTCACCTCGATGGGAACGGGACGCGCGGCCTTGAGATTGATGGTTCCCTGGACGGTCTGCCCGAAGTCCGCCCGCATCATGGTAGCGACCGCCACTCCATCCACGTACAGTTGTGTGGTCCCCGACCCGGTGAGCGAGAATTTGTACACGCCTGTGGCAGGAGGCGTGAGCATGCCTGTCCACCGTGCCGACCAGGCACGGCGCGGCGCGCGGCCTCCCGCTCCGCGTCCTCCGCGTCTTCCGTCAGGCGGCGGCGCCGCGGCTTGCGGTGTCTGCGCCGGGGGCGGCGGAGCCAGTTCCGGAGGCGGCCCGCTCACTTTCACCGTGGGTTCCACGCGCGCCACCACCGGGATGCCGTTCGAATCGGTGGAACTGAAGTAGCTGGCCAGCAGCCCGTCTCCGTCACCGGAAGATGGCTTGAGCACTCGGGACGGAATCTCGGCTAACGGCCCGATTCCCGCGGTGCCCTGCTCGTACACCACCTTCACGGAGCCGCCGGCCCGGGCCGTGATGGCCTCCAGCGGCACGCTCAGCCTGGTGATGTACACGTGCCCGCTGCCGTTCAGTGTCGCGGTCACGTGAGGCCCGGCATCGTCGCCGATCACCGCGATGGATTTCACCTTCGACGCATCGATGGGCAGCGCCGCTCGGCGGTTCTTCAGCAGCACCGCGCCGTCTTCCGCCATCTCCCGCGCCAGGGCCTGGTGCTCGGGCGTGGAGGCATCGGCATCCGGCTTACCCTGCGACGGTGAATCGTAAATCCCCAGCCGGAAATACGGAAGGATGTTGTAGTAGACCATGCGGTCCACCGCGCCGAGCGTGAGCTTGTCAGCCTGGACAAGGCCGGCCACGTTCTGCACGCCGCGCGTGACTCCTGCCAGCGCCGCGGTCAGCGGATCGCGCAGCGCAAAGGCGGCATCCGGCGCGATGAAGCCGTCGAATCCCCACTGCCGCAGATAACCGAGCAGTTCGGGATTGTTGCACGAAAACCTGCCGTTCACCTGGTTGTACGAACACATGATGGCGCCGGTGTGCGCTCTCTCCACCGCGGCCTTGAATGCCGGCAGATAAATCTCGTGCAGCGCCTTCCCGGTAATCCGCGCATCGATCCCGGCATTGTCGGGCATCACCCCGACGCGCGTGTTCTCCTGGTTGTTGCCGGCGTAGTGCTTGAGCACCGTCAACACCTTCTGCTCGTTCAGCGCCGACACCTCGGCGACCGCCAGTTCGGCGGTAAGGTACGGGTCTTCGCTGAACGTCTCGCCATTCCGCCCCCAATGCCAGGTGCGCATGATGTTGATGGTCGGGCCGAGAACCGAGTTCGAGCCCTTCGCCACGAACTCCTCGCCCAGCGCCTTGCCGTAGCGCCGCGCCAGGTCCCGATCCCAGGTGGCGGCCAACGTCACGGCGTTGGCGAAGGCGGTGACGTTCCGGCCGCGCGGCTGCGGGTTTGCGCCCATGGTGGCGACGCCGTTGGGGCCGTCCGACCCGCCGCCGGCCACCAGTCCGAGGCGCGTGTTGCGGCTCTGGCCGGTGATCCCGCCCAGCTCCGCCTGCTTTTCTTCGAGGGTCATCGCCGCGATCACCTCGAGCGCCCGGCACTCCGGGGTCTGCCTGGGGTTCAGCCAGGGCTTCTCTTCGGAGCCCGGATTACACGGGCCGGCGGTGATTCCGGGAATCTGCGCGATGCGCGCGGGGGATTGCGGCCATACCAACCCCGCCGTACCCACCAGCATGGCAATCGACCACCCGATCGGTAGGGACATTTCGCGGCTCATGCATTCACTCCTTGCAGACGAAATTGGCGGAGTCGTTGGGGTCGCCCGTACCCTGGTACTCCGCATACTTCGGGTAAGGGCACAGCGGCCGGCCGCGGCCCGGAAACGCGCGCCCGGTAGCGATTACCGAATCGGGCGCCTCGCCCTTTTCCACCCAGTTGACGATGGCGGTAAGCATGTCGAAACGGTCGAGCGCGGCGCTGCCGCCCTGGCAATGACCCATGCCCGGCACCAGGAAGAGGCGGCTCCAGGCGGTCACGGGCTGATTCCCGCCGGTGTCCCGGGCCATTTTCTCGTAATACCCGAGGGTGTCGAGCGGGGAAAACCAGGGATCGCTCATCCCGTGATAGAAAATCAGCTTGCCGCCGTGCCCGGCGAAGCTGCTGAGATTGGTCCAGGTGCTGTCCCCGAGCAGCGCGCCGGGGTTGGATGCGATCCGGGCCGCCTCCCGATCGACATCGAAATGTTCCGGGTCCGCGCCGGTCTGAACGGGAATGCGCGGGCCGCGCAACAGTCCGGGAATACCCGACGCAGCGTCAATTCCCGCATCGTACGGAACACCCGGATAATACGCATCCCCGTGCAGACTCTTCGGACCGGCGAAGGCGGTCTTCAGCGCGCTCACCTGGGTGGCGGTCAGGCACCGTTCGGTCTTGGCACCGTCGCACGCGAGCAACCCGGGATCGAAATCGCAGGCCCGGGCATTGAAAATCATCCCGTCCCGAAGGCCGTCCTTGGCGTCGCAGCGGTCGAGGAGGGATTCGACGATGAGTTTCCGGTCGGAGTCCGAGAACAGCGTAGACGGGTCCGGCTTTCCGGAAACGCCCGCGGCGGCGGCGCGGCTGAATACCGCGCCGATATAGCCCAGCGCGAGATTGGAGTACCCGGTGCGGATGGCGGGGTCTCCGGAGACGATGCCGTCGAAGTAGGCGGGGTAGCGCTGCGACATGATCATCGCCTCGCGTCCGCCGGTGGAGCAGCCCGTGTAATAGGAGTGCCCGGGGGCGCGCCCGTAATACCAGGCGATCAGTTCCTTGGCCGCCACGGCCACGCGCCCGACGGCGACGTAGTAGAAATCCAGCGCGGCCTGTTGGTCCCGCATGAAGCTGCCATCGAATACCGCGCCTTTGTGGCCGGTGTCAGTGGAGACGATGGCGAAGCCGCGGTCCAGTGCGGGCGAGTCTCCGGCAGCCGCCGCTCCCAGCGGGGCCGCGACATTGCCATTTAATCCGCCGCCGCCCTGAAACAGAAAGCGGCCATTCCAGTTTTCCGGCAGGGCCAGGCCGAAGCCTATGCCATAGGGCTTGCCATCGATGCCGGTTCGCGCATCGATGATGCCGTCGGCGCGGCAATTCGCGGGCACCGATCCGCGGGCACGAATCCGCTCCGCCTTGACGATCTGCAAGGAGACGCCCGGCACCCGGTAGGCGGCGACATCCGCGCACTGGCGCGGGGTCTGGGCGAAGGCGCTCGCCAGGCTGGCCATACCCAGGA
>Ga0335081_10019528_pt1 | contig 10963 bp, 14 predicted proteins | sample Lox_Sample_35_FD_206713 | JGI IMG/M metagenome (GOLD analysis project Ga0335081, IMG submission 206713) | Soil microbial communities from Loxahatchee National Wildlife Refuge, Florida, United States - Lox_Sample_3.5 | ecosystem: Environmental > Terrestrial > Soil > Wetlands | place: USA...
CGTTGATCTCTTGCAAACCAGATTATGAAGCGGGATGCAACCTTAGGGTCACTCTTTTTTCTTTTTTTTTTTTTTCGTTTTTTTATCGTTGTTGCTGTTGGTAGAAGTATTGTTCCTGAAGTTTGTACACGTTGTTCAGAGATCAATTTTCAATTGGCACCATTTACATCTGAAAGCAATCCATTGAAGAAACTTTCGAAAACCCATATACAGAAGCAAATTCGAATAGCTAGATCTCTATCCACGAACCGCTTTAATGCCTTATCACTCTTCGCGAGACCGAGGCCATGACCAAGAAACCATTGAGTCCATCGAACCTTGCGACGCCGACCGCCTCCCCCCATCAGAGCTTCGCACAACCATACTCCCCAAATTCGCAATCGTCCCCAAGATCACACTCATCCTCACCATATCTGCGGATCGCCAAGCCCATCTATAACATCTCTCTTGGATTTCTTTAATACGTTGTACGTGAGGCAGTGTCCTTGGCGCTCAAGGCGACAGTGTATTGTTGGTGCAAAACGCAACCGATACTTCCTTCATGTCGTCGAGTCAACAGATGGTGCTGTCTTGGAAGAAATTGGACTCGTCCGTGACACGGGAGCCGTTGAAGGTGCTGAAATCTCAGAGGACGAGGTTGACTGTTTCGTTTCTGTTAAGGGTGAGGATTCGGTAGCGCTTGATCGTCGACGTTTCTGGTCGCCCCCCTGGCTTTCAGTTTTCCGTTTGACGACGAGACCCTTCATATTCGTGCTCTCACGTCGTTTTGCCGGTGGAGGCGGTGGGAGTGGTGGGGCAAAGTCCTGAATAATGGGCTTCCTTGATGTGTCTAGCGCATTTTGAGCCCTACACTTAGCACGGCTCTTGGGCCGGAGAGGGTGTATCAATGATAGTTGGTAAGGAGAAGGACTTTTTAAATGCGTCAACTTGTTCACCCACAATCTTCTTTCTGTCCCGTTCTTCTTTGGCGTTTTCCTGGTTTAGTTGTGCAATATAGTCGCTCTCGGTATCGTCTAGTCTTTTCACTAAGTTACCTGGATTCGGTCAGTCTCTTGGTTGGCCGTTTGTTGATGATTCGATACTGAATTTGTAGGCCTCTTCGAAGGCTTCTTGTTTCTTTGCCCTGACGGCGTTGAGTCTCTCGTACAAAGTTCGTTTGTCATTGGGGTCTGGCTCTGGTCGCTCCTTGGGCTGTTGACGCGGTGGCGACTGGACTGCCGATGTGGCTGGACGAGCTGGATCGAGGATCTGTGTCGCGCCAGAGACAAAGCGCTTCTGCATCGAGTCTGGTCTAAAAGTCTTCAAGTCACGGTCAGACCGTCACTCAACCCGTCGCCCTGGTGATCCGGCTGCCGAAAAATGCCGCGTGGTCGGGATTCATCGGAACCAACCAAGCCGCGCCAACCGCCAGGGGGGGGTGTCAAGCAACCCCACAGCAACGCTTGACAGGGTGACCGACGGACGGACAGCCGACGGACGGACGGGGGAGGGATGGCCGATGACGACGATTGGGAATCTGCTTGGGACTCGGGCGTATTTCTCCCCGACATCCCTGCCTGTGACTCACTTCTTGATCAGGCCGCCGAGGCTCGTCTGGCTGCCGAACAACAACCTGACCCAGAAAAGATCAGGAAACGAAACAAGGAAATATGGGACTCTGCGTATCAATCCTTTTTCAGCGTTGACTTCATTTTTTGCTGACGCCGAGAAAGGAATACACCAACGCCCGAATTCCACTATTCTCAACCTCAAAAACCAGTTTTCAAACCTGACCTTCAAATCCTCCGGCGGCCCACTCAATCGCCCTCGCCACAACCTTCAACACCAACATTATCAAAGCAGGAAGAAGAATCCCTCCGAATAGAGCGAGAAAGGAAATACGAAGAAGCACGAGACAGAATTTTTGGTCGCTCAAGTGCTGCTTCCATTACGACCAGCGCCACTGCAGAAAAGAGGGTGTGGGAGCCTAAAGAACGCGGAGCGTTGCCTGTACGGGCGCCAAGGGGACCTACGAGCGAAGCTGGGAAAGGGTTTGCGGGGGCCGCTGGAAGAGGAAGGCCGACTAAGCAGTAATTGTCGTCTCGATCTAAGCCTTTCTATACCGTTTCTTTCTCGATAGGCGCAGTTTTGGGGACGTTATAACAGTGAGAATTACGAGATGAAATGCGTTGATTTGGAGATACCCGAAGTACATTATCAGAATTTTTCCCCAGTTTAAAATTTTGAATCAAAAACATCCGAAAGCTCCAGTAAATTGGTCCGAAGGCTCTAACTGTTGAGATATGCGCACCTTGAGACCCTCTTGGTGGTCCCTTGATAATGACCCAAATGGCTTCGGGACGTTTTGGATGCGCCCTTCCTCCTTAAATTCAACGATATTCAGGAATATGTGCCATATGATTTATTATTCACACGAGAAACTTGCGACGAGGATCAAGAAAACGGACACACTTTCGTAGTTTTCGTGGGCTGAAACCAGCCAGATCTGTGCGTGAATAACTTTCTTGGTATATTATTTTATACATGCGGTCCAATCGCTCGATAGAAATATTCTGAAAGTCAACTTTTTCATTAATTGACTCCGCTTGCAGCTTGCTGGATACATAAGCTATCCCATCCAACAGTCGCGAAGCTGTCAAAGAGCTTTGAGATTAAATTATATGAAATGTCGTCTATCCGCTTGGGATAACGAACAATCCAAATCGACCCCGATCGTGCAAGGAAACAAGCTCATGGAAACCGATTCGTATAGAGAGTTATGCCTGGCTCCCTGCCCCGGGTGGCCCCCTGAACCTGCTACCACCACGGTAATCATCTCGACGCCCAAGATGTGCATTCCCACCTTGCGGCCTTATTAATTCTGATTACTCCCTCACTTGCCTTCTGTTCACTCCGTCCCTGAGATCGCTCCGGTCAAGATGACCGAACCGAATGTTTCGCGGCTGGACAGAGCGGACACCAAGTCCTTCGCCAAACTGGCTATGAAACCCGATACAGAATTGTCCGTTCTGACGGGGCAAAAGCCAGAGAGGGATTGCAATGGGACCGCCTCCAGCCGCAAAAATTCCATCACGGCTTTAGCATTGGCTCCGATCTCAGACAATAATGCTAATGCAATTAAGGCGAACTTGCGAAGTTGACGTTCAAGGACGAATACTAACTGGTTTGAAGCAGAATGACGCGTTAAGACTAATCGCGCTGTGAACAAGTTCGTGTTCCCTGATCTCCAATTTTCCAGGAATGGCGAACCGTTCCAACCAGACGGAGACTGAACCATTTTTTGGCTGGAGAAATTTTGTCTGGTGAGTCTTTGCGTAACCCCTGCCTGGCGGGGTGGCTGTGATATAAAGATCAGCTGCATATTTGAGGCAAGAGGTGTGCAAAATATTTGTTGGAGATGGTGCAGCAGGTCGAAAGGTTTGAACAGACAATTAACTGGAGATGACTGGCCTGGGGTTGGAGCGGTGGGAGCTTCGGGCCTTTGGATTGCTGAGAAATATTGGGAGAAGACATTTTTAAGGTTATGGGGGCCGCTAATACATCCACAAGGCAGTTTACTTCAAAAACCGGATCTGGAAGCCCCGTCACGTTACAAAGGACGAACTTTTCCTCAGCTGCTGTTAGGGTTGGAGTCTTAAGCCTGGTTGGACATCGTTGGTTGGCCGAGCTTAACTTTGTGGCAACCCCAATCACAGCCACGAGGAAATGTGCCTGCCCCTCACTCAAAAGCCCTTTGCTGACTGAGTCAATTTCGCTCCTCACCCTTTTCTCGCCACGAGCCTCATATCCTCAAATCTCAAACGCACACGACTCCGTCACGACCCTGCCGGTCCAATGTCTGACTATCCGCCCCCTTCGAACACTCCCCTGCCATACCCCGACCGTCGTCGTCCGGGCAGGCAGCAGCAACAGTCCGGTCCCCCTGGAGCCTCGGTGCCTGGCGTGACTGGCGTTGGAGGTGATGCATTGCCGTACCCCAGTCGCCCGCCTGCCAAATATAGCGACTACCAGCACGAGCCATTCTCCAGGCCTCATTATCAGTCTGAATCAGGTTCTTATCAGCAGCCAGCGAAGCAGGACTCCCCGCCGTCCTCATCGAAGCCCAAACCTTCGAACCCGGCTGCCGAAGCACCCTGGCCGTCGCCACCAACAGCTTACAATTCACAACATGACGACTATGGAACGCAAGATTCTCACAGTGGACGTGTCGACAAGCCGCATACAGAGTATACTTCTAGCAACCCCTTCCAAATGGCAAGTCTGTCCTCCGCCCTGCCCCCCCAATCTCCAACATATGAATATGATTCGGATCGACCTGTTAACAACACCGGAGCTCCTCCACCAATCCCCGCCAAAGTACCTCTATCTGACCCCTTTCCCGGTGGCTATGGTCAACCGCAACCCCAGACGTATCCAACTTCTCCCTTTGGTGGATATCCCGGAAATCAACAGAATTCTCCTCCACCCCTTCAGACCTCAGATTATTACCAAGGTCCTCCTGCCCACGCCAACCCCACAAGTCCTCAACAATACTCTCCACCACCCCCAACGGTGATGGCTAATACATCGTGGCCGAGCTATGATCAGCAGCCGTATAGCGCCCAATCGCCTGTTTCCCAGCATGGCCAACCTCATCCCGACCAATACCCTCAATCTGTTGCTCCTGGGGACTCGGCCGCACCTCAATCACCTCCCCCTCATCGATTAGACTATGGTGGCTCTCCTCCACAATCTCAGACATATCCCCAGCAAGGAAGTCCTGTTGCTGGCCCTCAGCAAGTGCCGCCACCGCCGAATGTTCCAGCACTCGGTCTCAACCCTCAATCGAATCAACCGGCTCAGCAAGTTTCTCCTGCAACTCCGGCTCAGCCGACAGTGCCTCCTACAAACCAGCCACCCCCATCCCAAAATGCATACGTGAGTGGGCCAGCTCCCGTTGCAGGGGTCGCATCCACTGTCTCTCATCCTCCAACCCAACCACCCCCGGCTCAAAATGAATACCTAAGCGGGCCACCTCCTATTCTAGGCACCGCCGTAACTTTCCCTCCACCTCCACCAACTTATCGTCCTCCGCAAACTTCACCCACCTCACCAACCACGGCCACATCCCAACCGACCGTCAAGATCGAAGGAAAGGAGTATCCTATTCCAGCCTTTATTCAGACCATCCAGACTCCATCTCAATGTGATTCGGCCTTGAAAGAGGCCTATTTCGGACCGTACCTCCGTTTCAAGAACGTCGACCTCCAACGGAATCTCTGGTTTGGTACTGTTCTCCTGGTCCTGCCCATGGCCCACTCTCTCCCCCAACTCGAGTTCCACCCGTCAGGCGACTTTAGTCAGCTCCGCCCTGCTCCGGTGTACCAAATTTACACCTTCGCGGACTATCAATTTCTGCGTTACGAACTGGTGATTCCCATTGGTCCAGGCGAGCAAAAGTGGACGTATGCGATTACAACGCAGACCACGCAGATTTGGGAGTTCTTAGTTGCCGGCAGGGAAGAGCAATGGCGGTTTATCGCTTGGTCGTGCAATGATTTTTCATCGAGTGTCAAGAAGGAGGAGCGAGATAAGTTGGGATTTGAAACGATGTGGAAGAATGTCATGGACCGAAATGCCCAGGAGGGAGGATTTCATGCCCAACTTGGAGGCGGAGACCAGATCTATGCTGACAGAATGTGGAAAGAAATCCCGTACGTACCACTTTCCAGGATAACGGCTGATTGTAGGTTCTTGATTGAGTGGTTGGCAGTTAAAGGAAAGGATCAACGACAGTACTGGCCTTGGAAGTCGGAACATGAAAATATCATGAAATACGCCTACTTTTATTACTATACCAATTCCTTCGCAAAACCATTTCTTCGAGATGCCATGGCTAAGATCCCACACGTGTTCCAGGTACGAAGGCCGTAATATATCTCTGACAATACAGATTGACGATCATGACATTTTCGATGGATTCGGCTCATATCCCAATCACCTACAGGCATCGAACGTTTTCCAAGGTATCGGAAAGGTTGCAATCGAGTTCTATCTTATCTTCCAACATCACACTACTCAACAATGGCTAAGCCAGCACCCTGATCCAACCGATCTCGTCTCTGCCACGGGATGCGGATGGTCCTTTATTAAGTACTTCGGACCAACAACTGCAATCCTTGGTCTCGACACTCGTTGTGAGAGGGACAAACACCGCATAATGAGTCAGCAATCCTACGATCTTATGTTCAACAATCTTCGAATGATCCCAACGACCGTGAGTCATTGTGTGGTCATGTTGGCTGTTCCAATCGTTTACCCTCGACTCGAAGCCGTGGAGAAGGCTCTGACTGGTGTTTCTGTAGCGAAAAAGGGGGTTAACGGGGCATTTAATCTTCTCGGCAAAGCAGTTACCTCGGTTACGCCCTCGGGAAGCGCCACTCAGAGCACTCACTCGGCATTCGAGGGTGTGAAGAAAGCATTTGGGAAGAGCGGATTGATGAGCAGTGTCGTTTCCAAATTCGGCGAAGTGGATCTCTTGGGTACTCGCCATTCGTTTCGAGCAATCGCTGATGTTAGACGATTTAATGGATCACTGGACGCACGCAAACCATGACCACGAACGAACCATCGTTATACGGACCCTCCAAGATATCGCCCTGGCGAGAAACGTTCGAGTCACGTTCGTGTCAGGCGACGTGCATTGCTGCGGTGTCGGATATCTTTACGATCCGAAAGCGCCGCGGGATCATAAGTTAATGTACCAAATTATCACCTCTGCCATCGTCAATGTTCCACCTCCCGGGATGGTCATTAAACTCCTCCACAACAACGAAAAGTACTGGGTCCCGACACTCAATTCACGTCAAAGCACCAAGACGCCGAGTGATACTAAGGAGGAGATGATGGAGTTATTTGCCAAGGATGTCGATGGGAAGCTGTTGACAAGTTTGAAGAAATTGTTGCCCAGACGCAATTATGCGATTTGTCGCGGGGGTGAGGGAGGAAGCGAGATTTGGGAGCTGTGTGTTGAAAAGGGGCGGGGCCGTGAAACAGTCAAATATGGACCTATTGTCATTCCCAGGTTGCAGTGAAACGTGGGCTTTTGGTATGTTCTATTGTTTGTACCTCTTTAGTGATGGGTAGTCGATGTAATAAATATATTTATGGACGTGGCACAGAATTTCGAACCGGAACTGATATGCATTAAATAATTAGATGGTCCACAACCATGTTCCCTCCCCTGCTACCATTTCGCGTTCGCAACTGTGATGTAATTTGATTCATCATCCGACTCCTGAATCTCTCTCACCAACCTTCCCGTCATCTTTTTCTCCCTTGACCTCCTGACAGACTTTTGAAGTAGCCAACTGGCGAGGGCCAAACCGAGAGCTGTCACAACAGCCCCTCCAGCTCCCCAAACCAACCCATGCAAAAATGGTTGTCTGAATGATGGCGCTGCTCCAGCAACAATCTCTTCTGCATCATCCACAGTAAGAGGCAAACTTGTAGGTTTTGCAGGCAACGAAGTGGGAATGCGGAGCCCCGTTAAGACATCTTTATCTTTCCTATCCCTGTTGATATTTAGGACCACAGTATCCGAACCATAGGCCACCCGTCCAGAAGAATGGTTTTCACGACGCTTTCTTGGAGATCCAGTAATCAATTTGCGGCCTCTCTGGCGAGGAAGGGTTGTGTTCGGAAAACTGTCCGTCTTGAAGATGGGGTAATAATGATTGTGGTAGAGCAAGACTTGGACGGGCTCCTCGAACAGGAGGTTTGTCGGATCTCTTGGGCTGTAAGTCTTGAACTCTCCTGGGGCGTTTTCGATATAAAAATTGTGGACTATAATGTTGACCCGGAGTTGCTCGGCGAGAGCCTTGACTTGCGCTTCACCTAACCATTCATCCCGCCACTCTCCAGCTTCTGGTCAATAGGCTCAGATATGGTTGGTACGCGTCTGGATTTTCCTCAGTTGGTCATCAGTTACCATATCAAAGAGGGCGTTTTCTGTTTGTTTTCCGCCTTCGATGTATCCCGCAGCACCCTGTCGAGACAGAAGTGCTTTGTTGAACTTTGGATGAAAGGACACAGCACGGAAGAGACAATTACCGTCAGGTGTTACAAAATAAGCTTCGAGCTTATTCTCCTCCAGATAGTCTTGAATCATGTTGGGTAATATTTCAATGTTCCACTCCTTTCGGTGTTCATCTCCAAATTCTGATGGGGTTGGTGACTGGCCAGATATCTCTATGTATGAAGGGATATTGTTCCCAGTATGTGATAGATCTACTTGGATGCTAACGGGTTCGAAATCGGATTGCATCCATTCCAATTTTTCCAGGTATAGCTCATTGGGGATGTCTGTCCCGGGATCTGCTTGCTGAGATTGTTTGGTGCCAATATCTTCCAAATCAGGAAGGGTCGGGGATCCGTCTGCGATTCGTACGTAAGACGAGACCGAGTCCGGGATACTTGACGGCTGTGAAGCTGGTTGCGGACTTGGTGACGCTAAATCAACCTCATAAGGCAGCTCATCTTGACCGGGTTGTATTGAACTGATGATTGGCGACATCGTGCTTCGGGAGAACGGTGAGCTTGGAGTAGGTTTGGAAATGAGACATTGAGATCATCAATTTCCAAGACGATGTTCCGGGTAGCGCTCCAACCTCCGATCTTGGAAAGGGAAGATCTCAACAGCTTGTTGGTGTACATCATTTTTCTATTTTCTCCAATCTCATCGATTCAATTGGTGGATTAAATATAATCTTCCCACAAATTGCCTAAAAATATCTTACTCGAAACCTCCACTTCCAGTTACCCTTACTTGGATATCTCAACCTTCAATTAGCTGATATTCTGAGCCTTGTCGTGGTCGCCCACCTAGCCTGTCACTGCTGCAAATGCAATAGCCAGTCCTGTCAGTACGATTCCCGCGATACCCATCGCCCGGCGATCCCCCCTGACGTCGAAGGGATCAAACAAGGAAACGCTCAACAAAATCGCCCCAACAATTGCAAGGATAACGCCGAGGATAACGAGTCGCTCTCTCCAACAACTTCGACATGCACGAGGCTCCCAAACCCGAATCCATCGTTGTCTAGCAGAGTGGTCACAGTTCGATTGTCTCTCCCGGCTCTTGTTGTCGGGTTCGAGGGACATGTACGATCGTAGGGATGGGGCCATATTTTTGGAGTAGGAAGTGATGTCGTTGGTTGAATAGTCGAGAAAGAAGACTGCTTTTGTAGGAAAACAAAGCAAGGTGGCTGTGCCGAATTCACATGGTCTGTTTCAGGCTTGAATGCGGTGGAAAGGCTGGGATGAGACAGCAAGGCGTGTTGAATATACTTGATGAGGTTATCCCTTTATCCGAACCATGTTTCCGGATTTAGAGGCCCTTCGTCCGAGAATTGCTGCTCGACAGCATTTCCAAAAATAGAGCCAATATGAAGGAAGAAACCGTTGCGTTCGACGGTAACGCCCTCGTGAACGACGTTTTGAAGCTTGCCGGATCTGAACGCCATTCGCGGGGCCTACTTTTTGGTGGCGAACTTTGGGTCGAAATACACAAAGGAGCCTAATTCGTATGCCGGAAAACCAAAAGGACTCGGCGGACGCATTGGGCACCCCACGCTTGCAAATGAAATTCGATTCGATTGACTAATGTAAATTCTCACTACAGGAGTTTATTGGCAGAGACCGTCTCGGCTAGCCGCGGGAGTCTGTCGATCTCGAGCGTTTTCTTTCGTGCGTCGCGCCTGCATTAAGACAAATTTCCATTGGTGAGCGTATCTATCGAGCCGGTTTGCTCTTTGCATGAAGCTGCCTATGGAGGACGAACACGTGGTCCGTCAGAAGCGAAAAAGTTTGCTGGCCCCAAGGACCCTGTGAAAGTTTAAATGTAGAATGGAAGGGAGCGACCAGCCGTTACACATATTGTCACATCCCGTCCGGGGCGGAAGAAATAAGTTCCGACGTGAAGCAGCTGGCTTTTTGTGTTACTGTTACGACCGGATATTCCCACCCCCGCACGCGTATATTGATTCTGATTGATCGGAAAATATTGGAACGGGCAGCGGCCTCGAGAAAAGTTTGTGTTGCGGGGGGTGCCGTTTACGAATCAGCGCCCACGCGCTCAATTTCTTTCACGAGCCAGAAAATGCTGGCCATTTGTAATGCAAGCCACTATTGCTGTCTCTCATTTTCATTTCGAGGTCAGAAACTTGCCATTTCGGATATTTTCCGCCATGCAAACACTGTCCTAGGGAAAGAATGGTTTGGACATTTAAATTTTTGGATTGGATGGGTTTGGATGCAATATCAAGTGACTGACGGCTGTCCCTTGATTTGGGTTAACGTCGTGTGCTTATTCTATGCAAGTGAACGTATCCAATGAATGCGTTCAACTTTGACCCAATCAATTGCAGACAGCAACTCGGATAAAATGGCAAGGTGAAAGGTTTGACGCCACTTTTCATATCCGAGTCTTAATTTCTGAGCTGCATCGTTTGCTCCGCCACTTATCAGGGAGGCCCGAGCCCCAGACCGCCTCGACAACCCGCCCCTGCCTCGCTGATAATCCGCTCACATCGTCTCGCCCCCTTGTGCGTCCTCTCAGACGTATACTTCTCCCTGCCTTCCTCAACACTCTTCTTTCATTCCTAAGCAATTGTGCCTCGACGATCAACGACGATCGTCCCTCGGGTGATTTGTTGACCCAGCACGGCCGGGAATGAAGTTTGGGGCCACGCTGTCACGACGCTCCGTCCCGCAGTGGCGAACGCACGACCTCGACTACGACGATATAAAACTGCTCATCAAGGAACAGACGGCCTCCCCCGAAGGCTGCTCTCGCGAGTTTGAGCAACGTCTCCTCGCCGTCCTCGTCTCTGAACTTGAACGAGTATGTATCCTTTTCTCACCAAGAGTGTCTCCATTGACTTTCCCCCAGATCGATGAATTCGTACGATGTAAAGCTGGCGAA
>Ga0335081_10019530_pt1 | contig 10962 bp, 10 predicted proteins | sample Lox_Sample_35_FD_206713 | JGI IMG/M metagenome (GOLD analysis project Ga0335081, IMG submission 206713) | Soil microbial communities from Loxahatchee National Wildlife Refuge, Florida, United States - Lox_Sample_3.5 | ecosystem: Environmental > Terrestrial > Soil > Wetlands | place: USA...
GGTTCGCGGGCGTCGGTTGGCGAACGCGCGCCGAAGCATGCCCGGCATGTGTCTTGCGGTCGCAGGCTCACCGCCGCGACCGGCAGCTTGGTGGGGAGATTGGATGAAACGCCGCCCGACGTTGAGGCGCGTGTGCGGCATTGCCGTTCTCGTGGCGCTCGGCGTCTGCCTTGCCGTCGCTGGAGCACGGACGGCATCGGCCACGCCTGCCGATGACATCGCTGCGGCGCTTATCGGCGCGAAAGGAGAGCGAAGCACGATCGAGACGACACGCGACGCGGACGGCCGCCTGCGGGTCGTCATCCGCGGCGAGCATTATGACGGGCGCGCTTTCCTTCGCGCGCTCTTGGCCGGGCTGAGCGCGGACCAGGCATCCGGCTCCGCGTTCGACCTCGATCTCGACATGGACGTGGCTTCGCTCGGCAGTTTCAACGGCGAGCTTCTTCGCGGCGTCGTCCTGCGGCTCTCGGCGAAGCGCGGCGAAATCGTCGCATTCGACCTCGCCGGCCGGATTGGCGGATCGGATCTTCGGGGCGTGCTGCGAAACGGTCGCGACGGTCGTCACACGGTTCATCTTGAAAGCGGCGATGCCGGCGCTCTGCTGCGGTTTCTTAACCTCTACCGGAACGTGAGGCAGGGAAGGGCGCGGATCGATTTGGACCTGCCCAGGCCAGAGGCTGCCCCGCGTGGCGGCATTGTCGTCGACGATTTCAGCATCGTCGGCGAACGGGTTTTGAAGCCGTTGATCGTGTCGCCCAACGGTACGGCTCCGGGAGATTCGATCGGCCTATCGCATCTGCGACTGAACTTCGCATCGGCGCCTGATCAGGCCGTCGTGGTGAGCGACGGGGTCGCGGTCGGCCCTCTGCTCGGCGCGACCTTGGAGGGCAAGCTCAGCTTCGTGAACGATGACATCAGATTGCGCGGCACGATCGTCCCGTTCTTCGGGCGGGAGCAGGAATTGCGCAAGTCCAGCCTGCATCCTCCCGAGGAATTATTCAGCTTCGGCTACACCGTGGAAGGGTCGATCGCGGAACCGGTCCTCCGCCTTAATAATCCGGGGCCGCTGGCACCCGGACTGCTCCGCAGGTTGTTCGTGCCGGCGCGGAATGACAGCAGCGAATGAACGCAGCAGAAATCAGGCCGCGAGCGACTTGAGATATTTGTCGGCCTCTTCCGGCACAGCGAACCACGGGAAGAAGTCGCGCGGGTTGTCAAACCCATTGGCAATGCGGCGCGCCAGCACCGGGAGACCCTGCGCCGCGCCCATGATGTTGAGGACATGCGGGGGCGGCGGCAGGAGCAGGGCGTTGGTCCAGCCGGTCACGTACTGCGCGTAGTCCCAGTAGCGATCGAACGTCGCTTGCATCCAGGCCTCATCATAGGGCATGGCGCCGTGCGCGAGGATCGAGTCGAGATAGACCTTCGCGCACTTCGAGGCGTTGTTCGAGCCTTGGCCGGTGATCGGGTCGTTGAGCACCACCACGTCGGCCATGCCGAGCGCGACCTTGCCCGACGGCAGTCGACCGATCGGCTTGCGTACGGTCGGCGGGAAGCGCCCGGCGAGAATGCCGTTATCGTCGGTGAGTTCGCAGGTCTTGGCGCGCTCGCCTTCCCAAGGCACGAACGTGTTCAGGATCCATTTCGATTTTTCCAGATGCTGCGCCGGCGACGTGACATCGCCCCAACAGTCCATCGGGCCGCCGATGATGCCCTCAAACACCATGATTTCGCACGGTCCGGTCGTGGTCAGCGCCGGGAAGACGAAGTATTCGCCGACCGTGGGAATGAGGTTGAAGTTCACCGCCGAGTGATCCGGGCGCGGTGTGAGCCCTTTGACGTAGGTGAGCGCCAGCGCGCGCTGCGGCTTGTCGAACTGGCTTTTCTGCGCGTCGCGCTCGAACAGCTTGGTGATGTCCCCCTTGCCGGCGGAGACGATCAGCAGGTCCGATTGCGCGGCATATTTGTCGAGATCGGCGAGGGTTGCGTCCTTGTATTCGATGCTGCCGCCGCGCTTCTCAAATTCCTGCATCCAGCGCGGATATTTGAGGCGCTGATCGACGCTCTGCGCCGGCTTGTCGAGCATGCCGTTCCAGTCGATCGCCTTCTTGCCGGAGCCGTCCGGCGCCGGAACGGTGAAGTTGATGGAATCGACCGTCGGGCATTCCTTCTCCCAGAAATTGAGCCCGAGGTCGCGCTCGTATTGCAGGGCTTCGTTGAACATGCACTGGCTCGACATCACCTTGCCGGTGCGGATTTGCTCGCCCCCGCGATCCTGCACGAGGCGCACGTCGTAGCCGGCCGAAAGCAGGCCGTTGCCGAGTTGCAAGCCCGATTGGCCGCCGCCGACGATCGTAATCACTCGCTTCACACTCATCTCGCTCTCCTGTTGGCGGTGCGCGGCGCGTGCCGCCGCCGCCTTCGTTCAGTCCATCAGCAGGGGGATTGCTGGATCGGCGCGTTCGGGACCCATCGCGGTATAGCCGCCGTCGACGCGGATGTCGGTCCCGGTTATGAAGCTCGCATTGTCGGACAAGAGAAAGGCGACCGCTTCGGCGACCTCGCCGGGATTGCCGGTGCGGCCGAGCAGATGGAATGGCTTGGCCACGCCGTCGGTTTTGGCGCGGTTGTTCTTGGTCAGCTCGACCATGATGTTGCTCCAGGTCCAACCCGGCGAGACGGCGTTGACGCGGATGCCGTCGGGCGCAAGGTCCATCGCCTGGTTGCGCGTCAGTTGCAGGATCGCGGCCTTCGAGACCGGATAGGCCCAACGGCCGGTCTGCGCGACGCGCGAGGAGATGGAGCCGAAATTGACAATGGCGCCCTTGTTCTTTTTCAGATGCGGGCGCGCCGCTTGCATCAACATCACCGAGCCGACGATGTTGACGTCGAAAGCCTTGAGCCAGTCGGCGCGGGTCGTCTCCGCGCCGTTGTCGAGATAGGTGCAGGCGACGTTGACGAGATAATCGAGCCGCCCGGTCGCCTCGACCGTCGCCTTGACGAGGGCGGCGATGTCCGCATCGCTGGTGATGTCGCAGCGGACGAAGCGCGCCTTGGCGCCGAGCTTTTTCGCCGCCGCCTCGCCGTCGCCGACGTTGATGTCGGCGATGACGACGTTCGTGCCGTAGCCGACCAGCGTTTCGGCGACCGCCTGCCCGATCAGGGTCGCTCCACCGGCGATGATGGCCGTTTTGCCGTCTAATCCCCGCATTGTCTCGCCTCACCCCTGGTCGCTGCGGCCGAGCCTATCAGCCGCGGGCTGGTTTTGTGAAGAATCTGCCGTCGCGGCGCAAGGACTTGGGCGACAAATGCCGTCGGTCTCAGCCGAGTTCGGTAATGGCCTCGGGAAAGCGGTGCAGCCGTTCGCCCGGCCCGCTTGGTCCGATCAGGTAGTTGTCGCACACCCAGGAGAGGACGCCGCCGCGCATGTAGGTCGGATGCACGACGATGTTCATGTCCGGCGCGATCGCCATCGGCTCGTCGCTGCGGATCAGCGGCCGCTCGACGAGGTCGTAGCCCTGGCCGTGCGCGTACAGCCGCTTTTCCTCGGGCCGGCCGTTCCTGCGCATGAAGTCGTTGTAGGCCTCGTAAATGTCCTTGCTCGGCGTGCCCGGCTTGAGCAGCGACAGCGTGAACCTGCGCGCTTCGAGCGCGAAGGCGAACTCGTCCTTGAGTTCCGCCGAGGCTTTTCCGACGACGCAAGAACGGCCAAGCTCGGTGTACATGCCGCCGGGTCCGGAGTCTTCAACGAGCAGCGCGACCACGTCGCCTTCCTGCATCACGCGGTTCTGGTAATGGCGCTGGCTGAACTGCACCGGCCTATCGGGCGGCATGGAGGCGCAGAGATAGATGCCGTTCTCGCTGCCGTGGCGCTGGCTGTAACACTGCGCGATGGCGGCGACGTCGCGATCGCGCAGCCCGGGCTCTACAGCGGCAAAGGCGGCGCGCATCGCGCCATCCTGCATCGCCGCTGCGCGGCGGATGAGCGCTTGCTCTTCCGGACTCTTGATCACCTTGATGCGGTCGACGAGGTCGGAGGCGTCGAGGAAGCGCGTGTTGGACAAGCGCCCCTTGCGCAGCTCGTCGACCAGTGCAAACGACATCTGATAGGTGCCGAGGAGACCGATGGTGCCGCCGACATAGGGTGCCAGCGCGGTCGCCGCGAGTTCCGGATCGTAGGGTGCCGTGTAGTAGCAGGAGGCAAAGCTCGGCGTCGTGAGCCGTTGCTTGACCCCGCGGCTCATACCGTCGCCGTTCGCCGTCGGATTGTTCGCACCGCCGAATGGGCCCTGACTCACCAGCGTCATGAGGTCGTCGCGCGGAAACACGACTGTGAGCGGATAGCCGTTGGTCGCCGGCAGGTCGGTGAAATATTTGACGTAGCCGCCCATGTAGTCGTTGTTGTTCTGCATGAGCAGCGCGTCGATCTTCTCGCGCTCCATGGCCGCGCGCACCGCCGCCCAGCGGCGCTCGAGCTCGGCGGTTGAGATCGGCGTCTGCAGGCGTTCCGACAACTCGGCCATGCCGATTTCTCCTGCTCATGACTGCGCCGCGCGCGGATCGAGGGGGCCACGCTTTCCACTGTTGCAGCCGCGATTGCGGATCGTCTCCGGAAGCGTTAGCAAGGCGAGCGGATCGTTTAGGTGGGACAGGATCGCGGCAGACGGAAGCCTCCAAGGCGCACTTATAACGTCTCGTTCGGCGCGAGGCCAAGCCGTCGCGCGATGGGGCCGGCTCGGGTAAGCTGCGCAAACGTTCTACGATTGACTTGGTACGATTGACTTGGGTGCCGGGAATTGGGCATCAGGACGAGGGCACCAAAAGCACCTAGCAGGAGAACACAATGTCTGCCATCGACCTATCGACGGTGAATTGGGCCTTTGTCGCGCTGATGGCGGTGTTGGCATTCGTCGCCGCTTTGCTCGGAAGCCTCATCGCGTTTCGCAATCGGTTCTTCGGCGCGATTATCGCCGCCATCCTCTTCAGCGTCGGCTTCGTCGCGTGGAACTATTATCCGCATAGCTTCGGCTTTCCGATCATCAAGTCGATCGGCCCCGACGGTCCGGCGAGCGGCGGCTGATCGCTTTTCCCACGTCTTATCAATGGCATCGCGGACGTCGCTGAGAGCAATGGAGAAGTCATGAAAAAGGTCTATGCGGACGCGCGTTCCGCGTTGGCCGGACTGCTCAAGGACGGCATGATGATCATGGCCGGCGGGTTTGGCCTGTGCGGCATTCCCGAGACGCTGATCCACGCTATCCGCGATTCCGGGGTCAAGAACCTGACAGTCGTGTCCAACAATTGCGGCGTTGACGGCAAGGGCCTCGGCGTGCTGCTCGATACCCGGCAGATCAAGAAAGTGATCGCCTCCTATGTCGGCGAGAACAAGACCTTCGCGCAGCAATACCTCTCCGGCGAGCTTGAGATCGAATTCAATCCGCAGGGCACGCTCGCCGAGCGCATCCGCGCCGGCGGAGCCGGCGTTCCCGCCTTCTTCACCCGCACCGGCGTCGGCACGCTGATCGCCAAGGGCAAGGATGAGCGCGAATTCGACGGCGTGCGCTACCTGATGGAGCGCGGCCTCGTCGCCGACCTTTCCATCGTGCACGCCTTCATGGGGGATACCGAAGGCAACCTCGTCTATCGCAAGACCGCGCGCAACTTCAATCCGATCATGGCGACGGCCGGCCGCGTGACCGTCGCTGAGATCGAGCACCTGGTCGAGCCCGGCGATATCGATCCTGATCATATCATCACGCCGGGCATCTTCGTGCAGCGTATCGTCCACGTGCCCAACGCGGTGAAGCACATCGAGCAGCGCACCGTGCGCAAGCGTCAGCGGGCCGACGCGCCCGCCGGAACAGGAGAGGAAGTGTAATGCCTTGGACCCGCGAACAGATGGCAGCGCGCGCCGCCGAAGAGCTGCGTGACGGCTTCTACGTCAATCTGGGCATCGGCATTCCGACGCTGGTCTCGAACTACATCCCCGACGGCATGAGCGTGCAGCTGCAGAGCGAGAACGGCATGCTCGGCACCGGCCCATTTCCGTTCGAGGGCGAGGAGGATGCCGATCTCATCAATGCCGGCAAGCAGACCGTCACCGAATTGCCGACCACCAGCTATTTCAGCTCGGCCGACTCGTTCGCCATGATTCGCGGCGGCCATATCGATCTCGCGATCCTCGGCGCCATGCAGGTCGCCGAGAACGGCGACCTCGCCAACTGGATGATCCCCGGCAAGATGGTGAAGGGCATGGGCGGCGCAATGGATCTCGTCGGCGGCGTCAAGAAGGTCGTGGTGGTCATGGAGCATTCGGCGAAGAACGAGGCGAAGCTCCTGCAGCGGTGCTCGCTGCCGCTCACCGGCGCCGGCGTGGTCGACGTGGTGATCACCGATCTCGGCGTGTTCACCATCGACCGCGGGGGCGGGGGCATGACCCTGATCGAGCTTGCACCCGACGTGACGCTCGACGAGGTCAAGGCCAAGACCGAAGCGACCTACAAGGTCGCCAATACGCTCACGCAATAGCCGCTGTGGTCCTACTCGCCCTCGCGGGCGATCTTCTCGAGGATCGGACGCCATATCTTCTGCTGCGACTGCACGAAGGCCGTGGTCTCCTCAGGCCCCATCGGATGGGGAAATGAGCCGTTGGCGGCGAATTTCGCCCGCACGTCGGCGTCATCGAGCGCTGTGTGCAGATCGGCGTTGACCTTGCGGATGATCGTATCGGGCGTGCCGAGGGGAGCCAGCATGACGCTCCAGGCGCCGACGTAGAAGTCGGGCACGGTCTCGGCAACGGTCGGCATGTCTTCCAGGCCCGGCAGTCGCTCCGACCACGTGGACGCCAGCGGCTTGATCAGCCCGCCCTGCACGGCGCCGGCGAGACCGGCATAGGCGTCGAGCACGAGATCGACGCGGTCGCTGATAACGTCGGGCATGGCCTCGGTCGGGCCGCCGGCATAGGGAACGAGTCTGAGTTTCACCCCGGCGCGCACTTGCAGCAGTTCCATGGTCAAATGCGTTAGCCGCCCGCGTCCGGTCGAGGCATAGGACAACTGGTTCGGCTTTTCCTTCGCCCGCTCTATCAGTTCGGCGATGGAGTTGATGCCGGATTTGAGCGACGCCGCAATGAGGAGCGGTTGCTGCAGCACGAAGCCGATCGTGGCGAAGTCGCGCGGAAGCTCGACCGGCAGATTGGGCGCGACGCCGCGGCCGCCGTGAAGCGCCAGGAACGTCGAGGTCGCGGCAATATAGAGCGTATAGCCGTCGGCCGGCGCGCTCGCCGCGACGCGGGCTGAAATGCCGCCGCCGGCGCCGGGGTGATTGAGAATGATCACCTGCTGGCCCCAGTTCTGGCCGAGCTTGTCACCCAAAATACGGCCCATGACGTCGTTGGCGCTGCCGACGGCCGAGTCGAGCACCATGCGCACTGGCCGGTTGGGGTAAGCGGACTGCGCGTGCGCTTCGCCGGCGAGCCCGGCCGAAGAGAACCGTGCGAGAAGGGCAAGCGAACCGATGGCGAGCAAGTCGCGTCTTTTCATGGATGCCTTTCCTGCGTCGGTCCCGCTGAGGCCACTGCTGGCCCGGCGGATTTCCTCGTGGAGTGGATTTCGACACTCGCTACCCGGCTGGCCGTGGGTCCGCGACGCGAATGTCAAATCCCAAACTCCACTAGAAACTCATAATTTGCTAGTGGTCCTTTGATTCCAACATTCGCACTGCGACTGTCGCAACGGGATGCGAATGTTGGAATCGGACCACTGGAGACATCGTCTTAAGACCGCCGATGACTTTTGCGGAAGGCCCTTTTCGCCGATGATTGGGGGCACTCGATGCAATGGTACGCGACCCGCGAGGGCGAGCCATGAGCGGCCAACGGCAGAATAACCGGGGCAAGACTATCTCGGTCACGCGAGCGCGTGGTTGGTCGATTCTCGTCCGCCTCCTCGTTGGCCTTGTCGTCTTCTTTCCGGAGGGAATACAGAAGCTCATTTTCCCGCAGATTTTAGGCACAGGCCGCTTCGCCACTATTGGTATCCCTTATCCGGAAATCATGGGCTCGTTCGTCGGCCTCGTCGAGACCGCCTCCGGCGCGCTTATCATTCTCGGCCTATTGACACGGCTCGCGGCGATCCCGCTGGTCATCATAATGATCGTTGCCATCGTCTCCACCAAGATTCCAATCCTGCTAGGCCATGATTTTTGGATCTTTCATCTGCCGAAGCTGCCGCGCTACGGCTTTTGGAGCATGCTGCACGAGGCCCGTGCTGACTTCTGCATGCTGCTCGGCTCGCTCTATTTGTTGATCGAAGGCGCAGGAGCGTGGTCTCTCGACGCATGGCTGACTCGCGGTCGCCTGCAGCCTCCGGACCAAACTTGATCGATTTGCGCGGAGTGGAATCACCGGCCAGCTTAACGGCGCTGGTCGACCACATGATTTGCGGGTACTTTAAAGCGGCCAAGCATCCGCGAGGGAACTTGCTGCTGTGAATGGCAAGAAAGCTGGGGAGGAAAGAATAATGCATAAGCTGAAAAATTTGCTTGCAACAGTCGCGGCGATCGGTCTCGCCGCGCTGTCAAGCGGCGCCTTGATTGGTGCGACGTTGCCGGCGAGCGCTCAACAGGCCGGCGCGCCGGCGATCGACGAAGATGACATCGGCGGCATCGTCAGCGGTCCGAATGGGCCGGAAGCAGGCGTGTGGGTGATTGCCGAAAGCGTCGAGCTGCCGACCAAATTCGCGAAGATCGTCGTCACCGACGATCAAGGACGCTATGTCATTCCCGATCTGCCGGCGGTGAACTATCGCGTCTGGGTGCGCGGCTATGGTCTCGTCGACTCGCCGAAGATGCGCGCCAAGCCCGGCCAGCGTCTCGATCTCACCGCCGTACCGGCGCCGAATGCAGTCGAGGCGGCGCACTATTATCCTGCGATCTACTGGTACTCGCTGCTGAAAGTCCCGCCGGAAAGCGAGCTGGGCGGCGATTATCTCTATGCGGATCCCGGGTTGAAGGACAAGCAGCTCAATTGGCTGCGGCATATGAAAAACATCGACTGCATCGGCTGCCATCAGCTCGGCCAGGAGGCCACCCGCACGATTCCCGCCCAGTTTGGTCATTTCAAAACGGGCGAGGAAGCGTGGACGCGGCGCTTGCAGTCAGGTTTGGCCGGTCAGGAGATGATTTTCGAGGCCAGCTTCTTCAACGGCGCGCCGTTGCGCTACCTCGGCGACTGGACCGATCGGATTGCCAAGGGCGAGCTGCCGAGGAGCACGCCGACGCGGCCGCAGGGCGTCGAGCGCAACCTCGTCATCACCACGTGGGAGTGGGGCGCCGAGAAGACGTACATGCATGACCTGATCTCCTCGGATCGTCGTTATCCGACCGTGAATGCCTACGGGCGGCTTTACGGTTCGCCCGAATATGCCAGCGATGACATGCCGATCCTCGATCCGAAAACGAGCACGGTAACGTTCTTCAAGATGCCGGTGAGGGATCCTTCAATGCCCGAAGCGCCCGGGTTCGGCTTCAGCGACAAGCCGATGGCGCCATCGGCCTATTGGGGCGAAGAGAAGATCTGGAACACCAAGGCCAACAATCACAACGCGATGTTCGACAGGAACGGCCGCTTGTGGCTGGCCGCGACGGTTCGTGGGATCAACAATCCGGCGTTCTGCAAGAAGGGCTCCGATCATCCCTCGGCCAAGGTCTTCCCGCTCGACCAGTCGCCCCGGCAGGTGGCGATTCTCGATCCGAAGACGATGAAGTACACCTTCGTCGATACTTGCTTTGCAACCCATCACCTGCAATTCGGCTACGATGCGAATGATACGCTGTGGTTCAGCGGCACCGGGCCCGTTGTCGGCTGGCTCAACACCAAGATGTTCGACGAGACCGGCGATGCCGCCAAATCGCAGGGCTGGTCGCCCTACGTGCTGGACACCAACGGCAACGGCAAGCGCGACGACTACGTGGAGCCTAATCAGCCATCGGATCCGGCCAAGGACACCAGGGTCGATCTCAATGGCCTCTCCGGGCCTTATGCCGTGATGCCGAGCCCGGCCGACGGCTCGGTGTGGTTCACGATCGGCGTGTTCGGCGCCAGGCCGTCCGGCATCCTGCGCTTCGATCCCAAGACGGGACTATCGGAAATCTACAACGTTCCGGCGCCAGCCTTCGGCATTCGTGGCGGCGACATCGACAGCAATGGTGTGGTCTGGGCATCCTTGTCGAGCGGCCATCTCGGCAGCTTCGACCGACGCAAGTGCAAAGGTCCGCTCAACGGCCCGAAGGCAACCGGCGATCACTGCCCGGAGGGCTGGACATTCTACAAGTATCCCGGGCCCGGGTTTGAGGGCATCGGCGACAACAGCGCCGAGGCGAGCTATTACACCTGGGTCGATCAGCACAACACGCTGGGGCTCGGCGAGAACGTGCCGCTGTCGACCGCCAACCTCAGCGACGGTTTCGTTGCGCTGAAGGACGGAAAGATGGTGATGCTGCGCGTGCCCTACCCGATGGGCTTCTATGCCAAGGGCATGGACGGCCGTATTGACGATGCGAATGCCGGCTGGAAGGGCAGAGGCCTGTGGTCGTCGGCCGGCGACCGCGCGCCCTGGCTCAAGGAGAGCGGCAAGGGGGGCAAGCCCCTGGTCGTGCATATCCAGGTTCGGCCGGATCCTCTGGCCAATTAGGCCTTGCTCAAGACACGACCGGTGCGCATGTAGATGCGCACCGGTCTTTTCGCTTTCCCCGCGGCGGCGGCGCGGGCAGCCGAAATAGACGAGCACGCCGTCGCTTGCGAATATCGCTCCTTAATCCTTGCATTCTCGGCGGCGCGCCATTTCGCGCCGCGGGCCGGACCCGTTTATCAGGGGCCCGTCGTCGACTAGTTTCCGCGATGCCGCCCGCGTACAAGAAGCAGAACGCAGAAACTTACCAGTGCGGTGGCCATCAAATAAAAGC
>Ga0335081_10019532_pt1 | contig 10962 bp, 8 predicted proteins | sample Lox_Sample_35_FD_206713 | JGI IMG/M metagenome (GOLD analysis project Ga0335081, IMG submission 206713) | Soil microbial communities from Loxahatchee National Wildlife Refuge, Florida, United States - Lox_Sample_3.5 | ecosystem: Environmental > Terrestrial > Soil > Wetlands | place: USA: Florida...
ATGAGCGTGCACCCGACCACCCGGACGGACGGCGGGCGGGCATACGAGGTCCGCTGGCGCGAGCACGGCCGCAACCGCAGCCGAACCTTCTCGCTTCGCAAGGATGCCGACGCGTGGGATCGGGAGGTCTCGCGCCGTCGGCAGCTCGGCTCGCTCGCCCTCCAGCAGCTCACCAGCCGCGGTGGCCCCACACTCGGCGAGTGGATCGCCGCGCGCTGGGCGCCGGAGCACGGCGTCACCCTGGCGCAGTCCACCCGAGACCGCTACGCGAACGCCTACGCGGTCCACATCGGTCCCTGGCTTGACGAGATGCCGCTGAACGAGATCACGGTCGCCGTCCTGCGCGGCTGGCAGGCCGAGTTGATCAAGGACGGCGTGAGCCCAGGGACGATCCACAAGTGCCGCACGTTCCTCTCGAGCGTTCTCCGGCACGCGGCGGAGAGCGAGGCGATCCCCGGCAACCCCCTCTCGCTCGTGCGCGCGCCGAAAGCCCGACCGAAGGACGCCGTCGTGCCGCTCTCCCCCATCACGGTCGAGCGCATCCGCGCGGCGATGCTGAACCCCCCGCCTCGCCACGTTCAGCCCTCGACGGCGGGACAGCGCAAGCGCAAGGCTTACGAGCTGGCCGCGCCCGGGACGCCGCAGACGCGGCAGCGAGACGCGCTGATCGTCTCGCTGCTCGCATACTCCGGGATCCGTCCCGGCGAGCTCCGGGCGCTGCGGCTCGCCGACGTGCAGGCGAACACGATTCTCGTGCAGCGCGCTGCCAACCCCGACGGCACGGTGAAGGCGACCAAATCGGAGCGCCGTCGACCCGTACGGCTGCTCTCCCCGCTCGCGCAGGACCTCCGCGAATACCGGCTCGCGATCGGTCGCCCGGCCGCCACTCGGCTCGTGCTCGTCGCTGACGACGCGAGCCCGTGGGACAAGACGGCGTGGCAGATCTGGCGCAACGACCGCTGGGCGCCGGCGTGCCCCGCAGCGGGCCTCCACGAGGTTCCGCGCCCGTATGACCTGCGGCACAGCTTCGCCTCCCTCCTGCTCGCCGAAGGACGCCAGCCGGTGTACGTGGCCAAGCAGCTCGGCCACTCGCTGGCAGTGCTGCTCTCGACCTACGCACACCTGATCGCCGAGTACGAGGACGCCGAGCGGATCGACGCCGAGGCCGAGATCCGCAACGCCCGCGGAAAAGTCGGTTCGGCTGTGGTTCGGACGACGGCCGTCTGAGTCGGTTTCGGGGCCCCTTCGGGGCAGGTCCCGAGAACAAAGAAACCCCGCTTTTGCGGGGCTTTCTTCGCAGGTACCGCTACCGGGATTCGAACCCGGGTTTCCGCCGTGAGAGGGCGGCGTCCTAGTCCCCTAGACGATAGCGGCGGGGATCCACTCGCCGGCGCGCCCGACGCGCCATCCACGAAGCAACCCCAGGATAGCCGGGCTCGCCATGACGCGTTGCGCTTTGGACTGTCCGTCTCCGGGTCTTATTGAACCTGCAGGAACGCGGGCGCGCGGAGCATTCCGCGCAACGCTACCGATCCGTGGGCCCAGCGGCTCGGATCGATACCGAGCAAGCGCGCTGAGCTATAGAAACTGTGTCGTTGCAGGCAAGTTTGCGATCTCGACGAGAATGCGGCGTCGACCTCGGAGCATACTGGAAGACCCATCGCTCCAATGGCGACGTGCTAACTTCCTCACACCGGCGGCTGTGGCGGAATTGGTCTACGCGCACGGTTCAGGTCCGTGTGGGCGCAAGCCCTTGGGGGTTCGAGTCCCTCCAGCCGCACTACTACTCGAGAGCACTTCTCCGACGCAGATGCTCCCCGGCGCAAACCGATCTGCGTCGACGCGCATTGTACGTGTTTGCAGCGTATACATGACCAAGAGCGCAAGCCGCTCGGCTGCGTCGCGATGTGCGTCGTAATGCATGTCGCGAGCCGACCACCCGGCCGTCGAGGCCGCGCATCATTGGGTCACGGCATCACTGGTTCCGAGTTCCACCGCTGCAGAACTTCGGTCTCGCGCTCGAACCCGAGCACGCCGATCGCGCCAGCGTCGAACGCGAACCTCGCGCCCGCAGCCACCGCCATCCCGAGCCACCGCGCGGCGACCACGCGGAGGATGTGGCCGTGCGCGAACGCCGCCGCGTCGCCGCCCGAGCTCCGGAGGCGCTCGAGCGCCCGATCAGCTCGGGCACCGACCTGCCCGGGGCTTTCACCACCCGGACAGCCGTCGCGCCACAGGTTCCAGTGCGAGGCCCGCTCGCGGATCTGGACGGTGGTCAGGCCCTCGTAGTCGCCGTAATCCCACTCCCGCAGGTCTTCGCAGATCTGCGCCTGCGCTTGGAGGCCGGCGAGCCGGCAGGTCTCGATCGACCTGCGCAACGGGCTTGTGAGCACGAGCGAGAATGACCAGCTGGATAGCGGCCCAGCCAGCGAACCGGCGCGCCGACGACCGGCTTCGGTCAACGCCAGGTCGGTGCGGCCCGTGTGTCTTCCGGCGACACTCCACTCGGTCTCGCCGTGACGGATGACGACGATCTCCATGTCGGTTAGTGACGCACCACTAACGCATCTCAGCGGGCATGATCAAAATCAAGTATCGGTTTGAGCAGCTCAAACGTGAAGGTTTGTGAACTTTGAATGGGGCTCGCGCTCGATCATCTCGCGAGGCGCCTGACGCCATCAGCTCTCGCTGGCGTCATAGGCCTCGCGCTCAATCGTCTCGCGAGGCGCCTGACGCCATCAGCTGTCGCTGGCGTCATAGGCCTCGCGCTCAATCGTCTCGCGAGCCGCCTGCTCGTCGAACGCGGACTCTCCATGCTCGGCCTCGATGTGTAGCTGCAGCCGCTTCAGCAACTCGTCGTCGGTGGCGGCGGCGAGCGGCTCACCGCAGGTGTCGCACTCGATCACACGCATCGTCATTTCCCACTCCCTTCGTCGACACCGCCGGAACGCTCGATTTCCTGCACCCTGGCTCGCCGCCGGACGTGGCGGTCCTCGTCGCTGATCGACGCGCCGAGGAAAACCGTGACGATCTCCGCCGCGACCTCCGATCCGATCACGCGGCCGCCAAGGCATAGCACGTTGACGCCATCGTGCTCGACCGCCTGGTGCGCGGTGTATGTGTCGTGGATCGTCGCCGCCCGAACACCGCGGATCTTGCACGCTGCGACCGATACGCCGGCGCCGGAGCCGCAGACGATGATCCCACGGTCCGCTTCGCCGGCGATGACCGCGTGTCCCACCTGCAGCGCCTTGTCCGGGTAGTCGACCGGCTCGGCGGTGTCGGTACCGAGGTCGAGCACCTCGTGCCCAACCGCCTCGATCAACGGCAGGATCCGCGCGCGCAGCGCAAAGCCCGCGTGGTCAAAGCCGCAGGCGACGATCATCCCCGCTGCACCTCAAGTCGCACGCGCGACCATCCCTCGACGAGCACGCCGCCCTCCCCTGACGAGCACGCCGCCCTCCCCTGACGAGCACACCGCCCTCCCTCGACGACCACCCCGCTTTCCCGCAAGACCACCTCACCTTCCTCATCTTCCCCCACCGGTGCCCCGCCCGACGATCCGCACGCCACGTCATCCTCCGGATGACTCCAGCTCGTGGACGGCGAGCAGCGCCGCACCGAGCACGCCGGCGCGCACGCCCCAGCGGGCGAGCCGGATCGTGGTGCGGTTTCGCAGCCCCGGCACTACGTACCCCTGTGCGATCCGCTTGGCGGGCTCGAGCAGCAGCTCGCCGGCCTGCGCCGCGCCGCCGCCGATCACGACCTCCTGCGGGCTGAACGTGTTGATCACGTTCGCAACGCCTACCCCGATCCGCTCCGCCCAAGTCGCCACCATCTTCGCCGCCAGCGGATCGCCGTCGACGCTCGCGTTGACGGCGTCGGCGCCGAGGACGGGCTTGCCGTCCGCCAGCAGGCGGCCGAGGGCGGACTGCGGATACCGGCCGGCCGCTCGGGCCGCGAGCCGGTCCAGCGCCTGCCCGGAGGCGAGGTACTCGAGCGACGCCGACTGCGGGAAGTCTCCGGGCTCGGGCGGGTCGGCATTCGCGTCAAGGCCGATGATCGTGTGTCCGATCTCACCGGCGCCGCCGCTCGCCCCGCGGTAGATGCGGCCTCCGAGCACGAAGCCGCCGCCGACCCCGGTGCCGACTGTCAGCATCACGAGATGCTGGGCGACGAGCATCATGCGCTCGTCGTGGGCCTCCGCCAGCGCCGCGACGGTGGCATCGTTGTCGACGAACGCCGGTATTCCGAGCCGTTCGGACATCGTCTGGCGCAGCGGCAGGTCGGCGAGCGGGATGTTGACCGACGAGACAACGCGGCCGGTTTCGAACTCGACGACCGAGGGAACCCCGATTCCTACCGCGTCGAGGCGATCGCCGCGGAGGCTCTCGATCAGCCCGATCAGCTGGTCCACCAGTTCGGTGGCGCTGGTGAGCGTGGTCGGCTCCATGATTGACTCGCCGAGCTCGCTGTCGCGCAGCGTCGCGGCTGCGACCTTCGTGCCGCCGATGTCAACGCCGACGACCGAGCTCATAGCTTTGCCGCCGCGGGGGGATCGAGCAGCACGGTGGTTCGTTCGGCGAGCGCAGCAAGCATCGATGAAGGAACATGGGGGTCTGGCCTCGCGTCAGCTCCGAACGCCCGCGCAATCGGGTCCGCCTTCGATTGCCCGGTCGCGAGGAACACGACGTGCTCGCCCTGGGCGAGCGCCGGGAGGGTGAGCGTCACCCGTGGCACGAACGGCTCGAGTCCTGCCTGCGCCACACCGACGACCATCCGTGAGCGCTCCGACAGCGACGGCTGATCGGGGAACAGCGAGGCGGTATGGCCGTCGGCCCCGATCCCAAGCAGGACTAGGTCGAACTGCGGCTCGCCGGCGTCCCGCAGCGCCTGTTCGTAGTCGTCGGCACCGGAGACGGGCCCAAGCTCGCCGCGGATCCGCCGGACCTGTGGCTGGCTGGACGGGCCGAGCTGGTCGAGCAGCGAGCGCTTGACCATCAAGTAGTTCGAGCGCTCGTCGTCGGGCGGCACGCACCGCTCATCACCGAACCAGAACGTCGCCCCTCCGACGTCCAGTCCGACATCCCGCACGGCATCGACGAACTGGAGGTACGCGGCACGGGGAGTCGAGCCGCCTGCGAGCACGATCTGGCCGCCGGCCGCAGCCGCGCCGACCAGCAGCGCCGAGCAGGCCCGGGCGGGGTCAGCGACGACCTCGAATTCGACGCTCACGTCAAGAATCCCCGCGCCGCGGCGAGCGCGGGACCGTAGGTGGGATCGCGAAGGAGCGCCTGCCGGACGCCTTCGCCGAGAATCCCTCCCTCCCCCCGAGAGGCTCCGAGCACCTGCCAGATGCGCTCTGAATCGCCCGGCACCGACTCCCGCGCGCAGAGCCCGCCGCGCGCACGGTCGAGCGAGAGCGAGAACGCGTCCGCGCAGGTGATGGTCACGCCCGCGAGGCCGGGAACGCGCTGCGCCACCGTTGTCAGCTCGAGCGAGACCTCCTCGCTCGAGTCCCGACGAGCCGCACCGCGCGCAGCGAGATCGCCGTGGAAGCGCAAGGACACCGGTTGCCAGCCCAGGCGCGACGCCAGCCAGCCGGCGAGCAGCAGCGCGCTCGCGGTCGAGCTCGACTGGTGGCGGATCGCGACGCCGGTGATCTCCGACAGCTCGCTGCGGCGCTGCGCGGGGTCGAAGCTCGCTGCCAGTCGCTCGCGCCACGGCGTGGTCCGAAGCCACGCAAGGTCGACGACGTAGGCCTCACAGATGTGCTCGGCGGCGCGCGCGAGCGCTGCCGGCGCCTCCAGCAGCGTGTCGGAGTCGATCAGCATCACGTCGGTGATGCCCAGCAGCGCGCGGACCGCTTGCTCATGTCCGTGCGGGGACCACAGCACCGTTGGCAGATCTGACGCCACGACGGGATCGACGATCGTCTCGATCCCGGCCAGATGCTCGGGACCCATGTCGATCTCGACCTGCTCGTGCATCACGCCGATCGCGCCGGGCTCCGTCGGCTCCCGGTAGCTCATCGCCGCGACCGCGTCGAGCGTCGTGCGCCCTTCCTGGACGGCGCACAGGATCGTGCGGGAGGCGTGGTAGCGCCCGACCGCATCAAGCCGGTTGGCGATCTCGCCCTTCCACTCGCGGTCGACGATCACGATCAGGTTGAGCACGCGCGCCGGCGCGAGCGCGTGATTGGCGGCGTGGCGCTCGCGCAACTGCTCGCGCAGCGCCGCCTCGATTGCGTCTGGGTTGGTGTTCCGGGCCGTCCAGACGTCTTCGACCGGAACCGTCGCCGTCTGGTCGATCACAGCCGGCGCCACTTGCGCCCGCCTTCGAGCAGCGCGTCAGCCTCGTGCGGACCGGCCGAACCAGAGGCGTACTGTGCGATCTGCGAAGTCGTGTCCTCGCGCCAGGCGGTCAGAATCGGGTCGATGATCCCCCACAGCGCCTCGATCTCATCATTACGCGTGAACAGCGTCGCGTCGCCGCGCATCGCGTCGAGAATGAGCCGCTCGTAGGCCTCGGGCGATTCGGACAGAAACGAGGTGCCGTAGCGAAACTCCATGTTGACGGGACGGATTCGCATCCGCGGGCCCGGGATCTTCGCGCCGAGCGACACGGACACGCCCTCGTCGGGCTGTACGATCAGGATGATCTGGTTTGCCTGAACGCCGACCGAGCCGGTGCTCTGGAAGGCGAGGTGCGGGACGGGCTTGAGCGCCACTGCGATCTCGGTCACCTTACGCGCCAGCCGTTTGCCCGTGCGCAGGTAGAACGGAACGCCGGCCCAGCGCCAGTTGGAGACGCGCAGGCGCAGCGCTGCAAACGTCTCCGTGCGGGAGCTCGGCGACACGCCCTCCTCCTCGCGGTACCCCGGCACCGGGACGCCACCGGAGACGCCGGGGCCGTACTGCGCGCGCACCGTTATCGAGGGGACTTCGGCGATCGATGGCGGTACGATCGCCTCGAGCACCTTCAGCTTCTCGTCACGCAGCCGGTTGGCCTCGAAGGCGCTCGGCGGCTCCATTGTCAGCAGCGCCAGCAGTTGCATCATGTGGTTCTGGACCAGGTCGCGCAGCGCGCCGGCGCCCTCATAGTAGCCGGCGCGGCCCTCGATCCCGATGTCTTCCGCGGCGGTGATCTCGACGTGGTCGATGTAGTTGCGGTTCCAGACCGGCTCGAACAAGGCGTTGGCAAACCGCAGCGCCATCAGGTTCTGCACGGTCTCCTTGCCGAGGTAGTGGTCGATCCGGAACACCTGCGACTCGTCGAACACGCTGAGCACCTCGGCGTTCAGGGCCCGGGCCGACGCGAGGTCGTAGCCGAACGGCTTCTCGATCACGAGCCGCGTTTCGGCGTTCTCGCACTCGCTGAGGCCGGCACTACCGAGCTTGCCTGCGATCACCGGAAAGAACTGGGGCGCGGTCGACAGGTAGAAAACGCGGTCCAGCGCGTTGCCGGCTCGGGTATCAAACTCCTTGAGCACGCGGCCGAGCTCTGCGTAGACGCTGTCGTTGTCGAAGGCGCCGGGGATGTAGCGCATGTCGGAGAGGAGCCCGTCGAGCACGTGAGGGTCGGGCCGCCGGCGGGAGAAGCGCTGGATCGACTCGCGTGCCATCTCGCGGAAGTCGTCGTGCTGCTGGTCTCGCCGGGCGACCCCGATCAGCTCGAAGCGCTCAGGAAGCGCCCCCTCGTGGGCGAGGTTGTACAGCGCGGGCAGCAGCTTGCGGTGCGCCAGGTCCCCGGTCCCGCCGAAGATCACCAACGAGGTCGGGTGAACCGGCAGCCGTTCGAGCCCCTCGACGAGAGGGTTGTCGACGAGCTCCTGCACGGTCGTGGCACTCAATAGACCACCATCTTCCCATCCGCCCCTGCGACCCATACGATCCGCAGGCCTGGAGCCGCAACCCGCCCGATCCGCACGGCAACCCGGGCAACCCACCCCATCCGCAGGCCTGCCGCCGCAACCCGCCCGATTCGCACGCCTAGCTCCCCGCCAGCAGTCGGGTGATGCGTTCGGTGAGCGCCCGTACCGCCGTCACCGGATCGCCCTGCAGCTGCACGCGCTCGGCAGCGAGCCCGTGCGACCTGAGCGTCTGCAGGTCGCCGGCAGCTTGGGCCGCGATCAGCGATGCGAACGAATAGCCGGCTCCCGGGATCTCGGCATCGCGGTCGTGGCCGGCGACGAGCTGCAGGAAGCGTCCGGTGGTCGGACCGCCCTTGTGCAGCTGCCCGGTGGAGTGCAGGTACCGCGGCCCGTAGCCGAACGTTGTCGCTGCGCCGGTCGCCGCCCTGATCGCGTCGCGCAACTGCGCGACGGCGGCGTCGAGCTCGTCCGACGAAGGCAGGTAGCCCAAGATCGCCACATAGTGCGGCGGCCGCGCGTCGCTCAAGAGGGCTCGCAGCGCGGCATCGTCGGCCGCATCGATGACGGGCAGCGACCCGGCGTCCAGCACGCGCCGGGTGTTGTCCTTGGCCTCTTGGACGTCGGGCTGGTCGAACGGGTTGATCTGGAGCACCCAGCCGGCGACGGCGACGGCGAACTCCGCCAGGAAGAAGATCCGTCCGAGGTCCGCGGCACCGTGGCTGGCGAGCGTCAGCGTCGGATGCCCTGCCTGCGCGTATCGCTCGATCGCCGCGTCGAAGCGCTCGTGGGGACGGTCGGCGTCGCGCAGGTAGACGAACGCGCGGTCGCCGCCGTAGGCGTCCGCCGAGCCGAGCGGCTCGTCGACGACCGGCACGATCCCGCGTCCACGCTTGCCCGTCGACTCGGCGATGAGTTGCTCGACCCACAGCCCGAAGCTCTCGATCGGCTCCGACACCAGGAACGTCAGCTTGTCTCGCCCCAGCCGCGCGAGCTCGCCGATCGCGGCGCCGAGCCAAACGCCGGAGTTGGACTCGCTCGAGTCATAGTGCGCGCAGTTCTGTTCGGCAACCTGGCAGCGGTGCAACAGCACCTCGATGTTGACGCCCATCAGTGCCGCTGGGACCAGACCGAACAGCGACATCACCGAATAGCGTCCGCCGATGTCAGGCTGGTTGGAGAAGCAGTGACGCAGGCCGTCGTCGGCCGCCAGCCGTTCGAGCGGGCCACCCGGGTCGGTCACGACAACGAACTGATTCGGGGCCGCAAGCGCCTTGAAGTAGGCGTAGTGCGACAGCGTCTCGATCGTGCCCCCCGACTTGGAGGAGACGATGAACAACGTCCGCTCCACGTCGACCGACTCTGCCACGCGCAGGATCGCGTCGGGGTGGGTCGAGTCGAGCACCTGCAGCCGCAGGGCACCGGGAATCTCGCCGAACGAGCGCCGAATCACCTCCGGTCCGAGCGACGAGCCTCCCATTCCGAGCAGCACCGCGTCCGTGAACCCCTCGGCACGCACCTGATCGGCGAACGCGTGCAGGTCGCCGGCGTGCTCGAGCATCTGCTCGGATACCGTCAGCCAGCCGAGACGGTCCGCGATCTCCGCGACTCCGGGACCGCCCCACAGCGACTCGTCGCGGCGCCAGATGCGCTGCGCGACCTTGTCGCTGACGGCGGCCTCGACGCGCCGCGCGATTGGCGTCAGCGCTGTGGTCATGTTGGCGTGGATCGTCGCCGGACGCCCGGTGACCACCGCGGCGCGACGCTCGTCGATCCCTGCGAGCAACTGACCCATCGCGTCCTCGAACTGCTTGACGCCCTCGACGAGCAGCTCGTCGGTGACGTCGTCGAGGTCGATCCCGGCCGCGACCAGCGCCGCGAGATCGTCGCTGGGATCCAGCTCGGCTGTCGCCCCGTTGAACTCGAGGTGATCGGCCGCCGCCAGCAGCGTCGCCAGGGGCATCGTGTTGACGGTCGCCGCGCCCACGAGCCCGTCGACGTACTTGGTGTCGGAGTAGCTCGGGTTCTTGGTGCCCGTCGACGCCCACAGCGGCCGCTGAACCGCAGCGCCAGCGTCACGCAGCGCCTCCCACCGCGGTCCCGAGAAGATCTTTGTGAAGCGCCGGTACGCGGCGCGCGCGTTGGCGAGTGCCGCCGTCCCGCGCAGGTCCTCGCGCCCGGCGGCGGTCAGCCTGCGGTCGACGTTCGTGTCCACGCGCGAGACGAAGAACGACGCGACTGAATTGACCGACAGCGGCAGGCTCTCAGCCTGGCGGCGCTCGAGCCCGCGGATGTACGCCTCGGCCACGGTCTCGTAGGCCGCCACAGCGAACAACAACGTGACGTTGACGTTGATCCCCTCGTAGATCGCCTGCTCGATCGCGGGCACCCCCTCCGCCGTCCCCGGGATCTTGATCATCAGGTTGGGGCGGTCGACGGCCCTCCAGTAGGCCCGCGCCATCTCCAGCGTGCGGTCGGTGTCGTGGGCGAGGTCAGGCATGACCTCGAGCGACACGAACCCGTCGCGACCACCGCTCTCCCGGTGGACCGAGATGAGCACGTCGGCGGCCAGTTGCACGTCGCGCTGGGCGAGCCGGTCGTAGATCTCCCGCGCGTCCAGATTCTCCCGCGCGAGCGCGACGAGATCGGAGTCGTAGTCGTTTGAGCCGAGGATCGCCTTCTCGAAGATCGACGGGTTGGAGGTCATCCCGCGCAAGGACTCCTCGGCGACCATCCTGGCGAGCTCGCCCCCCTGGACGAGCGAGCGTCTGATCTGGTCGAGCCACGCGCTGACGCCGGCCTCGGTCAGGCGCTGGAGACGGGGGTTGACCTGCGCCACAGTGCTCATCTAACGACCTTTCGCTGTCTGACAGGCTTGTCTGCCGCTCTGCGCGACGTTGTCCGGCGTTAACCCGAAGAACTTGTAGAGGGCGCCCGCGGGCGCGGAGGCGCCGAAGCCTTCCATGCCGATCGTGATTCCACCGTCCCCCACCCATCGGTGCCAGCCAAAGATGCTTGCTGCCTCAACCGACACGCGGGCCTTGCACGCCGACGGCAGGATCTGCTCGCGATAGCCGGCGTCCTGGGAGGCG
>Ga0335081_10019533_pt1 | contig 10962 bp, 8 predicted proteins | sample Lox_Sample_35_FD_206713 | JGI IMG/M metagenome (GOLD analysis project Ga0335081, IMG submission 206713) | Soil microbial communities from Loxahatchee National Wildlife Refuge, Florida, United States - Lox_Sample_3.5 | ecosystem: Environmental > Terrestrial > Soil > Wetlands | place: USA: Florida...
CGGAAAGCTTGTGGTTGAGTTGAATGTCACTGTACTTGGTGAGGCGATAATCGCCGGAGGGCTCGTCGAAGCGCTGCTGCACGCTCACCCCACGCGCCGGATCGAGCCACAAGGTGATGGTCTGGAACATGTTGCGTACGCGCGGCGACTTGGGGGTGAGCAACAGTTTTGCGGCGCTCACGCCTTGCACTTGTTCCGTGCCGCCGTATGCCACATCGTAGGACTTGGCCAAGTCGTGGCCGCGGCCCCCAAAGCCGAGCACCAGGAAGCTTTCAAAGTCGCCCTTGTTTTTGCCGGCATTGTACTGCGTCACCTGGTCGATCCTCGGCTGGTAGTAGCTGACGATGCCATTGGCGAACAGCACGTACTTTTTGTCCGGCGAGGTAATGTCGGCGGCCATTTCGGTGCTGTCTCCCTGCCGGCGAAAGTACATTGTTCCCTTCTGTAGATCGTGCTCATCCACCACTTTCTGATAGGTGTCCCACGCGAAATCGCATTGCGCCGTGCGAAAATTGGCGGCCGCACGGTCCATGGAATTAAGCACCGCTTCCAGGTCCTGCGCCTGCGCTGCCAGCACGGCGCCAAAAACCATGCAGCCGACGATTCCAAGAACTTGTTCCTTCATGTCTGTAAGGAAGAAACCCGATCTGCCTGTCGAGTTGCTTGCATCGCGAAATTCGGCAACACCGCACCTCTAACGGTGCGCCCATACCTTGTAGACAGTGAGGCGGCGGTCCTTATCGCGCGCGGCTTCATAGCGATCGATCGTGATTTCGCCGGAGACCGGCTCGATGATTCGCAGCAGTGACTCGCGGGTCTCGGCGTCGCTTCCCGCCTTCACTGCCGCCGCATCCACCGTGTAGAGAAGGCGGTCGCCCTCCTGCTGCACAACAACCTCGGTCTGACGAGGAGGCCGCTCGACCGGCTTGTCGCGAAAGTTGATCCAGATGGGCGCCAGGAAAATGAAGGCAAGGATGAGCGACACCATCACATCGTAGGGCACGCTCCCCCGCGGATACGTCCACCAGAAGTAGCCTTTCAGGGTTTGTCCAAAGCTGCTCATCGCTATCAAGTCTAGAGAGACGCGGACGGTAGTGCAAGAAAGGCCGCAGATCGCTTTTCGCCAATCGCTATTCGCCAGAGCTTATTCTATCCACTATCCACTCATATCCACTAACCACTAACCACTATCCACTGCTTCACGTCCTCAGCTCCACCACCGTGGCGCCGCCGCCGCCCTCGTTCTGCGGAGGCTCGCTGACGTTGGCGACATGCGGATGGCTGCGCAGAAACTCCCGCAGCGCTTTGCGCAGGATCCCCATGCCGCTGCCATGCACCACGCGCAGTCGCACCGCGCCTGCCAGGAACGCGCGGTCTACAAACTTCTCCACCGCCTGGGTCGCATCGTCGACCGTTTGCCCGATGACGTTGATCTCGGTGGGAACGCTCTCGTCCTCGCGGGCGAGCGATACATTGATTCCGCGCGAGCGCGCCGCCTCTAGCGGGCTGTCGCTCCCGCGCGCCACAACGCTGGCGATGTCGTCGCGCGCGACCTTCATCTTCATGGGCCCGACTGCGACTTCGAACGAATCGTCATCGAAGTAGCGCAGCACGCGGCCATCGCGGCCCAGCGACTTCAAGCGCACGGTGTCGCCGACCATGACCTGCTTCACGACGTGCTGTTGCGCGTTGGGGTCGCCGGAATCGGCTCCGCTCGTGTGCGCCACCACCGTGGAATCGAACTGTTCGCGGAACTCGCGGCGCATCTTGGCAATGCGGCGCTCGGCGTCTTTCGACAACTTCAGCGCCTGCGCCCGGTCTTGCACCGCGTTTACGGTTTCGCGCGCCCGGTACTCGAAATCGCGCAAAACGCTTTCCAGCTTCTTCTCCAGCTCGCGTAATTTTTCCCGCTGCTCCTTCTGGCCTTCTTTGTTGAGGCGATCGCGTTCGCGGGCCACCTCTTGCTCACGCCCGCGGAGTTCGGCGCGCTCCACGTCGAGCTGCCGCAACTGCGTATGCAGGCGGTCGAGGAAGCGCGAGACGTCCTGCGCCTGCGAGCCCAGCCGCCGGCGTGCCTCTCCCACAATGTAGGAGTTTAGCCCGAGGCGTTGCGCAATGTTGATGCCCGCCGAAGCTCCCGGAACGCCCATCCGCAGTTCGTAAGTAGGCGCCAGCGTGTGCTCGTCGAATCCCACCGCGGCGTTCAGGACTCCGGCAGTATTTGCGGCGTAAACCTTCAGGGCCGTGTGATGAGTCGAGATGATGCTGAGACACGCAGCCCGACGAAAGCAATCGGCGATGGCTACTGACAACGCCGCGCCCTCTTCGGGATCGGTGGCCGATCCCAGCTCGTCCAGCAGCACCAGCGAATGAGCGGTGGCGTTGTGCGAAATGAAATCGATGTTGGTAATGTGTGCCGAAAACGTGGAGAGGTTCTGCTCGATCGACTGATAATCGCCGCTGTCGGCAAAGACCGCATCGAAGATCGGCAGCTCAGCGCACTCCGCCGGCACCGGAATTCCCGATTGCGCCATCAACGCCAGCAGGCCTATGGTCTTCAGCGCGACGGTCTTTCCGCCGGTGTTGGGGCCGCTGATGACCACCTGCCGATGCCGAGCATCCAGCTCGAGGCTGAGCGGGACCACTGCGGCGCCGCGAGCTTTCAGCGTGCGCTCCAACAGCGGGTGCCGGGCTTGGCGCAGGACCAGCGCGTCACATGAGGTTGTGTCCGCCGAACTCTTGTCATGTGATGACGTGAGCGGGCGCACATCGTCTTGTGACGCGTCATTGCCGAGCAGCTTCACCGCCACGCAGTCGTAGTCTTCGGCAAAGCGCGCCTTGGCGAACTGAAGCTCCAGCTCCGCCAGGATGCCCACAGCTTCGGTGAGGGCGGCGGCATGCTCTGCCAGGCGCGCAGTCATCTCCAGCAGGATGCGATGGATCTCTGCCTGCTCCTCCTCATTCAGGCGTACCAGGTCATTGTTCTGCTCAATCGTTTCCAGCGGCTCGATGAAGACAGTCTGTCCGCTGGAGGAAGCGCCGTGCGCCACGCCCTGCACGCGCCGCCGCTGCTCCACCTTCACCGGAATCACGAAGCGCTCGCCGCGAATGGTGACCAGTTCCTCCTGCACGGTGCCGCCCTCGGAAAGCCGCCGTAGATACGAGCGCAGCGAATCCTGGATCGCGCGCTTCTGCTTCTCGATCTCGCGGCGGATGCGCGCCAGTTCCGGCGAGGCGCGATCGTCGAGTGTGCCATCGGGCAGGATCTTGTTGCGAAAGTGACGCAGCAGCGGTGTGAAGTCCGCAATGCCCTGCGAGAGTTCCCGCACCGCCTCCCATTTGTCGGCGAGGTTCGCAGCAGGATGCGCCGCAATCTCGCGCCACTGGGCGGTGCGATCAGCCACCAGCAGCAAATCGCGAATCTCAGCGATCTCCAGCGCGGCGCCGCCGATGCGGGACTTGTCGATCAGGTCGGATGGATCCAGCAGGCCGTGAAAATCGAAGCGCGCCCCGCCGCGCAGGTACCCGCGCAGCTCTTGCGTAAGCTGCTGCTGGCGCTGGATCCATTGCGCGTCACGCGAGGGCGTGAGCCGCGTCACGCGCTCATGGCCGAGCGGAGAGGCGGTGTACGCCGCCAGCAACTGCCGCAGTTGATCGAACTCGAGGACGCGCTCGCTGGAGTGCTGGATGGGGGAGGGAAAGCTCATGGCGTGCTTTTATGTTACAGGAGCAAACGTGGGGATTTGCCGCATCGGTTCAGGGTCCGCCGTGCCGATGAGCACAGAGGAGCACAGTTGAGCCGCTCTGCCGCGTGGGTTACACTCGTGGCCGGCTCTTGCCCGAAGCGCGGCAATCTGCTTTGTCATTCGTTGAGAGGAACTATGCCAGCCCGTTCCGATGCATTCGTCTTTTTTGGCGCCACCGGCGACCTTGCCTACAAGAAGATCTTTCCAGCGCTACAAAGTATGGTCCAGCGGAACGCTCTCGACATCCCGGTGATCGGCGTAGCCAAGTCGGGATGGACGGTGGAGCAGCTTCGCGAGCGCGCCCGCGACAGCATCACCAAGCACGGCGGCGGCGTGGACGAAGAAGCGTTTGCCCGGCTGTGCGAGCTGCTCGACTACGTGGACGGCGATTACAAGGACGACAAAACCTACGATGCGCTGCGCTCCAAGCTGGCGAACGCAGAACTGCCGACGCACTATTTGGCCATTCCGCCCAGCATGTTTCCGGTGGTGGTCCGCGGCCTGGCAAAATGTTGCGCCAACAATGCCCGCGTGATTCTGGAGAAGCCGTTCGGGCGCGATCTGGTCTCCGCGCGCAAGCTGAACGAGACGCTGCATCAGGCCTTCCCGGAGGAGAACATCTTTCGCATCGACCACTACCTCGGCAAGGAAGCAGTCGAGAACTTGCTGATCTTCCGCTTCGCCAACAGCTTCCTCGAGCCCATCTGGAACCGCAATTACGTACACAGCGTGCAGATCACCATGGCCGAGTCGTTCGGCGTCGAGGGGAGAGGGAAGTTTTACGAGGAAGCTGGCGCCATCCGCGATGTGGTGCAGAACCATCTGCTTCAGGTGGTGGCGTTCCTGGCGATGGAGCCACCGACCGCGATGTATGTCGATTCGGTACGCGATGAGCAGGTAAAAATCTTTCGCACCATCCCACCCCTGAGCCCGGCCAACATCGTGCGCGGCCAGTTCGATGGCTATCGCAGCGAGGCGGGCGTTGCGCCCCACTCGGATGTGGAGACCTTCGCGGCGGTGCGGCTGGAGATCGATTCCTGGCGCTGGGCCGGCGTGCCGTTCCTCATCCGCGCAGGCAAGCGCCTGCCGGTCACCGCGACGGAAGTCTACGTGAAGCTGCGCAAGCCGCCGCTGAGTAAGATGGGCGGCGATGGGCGCAACTACTTCCGCTTCCGCCTGGGTCCCGATATCGAGCTGAGCCTGGGCGGTCGCGTGAAGCGCCCCGGACCGCTGATGGTGCCCATGCCGGTGGAGCTCTCCGCGGTGAAATACACCAGCAACGACGAGATGGACGCCTACCAGCGCCTGCTGACCGATGCCATGAAGGGCGACCCGCTGCTGTTCGTGCGTCAGGATGCGGTGGAAGCGGCCTGGGCGATCGTGGATCCGATTCTCGGCGATTGCTGCCCGACCGAGTTGTACGAGCCGGGCACGTGGGGTCCGCCCGATGCGCGCGAGTTGGCAGCCGACATCGGGGGATGGAACGATCCGAGCTAGAAGCCATCTCTGGCAAGATTCAAGGGCGTTCGGGCAGTGAACGACTTCGCCCATGATGCTTGAGGGGTTGGGTACTTGAAATCGCAGTTGTTGCAAGCAGCGAAGACAGCAGCGCAGATTGTGGAGAGATGCTATGCATGCGGGAATCTCGGTGGTGCTCTAATAGTGCAGTAATTTCGGGATTAACAGTGCTTCAGCATCTCGGTCTTCACATCATTCAGCGCCGGCAGAACTTGGGTCGTAAGGTCCGCAGCACTTGGACATCGACCGTAGTAGCGCGCTCGCGTTGAAATATTCTTCAACTCACAAAACTGATCATAGACCGCCATCGTTTCGTTGTGCTGAACCATGTTATTGTCGCGCGTACGATGATCGGCTGAGTGCTTGGTTTTTGTGTCGAAGAAAGCCTCTACATAGTGTAGAGCCGCGTAAAAGGCCACAGTGGAAGCCCATCCTCGGGCAGTGCCACTGGAAAGGTTAAGATTGCCGAAAAACTGCTCGTTACTTTCAGCAATTAACAGGTGTTGGTTCTTGGTTGGCACGATTGAATATGACTGGAATGTCTGAAACCATCTCTTCGGGCCGCGTATCTGGGAGAAGATCAACGACATAGAAATCGAAATGCAGTCCGTGTAGCTGCTTCAAGATCTTTCTTTGAACTGCATAGACTTGCTTGCGAACCTCTGCGCTCCATTCGTCGATCATTATCCATACGTGCAGTATGTCTCTGCTTTCGCCTGCGAGCACTGCTTGCACATTCTTTAGAACCGAAAAGGTCTTCGCAACGAAATCGCTAACCGAAACAGGAGTCTTAGTCATTCCGGACAAAGAAACCATACTGAAGGAAAAGTTATCAAGCTGCGAGGGGACGACCGTCTCCTTCGCGGACGACACTGGAGCTTCCGTGGCCGCGCGATTGTCGGTTGACAAAGTCGGCGTTATCTCTTCGTACCGTGGAGTCGCGATTGTCACTTTTCTTTCCTAAGCTTGTCTGGCGCGTTCACGTGCATGATCTGTGATGCTTGAATCATGTATACCGGGTCGCCGTTTGGAGCAAATACTCCATCAAGTCTGGCCACTTCTGTAACCACCGCCTTGACCTTAAGGGCGGTTCCATCGTGCAGAATATAAGTACTCCATTGCTCCTTATCGACTTCAAACTCCACGATCTCAGCATCAACGATCTGTCCTTGAAAGTTTATCTTCCGCCGAGCAGGCATCTGCACGTTTCTCCACGTTGCGACACTGTTGGCCGCATTCTGCGGGGATACCGAGGTAATGTCAAGAAGATAATGGTTTTCTTTCTGATGATTCGATTATAGCAAGCCCATCAGTTCGGCCTTCCGCCTACGCGTTGATGGCCATGCCGAACACCGCGTTGGCGGCGTCCAGTATCGCCTCTGACAATGTGGGATGGGCGTGGATGATGTTGGCCAGCTCCTCGGCCGTGCATTCCATCTCCAGCGCCAGCACCGCCTCCGCGATCAGTTCCGTCGCGGTGGGTCCGATGATGTGCACCCCCAGGATTTCGCCGTACTTCGCGTCGCTGACGATCTTGACGAAGCCTTCGTGCTGGCCCACGATGCTGGCGCGCGAGTTCGCGGTGAAGGGAAATTTCCCGACCTTCACCTGATAGCCCTGCTCCTTCGCCTTCGCTTCGGAGAGTCCCACGCTGCCGATTTCGGGATGGCAGTAGGTGGCGTTGGGGATGCGCAGCGGATTGATCTGCTTCACCGGCTTGCCCGCGATGTGGGTGACGGCAACAATGCCTGCCATGAACCCGGAGTGCGCCAGTTGCGGGTATCCGGCAACGATGTCGCCGGCAGCGTAGATGCCCGGCTCCGCGGTCCGCATGTAACCGTCAACCTTGACGAAGCCGCGCTCCACTTCAATTTTCGTCTTTTCGATGCCGACATTTTCGGTGCGCGGGGCGCGGCCAACGGCGACCAGCACCTTCTCGGCTTCCAGCTTCTGCTGCTTACCATCCGCCGCGAACGTAACCATGACGCCGTTCTTCGTCTTCTCGACAGTTTCGACCTTGGCATTCACAAAGCCGTTGATGCCGCGCTTGCGATAGACGCGCATCAGCTCTTTGGAAATCTCCTCGTCTTCCACGGGCACATAGCGTGGCAGCATCTCGAGGATGGTGACATCCGTGCCGAACGATTTGTAGATGCTGGCAAACTCGACGCCCACCGCGCCGGAGCCGATCACGATCAACGACTTCGGGATTTGGCTGAGGCCCAGCACCTCGATGTTGGTGAGGATCTGCGAGTCGGGCTTCATGCCGGGCAGCATGCGCGCCACCGAGCCGCTGCACAGGATCACGTGCTTCGCTTTTATGGATGTCTGATCGCCGCCTTCGAGCGCGACGGTGTGAATGCCGCCACTGGCCGGCCCGGTCAGCTTGCCGTAGCCGCGGATCACATCGACCTTGTTCTTGCGCATCAGGAAGGCCAGCCCCTTGACATGCTTGTCGACGATGCCTTGCTTGCGCTTCTGGATCGCGCCCCAATTTAATGTCACGCCGGCGGTGTTCTCCAGCCCCAGTTCGACGCCCTCTTTTACGTGGTCGTAGACTTCCGCGTTGAACAGCAGCGCCTTTGTCGGAATGCAACCGACGAGCAGGCAGGTGCCGCCGAGTTTGTTGTCCTTCTCGATGAGGGCTGTCTTGAGGCCTAACTGGCCGGCGCGAATGGCGGCGGTGTATCCGGCTGGCCCGCTGCCGATGATGGCTACGTCGTAGATCGTTTCTGGCAAGTGCGTGCTCCAGTTCGGTTGATGTGAAGGCGTGCTTGAGGCGTCTTCGAGGTCTAATTGGCTACAAGGGCGACTGGCAAATAGATGATTGTAAATCACGGAAGACGCAGGCGCGCTCCGTGGCAGTGCACATTCGCCTGCGGCCCCGCGGCATCACAAACCCGGGTGATCTGGCTCACAGACCCAATGTTTATTAACGGCCTAGCCTTGCTTATCGGGGTTCAGAATCAGCAATTAGCAATTAGCAGCTCGGGACCGCGGGAAGTCGACGGTTGGTTTGGCTAATTGCTAGTTGCGAAGGATCTTCCATGCCTCTTGTCAACGCTTTCTCCAAAGCTGTTGTGCGCGATTTCTCCATCGAAGAACTGGAACAAGCTGCCCGGCTGATGCGCGGCTACGACCTGGTGGCGCTGTGCGCGGCGGGTTCGGGGCACTCCGGCGGCACGCTTTCCATGATGGAGATCGTTGCCGCCCTCTACCTCAAAGTCGCAACCCACGATCCCAACAATCCCGAGTGGCGGCATCGCGACCGCATCATCTGGTCCGGGGGACACAAGGCGCCGGCGCTCTACCTCGGACTCGCCTTTGCCGGCTATTTCCCCATCCAAGACGTGGTCACGCTGCGCAAGCTCTATTCGCCCTTCCAGGGACATCCGCACCGGCTGAAGCTGCCGGGCGTTGAGGTTTCCAGCGGCTCGCTCGGCCAGGGCCTGAGCATCGCGGTAGGAATGGCCATGGCCGGCAAGCTCGACCACGACGAGCACACGGTCTTCTGCATCATGGGCGACGGCGAGCAGCAGGAGGGCAACATCTGGGAAGCGGTGATGGAGGCTTCGCATTACCAGCTCGACAACCTGGTCGGCATCATTGACCGCAACCGCTTGCAGATCGACGGCTGGGTGAAAGACGTGATGAACGTCGAGCCGCTGGGGGAGCGCTATCGCAGCTTCGGCTGGGAGGTGATCGAGACGGACGGGCACGACATCAAGCAGGTCGTGGCCGCGCTCCAGAAGGCCAAGGGCGTGCCCGTGCTCGGCAAGCCGACGGTCATCATCGCGAACACCGTCAAGGGCAAGGGTGTCAGCTTCATGGAGAACATTGCCGGCTGGCATGGCAAGGCGCCGAGCTATGACGAGATGGTGAAGGCGCTCGACGAACTCGGGCTGAAGGATGCGATCGCTTATGACGCACTGCTGAACTCGGCGAAGGAGTATCAGTCCGAAGTGGAGGCGAAGCTGGCCACGAAGATGCCCCGCTTCTCGCACGATTACTGGTGGAACAGCGACACGCGGATGAAAGTGAAGATGGAGCCCACGCGCAAGGGCTTCGGCCTGTCGCTCAAGAACAATGGCGACGACGAGCGCGTAGTTTGCCTCGGGCTCGACATCTCGGGTTCGATCACCATCAGCGATTTCTACGCTGCCAATCCCGAGCGCAAAGACCGCTGGATCAGCATGGGCATTGCCGAGCAGTCGGCAACGGCCGCGGCGGTGGGGCTGGCGCGCGATGGCAAGCTGCCGGTGTTCGGAACGTATGGGACCTTCGCGGCAGCGCGCAATCTGGACCAGATTCGCGTCTCGGTATGCTATGGCAACTTCAACGTGCTGATCGCGGGCGCGCACGGCGGCGTCTCCGTCGGACCGGACGGAGCAACCCATCAGGCGCTGGAAGACTTGTTCGCCATGTGCGGTCTGCCGAATATGTCGGTGGTTGTACCCTGCGATGCCATCGAGACGCGCAAGGCGACTGACTATCTGCTGCTGGAGCACGTCGGGCCGAAGTACATTCGCTTCGCCCGCGAGGCCACGCCCATTGTCACCCGCGAAGCGACGCCGTTCGTCTTCGGCATCGCCAATGTCATTCGACTACGGCGCGAGGCGCCCGAGATGATCGACGCCTTCGAGACCGTTCTCGCGACCGACTACGAGAACGAGCGCGAGGACTTCAGTATCATTGCCTGCGGCCCCATGGTGCCCGAGGCGATGCGCGCCGCGTGGATACTCAAGAAGGAGTTCGGCTACGAGACGCGCGTCATCAACCTTCACACCATGAAGCCGATCGACCAGGCAGCCATCGTTCGCGCGGCGAAGGAGACCGGCGTCATCGTCACCGCCGAAGAGCACCAGATCGGCGCGCTGGCGTGGCGGGTGAGCGGAGTGATCACGGAGACTCCCGAGCTGTTCGGAGTGCCGATCATTACCGGCGCCATCGGCGTGCAAGATCGCTTTGGGGATTCGGGCGCGCCCTGGGAGCTGATCAAGGAGTTCGAGGTCAGCGCCGAGCACATCGCGCAGAAGGCCGTGGAGCTGCTGACGATTGCCAAAGCGAAGAAGGAAGAAGATCACTTCGCGGTGGCGCGATAACCTTCCAGTAAATCGAGCGCTGCGGCCGCGAGCTTCAGGGCGACCTGCTCCTGGGCTCGCGGCGGTTCGAACAGTTTTGGTTTTGCTGTATCTGGATAGAGCGCGCTGAGCGGACTCGACGACGTTTTCTCCTTTCGCCCAGCGCTTATCAACCCATCTCACGATTCCGTTATTCAGTTGCGCGGCGGATAAATCTCATCGTCGTTATCGCCGCTGCCATAGTCGCCTTCGTCCTGGACTTCCTCTCCCCCATCGCCGGTCTTCGAGGTGGCTTGGAAAGCGCTTTATTGCTCGGTGGCCAAGCCGGTTTCCACAACCCGAAGACCTGCGGCTGCCCCAGCGTCGCTGGTTTCATCAAGCGCCTCGAAAACCACTCCCGTATCGGCAAACGAGGGGACCACGAAACTGGCGGAATAGGTCCCATCGTTGTTGTTCTGTAGCAGCGTGTCCATGTAGAAGACCGTGTCATTCGCCTCTGCGCCGACGTCTGCTGCCAGAAGGGCCACAGTCGCGTCCTTCACCGGACCGTAGGGATCCGTGACGGCCACAATCACCTCGACAAAGTAGCCGCTTCCGAACGGAGAGGCAGCTAACCG